>Ga0307426_1000683_pt1 | contig 23054 bp, 22 predicted proteins | sample SalMarWE160340MG_FD_202165 | JGI IMG/M metagenome (GOLD analysis project Ga0307426, IMG submission 202165) | Salt marsh sediment microbial communities from the Plum Island Ecosystem LTER, Massachusetts, United States - WE1603-40 | ecosystem: Environmental > Aquatic > Marine > Intertidal zone >...
CCGAAGCCCAGGGTGCATCCGCCTTCCAGGTAGACGTTTTCCTTGATGTTGTACTCCAGCGAGAGGGAGAGTACCACGGAAGGATCGGTCAAATTGACCAAAACGAATCCCGAGGCGGGGAGCAGGGGAGCGAGCTGGTAGGTGGCCCCGAGGCTGAGGTAGTGCCGTCCCAGCAGGTAAGCGCTTCCTTCAATATAGTCCGGATCATCGGCCAGTTGCAGGTAGTCCGTGGCGCTTGTTCCACCCGGGGAGTTGAAGTGATACTCCAGGTAGGTGTAGAGGCCGTTGCTGAAATTGTAGTCCAGCCCGACGGATAGACGGAGGTAGTCCTGCCCCCAGGGATCAGCGGCGGTGTTTATGATGTCGGGGATGACGTAGGCTGTCTCCAGCCAGGCTCCGGCTTTCCCGATGGCCCGGGCCAGGTCCAGCCCCGCCATCAGGTTCTCTTTGAAGAGCATGGTCAGAAGGCTGACGTCCGTATCCAGGAGGTGGAGCTTCGCTCGAGCGAAGGCCGCGCTGCGGTCGGAGCGGAACTCCTCTCCGAAGATGTAGCCGATGTCTGCCTCGTCCATGGCCCCGAAGGGGATGCGAAGCCTTACCGCATCCACCCCCTTGCGGTATTCGCTGTCCAGGGCGGAAAAGCGCAGCGGAGCGATTACATCCGTCGGATTGATGGTGCGGGCGCTCCCCCAGGCCACCGCCTGCCTGCCTAGCGACAGATCGGCGAAGGGAAGATGAAACGTGACCGCCGCCCGATCCAGCTCATTGTACAGCCCGATGTTGTTCACCTCGGCGGCAGACCAGGGCAGAAGGCGCCTGCGCAGATCCACCAGCCGGTACGCGCCGGTACCGGCAGCGAGGAAGATCGAGCCGTCCTGGAGGGATGCGGGGCGGATCTCCGGGTAGAGCACATAGGCCAGCTCCAGGGAGGACGACTTGCTGGGGTAGATGCTGGTCATAAGGCGCAGGATCCCCGTTGAAACCCCGAAGGAATCGCCCTGCCAGCCGGAATCGTAGATCCAATTGAGATATGTCTTGTACGACCCGCTGACCGAAGTATCCAATCCATGGAGCTGGGCGCCGTACAGCAGAAACACCGCCAGGGCAAGGACCCGCAGGGAACCGAGCGCCGGTGGTATTGCTCTGCCGTTACTCTTTGACTTCATCTCGTACATTCACTCCATCCTCCAGAACGACCACCCTGCGGGCCTTGTCGATCACCCGCTGGTCGTGGGTCGAAAACACGAAGGTCATCCCCGTATCCCGATTCAGCTGCCTCATCATGTCCAAAAGGGATTCGCTGGTCTTGGAATCCAGATTGGCGGTTGGCTCGTCGGCCAGCACCAGTGCGGGGCGGGTCACCATGGCCCGGGCGATGGCCACGCGCTGCTGCTGTCCTCCGGAAATCGCCTTGGGGAAGCGGTCGTTGAAGCCCTCAAGGCCCACATCGCTCAGGATGCGGGAAACCCTCTGGTGTCGCTCCTCCGCCGCTACGCCCTGGAGCATCATCACGTACTCCACGTTTTCTTCCACGTTTAAAACCGGGATCAGGTTGTAGGCCTGGAAGATGAATCCGATGTTGTCCCTTCTGAAGTCCGACAGCCGGTTGCCGCTCATCTCGGAGATATGCTCCCCGTTCAGCCAGACGTCTCCCTCGGTGGGACTGTCCAAACCGGAAATCAGATTCAGAAAGGTGGTCTTCCCCGAACCGGAGGGACCCACGATGGCGGTGAACTCTCCCTTGGCTATGGCCAGGTCGATTCCCTGCACCGCGTGAACCACCACGCTGTCCCGCCGGTAGTCCTTTTTCACTCCCCGGGTGAGGACGATGTCCTTTTGGTCGCTCATACTCTTCTCCTTCGTTTCCAAGTTGACTCCTCCCTTGCTCGACCTTCGACCTCGAGATTACAGGGCCCGCTGCAGCGCCTGGGCCACGGACATCCTGCTGGCATGGCCCGCCGGATACAGGCTGACCACGCAGGTAAAGGCGAACACCAGCAGGGGATACAATATGAACTGGCGCAGGTTGAACACCGGGTAGATGCGGCTGGTGAAGGTGGTGCCGGCCAGCTCCACGCCGGTAAGATCCAGGCCGGTCAGCGAGCTGAGCAGGGTGATGCCCGCTCCCAGGATCATCCCGATAGCCACGGCGTATATGGCCAGAGATCCGGCTTCGAAGACGATCAGGTTTCTTAGGCGGGTCGGGCGGGTGCCCACGGCCCGCAACACACCGAACTCGAAGGTCCGCTCGTACAACGCCATGAACATGGTGTTGATGATCCCGAAGACGATCATGGCGAATACCAGGATCACCGTGACCGCTATGGAGATGTTCGTCATATCCAGGACGTATTTGAGCTGGGGCACGAGCTGCTGCCAGGTCTCGGCCACGTTTCCGTAGCTTGAATACTCCTGTGAGAACTGCGCCCCCTGCTCGGAGGCGTACTGGCTGCGGCGGAACTGGATCGCAATCTCGTGGGCCCTCCCATCGATCCCGAGCATGTGCTGGGCCGATCTCAGGGTAACGAACACCGTCGCCGAGTCCAGTTCGCTGATCTGCATTCGAAATATACCTCCGACCCGAAACAACGTCTGAGAGAGCTCTCCGGAGCCGGCTTGAGAGACGGTGATCACGATACGGTCCCCTACCGCTACGCTCAGTCTATCGGCCAGCTTCTGTCCAATCAGGGCACTGCCGTTTTGATCCGCCGCCAGATAGGAACCATCGATCATGGACTCGTCGATCTTGGAAAGCGCCCTCTCGCTGTCGGGGGCGATACCGTAGATGACCACCGAGGCGATGTCCGCGGGAGCCGAGATGGTGCCGAAGGACAGGGTTCGTTCGGTGAATGCCCGTACGTTGGGATCGTTGTCCAGCTGGTCGGTGACCCGATCCGCTCGGGAGATGGTCAATCCTGCATTCTGGGTATCCTCAAAGCCCTGACGGTGGATCTGGGCCTGGCCGAGAAACGAGGAGGTGGCCGAGGAGATCATGCTTTCCTTCATGCCCACGATATAGGCATCTACGAAGATCATCGCCGCCAGACCGATACCGATGATCAATCCGGTCAGGAAGGTCCGACGCCTGTTGCGGAAGATGTTCCGCCAGGCCAGCTTAAGGTAAAATCGCATAGGTTACTCCGTTAGAACGTCCGCATCGTTTCCGCCGGCACGGTTCGCGCCGCCCGCAGGGCCGGAGGAAGACAGACCAGAATGGAGGTGACGATCACGGTCAGGGAGGGAAGGTAGAAGCTGCGGGCATTGATCTCCCCCTTCATATACCGGAACTGCACGCTTCCCCACTCGATAGGATTGGCCAGTGCGATCCCGTGACGGGAGAAGTACCAGTTCAACAAGAATCCCAGGATCGAGCCCAGCAGGATGCAGACGGCGGCCAGCAGGGTGGTTTCGGTAACGATCATCCCCACGATCCGGCCCGGACGGGTTCCTATTGCTCGGAGCACCCCGTATTCCTTCTGCCGCTCCAGAACCGACATCAGGACCGTGTTGAGGATGGTGATGGCCACGACCATCACCACCACGACCAAAGTGAGGTACATCCCGTTCTTGTCCGCCTGCATCGCCTTATAGAACTCGCTGGCGAATACCTGCCAGGGGTCCACCTCCAGATCGCTTCCGGCCAGGCGCCGCCGTAGATCCTCAGTGACCTTCCGTACATGGTTGAGGTTGTCCACGGTGACGGCGATCTCGTGCACCTGTCCCTCCAATACGAAAAGTGTTTGAGCATCGGCCAGCCTCAGGTAGATCGCGCTGCGGTTCAATCCCGGATCTCCGGTATCGATCAGGGCGATGATGTCATAGATATCATTGGCGATCGAACCGTCGGCAGCCTGGGAGACGAGGATCAGCTCATCCCCGATACCAGCCTCCAGCACCGTGGCCAGCGTCTGGCCGATTATGGCCTGGTTGGGCCGAGGGCCGAAGTACGCTCCTTTTACGATTTTTTCCGCGATGTTGGTGGTCCGGTCTTCCCGCCCGGGTTCGATGCCGATGATCCGCGCACCGGTGCTCTGATCGCCGACCGAAGCAAGACCGGCTGCGTAAATTCTGGGGGTCCAGGATTCGACGTGGGCGGCAGCTTCCAACTCCCCGGCCACGCCCTCGGTGTCCCTGATGGTTTTGTAGAGCGACGGGTCATCCAGATAACCGTCTTTGTGGATCTGTATATGTCCGAGGCGGTTTCGGGTAAAGCCGTCGATGATGTGGTTGTAGGTTCCGTCCGCCCAACCGATGAAAAAACTGGCCAGAACGAATCCCACCAGCATGCTCAGCCCGGTGAACAGGGTGCGTTTGCCCTGACGAAGGAGGTTGCGCAGCGCGAGTCTCAGGTTCAACATGGCGGTAATCCTCAAATCTATCCCCGGAAGGTTCGGAGGTTGCGGGTGGTGAAAGTCCCCGCCGGAATGTCTTTGTCGAACTCCGCCTCCAGGTAGCGGATGATCGTCTTTCCCTTTCCATCGTGCGGGACGAGCTCCATGACCGAGGGGATGCTCCGATCGTCGAAGGTCTTTACATCACTGAAGCTCATCGTCCTCATCAACTGGTCCTTCTGGTCGTAGTACTTCTCGGTAACCGGCAGCAGGCTTTCGGCATCCACGACCAGCAGCACCCGATTCCAGACGATCGGGCGTCCCTGCTTGGGCGTGCACTCGATGTACAGGTGACCCGCTTCCGGGTTTGGTACTTCCGCGTATCTAAAATCGTAGTCTTCGGCGAAGGTGAACTCCTTAACCAGGTCGTCGTTGGTGAAATCCGAGCCCATCCAGGAGCTCATCATCATGGATGGCGGAATCCGGATGGTCTTGTCAACCTTGGGCAGGTAGTTCCACATTTCGTTTCCGATGCGAAGGGTTCCGGTGCCTCGTTCCTTTGCCGGTTCCAGGATGCGGATCAGTGTGTTCTCCGTTCCTTCGGACCAGGCCTTGAGACGGAGGGTTCTCTTCCAGTTGGGGTTGACGATCTCCATCTCTATGAGTGCGTAACTGGATTCCGCCCGGTAGAGTTGGTCGATGTTGTCGATGACATCCTGCACCTTCGGTTTTGTCTGAGCGAACATGGTATCGGTGCCGACCAGGATACACAAGACGGCAAACGCCGCCGCTGTCCATGATTTCATTCGATTGCTCCTCAATTTGATTTCTTCCTTGATGTCATGAGATTATACCGCTATTGGGGGTTGAAGGTCAGCATTGCGCGGTTGTTGCGTATCTATTGCTTCAAATACACGATGATCGGACAAATAAACAAACATCAGAAAATAACCTGTTCAGCTTCTATGTTAATGCTTCACCGTCTGATAGGATGTCTTAGCATTTGACATAACCCTACATGGAGGCATCATGAAAGCTACTGTTGATGAGGATCTTTGCATCGGTTCCGGGAATTGTGAAGACACCTGTCCCGCCGTTTTCAAGGTGGTGGATGGAATCTCCCGGGTGCAGATGGACGTCGTTCCCGAAGCTGAGGAAAAGAACGCCCAGGCGGCAGTCGACGGATGTCCCGCAGGGGCCATCAGCGTGGAGTAAGACTCAAGCTTCGACCGGTCATCCGCTCGGTCGATTCACAATCGCCAACCTCTCCCCGATTTCGGATGATTTGTGCGGATAGTGTTCTCCTCATCACTTCTCATGTTGTTTAAATATTACTAATTTAGTATCAATGGAGCAATGGACAGCAAACGCTTCAGGGGCTTGTGCCGCTTATCGGATCTTCCGGAGGGACGGCCTGCCACGGGGAAGGTCGGCTCGAAAGAGTTCCTGCTCCTGCGCAGGGGCGAAGGGGTGCTCATAAGCGGAAACAAGTGCCCCCATCATGGTGCCCGCCTGAGCGACGGTCTGGTGTTCGGCACGGAGGTGGTCTGTCCCTGCCACAACGCCCGCTTCGATCTGGTCTCCGGCCGTGTCCTCTCACCTCCTGCCCTGGACGATATCCCCGTATACCACACCGGCAGGCGGGACGATGAGATCCTGGTTGGGCCGGTTCGAGAGAATCAGAGGCTCTGTCTGCCCTCGATGAGCGGCCAGGGAGGACAGAGCAACGATACCATCCTGATCGTCGGAGCCGGAGCAGCGGGCAATTCCGCTGCGGAAACCCTGAGAAGGGAAGGCTACGAAGGAAAGGTGTTGATGCTAACCGGGGAGCCCGATCTGCCCTACGATCGCACGGCTCTGTCCAAGGGTTTTCTCTCCGGCGCGGTTGGAATGGAGGAGTTGCCCCTCAGATCACAGGAGTACTACGACGCCATGGGCATAGAGGTCCTCACCTCCTGTCCGGTCCGTTCGATCGAGCCCAGGGAGCGCATGGTCGTGCTTCGGGATGGGCGTACGATCGGCTACGACATGCTGCTGTTGGCCACCGGTGGTGTGCCCCGACGACTCGAGGTGCCGGGCGTTGGTCTGCCCGGTTGTCACTACCTGAGGAGCCGCTGCGATGCAGCCGAGATCCTCGAGTCTCTGGCTTGCGCCGGGAGTTCCATAGTGGTTGGAGCGGGATTTATCGGTCTGGAAGTCGCCTCCGTTTTACGGAACCGGGGCATGTCCGTTCAGGTGGTTGCGCCGGAGAACCTGCCCATGTGCGACACCCTCGGGGAGGAGCTTGGACGATGGCTCCAGGATCGGCACGTGAGCCGGGGCGTCGGCTTCTCTCTGGGCCGGAGCGTTCGGGAGATCCGCGGCTCCGGTCGCGTGGAGGAGGTGGTTCTCTCGGATGGATCCTCCCTGGAGGCGGATGTTGTGATCATAGGGGTGGGGATCGAGCCGGCGGTGGATTATTTACGCGGCACCGATCTGGTGCGGGATGGCGCCGTGGCTGTGGACAATCGCCTCAGCACGGCGTTGCCGGGTATCTATGCCGCAGGAGACCTGGCTGCGGTTGCCCAGCCCGGCGGAAAAGCCACTCGGATCGAGCACTGGGTGGAGGCGGAGCGGCAGGGAAAGCTGGCGGCTCAGAGCATGCTGGGCAAAGCAGAGGGATACCGGAGCGTGCCCTTTTTCTGGTCGGAGCAGCAGGGCGTGACGCTGAAGTGTGTCGGTCTGCCCGCCGCCGATTATCGTCGGATTGCCCGGGGAAGCGTGGAGGGGGAAGATTTTCTGGTCGGCTTTTTCGACGGATCGCTGCTCAAGGCGGCGGTAGCGGTAGGCAGGGATAGGGATTTGATAGCCGCCGGGCAGCTCATTCGCAGATCCGCGGGTATCACCCCCGAGCAGTTACGTGGTGCGCAGACCGACCTCGGCGAACTGGCCGCGTCGGTTTGAGCTCAACCGGGGAGGGCGGTTTTCAGGGTTTCTTCGACCCGGTCCAACCACTGCAAACGGGCGGAGCGGTCCAGATCGCGAAGATCGTGAAGGATGTAACAGCCGGTGTGCTTGAAGCCGCAGAACCGAAAGATCCCGTCGTTCCAGAGCCTCTTCAAGAGCTCATCCTCCTTTTTTCCGTCACGAGTGGCGAAGACCAGGGCGGTCTTGTCGACCAGCAGGGGAGTCTGCCTTTTTTTCATGAACTCCGGACCTTCGTAGTCGTAGGCCAGGCCCGCCTGCAACACCCGATCGATCCAGCCCTTCAACAGGGCGGGCGGCTGGCTCCACCAGTCTGGATGGATGATCACCACCGCCTGGCTTTGTTCCAGCTCCCGCGTATGGCGCAACACCTCCCGGTCAAAGCTGAACCCACGACGTAGCTCGGACTCCTCCAGAACCGGATTGAAGTGCTCCCGGTACAAATCGTGGAAGGTAACTGTATGATCCAGAGCCTTGAGCACCTGAATCACCCTCGCCGCCACGGCATGGTTGTAGCTGTGGGATCGGGGATGGCAGAGGACAACAAGGACGTTCATATTAAAGACTCAGGCCCTGATCTACCAGAGTTTTATCGTGGCGTTCCAGCACCGCCTGTTTGTACAGCTGCGCTCGGGGCTTGTCATCGACCATCACCACGCCGGCCAGCCTCCCATCTCGAAAGACAAAGCTCTGGTACACCGGACCGCTTCTGCGGCGCAGCGTTTCTTCCCGGCCACGGTGGATCCAGGCCCAATTCATGGAGAAGAAGTAGCGGCCGAAGACCTCCATTTTCAACCGGAAGGGGTGATTGATGTACTGCTCCTCCTCACCGCAGACATTGGCTCCGGCAATCTCACCCTGCTTCTCCGCGGCGTGCCAGAGGTGGGTGACCCGGCCGTCCGCATGCATCGCCGCATCTCCCGCGGCGTAGATCTGCGGATGCGATGTGAGCAGTCCCTTGTCGACGCTGATCCCCCTTTGCACGACCAGTCCGGCCCTTCCGGCAAGCTCGGTTCTGGGCTGGGAACCAAGGCAAAATACCAGGATGTCCGCCTGCAACCGCCCTTGCTCCGTGTGAACCGATACCCTGTCCGGACGATCCACCTCCAGGCGCCGGACGCGGCTGTCCAGATGAAGCCCGATGCCCCGGGAGCCAAGGAGCTGCGCTAAAAATCCGGAAGTCTCCTCGTCCAGGTCAGCAGGCATCACCCGTTTCATCCTCTCCACCAGAGTGACTCGAAGTCCCATCCTCCAAAGCTGTTCCGCCAGCTCGATGCCCAGCACCCCGGCTCCCACGATGATCGCGGATTTCCGATCCTCCGCCGCGGCGCGCAAACGTTCCGCCTCTTGGGCTGTACGCAGGGTGAAGATGCGCCCCTGCCTCCGGCCCTCCTCGAAGCCAGCCAGTTCGGGGATCACGGGTGAAGCCCCGGTGGCCAGGACCAGGATGTTCCAGGAAAGCTCGGATCCGTCGGCCAGGGTAAGCATGCGGGTATCCGGGTCGAGGGCCAGGACGCGGGTGTTGATACGAAGGTCGGTTTCAATCTGCCGGTACCAGCCTTCGGGCTGAAGTTCCAGCTCGGCGGCGGTGAATCCTCGGGCCAAACGCTTGGATATCTTGGTGCGTCTATAGGGGGCACGATCCTCTTCGCTGATAAGCACAACCTCCCGGTGATACCCGCGGGCGGCAACCGCTGCAGCCGCGGAATAGGCGGCTATGCCCCCGCCCACGATCAGGACCCCCGATCCTGTTTCACGCATCGATTCCGCTCTCTTCGCCTGATTTGAAAGACGCGAATATCGTGAGTGCCGCTGCAGCCGCGGAGGCAATCCTCATTTCCCCACCTCTCGATGGAAATTGCATTATATATTATTATATTAGTAATATTAGCAGAAAAATCAAGTGGTTTGTGAGGGGATGGGGGCGCCCTAGAGGGGTGGCCCGGGAATAGGAATAATATACTTGACTTATTTAGTAATAATTACTACGGTTACCATGTGGGCACATACATATACGCGGAAGAGAGACACTTCAACCCCAAGGCCGAGGGAGCTACTGTATGATCGAAAAACAGGAGGTCCTGAACGCGTTGCGAGGGGTGATCGACCCCGAGATGGGGATCAACATCGTGGACCTGGGCCTGATCTACCGGATAGAGGTCGGGGAGCGACGCATCGACGTGGAGTTCACCCTCACCTATCCGGGGTGTCCCATCGGTCCGGAGCTGCAGCAGGAGATTGTTCAGACTCTTTGCGATGCGGCCGGCATGGAGCAGGTCAGTGCGCGGATCGTCTGGGAGCCCCTCTGGGGTCCGGAACGGATGAGCGAGGAGGCCCGGCTCACCCTGGGCTATCCCATATAGAGAGGAAGCAGCCGTGAAAAGAGGATTTTCCATTCATGATTTGCGGGCGTCGATCGCAGAGAAACCGATCCTTCTGGGGATCGATCTGGAGATCCGCCCCGGAGAGATCCACGCCCTGATGGGTCCTAACGGATCGGGGAAGAGCACCCTGGCAAACGTGTTAATGGGCCATCCGTCCTACACCGTCGGCGGCGGGCAGGTTCTCCTGGACGGAGAGGATTTCCTGACCCTGAGTACGGATGAGCGGGCCCGAAAAGGCGTGTTCCTGGCTTTCCAGTATCCCGTGGAAATCACCGGCATCACGGTGGGGAAGTTCCTCAAACGGGCCGTGGAGATGCGGCCGGATAGCGAGTCGGAGCATACGGATCCAAAGAGCACGAAAGTGCTGGACGTCTCCGCCTTCATCCGGGATCTGCGATCGAATCTAGAGTTCCTGGAGATCGACCAGGAGTTCATCAACCGTTATCTGAACCAGGGATTTTCCGGGGGCGAGAAGAAGCGTATGGAGATCGCCCAGATGATGATGCTCTCACCCCGGTTCGCGATTCTGGATGAGACCGATTCGGGCTTGGACATCGATGCGCTCAAGCTGGTGGCCAAGGGAGTGAACCGGCTCAGGGGACCCGATTTTTCCGCCCTGATCATCACCCACTATCAGCGTATCCTCGACCACATCAAACCGGACTTCGTACACATCATGTACAGGGGCAGGATCGTCTATTCCGGAGGGGTGGAGCTGGTGGAAGCCCTGGAGCAGAAGGGGTACGAGTGGATCAAGGAACAAGTCGGAATCGAGGAGGATAAGTATGAGCAGTCAGCAGCAATTCACTGATATAGGAGAGTACAAGTTCGGGTTTCATTACCCCGATATATCGGTGGCCAGGACCCGCAAAGGTCTGGACGAGGAGGTGGTGAAGGCCATCTCTCACCACAAGGATGAACCGGAATGGATGACCCAGTTCCGGCTGCGTTCCTACAAGGCCTTCCGGAAAAAACAGATGCCCAACTGGGGAGCCGACCTGTCCTCACTGGACTTCGACAACATCTACTACTACGCAAAACCCGTGGAGCAGGGAAAGCGCAGCTGGGAAGAGGTTCCAGCCTTCATTCGCGAAACCTTTGACAAGATCGGAATTCCCGAGGCGGAGCGCCGTTTCCTGGCCGGCGTCGGGGCGCAGTACGATTCCGAGGTGGTGTATCACAGCATCCGGGAGGAGCTGGCGAAGAAGGGAGTGGTCTTCTGCGATCCGGAAACCGCGATCAGGGAGTACCCGGACCTGGTCAAGGAGTATTTCGGCACCGTGGTGCCCTTCATGGACAACAAGTTCGCCGCCCTGAACAGCGCCGTCTGGTCGGGGGGCAGCTTCGTCTACGTTCCCCCGGGCGTGAAGGTGGACATCCCGCTGCAGGCCTACTTCCGCATAAACCTCCAGAACTTCGGCCAGTTCGAGCGCACCCTGATCATCGCCGAGGAAGGCAGTTTCGTGCACTACGTGGAGGGCTGCACCGCGCCGATCTACACCACCGACAGCCTGCACAGCGCCGTGGTGGAGATCATTGCCAAACCGGGCGCCCGGGTGCGCTACACCACCATTCAGAACTGGTCGGGGGACGTGTACAACCTGGTCACCAAGCGGGCCGTGGCTCACCAGAACGCCACGGTGGAGTGGGTGGACGGAAACCTGGGCTCCAAGCGCACGATGAAATACCCCTCGATCTACCTGATGGGGGAGGGGGCCCACGGGGAGGTGCTGTCCATTGCCTTCGCCGGCCGGGGCCAGCAGCAGGACACCGGCGGCAAGGCGGTGCACGTGGCCAGCAACACCAGCTCGGTGATCACCTCCAAGTCGATCAGCAAGGACGGGGGGATATCCAGCTATCGGGGGCTTCTGAAAGTTTACGAGGGACTTTCCAACATCCGCTCCCGGGTTGTGTGCGATGCTCTCATCCTGGATGAACGCTCAACCAGCAACACCTTTCCATACATGGAAATCGACTGCGACGACGTTTCGGTGGAGCACGAGGCCCGGGTCAGCAAGATCAGCGAGGATCAGCTGTTCTACCTGATGAGCCGGGGGATGAGCGAGGAGGAAGCCTCGATGATGATCGTCAACGGCTTCCTCGATCCGCTGGTCAAGCAGCTGCCCATGGAGTACGCCGTAGAGCTGAACCGGCTGATCGAGCTGCAGATGGAGGGCTCCGTTGGCTGAGCTGCGTCCGGCAACCGAAGAATCCGTAGTCGTGCAGGAGCAGAACGCGCTGCTGCGCTCCTACCTGGAGACCGATAGGCAGCTGCGCTGGCTAACCGAGCTGCGCCTGGCCGCCCTGGACAGCTTTTCCCACATGCAGTGGCCCACGCCCCAGGAGGAGGAGTGGCGCCGCACCGATATCACGGAGATCGACTTTCTCCGATTCAGGCCACCCGCTGCCGAACGCCTGCTCTGCTCCGGCCGGGAGTGCGGTTCCGTCGAGCTGGGAGGCGGTTGGAAACAGGCCGTCGTTGTTCCGCTGATCGAGGGAGCCCGCAGTTACGGGGAGCAGCTGCGGCCGGTGCTCCAGCAGGGCCTGGAAGGATTGGACAACCGATTCCAGGCCTGGCACTACAGTCTTCTCAGCGGCGGCCTATACATCCACATTCCCCCCTTTCTGGAAATCCGGGAGCCCCTGGTCGTCGAACTGGTGGAGGAGGGAGACGGGACGGTCGCCTGCCCCCATGTGGTAATCTACCTGGCCGAGGGGGCCAGGGCCACCGTTGTTCTGCACCTGCGCGGTGAGCACCTGCAGGAGGCGCACACAGGCGCTGAATCCGCCGGCAAGCTCCTGCTCAACTCCGGGGCGGACCTGCGGATCTCAGAAGGGGCGGTCCTGGACCTGGTCACGGTTCAGGAGTTGAACCGCAGCTCGTACTGCTTCCATCACCAAACCGCCCGGGTCGCCCGGGATGCTACAGTGCGGCAACTGCAGATCGACCTGGGAAGCGTACTGGTGAAAACACGGCTGGAGTGCAGCCTGGAGGGGGAGGGCAGCGAAGCAAGGCTCAACGGTCTGTACTTCGCTCAAGGATCTCAGCACATGGATATACGCACGGTCCAACGTCACCGCAGCCCCAGGGCGAACAGCCGCGCATTCTACAAGGGGGCGGTTCGCGATGGGGCCAGGACGATCTTCCAGGGCCTGATCGAGGTTTGTCCCGCCGCTGCCAAGACCGACGCCTACCTGAGCAACAAGAACCTGATCCTTAACGACGGTGCCCGGGCGGACTCCATCCCCAGTCTCAGGATCGACAACAACGACGTGCGCTGCAGCCATGGTTCGACCACAGGCAGGATCAACCGGGAGGAGATCTTCTACCTCAACTCCCGGGGAATCACCGAGGGGGAAGCCCGAAAAATGCTGGTTCTCGGGTACTTCGAAGAGCTGCTCGAAAAATCCCCGGACCTAGTCAAGGATATGCTGCGGGAGCGGATTGAAGCCCGGCTGCGCACCAGCGTGCCGCGGGAGGGGGCCCGTGGCTGAGTGGGTGGAAGTCGCCGGCCTGGCCGACTTCAACGGCGAGGAGGAATCCGTGCGTGTCGAGGTCGAGGGACACGCCCTGGCCCTCTTCAAGCTGGAAGACGGCTTCTATGCCCTTGACGATGTCTGCTCCCACGAATACTCCCGGCTGTCCGAAGGGGAGATCTGGGATGCGGAGGTGTACTGTCCCAAGCACGGATCGCGGTTCAACATCCGTTCCGGAGCGGTGAGGGGATTGCCGGCGGTCAAGCCCGTGCGTTCCTATCCCGTCCAGGTGCAGGAGGGTAAGATACTGATCCAATGGCACGCCTAGATACGGCTAAACATCACGGGGCGATGGTCGGCAGGATTCCGCTGTCCGCCATCCGGGAGGAGTTCCCGATCTTGAGTGTACGGGTTCACGGGGACGGGCCGATCGGGACCGTGGAATCTTCCACAGGCAAGCCGCTTGTGTACCTGGACAACGCCGCCACGACCCAAAAACCCCGCCACGTTCTGGAAGCGGTGTACAGGTACTACAAGAAGTACAACGCCAACGTACACAGGGCCATCCATGCCCTGGGCGAACAGGCCACGGCCCAGTACGAATCAAGCCGTCTGGAGGTCAGGGATTTTCTCCGGGCGGTTACTGAGAGGGAAATTGTGTTCACCCGGGGAACCACCGAGGCGATCAATCTGGTGGTCTTCTCCTGGGGCCGAAAAAACCTGCGGGAGGGGGATGAGATCCTGCTAACCGAGATGGAGCATCATAGCAATCTCGTGCCCTGGCAGATCCTCGCGCAGGAAAAGGGACTCGAGTTGCGTTTCATACCCATCAGGGAAGACGGATCGTTGGACACCGATGCACTGCCCCGGCTGATCGGCGAGCGTACGAAACTCCTTGCCGTGACCCAGATGTCCAATGTCCTGGGCACGATCAACGATGTACGCTCCATCGTGTCCCTGGCCCATCAACGGGGCGTCCCGGTCCTGGTGGATGCGGCTCAGGGGGTCCCGCATCTGCCTGTGGATGTCCGGGATCTGGGCTGTGATTTCCTCGCCTTTTCCGGACACAAGATCTTCGCCCCGATGGGAATCGGCGTTCTCTACGCCAGGGAGGCCCTGCTGGAGGAGATGCCGCCTTTCCAAGGCGGGGGAGAGATGATCAGGGCGGTCTGGTACGACCGGGCGATCTGGAACGAGCTTCCCCACAAGTTCGAGGCGGGCACACCGAACGTGGGCGGGGCGGTTGGCCTGGCCGCGGCGCTGCGGTACCTGAGGGGATTGGGGATGGAAAACGTGCGGCGCTACGAGGATCTGCTGACCCGCTACACCCTCCGCCGGCTGGGGGAGCTCCGGCAAGTCGTGGTGTACGGAAATGCAGCCCGGCGGGGAAGCCTGATCAGCTTCAACCTGGGCGATCTGCATCCCCACGACGTGGCCCAGTACCTGGATGCGGAGGGGATCGCCGTGCGGGCGGGTCATCACTGCGCCCAGCCGCTGCACCGCAAGCTGGGGTTGAGCGCCACGGTGCGGGCTTCTTTGAGCTTCTACAACAGCGAAGAGGAGGTGGACCGGTTGGTGGAGGCCCTGCAGGGGGCCGAGGAGTTCTTCAGCCGTGGACTTCACTGATCTGTACCAGGAGATCATCCTCGATCACTACCGTAGACCCCGGGGTGCGGCTAACCTGAGCCACATCCCGGAATCGAAGGTTCACGAGAACCCGGCCTGCGGGGACTCGATCAAGGTGGAGGTCACTCGAGGGCCGGAAGGGGTGCTGAAAAAGGTGCGATTCGACGCCAAGGGCTGCGCTATCAGCATCGCCTCCGCTTCCCTGATGAGCGGTCTTCTGGCGGGAAAATCCCTGACTGAGGTCCGCCGCTCGGCCCGCCGCTTCATCGAGATCATGCGGGGCGAGGGAAACCCGGAGTTCCTGGACCGGTGGGGGGAGCTGGCCTGCCTGAAGGGGATCATCCGCTATCCTGTGCGGGTAAAGTGCGCGACCCTGGCCTGGCATGCCCTGCTGGATGCCCTGCCCGAGGAGGAAGATCCGCAGGAAAGGACGGAAGCATGAAGAGGTTGTGCAGGTTCCATGTACTTGCTGCGGCCGTGTTGTATTTCCGGAGGAGAATCCCGAACGGGGAAATTGATGATTCGATATTTCAAATGAGAGGAGAGCAAAGATGGTTTATTTGGTACGGACGAGCGAGTTTATGGGAGATTGGAATAAAGCCTGGGGTATCTTGAGCGACATGATCAAATATGTCGGACAGAACTACGATCAGGTCAGGGATTCATATCTGATGACCAACATCGCCGGGCCGACCGATCAGGTTCACTGGGTCCTGGCTTTCGACTCTTTGGCCGATGAAGAGAAGTTCGCCTTCAAGGTATTCCAGGACCCCAAGTACATGGAGGCGATGAGAAGCGCCGAGGGGCTGATGACCGCCCCGGTCGATCGGTTGTATCGGCGGGAAGGTTAGCCCGATCGATCCTCCGATGGAGATCCACGAAACTGTGCTGGCTTTCGGAACCTTTGACGCCATGCATTCGGGGCACAGGTACTTCCTGGGGAGGACAAAGTCTCTTGGTGATCGGTTGGTCGTGTCCCTGGCTCGGGACGAATTCGTGCGCTCCTTCAAAAGCAAGATCCCGAAGTGCAATGAGGACAAACGGTTGGCCAGACTCAGGGCAAGCGGGCTGGCGGATCGGGTATGCTTGAGCGACCCGGTCCCGGGCAGCTATGACATCCTTTTAGGAGTCAAACCGGATCTTATCTGTCTGGGTTACGATCAGGATTCCCTGGAGGAGAACCTGCGAAGCTGGCTGGAAGGCAGGCGGAGTCAGATCCCGCTGGTGAGGTTGGAGCGAAGCCCCCAAGGGAACCGGGACGGTATCGCCGTGGAGTCACCTCGAAACTCGTCGGTTTTACGCAGACGCTGTTCGGTGTAAGAGAAGAAGCAAGTCAGTGACCTGCGTTCTTCCTTGGAGATAGAAGCGCAGTTCCTCACGAATCTCACAGTGCTGGGAACGATCATCGAATTTTACCCCGCCGTGATAATTTCGTGACTTTCTCTTGTTACTCTCCTCGTGTTACCATACCTGACGGAGGAGAACATGAGAAAAACGATTTTGCTTGGATTGATTGCAGCGGTGCTTACCGTTGCCTGTGCAACCAACAGGTTCGGGGTCAAGAGCGGCGGCTTTCCCGACTACATCACCTCCAATGAGGATTATTACGTGACCCGCATCGACGGTATTCCCGAGATCGATGCCTCTACCTATGCCCTGGAGGTGAAAGGGTTGGTCGAACGCCCCGCTTCCTTCAGCCTGGAAGATCTGTACGCCATGGACATGGTCGAGCTGCCCCTCACGGTGGAATGCATCGGCAATTCCCCAAGCGGTCCCCTGGTTTCCACGGCCGTCTGGAAGGGGTTGCGGCTCTACGACCTTCTGCAGTCTCTCGGAATCCGTGAAGAAGCCACCGGTGTGCGTTATAAGGCGGCGGACGGCTATTATGCTACTCACACCATGGACCAGATCCGAAACAACGGGGTGCTGGTTGCCCTGTACATGAACGGTGAGCCCATCCCCCCGCTTCATGGATTCCCGGTGAGAATACTCAACCCCGGTTATTTTGGCGTCAAGCAGCCGGCCTGGGTTACCAGCCTAGAGGTGATCGACATGCCCATGAAGGACTTTTGGGAGGATCGGGGGTGGGACTGCTCCCCGCCTATGGACATCGACTCGATCATCTTCCAGCCCAGCGGCAGCCTAAAAGTTACGGCCGGGGAAGCGCTGCGCATCACCGGGGCGGCCTTCGGGGGTACCCGGGTGGCCAGAGTGGAGCTGACAACGGACAAGGGTAAAAGTTGGACAACCGCCAAAATCGTAAGGAGCATGGATGCCGACAACGTCTGGGTATTCTGGGAGTCCGGGCTGGTGTTCGCCGAGCCCGGGCGGTACACGGTGAATGTCCGGGCCACCGATATCCACGGCAATTCCCAGCTGGAGACCGATCCGGACCACTTCGACGGGAACAGTGACTGGCCTCTGATCAGGGTGACCGTGGAGTGAGTCCTCTTTCCTCGAATCGCGTAGGGGCAGACGTTCTGGTCATCGAGGACGATCCCAAGATCGTGGAGCTCCTGACTCTTCACCTTGGGGACATCGGGCTCTCCAGCGAAGCGGCGCCTTCCGGAAATCGGGGGCTGAAGCGTGCCTTGGAAGCGGAGTACAGACTCATCATCCTGGATCTGATGCTCCCGGGGCTCGACGGCTTCGAGATCTGTAAGAAGATTCGGGCTGCGAAGGAACAGATCCCGATCCTGATGCTGACTGCCAAGACCGAAGAACTGGACAAGGTGCTGGGCCTGGAGCTGGGCGCCGACGACTACATCACCAAACCCTTCAGCATTAGAGAGTTGCTGGCTCGGGTGAAGGCCGTTCTGCGGCGCACCGCCGCCTACCCCCAAAGCGCGACCGGGACCGAGGCAAAGCTCCTCGAATTTGGAGAATTGCGGATCGATCTGGAAAAGCGAATCGTTACCATGCAGGGCAGGAAGGTCGAGTTGACCGCCAAGGAGTACGACCTGCTCGTGCTGTTTGCCGGCAGTCCGGGCCGAGCCTACAATCGCCAGCAGCTGCTGGACTCGGTATGGGGCTATCAGTTCGAGGGCTATCATCACACCGTCAACTCCCACATCAACCGTTTGCGCAGCAAGATCGAGGCAGATCCCTCGGAGCCGCGTTACATCAAAACTGTGTGGGGATACGGCTACCGCTTCACCGAAGCGGATGAGCTCTGATGATGGTTCCCGTTTTCAACCGATTCTCGGTAAAAGTATCGACCCTTTTCCTGGTGCTCCTTCTGATGATGGGCTTGGTTCAGGTGCTGGTCACCATGCGCATCACGGAGCGCAGGCAGGTCGAAATCGATCAGCTGGTGAACTGGGATCTGGCCAAGGACATGGTGGCCGAGATCGAGCCGGTGCTGGTCAGCGACGGTACCCGAGAGATCGGAGAGGTCATCCACTATATGATGGTACTGAACCCGGCTATCGAGATCTACCTGCTGGATAGTCAGGGAACCATCCTGGCCTTTTTCGCCCAGCCGGGAAAACAGGTCATCGCGGAAAAGGTGGATCTGGAGCCGATCCGTCGCTTCATCGGCGGGAATGTAAAGGCTCCGATCTATGGAGATGATCCACGTGCAGCCGGAGCAAGGAAGCATTTCTCCGCAGCCCCGATCTCGCTTCCCGATGGCAGCGGGGGATATCTGTACATCGTACTGAGGAGCACGCTGTACGACCAGGCAGCCGGCAGTTTGAAGGAGAAGTATCTCGCCTCCGCCCTGGTGCGGGCGCTGGTATTCTCAGCCATGGCGGTCGGTATCGTGGGCCTGGTTCTGTTCACCCTTTTAACCCGCCGACTGCAGCGGGTGGCCCGATCGGTCCGGGAATTCGAGCAGGGCAAATACGACACCCGGCTGGAGGCTGCAGCTAAAGACGAGGTCGGCGAGCTGGCCCGGGCGTTCAACCGCATGGCCGACACGATCGCAGCGAATCTGGAAAAGCTCAGGCAGACCGACAGCCTGCGGAGGGAGCTTATCGCCAACGTTTCCCACGACCTGCGCAGCCCCCTGACCTCCATCCAGGGATACGTAGAAACCCTGCTGATGAAGCAGGATTCTCTGAGCGGCGAGCAGATCCGGGGGTATCTGCAGATCGTGCTCAGCGAAGCCACGAAGCTGAACGAGATGGTTCACGAGCTGTTTGAGCTTTCCAAGTATGAGGCTCGGCAGATGGAGCCCAGGCTGGAGCGTTTTTCTCTAACCGAGTTGATCCAGGATGTGGTCGTGAAGTACCGAACAGGAGCCGAGCGGCGCCGGGTTTCACTGGCGGCGCTCCTGCCGGAGAAGCTGTTTTTCGTGCTGGCGGATATCAACATGATCGAACGGGTACTGTCAAATCTGATCGAAAACGCGCTCGCCCACACGCCCGGGGGCGGGCAGGTGACCGTGGAGCTGACCGGCGCGGAGGGACGGGCACTGGTGCGGGTGATCGACAGCGGCACGGGAATCGACAAGGGGGACATCCCCTTCATCTTTGACAGGTTCTTCTCCAGCGGCCGCAGCGGCCGGAACGAGGCCGGTTCTCGGAGGGGCAGCGGTCTGGGTCTGGCTATCGCCCAGAAGATCGCAGGCCTGCACGGGAGCCTCATCCAGGTGGATAGCGAGCCGGGCAGGGGAAGCGTGTTCTACTTCCAGCTTCCCCTGCAGGGAGGATAGCCCCTCTGATTTTTATTTCTTTGTAACCTGCCCTGAGCACACTGTCACCAATCTTTAAGTTCCATGGGTACCTCAATACAGCCGGCGGGCCCGAGGCATGTTTGCACATATATTAGTTTTTTGGTTATATCTGGAGGATGAGCTGATTCGAAAGACTCAAATCGGAAAAAAAGCGCAACGGCGATACATTGAGGGGGTTGCCGATCAAATGCGAAGGTAGTACAAAGGGGACGGAGGCAGGTAAGAATACACGATGAAACAGTACCTGGATCTGATGCGCAGCGTATTGGAGAAAGGGACGGACAGACGTGACCGTACCGGCGTGGGAACCCGCAGCATCTTCGGCTACCAGATGCGTTTCGACCTTTGTGGGGGGTTCCCCTGTCTGACCACCAAGAAACTCCACCTCCGCTCGATCCTTCATGAGTTGCTCTGGTTTCTGGCCGGGGACACCAATATCCGCTACCTGAAGGAAAACGGGGTGCGGATCTGGGATCCCTGGGCCGATGAGCGGGGCAACCTCGGGCCCGTATACGGGCAGCAGTGGCGAAGCTGGGCCGCCCCCGACGGCCGCAGCATCGACCAGATCGGCAGGATTCTCGAAACCCTCCGAAGAAATCCTTCCTCCCGCAGGATGGTGGTAAGTGCCTGGAATCCCGCGGATCTGGAGCGCATGGCCCTGCCGCCCTGCCACTGCCTGTTCCAGTTCTACGCGGCTCAAGGAAGGCTCTCCTGCCAGCTGTACCAGCGCAGCGCCGACGTGTTCCTGGGGGTGCCCTTCAACATCGCCTCCTACTCTCTGTTGACCCTGATGATAGCCCAGGTCGGCGGGCTGGAGCCGGGAGAGTTCGTCCATACCCTGGGAGACGCCCACCTCTATCTCAACCACCTGGACCAGGCCCGCCTTCAGTTGGCCCGGGAGCCCCGCAAGCTGCCCCGGATGCTCCTCAACCCGGTGGTGAAGGATCTGTTCGCCTTCCGCTTCGAGGATTTCACCCTGGAGGGTTACTACCCCCATCCCCACATCCCGGGGGACATTGCGGTCTAGGGAGGAGGCGCGAAAAGTGACGGAATACCATGAGGCCGGGGCCAGTTGAAGGATTCAGGGGAGCAATAGCATGAAAGCGGTTGTGCATGACCGCTACGGGGAACCGGAGGAGCTGTACCTGCGGGAGCTGCCCGAGCCGCAGATCTCCGATCACGAGTGTCTGGTGAGGGTAGCTGCGGTGTCGGTCAATCCGTCGGATTGGAAGACCCTGTCCGGGAAGTGGCGCTTCGCCACGGGCAATCGTTTCCCTCGCCAGACGGGTATCGATTTCTCAGGCACTGTCGAGCGCACGGGGACTAGGGTCAGCCGGTTTCGCAGGGGCGCGGAGGTGATCGGATCGGTCATCCCCCTGCGCAAGGGCTGCCTGGCCGAATACGTGGCGGTTTCGGAATCCCACCTAGGCAGGGTACCGAAAAAGGTGGCTCTGGCTGATGCGGCCGGCATCCCCGTGGCCTGTTCCACCGCCTACGTGGGCCTGCGCCACCGCCGCAAGGACCTGCGGGGCAAACGGGTCCTCCTGACCGGCGGAGGGGGTGGGGTCGGTCAGTTCGTGATCCAGCTGGGGAAGGTGTTCGGCGCCCATATCACCGCGGTTTGCTCTAAAGGTAAGATGGAGCTGTGCAGGGAGCTCGGCGCTGACCGGGTGCTGGACTACCGAAGGACCGATCCCCTTGCCGGTGATGACCGCTACGACCTGCTGTTTAACTGCGCCTCGAGTATCTCCTATCGCGACGCCCGACGGATCCTCGATCCCGGCGGGGAGTACCTGCTCCTGGATACTCGGGGTCGGATCTGGCTGTTCCTCTATTCCCTGATCAGTCAGCTCACCCCGGGCAGGCGCTTGTGGGCCTTCCTGGTCGGTCCGGACGGAGAGCGCTACGACCGGCTGGCCGAACTGATCGACAGAAACGATCTGAGGGTGATCGTGGGCGGCCGCTATCCCCTGGAGAGGTCAGCGGAGGCTTTCCGGGAGAGCAAGAACGGCCACGCCACCGGCAAGATCATCATCACGGTGGCGGGGTAGGGCAGCATCACGCCCTACCGGCCGTGGCAGTACTTGTACTTCTTGCCGCTGCCGCAGGGGCAGGGATCGTTCCGCCCCACCTTGGGCACATTGCGTTTGACCTGGACCTGGCCCGGTCGGGCTTCGGCACGTTCCCCGGCCGCTGCCGGAAGACCGGCACCTGCGGAAGCGCTTCGGGCGGCCTGACGGGTCAGCACCGAGGTCGGAGCAGCAGGATGCGCGGGCCGAGCGCCCGGCGCAAGTCCACCGGCGGCTGCCGGAGTACCGGTAGCGCCGAACTGGCCGAGCAGGGCGTGGCGGGCGTCCCCCAGGTCGCGACGTCGGCGTTCCTGTGGCTGCACCGCGCGGATACGAACCTGGAAAATCTTGCGGGCGATGGCCTGGCGGATCTCCGCCAGCATGGAATCGAAGATCTGAAAACCCTCCAGCTTGTATTCCAACAGAGGATTTTTCTGGCCGTAGGCCCTGAGGTACACGGCCTCTCGCAGCGCTTCCAGGCTCTCCAGGTGGTCCTGCCAGCGGGTGTCTATGTTGCGCAGATACTCGAAGCGGATGAAGAGGTTGAGGTTCGCCTGGCCCACCTCCTCGGCTTTATCTTTCAGATCATCCTCCAGCTCCTGGAGGACCTGGGCCCTGATCTGCTCGGCGCCCGCTCCCTCAAAGGAAGTTGCCTCCCGGGGGGTGTAAAAGAGGGTGTCCTTGAGGCGGGTGAGGATCGCGGCCAGGCGCTGAGCATCATCCCCCCGCATCTTCCGGTATTCGTCCATCAGACCGTCCAGGATGTCCTCGGCCGCAGACAGAACGCGTTTTTCCAGATGCGCGTCCGCCAGGATATCATCCCTGCGGGAATACATGAACTTCCTCTGTTCATTGAGCACGTCGTCGTACTCCAGCAGGTGCTTGCGGATCTCGAAGTTCCGGTCCTCCACCCGCTTTTGAGCCCGCTCGATAGCCTTGTTGACCCAGGGATGGTGGATCGGTTCCCCATCCTGCATGCCCATCCTGCCCATCAGGCTCTTTAAATTCTCACCGCCGAACAGGCGCATCAGGTCGTCGTCCAGAGAGATGAAGAAACGGGAGGAGCCTGGATCTCCCTGGCGGCCGGAACGTCCCCGCAGCTGGTTGTCGATCCGCCTGGCATCGTGGCGTTCGGTGCCGAGCACGTGCAGCCCTCCTGCGGCTTTGACCTCCTCATACTCCGGTACCCAGCGCTGCATCTCCTGGTCCAGGAGCTTCTTATACTCATCGCCGTTTCCGTCGCTGCCCAGCTTGCGGTTGGCATGGTACTCGGGGTTTCCGCCCAGCTTGATGTCGGTACCTCGCCCGGCCATGTTGGTGGCGATGGTCACCGCGCCCTTGGCTCCGGCCTCGGCTATGATCAGTGCCTCTCGGGCGTGGTTTTTTGCGTTCAGCACCTCGTGGCGGATGCCCCTCTTGGTCAACAGACGGGAAAGCTTTTCGGATTTTTCGATGGAGATCGTTCCCACAAGGATCGGTTGACCCTTCTTGTTCAGCTCGGCGATCTCTCCGCAGATCGCCGCCA
>Ga0307426_1000684_pt1 | contig 23048 bp, 21 predicted proteins | sample SalMarWE160340MG_FD_202165 | JGI IMG/M metagenome (GOLD analysis project Ga0307426, IMG submission 202165) | Salt marsh sediment microbial communities from the Plum Island Ecosystem LTER, Massachusetts, United States - WE1603-40 | ecosystem: Environmental > Aquatic > Marine > Intertidal zone >...
CTCATACGCTTATGGGAAAGAGGATACTGTGGTAGATGAGCATCCTATATATCAGGGCATATCGCGGGACGAAGCTGGGCGCAGGAGGAAGTATAGGGAGTTTGTGATGGGGAGACTGCGTGCAGGGGATGGGATGAGGGATGAAATGGACCGGAGGGTGATTTACGGGGATAAGACTTTGATCGCAAAGATTCGTAAGGAATACAAGGTAGCGGAAGTAACCAGGATACAGGGGAAACCCAAGAAGAAGGGGTAGCTAAAAAAGAGAACCGTCCCCTTTTTCTCTCTATATTGAAGGAGATGTCAAAAAATGACCTGCCCCCGGACGCCGACCCAGTAGCGACCTACTTCCCCTTATAGAGAGGCCTTCTCTTATCACGGAAGGCGGTAATTCCCTCCTCAAAGTCTCTGGTGGACATAATGTATATAGTGAATTCATCTTCAAGCTTTAAGCCATCCTCGAGGCTCATGCTTAAGCCTCTCATCATAGCTTCTTTGGTTGCTCTCACCGCTAGAGGGGCTGCCTTGCAGATACTGTCGGCTAATTTCCTGGCTTCAGTCATAAGGTGTTCTATCGGCACGACCTTGTTTACTAACCCTATGCGATATGCCTCCTGGGCATCTATCGCTTTTCCGGTGAATAACATCTCGGCAGCGATACGTCGTGGGATCGTTCGTGGCAATCTTTGCGTGCCACCCCCTCCCGGGCACACGCCAACCGTCACTTCAGGTAGACCAAATGTAGCATGTTCCGAGGCGATCATAATATCACAAGCCAGAGCTAATTCTAAACCGCCGCCTATTGTTTGACCATTACAGGCAGCGATAAGCGGCTTCCATATATCTAAGCCCCGCAGTATCCCGGTTGGCCTTTGCCATGGTTTATCCGTAGTCTTTTTTATAAAAGGTAGATAGTCTTTTATATCTACTCCGGCACTAAAAAATTTATCACCAGTACCGGTGATTATGCCAACCAGTAACTCATCATCATCACGAAAATCAATGAAGGCATTATGTAGCTGTCGCATGCCCTCGATATTTAAAGCTCCCTGTGCTTCAGGTCGGTTAATAGTAAATATGGCAATTCTGCTTTCCTTGGTATATTCAACAATAGCCATTATACACCTCCTCCACGTCTCCAAGGCTTCAGAACCTTAATTCTTCTCCACCACCTTTGCCCTGCCTTTCCCGTAGTGCTTACAGAATATCTCATTGTGGATAAGATAGTAGCTGCTCCCCCTGGAAAAGCTTGTACGCATAACATATCAAACCTTTCTCTCCGATCCTTCCCAATACTTCTCCCTTAGTTCCCTCTTCAAAATCTTGCCCGCGGGGTTCTTGGGCAGAGATTCCACGAATTCCACTGATTTCGGCGCTTTGTAGCGGGCTAGCCTCTGCTTGCAAAAGTCAATAAGCTCCTGAGCGGTGACGCTTGCTCCTTCCTTCACAGTCACTGCGGCATGGACTTTCTCTACCCAATACGGGTCGGGGATCCCGATGACCGCTACTTCTTCAATTGCAGGATGTGTGTAGAGGATCTCCTCCACCTCGCGGGGATAGACATTCTCACCGCCGGAAACAATCATATCCCTCTTTCTATCCACAATATAAACGTAGCCTTTCTCATCGTAGGTTCCCATGTCCCCGGTATGAAGCCATCCATTGGTAAGGGCTTCTCGGGTGTCATCCGGTTTATGCCAGAATTCAACCATGGTATGCTTGCTCTGGACTATTATCTCCCCTACCTGGCCGGGCTCAACGTCGTTGCCCTCATCATCTACAATCCTGACATGCACCCCGATACTCGGCCGCCCGGCAGAGGCCAGGATTCTCTGTTCCTCGGGAGACTTGTCCAGAACAGCATGGTCTTTGCTCGTCAAGTCGGAGATGGCGGGGCCGCTTTCGGTCTGACCGTAGCCCTGGATAAAAAGAGGCCCCCAGGTCTTTATCCCTTTCTTCAGCACCTCTACAGGCATGGGAGAGGCGGCATACCACATCCGTTTCAAGCAGCTGAGGTCATACTGATCCACATTGGGTAACGCGAGCATGGACACCAAGTGGGTAGCCACGATATCGATATCAGTCGCCTTTTCATCCTGGATGGTCTGCAAGGTAGCCGCCGGGTCAAATGATCTCTGCGGCATGATAACCGTGCTCCCCCCAATATAGAAGAAGGCCCGCAAATGGGTGCTTCCTCCAATATGAAACAGGGGCATGATTTGAATATGTTTGTCTCCCGGCTGTAACCCCATTATGATAGTCAAAGTCTTCGTATCATCCAGAAAACGGCTCTGGCTATAGAGCGCGCCACGAGGCGAGCCAGTGGTGCCGCTCGTATAGATGATGACCATCGGGTCATCCTCATCTACCTGGACATCGGGCTCTTCTTGGGAATGGGCAGCCAGCACATCACGGTGAGCTGTCATGTCGGCGGCAGCACCCTCAAAAGAGATGAAATGTTTTACCGTGGGCAAGCGGGACCACAGTGCATTGACCACCTCCACCAATTCCGGGCCGACAAAAAGCGTAGTGGCCTCTGAATAATTAATGAGATAATCCAACTCGCTTTCCTGCAACCTGGGATTAAACGGTGAGGCGATATATCCTCCCTTCATTGCCGCCCCGTAGACATCGACATAATCAAGGCAATTCCAGGACAGGACGCCGATTACATCGCCCTTCTTAACCCCCGCTGCCTGCAGGGCATGTATCAGACTATTTACTCTCGCATTGTACTCAACAAAGGTTATCCTCTCCGACCCGTATATAAAAGCCTCCGCATCGGGATATATGAGGGCGTTTCTGTACATGATATCGGCGAAGGTTCCAATCCGGTAACGACTGAGCTCCTGCAATAGTTTCTTCTCCGGCATTACGTTACCCCTTCGTGCTTAGGTATCGCCTATCTCCACGATGCCGGCTGTGGCGTCGACTTTTACGTAGTCGCCTGACTTGATTACTTCAAGTGGATTCTTGTCAAGTTTGTCCACCATAGGGATACCGGCGGTAATTGCGGCGCTGGCCAGGATAGCCTCAGCCTGAAGGCAGATCACGGCGGCGGGGTTGTTCCCCGCCTTCATGGCGTACCAGGAGATGACCGGACCCATGCTTGAACCCTTGCCGGTCGGCGTTACGAGTACTTTACCCCTCAAGTCCTCCCCGAATTGCTCGTTCAGGGGTGACGCTATCTTCCCGGTAGTTGGGTCCAGTTCGCCGAGGAATGAAAACGGGTCGCGCAGCACCACTGCCTCTCCCTCGGCCTTTCCCGGACTCACGGTATGCCCTTTCAGTATCATCGATGACCCCTTTCCCTTGGTGCGGTTACCAAATCAACGCAGTCCTTCATATCGTCATAATAGGTGCGGCACCTGCCCGCGGTTTGTGTCTGGAAAAAGCGGGCGCCGCGGGCCGAGTTGGTCGCTACGGCATCAACGCCCGTGATATGGACTAGGGGATTCTGACCGGAGACGCAGCAGTTCGTCATGATGGCCCCTGCCTTCTCAATGGTATCAACGTACCCGGCCTCTTTCGCCAGGCCGCAGGTCATATTAGAGACACCGACGGTGATCTGAGTCCCGTCCTTGAGCCTCTTCCCCTCCAATAGGGAAGCAAGCTCCCGTAATTCCGTGATGGTCAGGTGAGGACAGCCGAAGACAGCCAGCTGGACCTCGCCCGGGCTCACCGTGTTGAACATATCACGAACTGCCTGCAGGTCCTTCTTGGTTACTTTAATTATTTCTCTTGGCTTTTTGCCGCCCAAGGCCGCTTCCAAGGTGGGGGCCTCCGGGGTTACCCCCACCATATGGCACATGGTGCAGGCCCCGTCAACGGTCAGCGGTGAGGTGAGATATTTACATTGCTCAATAGTCATGGTGCGGGGCAGGTCGTCAAAGACCACGTTCCTGATCCCAGCTACTTTTCCTATGTAATACCCCAAGGCCCCGAAATCGGCATGGGTAAGATTACCCACATCCAGTTTCCCGGTGTCGATCTGCACCTCGGCGAACCTGTTTTCCGGCTTCATCAGGCCTTCGTAGGGGGCTACGCCGGTAATACTGCTGGCTACGCTGGTAGCAAGACTCTGCCGGGGGGCCCTGGCCCCGAACATGGAGTTGGCGGCATTCTGCCCTGAGGTCCCCGACCATATAACCGTATCGTTGCGCCGGGGGACAATGCCGACCGTATAGGGGGTACAGGTGAACGTGGGTATCACCCCCAACTGGTTCAATATGGCCATGTTTGTGGCGTAGTCCTTCTCATCGGTGAGCCCCACCCCTCCAATGAGCTTATCCGTGCTGACTATGCCGTATTTCTCTCTCCAGTAGTGGGGGTCGAAGCACGGCATCAGCGAGACCATCGTCCTCATGCCGGTAACGCCTTCGGTCATCTGCTCCAGGTACTCGGTCGGCATATCCGGGAGGATGTGGGTGCTGGTCACCCTGACCATCTTTTCCGCCTCCAGGGCCTCGCCGAGTGTCTTCAGAAAGGCCATCGCTCGCTGCGTACCGGGTCCGTATTCTCCCTCCAGCATCCTCTTTTCTTCGTCGCTTAGTATCATTGAGAGTACTCCAAAAAATGTGGGGCCTATTTTATTGGCGCGAGATTTTTAGATCAGTTCGCTGAATACTAGCAAACCGGTTTCGCTGATGTCAATGGACAATATGGGGGTTGTTGAGAAAAAAGGACGAAAAAAGGGGACGGTTCTATTTTATTGACGTGAGATGAGGTCTTTGATAGGATTGCGACATGCCAAGAATGGCACGGATAGCGCCACGAGGTCATGTTTTTCATGTGCTGACGAGGGGAAACAACCGTCAGGATGTTTTTCTCGATACAGCGGATTATCAGACATATTTGGAAATCTTGAATAGATACAAAGAAAAATTTGAGTTCAAGGTCTACCATTATGTCCTCATGACAAATCACGTCCATTTAGTTCTGGAGACTCTTGAAGAAGGCGGCAGCTTGGCTGAGGTGATGAAGGGGATCAACCTTTCCTATGCTCAACATTTTAAGAGGAGGTATGATCATATCGGCCATTTCTGGCAGGATCGATTCAAGAGTATCTTGATATCAAAAGATCGATACCTTCTTGCCTGTGGGAGCTATGTGGAATTGAACCCTGTGAGAGCGGGATTAGTCAAAGACCCAAGGGATTATCGGTTGAGCAGCTATAACTCATACGCTTATGGGAAAGAGGATACTGTGGTAGATGAGCATCCTATATATCAGGGCATATCGCGGGACGAAGCTGGGCGCAGGAGGAAGTATAGGGAGTTTGTGATGGGGAGACTGCGTGCAGGGAATGGGATGAGGGGTGAAATGAACCGGAGGGTGATTTACGGGGATAAGACATTTACCGCGAAGATTAGCAAGGAATACAGGGTAGCGGAAGTAACCAGGATGCAGGGGAGACCCAGGAAGAAGGGTTAGCCAGAAAAGAGAACCGTCCCTTTTTTTTCCTTCTTGAGTAGGGAATCCTTTTCTGTAGGTATTTCGGCAAACGTCAGAAGGAGAAACAAAGGGATGCCTCTTATTGCAGGATGTACCCTAAAAGAGATGCAGAGAACAGAGGCCTGACCTCTCCCCCTTTTCTTGTTTCGCTTTTCTATTGCAATATAATGTTTGCCGTATACGTGTCTTCAAGCCTGAATTTTGCCTTTTCAAAGCTGGGCGGCCCGAACGGCGAGCTGGCATTATTGGAAAACGCATAGTCTTCTTGCGGTATGCCGAGCACATTTTTGTCGAATTCCTTATTGCCATTGACGTCATGATACACCGCTAAGGCATATTCCCCGCTTGGAACATCCGAGAATGTGTACATGACCTTATCTGCTGTTACTGCTATTGATACCCTTTGATACCCCATATCATGGTCAGGAAAGGTATCAGCGCTGTTAAAAAACTGATGGCGATGTTGCCTGTACCTTGTTTGATTCCCGTAACTTCAACAATGATGGTCCCGGCGTGACTCCTTGCCATGACGAAAAAAACGGCAACGAGCGCAATGATAATTGATATACCTATTTTTTTCATGTTCCACCTCCTCTCTGGTGTAGCTTCTTATTGAACGATCCTGCGAAAGCGGATCCGGTTAAAGCGCTGGGTGATGATGCAGGGCATATTGACGATCAGCGCATATCCGATCATGATAAACCCCACCCACCACAGGTTCCAGAGAAAGAAGATCGGGGAGCAAAACAACGTAATCCAATGCGCCAGCTCCCCCCGGCATGTCTCTTTGAGAAAGCGCTGCAGATACGCGTCGTCGCTTTTTCTGAGTTTTTTCTTGGTAAACCCCCCTTTGAACCCCGCAGCGCCGTCGGGGAGCAACCCCTTCCATCGCTTTACCGCAAAGAGCGCTTCGTAGAGCGTGCCCTCTTTTTCCCATTCCCTTTTTTTATACAGCCACGCCTCGGGATTGAAATAGCGAACCGGCATGCGCGTTACGCTGTACGACACGCCCATGTGTATGACGAGCCACATAACGATGTCGAGGGAGATCACCCACACCCTGGGAAGGTGAAAGAGCATTACGATCCCCTCCCCCTGGTCGTGTCTATGCTTCTCCCTTTCCACTGGACGCTTTTCTTCAAGAAGATCAGGATCATCGAGCGCGCAAAGACGAGGATAAAAAAGAGCAGCGGGATTGGGAAGAGCAAGGCGGTATAGAATTGAAACCTCCCTATTCTGAAGAGCATCCAGTATATCTGCAGCACATAACAGAGGTAGAGGGCAGCCCAGGGGATCATCACAGGTGCGGATCCTGTAACGGCAGTTTGGATCAGATGCCTCGTGACGCCGACGCATCCCACGATCCACGCAACAACAATAATAAGCGCAGGGATCGATGTTTGTATCGCCCCTGTGGCAAAGCCCTTGCTCCAGCCGCCGATCAGGTCTTTTATCCCGTACGGATACATGCGAAACGAGAGGGCGCCCTTGCCGCCGTAACAGTGTATGGGGATGCGCGCCTTTTTGAATTGCTCCGGCAGAAATACCCCCTCGATTATCTTGTCCTTTACTCCCTTATGCCCGCCGCTCTTAACATAGTCCTCCCTGCTGATCACGAGGGCGGGGCCGAAAACGCCCGTCGGCTTGATGCGGTCCCCTGCAATGGTAAAGGCATTCATTGCCCCCATCATAACGATATTGAAAAAGGCGGAGAGTTTTTCGTAGAGCTTCTCTGTTGCATGGTACGGGCTGATGGAAAGAACGCCTTGTGTTCTCCGATAGGTATCGACGATCTTTTGCAGGCCGTTTGCTTCGAGCACGGTGTCCGCATCCAAAAAGATTAGTACCGCTCCCCTGGCCCCCTCGGCGCCCTGGTAGCAGGACCACATCTTGCCGACCCATCCGCGCGGCAGGGGTTTGGCACCTATGACCCGTGCCCCCGCTCCTTCGGCAATGGCCCGGGTGCGGTCTTCGGAATGATCGTCGACCACAATGATTTCAGCAGGCTTGAGGCGCTGCTTTTTGATGGAAGCAAGGAGAAGGGGGAGGGTCGTCTCTTCATTGCGCGCGGGGATGATGATGGATACGGAAGGGGGAGAAACTGTTTTATCGGCGCTCTCGAAGCAGTACGGTATGCGCGCGAGAAAGAGAATACCCAACAACCAAAATACGGCATAGATAATAAGTTGTTCCATGTCCCCTCCCCCCGTGAAGTCCTTATATCTATGTGAGTTGTAGAGAGATGTCCTATATGTATAGTAAAAAGCATTTTTTTGCAATATACTTAATGTGAGGTTTATGTCATGAAAAGGGCACTGTATATCATATTCCTCTGCATTGTCTTTGCAATCCATGTGGGCCATGCCCAAGATGATCTCTTATCGACTTTGCAAGGGGGTATCGACGAATTTAACCGCGGATATGATGAATGGAATGTAGAACGCTTTCATCGTGCAGCGGAGATATTCGAGGGGGAGATTACGCGTGAGCCCGCAAACTATCTGCCGTACTACTGGAAGGGGGTCGCCCAGTTTCATATGATTCTCTTTTATTACGGGGATGGAGAGCAGCCCAAGGATGAAGAAAAAGTGAAAGCGTCGATCGCAGCTGCATTAGCGACGCTGGAACAGGCAGTTGCGCTCAATGCAAATGACTCGGAAAGCTATGCGCTCCTCGGCGTCATCACCGGGATGAAGATAGCGGAAAGGCCCGTTTCAGCGGTCTGGCTCGGTTCAAAGGTGATGAAATATAAAAAACAGGCATTAGCGTCGGATCCGGAAAATCCCCGGGTGCATTATTTAACAGGGACAAGCTATTACCATGCCCCCGGCATACTGGGGGGGAGAGAGAAGAGCCTGGAGCACTTTTTAAAGGCGGAAGAACTTTATGAGCGGGAGATCAGTGCTGGGAAAGACCCCTTGCAGCCGCAGTGGGGGTACAGCACCTGCCTTGCATTTACCGCGAAGGTGTACGTAAAGGCCGAGGAAATAAAACGGGCAGAGGCGTATTATGCAAAAGCACTGAGGGTAAACCCGAACGACAAGCTTGCGCAGAAAGGGTTAGCTGACTTGCAGGAGATGCAAAGAAAATAGACCTGATCCCCCATAGACCCGTGAAGATTTCATTCCGACTCTGTACGGGGAATCCTGGTTACCGTTTTGCTCCAGATGAACTCCTTGATCTGTTCATCTGATCTGAATTTTCCCTTATCGTAATGTTCATAATGAACAATTTCGTCCAGCTCTCTCCGGAAGGGCGCCCGCTCCCTTACCGGACGAAGGGCCTTATTACTTTTTTCCTTTTCCTCGTCAGGGTACCCCAGTGGTATAATATGGTCAATGGTATATACATCAGGTATCCCTAACAACTTCCTGATTTGTGTTTCCCGTGCCTCAGTCTGCATGGTAGCCCAGGCCGTGGCCAGGCCGAAGCTTGCTGCCGCTAGTTGTAGCGTATAAATGGTAACGGCCAAACTCTGCCGCAAGAGAACTTCTCGTGGGAGATGAACAGGGTATGTCTTTTCCAACCGTCGATCACCACAGACTATGATGAGGACTGGCGCAGTGGATAAATGAGGTTGGACCGCTACCGCCCAATACATAGTTGGGTCGGCCTTATGTAGTTTTTGGTATCCCGATGTAATGCTCTGTGTTATACTTTTTTTTGTCTCAGCATCTTGAACTACCACAAACTCCCATGGCTGAGAGTTCCCAGCAGAAGGTGAATGTCTCGCTGCCTCAAGCACCTTCTCCACAATGTCCTTCGGTACTGGGTCGGATTTAAACCTGCGGAAGCTCCTCCTGTTCTTGACGAGTTCCAGAAAATCGTCATAACGCATCGTAACCTCCTTTCTCGATCTGGCATCGCTTCTCTCTGCCGAGGCATTGTAACAGCGCGAATGCTCACACTGCACCCCATTGTGGCTGGTCGAAGCGTAGGGGTATCTCCGCGATTCCTGAATTTTACAAACAACAACTTCGCTCCGACTCTGTGCACGAAGCCTGGGACTATCAATACAGTGCGAGGTGTTCTAGAACAGTTGGTGAATTCTAGCAAACCGGTTTCGCTGATGTCAATGGACAATATGCGAGTTGTTTGCAGTGAAGCTCCAGCACCTGCCTTGCATTTACCGCGCGGGTGTACGGAAAAGCTGGTGATAGAGAACGGGCAGAGGATTACTTCAGAAGGGCATTAAGGGTGAATCCGAAGGACAAGCTTGCACAGAAGGGGTTAGATGAGTTGAAAGAGATGTCAAAAAAATAGACCTGACCCCACGTGCTCTCCCTTCTTCTTTAATTTTCCTTCATGGTGATAGACACGACGGTGCCCACATCCCGCTTTTGGGCGCCGATAATTAATTGTGCATTTCCCTTTTGAAAAGCGGCCGTTGCGGTAGTGCCCCGCGCCACCGCCGTGAGTACACGCCACCCCTTATCCGTCATCGCCTGTTTGTAGAAGTTTATGATCTCTTCGGGCGAGGCCTGTGCCAGCAACTCTACCTGTTGCACACTGCCCGTGGTAGAGGTTTTGGTGACCTCTGCACCCTTGTAGAGGGGGACCGCCCCCCCGAAGATCTCCTCCGGCTGCTCGGTAGATTCCTCCACCATCTTCGACCCTTGGGCAGTGGTAGTCGGCCCGGTGGGTTCCTGCGATGCGGCTTCGTCCGGTTCCGGTTCAGGGGCCGGGGTGGTCTCGGGAGCTGCCGCCGGGGCGGTCACGGGAGCAACTGCCGGGGCCTCTGCTGCACCACCCATATCCTGGGTATCGGGCGAGGTGATAAAATCCGCACTGATCGATTGCGTCTCGCCGGCCTCGATGGTAATGCCGTTCACCATCTTTTTCTTTTTCGTCCCCCAGTCGTCCGCAAAGGTGACGTTGTAGACACCGGGCATCAGCTCAAGGGTGGGATTTGCCTTCGTGTTGGCGCCCCGGACCCGCTCGTTGGTTGCAGCATCAGAGATCGAGGCGGAGGCTTCTACCGTCTGCCCGTCCCGTTTGGCCGTAATCTGGAGATACCCGGGGCTGAATTCGGCCCTCTTCTCCACGGTCTGGTTGCCCTGGATCTGGACGTTCTCAAAGGTGACCGTCGGCACGGGGCGGATGTTCTCGTCCATTACATCGACCTGGTAGATGCCGGGCATCAGTTTATAGGTGTGGGGGCTTTTTCCTGTGATGCCAGCAAGCTTGGTAGTCCTTTTCTCATCATATACGATGCAACGGCCATAGGATTCCGTGCCGTTTTTGAAGATCCGAACCGTGAGATCCCCCTCGGAGAAATCCGCCTCTTTCTCTATACACTGACCGTTCTCGATAGAGAGATTCTGAAAGGTAATGGTCTGCTTGGGGCTCACATTTTCGTCCACCACAAACAGATCGTAGGTCCCCGGTTCGAGTTGCATGGTCTGGGGGTTGGCGGTCGAGGTGTCGCTGCTTGCGACCCTGGTTTCTGTCCCGGCCTGGTTGACGTAAATCCGCGCAAAGGAGGGTTTGCCGTTTTTGATGACGGCAACCGTGAGGGTCCCCCCTGAAAAGTCCACGGTCCGCTCAGCCGTTTTCCCGAGCTCTATCGCTATGCCGGTCACGGTTACTGTCGGCTTTGTCTGGACCCGTGCGTCGGTCACCCGGATGTCATACGTGCCGGGCTTGAGCTTCGTCCCTTTGTCACCCTTTTCGACGACCGTGCCGGTTGTAAAGAGGGATTTGTCCTGGCCCGCCGGATAGACCACCATGGTCGCCTGAAAGGGCGTACCGTTTTTCAGGGCCGTGACCCTCAGATAGCCGAACTCTTGGGCCTTCTCCACCACCTTTTGGGCGGCCATCTTGAACTGCCCTGCGGTCTTGGCCGTAAAGTATTCCCCGCCGCCCGCTTTGGCCATGCATTCGAGCTGCGCGCGTTCCTCCTCGGTCACATCGAACCCGATCACATGCATGACGAATTTGATGCCGAGCTTTTTGAGCTCCTTGACCAGGGCGCAGGGGTCCCCCTCACAGGTCTCCTTGCCGTCCGATACCAGGATGATGGTCGTCTCATCTTCCAAGACCTTGATCTTGTCGGCGGTCATCTGCACCGACAGGGTAATGGGGGTCTTGCCCTTGGGATTGATTTCCTGAATATTTGCGATGAGCTTTTCTTTGTCGACAGGACTCAAGGCGACCAATTCTTCGACATCCTTGCAGTCGCCCTTGCGCCGGTGGCCGTAGGCCACGAGCCCCACGTGGACATCCCCGGGCAGATCCTGGATGAGGCCGGTGAGGACCTCCTTGGCGATGGCGATCTTGGGTGTGCCCTCGATCTGTCCCCACATGGAACCTGAGGCGTCGAGGATAAAGATAAGGTTGCTACGCGCCCCGCCCTCCTGTGCAGGGGCATTTCCCGCTGTCTGAGGGGGTGAGGTCGTGGTTTGAGGCGTAGTAGCTGATGTCGTTGCAGTCTTTGCTCCCGAGGGCTGCGAGCCTCCTGATCCTTCTGCCTTGGTATACCCGGCCGGTATCTGAAAGAGTGCTGGATCGACCGGACCTTCCTTAATGTTCTTCAGCTCCATGACTGCGTCGCCGTTGTCGGCATACTGGACCTGCTTGACGAAAAAGCCGAGCTTCGATGATTCCCACACCGCCGCCTCGATCCGTGAACTCCCCGCCTCAGCGTAGACGGACTTGGTGCAGTCGTACCCGTTGACCGTCTCCGTGCCGCCGGGCTTTCTCTGCCAGTCCTTGCGCGCCCACTCCCACCCCACAATGGGATTCATCATCATGGTCTCTTCGACCTTTGTCGTCTCTGTGTACTGGAGCGACTGGGGATTGAGGCACAGCGTCACGCCGGTGTCTTGGTTGACGATCGTGGGGAAGGGCGGGATCTGCATGCCGCCCGAGACCTTCTCAAGGCGATACATGGTGTCCTTGACAGAGAGCTTGTATGAGTAGTTTGCGCCGGGCCCTGTAATGGCAATGTCCGCGGTAAACTGCGCTGCGTGTGAAGGGAGTGCAATTCCTAACAAGGCGCATACAAAGGCTACCGTGGCCATAAAGGTCTTGAGGGATATTTCTTTTTTCATCATTTCCCCCTTCATTTTTGATGGCTTCCGCTCGTTTCTGCCCTGATATTTGAAATCATTACTTGATTTCAAATAAAAATTCAGCCGTATTATCAGATCGATATTCTTCATTTTCCCGCTGCCTGTTTTGGGAATCAACAACAACTTCCAGTACATATTTCCCCTTCGATCCGATTCTACGTTGAGCAAGCTCCATTAGGATATCAATCTTTTGCGGTGCGTTGTACCAGGTGTCTGGATGCATATCACTGAATCCTATGCCTTCTGATTGTTGGTAAATAAGGAGCTTTTGAGGGAGTTTCAATACCCGGTAATCGATCATAACGTGTTTCAATCGCTTGGTCCCCTTATTTTTCACCCATACTTGGAATTCTAATTCACAGCGTTTATTATCAAACGCAGTATATGACAGTTTTGCATGTCGAATGTCGCACACCAGGTCAACATCAACCGGCCCATGAATCGTAAACTCTCCGTTGCTCTCATCCCAGTCTGATCCATCGAGGAGTGCGATGCGCACTTTGTATTTGCCGGGGGGTATGTTCTTGGTTACGTTACAGGGTACTGCTGGGTTATAGTATCTATTTGATCTGTTAGGTATAGGTTGTTTGCCCGCTTTCCAGCGTGGCACAATGGTGTACTCCTGGTTGGTCGCCGTGTTCTTCAGTGAGATGCTGGCATCTTTAAAATTATTGAGGTACGGCTTCCACGTTGTTTCATATTCAATCCCATATCTGTTCCCTTGAGTCCATACCTCATCGCCATTAGGGGAGATAATCTTGATTTCACCTTTCGGTTGTTTCACGGTCCTGGACCCGGCTACCGGTGCAACTACCGCTGGTCTTGTTCCAGTGGTCGATGTAACTGTGCCACCGGCTGCTCGCGTGAACGATTCTGATGAACGGTAATCTTCGCGGCCACTCTTATCAGTAAAGTGCGTTAAGACCTGCGCCTTCATCGTGTTTGCGCCTTCCATGGTTAAGACCAAGGATCTTTTGGCTATCTTCGTAGTGTATACGGCCCGCAAAGTATTGTCTCTGTAATATTGAGCCTTGGCCGTGCCCCAATCGCAGTCTTGCGGATGGCATTTACCCCATGCGTGGACCGTTATCCTCTGACCTTCCACGGTTATGTGGAGCGTTGTAATACCCCTTGTGTTGAGATCGGCGTTGGTCCATTTACCAACATAATCGTTAACCCCTGCGAAAGCCGCTGGAAAGAGAGCCAGCAGGAAAATCGCTCCCATGGCCAAACATAAAAGCTTTTTCATAACGGTTCCTCCTTTTTTAGTTTTATTGCAAGACACTTTTGAGACACATCAAAAGTAACCGGCAGATTGCTTAAACCTTTTATGTAAGGTTTTTGTCATTATTGCCTCTTTCCTGTGCATGTTACTTCTGTGTTGATTCTGGAGTGTTCCGTTATTCCATACACTATCCTGTACTGCCTGCCGAAATGACGCTCGACTGCCTTTAACGCACACACTATACGTCACCCAAAGTCACAGATAGGTCACAGATTGTAATTTTCTTGAGATTTCTGACAGCAAATGATGGCCGGGGGGCACGGGGTTTGAGAGGGGTTTGGGCCTCGCTAACTATTGGATATTATAATGAAACGTTATAAAGACACGCGCACATAAAGAGCGAAAAGGGATTATCGATGGTAAAACACTCATGAATTTGCCGGGTATTGAAAACTATGATTCTTTAAAAGAGGCGCATCGCACATGGGTGGCTAGTGCGATAGCAGTTGAAGGTCATGACAGAGAAGTAATAGGTTTTTCGAGGTCAATAATCAGGTCTTTCTATCTTGGACTTTGGCTGTATGTGTGCATAGATAGCGAAATAATCCTCGCGATATTAATAAGGTATAATGATATTCGAGCTGACTTCATGGAGCGGGGAGATGGTATGGGGGATGAGAGAAAGAGCTTTTCAGAACGTGTCGTGATGTAGGTCTCCGTTACTTCACCTGTGAACCTCTCACGATGTGATTCTTTTGTAGAGTTCCTCTGTTTCCGGCGATGGATCAACCCCCAGAGCGGTTGCGCACGTTTTTTTGCACTGTTGGTATGTCTTAACGGCATCCGCATGGTGGCCGAGTTGGTGGTGGCATACTATGAGACGCTGATACAATTTTTCTTCGAGATTATCTACCGATAACCCCCTTTCATAATGGGTGATCGCTTTCCCGTATGCTTGCTTCTGTTCATGCCACTTCCCCAGTTTTATAATGGTTGAAATAAAGACGTTTTTAAAACGTTCCCTGGTCAATAGTATCCAGGTCTTCCCATCGTCATCCGCCAGAAAATATCCTTTATAAAAGGATAGACCTTTCTCATACAAGCCGGCAGCTTCTTTTGCGTGACCTTTCTGACAGAGTTCTTCGGCCCTTTCGAGTGTACGTCGGAACGCCAGGGTATCCACCCAGCAGTACTTCTGGTTGAGCGTAATCCTCCCCTCTTTCAGCTGTATTGCGTCTTTATGGACCATGAGAGCGCGCAGGCGGTTCAAAGTTGTGGAAAAGGCGCTGTGGGCCATATCCCCATCTACTTCCTCCCACAGTGAATCGATGATTTTATCGATAGGGATATCAATGCCCCCATACGCAATAATGGCCTTTAGCAACTCAAGCGGTCTTTTCTGTGCCTTTCCTTTAAAATGAAGCGGTTTGCCGTCTATCGAGACAAGAAAATTCCCAAAGGTGTATATGGTAACGGCCCACGGCCAGTGTTCTATGTGATAGGGGGGGATATCCGGTGCAAGGTTATGGCAACGTATGAGGCGCTGTACATACTCAACTTCAATGCCTTGTTCGAGTGCTTTTGTGCAGAGTTGCGTCAGCATTTCAGGCTGTAGCCACCAGACCATATTGAGATAATTGTGCTTACGCCCTAGGGACATGGCTTCGTGCAGGTATTCGAGTCCTTTCCGATCCTTTCCCTCATCAAGCGCACATTTTGAGCGGAGCAAGAGACACATGAACAGGTAAATAGTGCTTTTTGTTTCTCGCGCTTCGGCATATGCGCGGTTCAACTCCGGTAATGCTTCCTTTGATTTCCCCTGCTCAAGTAAGATGTATGCCAGTTGAATCCGGCACACAATGGTAGCAAGAACGTAACCCGTCTCGTCGGACAGCCTTGCCGCCGTTTCGGCGTGCGCCAGTGCCCGTGTATGGTTTCCCGTAAGGATATTATAGAGTCCCGCAAAGTGATGAAAAACGGCATATCCATGGATATGTGTATTATCAAGGATCGATTCGAATCTTTTGAGGTAATAATCCGCATTCGACAATTCACCCAGCAAAAGAGAAGCAAAGATACCCGGCATAAAAAATATGTGCTCCCAGACATGAAGGCCCGTATGAGTGATCAGATTGAGGGCTTCCGATATTTCAGCCGGAGCCGATTCGATATCGGTCATGGTAGATATACGGGTTGATATATCAATCCATTTCCAGTGGATTATCATTGCCGGTGACGTCTGGTACGATCTTACCAGTTCTTTTGACTCATCCCGGATAGTCTCCGTTCTTGCGAAATTGCCGACCCATGAATAATAGGTCATTGCCCAATCGATAGCCTGAAGGCGGAGATTGATGTCGCCGTTTTTTTGGGATAGGGACAATGCCTTTTCCACCAACCGAATCATATCGGGTCGCTCAGGGTTTCGAATAACCGATGCGTACATCAAACATACCGTTACTTTTGCTTCAATCTCCGTGGAAGGGAAGGGATGCCCGGACTGCATCCAGTTCTCAAGCCATGCTATCCAGGGGTCGAAGTCGGTGAAATAGTTCCATTGATAGGCGATACTGTCGATGATTCCCGCCCACGAAAGTAATAGCCCTGACGTATCGGGACCTGTTTCAAACAGATGAAATGCCTTTTCAAAGTATCCCCTCGCCTCAGCGCTAGAAAAATGCTGGCAGCTGACACCCAGCCAGTACAGTAACCACGGCTGATCGTTCAACACATGTTCAGGGATTTTTTTAATCCAGCCTTCGAGGGTTTTATTTCGACCCTGGGCGATCAGCGTCGGTGCCATATTAAGGATGACCGAAATAAGACCTTCCATATCACCGGCCTCAAAGAAGAGCTCAACTGAGTTCTCAGTCTGGCCTGATGCGGCTAAGAGGTTAGCGGCATGCTGTTTCAGGCGGATGATGTCGTGACGGTCAAACTGCTCCGATGCCCTGGTGATCAGGAATTCACGGAAGAGCGCATGATATTGATAGGTCGGAATGGATGTAAAAAGCCGTTCGGTGAATACGTTATTACGGCGCAGAAAGGATAACAGGCTGCCGGCGTCGGGCATATTGGTCAGTTCTTCTGCCATGGGAACAGTCATTCTGGGAAATACAGCCGTTTTGAGCAAAAAATTTTTTGTGGTCTCATCCATTTTATCGAAAAGTTCTCCGACAAAATAATCGAAGATCTCAAGCGGGACACAGGTATCAAGGTGCTCCGGCGATATCGTGCCTCTCTTGATGCTCTTTGCCATGAGGACAAGACCGGCGGCCCATCCCCCGGTTTTTTCGTGTATCTGTGCAGTAACGGTACCGGAAAGTTTTTCCCCTGTCTCACGCCGGACGACTTTTTGTGATTCGCTGAGGTTCAAACAGAGCTCGCGTGAGTCGATTACTCTCATTTTCTTGTTTGCAACCATGGCGGCAAAGGCCGGCGGCGGATCCGTTCTGCTCACTATAACGATATGAATATCCCCGGATATTTTGGAAATCCCTTCTTTGAGAACGTCATGGAACGGCGATGTTAGCGGTATTCTTTGATAATCATCAAAAACGATACACGAAGGTGCCGGGAGTCTAATGCTTAGATTCTCAAAATACCGTTGGGAGAAAACGGAAATACCCAAAAAATATTCAGGAGTCAGGATCGGCAGGGGTTTCCGATTCCGGGGTGTGGCTTTTTTGGCTGCCAGTCCCAGATAGTGAAAAAAGGTGGAGAAATCGCTATCGCCCTCATCAATCCGGTACCAGAGACAGAAACGGTTCCGGTTGGCGATATAGCTGGCAACGAGGGTTGTTTTTCCCGAACCGGCCATGCCGGAAATCCAGGTCGCCCTGTGCTGTTTTTTTCGGTCCAGTAGCTTGAATAATCTTTCCCTCAGGACGACTTCCGGAAGCTCGGGCGGGGTTATTTTATTGATGGATGACCCCCTCCGTTTCATGGCGTCCCCCTTTGTTCGCTAACCTTAGTTCATTAAAATTTTTTTGTCAAGGATCGCGCATACCTCTCAAGTATCCGTTTTTTCAGGGGAAAATGGTTTTTAATCATTGTGGGAAAATGAAAAAATTTTCAATGCGTGACCTATCTGTGACTTTTTATGTGCTACGCATAGACGTACGATAACGGTTTTGTTATTTCGGCGCGGTTTGGCAATGCCCATGAACGTGCAACAAAAATCTAACACGTGGCAAAGCTCATTTTAAGCCATTAAAAAACTATATTAACCAAAGAAAGGAGATGCACATGGCTAGAAAAGTTATTATTCCGGGTGTGGTGATATCCATCGTTCTGTTGGTCGGTTATGCCTGGGCGGGTCCCCAGATGAACCCCGGTAAATGGGAAATCACCACCAGAACCGAAATGGCGGGAATGGCCCCACAGTCTGCAACGCATACCCAATGCATCACCGCTGATGACATGGTCCCCATGAGCGAGGATGCGAATCAGGAATGTCAGGTCACAGACATAACAACCCAGGGAAACACCGTGTCTTGGAGAATATCCTGTAGCGGCGGCAAAATGAACGGAACAGGATCGGTTACCTACAACGGTGACAGCATGAATGGTACCATGAGTATGACCATCGAGCCCTACGGAACGAGGGTACATAATACGCTTTCCGGCCGGCGCATCGGCCCCTGCGATGGCCAGGCAGCAACTTCTCCATCTGTTCCATCTCAAACCGCACCTCAGGAAACGCAACAACAATCAGAAGTCGAGGAATCCACTGCCGATACTCAGACACCGCAAGAAAGCTCCGAAGCACAGGAGCCCATGACCGAGGATGCCAATACTCAGACATCGCAAGAAGACTCCGAAGTCCAGGAGACCATTACCGAGGATGTCAAAGATGTGGGCAGGGCCGCCAAGGATGAAGCCAAAGAGAACGTCATCGATGAAGTACGCAAAGGGATACGGGGGGTAATAAGAGATCTCTTTGAATAAACTGGGCAAGACTGACCCAGCATCCGTATGAGGTCAATCTTCTGGTCTGCTGAAACCTGTCTTCACGATGGTGGAGTTCCAAGAGAATGATGCGGGTTATCCACGTTATCCAAAACCGTATTTATTAAACTTTTTGAGGTGATTATGGATAGTTATCTCACGCGCATATACCGGCGCAGCACGGATGATCCCGATGAGATCGTGGGGATCATCGAGGAGATCGATACCGGGGAGAAGCACTCTTTCAAGAATGTGTCGGAACTGAACGCTATCATTACCAAACCCGCGAGAAAGAAGCGTAACCGGACAACTGGAATAAAGGAGGGAAAATGACCATACAGAAGGTTTTCTGTGGAGAAAGGGTAGCCCCTCAAAAAGGAGGCCGCCTTTTTTTGCGCTGGCTTAAGTAGAGAAAAAGGAAGGCGGTGAGGGTGAATCAGAAGGATAAGCTGGCGAAGAAGGGGTTGGGTGAGTTGAAGGAGATGGGAAGAAAATAGACTTGAGTTCCTACTTTTCCCTAGAATGCTTCAATCAAAGACCTGACCCCTTTTCTGACTGAGATCACGAGATCAGCAGTCTGTAAATACCTAGCCCTTGTTGTCCTCCTCCACCGCCTCTATGAGCAGTTCACAGATGTCGGGGACCGCGGAGATCACCCTGTTCCAGTTCGGTATATAGGGGACCTCTATCGGTGTTTCGAGAAACTGCTCTCCCGCGCTCATGATGCACTGCGTGAAGGCCTCGGCCGAGCTCCCTTCCTTGTGTCGATCGAAGGTGAGACCGTTGACGACGGAGTCGTACTCGAAGCGGGCGATCAGATCCTGGGCAATGCGCAGGTAGCTGGCCTTCAACGACAAAAAGAATTCCTTCGTCAGGGTGTATCCCCTGCTCGCCATCGTCCTGAAGATCGTCTTGGCGATGTCCGTCCCCATCTTCAAGAGGCCCTTGTTGGGGTCTTCCAGGGTCAGGGGCTGATGCTTGTGCTCATAGTTGTCGGAGAGGTCGGCTTGGCAGACCCTGCGCAGGGCGCAATTGCGGTACACCTCCGCCAGGACCCCGACCTCTATCCCCCAATCACCGGGGATCCTGATCCGCCGCGCAAGCTCGGTATCCATGGAGAATTCACCGGCGAGGATATACCGGAAGCTGTCGAGATAATCGAGGAGCTCATTGGGCCCCAGGGTTGCCTTTAATGCACGAAGGAGGGGTGTTACAAAGATGCGGGTAACGCGTCCGTGCATCTGATCCGTGATCCTGCTGTAGTATCCCTTGCAGAACTCGAAGCCGATGCGCGGATCGGCAACGGGATAGCAGAGCCGTGCGAGGAGCTCTCGATCATAGGTCACGATGTCACAGTCGTGCAGGGCGATTACATGGCTGTCCTCACGGGCGAGGATGTATCCGTATGCAGTCCACGCCGATCTTCCCTTGCCGTCCTCGCCGACCTCGATCCCCTTTTCCGCCAGGAGGCGGTAGAGTGCCTCAATTCTCGGTCCGGTACACCAGATCAATTTCGGCTGCTGGGGGAGGGCGGCAAAGAACTCCCGCGCCTCCTTAAAGTCCTGTGCCGTGGCCCGTCCGATGGTAACGATGATGTTTTTCAGGTACGTAACGGAGCGGAGCTCTTCCGCAATCTTCGGCAGGCCGGGGCCTTCAAGCTCAACGGGGATATAGGGGAGGACGAGCGAAATAGGGCGATGTCTCGCTGCCTCCGCGAGCTCCGCTTCGATCACCGCGATATCCCGCGGTTTCAAGCGATGAAAGGTGGCGATCTCACCGTTTTGGAAGAAATCCGACATGGTCCCTCCTTTCCCCCTTGGTCATGAAGAAAGGGTTATGGATTAGATTTCAGAACCCCGCCCCCTCCTTATGTTCACCAAACAAAAAAGGGCGTTTTGGCCCCTTTGAAAATTTAAGTGTAAATTATACCCCTCTGTCGCCTTGCGACATCTCTCGTTTTATGGGACCCCGTTGTCCACAAAAATCATATTGTGTCGCATTTCCCCCTGGGGATCCCGCATTCATTATTCTTTGCTGCGGAGCGGGGGCGACATCCTGTTTTCCTGAGACTCAAACTTTAAGGAGCAGGAAGGTGCGGGGCCATCATTTAGATTTCTATACAAAGCGGTTTGGGACTTCATGCCTCGACCCCCCTTTATGAGGCAATCGCTACCTAGATCTTTTTAATTCTTTCTATCAAAACAACACAAACCTTACCCCTTTTCATAAAAAAGTCAACCCCACGGTCCCAGATGGAGGCTCAGTCCGGTCTGATCTTGTTGAGTATCCTCTGCACCAGGCCTTCTTTGTCCGTAATAATCCCCCCCGGTTCTTCCCGGCCTGGGAGCTGGTCTCTGCCTGAGATATCCATGAGCTGGAAGATCTTGGGGGAGTCCAGAAACCGGGAGAGGCGGGAGTAGGTGGTGATCCCCCCTCGGTACTCCTCATGTGCCATGGTTAAAAAGAGCTCCTGTTTGACGCGGGTGATGGATACATAGAGCAGGCGCCGCTCTTCTTCCTGGTCTTCTTCGGACTGGTAGCTGTACGATATGGGTATGTGGCCGTCAGCCACCTGACCCCTCTATTGTTTCTCGTTTGATAATCCTTCCCAGACCTTTACGAGTTTATTCTCGATACCTATTCTCTGCAGCATCCTTCCTACCATGCAGTCCACCATCTCTTCTATCGTCGCACAGTGGGCGTAAAATGGCGGCGTGAGCGGGAAGATGATGGCCCCGTTTTCGGCGGCCCTCAGCATCGTGCGGATATGGCCGGTATGAAGGGGTGTTTCCCGAAGCGCCAACAATAAAGGAAAACCCTCCTTTAAACAAACATCGGCGGCGCGCGTCATGAGGTTGTCGATATTCGAGTAGGCGACAGCTCCGAGTGTCTTAATGGAACAGGGTGAGATGATCATCCCATCATGCGCAAATGAGCCGCTGGCGATGGGAGCGGCAAGGTCCGAAAAGTCATAGACACAATCGGCCAGCTTCGCCGCTTCTTCATAGGTCATACCAAGCTCCGCCTTCATGACGATTTGCGCGGCATCGCTGATGACCAGGTGCACTTCTATATCCTTCATGGGGCGAAGTGCCTTAAGGAGCCTGATTGCGGTAATTGTTCCGGAAGCGCCGGAGATGCCGACGATAATCCGTTTCATGGCCGGCGTTTCCGCGGCGGCAGGACTACCTCGAAGTCTTCAAACCGAGTCGGGTCCAGCTGAAATGCGGAAGGGCGCAGGTCGGGGTTGAGCGTCTCTTCGGGCTCGCTGTCTCGCCAGTTGAACTCGCATGCGTTGCAGTAGTACATGGTCCAGACCAGACGCCCGTCTTCCTTTCCTTCCTTGCAGACATACGTGTCGCTGCCAAGACATCGAGGACACTTCATCGGTTTGCCTCCTGAAGGTTCCGTATAAGGTTAAACAATTCGTCGATTTCCGGACCGCTCGGCGGATTCACCATTTCGGCATCGATGCCGATGGGGTCCGGCGGCATGGGCGACGTGGCATCGATGATCAGGTGATGCCCTTTGCCGGGGACTACTGCCGACGGGTCGAGCAAGATCCCCGCCATATTGTCCAGGACGTAGATATCGTTCGCGCGGGTGCGCACGGACAGGGCCCATATGACCTGGTTGAGGTCGAAAGGATCGACGTCCGCGTCGACCATGATCACATTTTTCATATACATCAGTCCGTGGGGGGTGCCGAGCGCCCTTAAGGCCATCGACTTGGCGAATCCGGCAAACCGGTTTTTCACGGAGATGATGGCCGTCAGGCCGTGGTGGTAGAGGGCGTTTACCGCCTCCACTTCGGGGAAATCCTGTTTGAGCGCGGCATAGATGGGGACGCACGTATTGAGGCCCATGAGCGTATCGAGTTCGGTCCACCCCCTGCCGACATAGATGTTTTCGAAGATCGGGTCTTTGCGATGGGAAATCGCCGTGATCCGGAACGCTGGCAGCCTCCTCACGCCGCTGTACGTGCCGGGAAATTCGCCGAAGGGGCCCTCGATACGACGGTCCCCGTGGATGTACTCAGCCTCGAGACATATCTCGCCATGGGCCAGGATGTCCAGGCCGTTGCCGGACTCGGTGAGCTCGATGGGCGAGCCCATCATCCGCGAGGCGTACGCATATTCGGACTCTTCGTATCCGAGAGGCGTCGCGGCAAACATGGTCACCGCCGGGTGGTTGCCGAGCATGACGGCGATCTTCAAGGGCAGCCCCTCGTATTCCGCCGTCTCGATGTGCCGGGCGATGTCATGAAGGGGGGCGCTCAACAGGGTAAAGGCATCGGGTCCGTGGGGCTGGATGCGGTAAACGCCGACGTTTTGCTTGCCGAAGTT
>Ga0307426_1000685_pt1 | contig 23022 bp, 14 predicted proteins | sample SalMarWE160340MG_FD_202165 | JGI IMG/M metagenome (GOLD analysis project Ga0307426, IMG submission 202165) | Salt marsh sediment microbial communities from the Plum Island Ecosystem LTER, Massachusetts, United States - WE1603-40 | ecosystem: Environmental > Aquatic > Marine > Intertidal zone >...
CCCCCTCCTCGATTTCAGCAATTCTCAATACGCTATCCCAGGATTGTCCCCGAGCCCACGCGCAGACAGTCACGGCGGGGCGCAGCAGCAGGGACCGCACCTCAAAATTCCTTTGAATCATCTTAGCGGCAAAGGGTGCTAAGCCTCTGGTTACCTTTGAAAAGGCAATTGCCAGGGCATCAGGGATCAGTTTTTTGCTGATGCGGTCGTCGGCTTCGCGATCATTGACAAAGCAGGCAACGATGGCGGCAAGAATATCCGGATCCGATTGCGGGAAAATTCCGCGTCGAAAACCTTCGGCAATCAACAGCGGCTGGTCGACTCTCAGCTGGGATGCCCATCTTCCGTCCGGCGTCAATTCATTTTCCGGGGTTACGTAGCCGGTAGTCTTAAGAAAATTAAGATGCCGCAGAAAATCCTGCCACAGATACTCATGGCTGTGCAGGCCGCCTTTTTTTTGCCTGAAATGACGGATTAAAAAATTGGCAAATGATTTTTTCAGCAACTCTTCGATCTGAGCGGGTGTATGAGAAAGTAATAAATTCAGCACCATTGAAAAATTAATTTTAATCTGGCTGACAACATCGGACGGTGGCGCATTGAGCAGTCTCGCTATCAGTCTGACATCCATGAATTTATCGGGTATCAAAAGTGCAAAACCGATATTGTCCATTCCCCGGCGGCCGGCCCTGCCGGTCATCTGGTGAAATTCAGTGGCGGTTAAGGGCAAAAAATGTTTGCCGTTAAACCGATCCGAATTCAAAAACACAACTGTCCTGGCCGGAAAGTTAACGCCGGCGGCCACCGTCGAGGTCGCGAAAACCGCATCCAGCAAACCCCGGGTCATCAGGCTCTCCAGCATCAGTTTCCATGCAGGCAGCTGACCGGCGTGATGGGCTCCGACGGCCAGGTGTTCCAGATACCACAGCTGGCGATGGGTGCTGAGGTGAGGCATTTGCTGAACAAATTCGGCAACTTCTTGACTGAGCCGCGCCTGCCTTGATGCGTCACTTATCAGATTGTCCCGACAGGAATCCAGCGCCCGGTCGCAATCAGCGCGGGATTTAAGAAAAAAAATCGCGGGCAGCAGATCATATTTTTTCATAACCCGTAAAATCTCGCCAAACGGCGGTGACCGGTGGTAGGTTTTCATGCGTCGCCGGGACCTGGCTTTAATGATTTGAGGAATCTTTTTGTCCAACTGGGGCCGGCGGCCGGATTTGGCTGGAGCAATCAACGGCAGCACGGTACCGGAAGGGTGAAGCAGAAGGGGAAACAACGAAACCGGCCGGGTGGTCTCTTCAATGACCGAGCAGGCAGTGGACCGAATAGATTCAAGCCAGCCGGCAATTTGACCGGCATTACCGATGGTCGCAGATAACAGCAGAAGCGGGATTCGGGCCGGCAGATAGATCATGATCTCTTCCCAAACCACACCGCGTTCCGCATCGCCGAGAAAATGGGCTTCGTCAAGGATTACAAAGTCAACGGGTAAGGATTCGCCCCGGTGCATGGCATCATAGAGCTGATTGCGCAGTATTTCAGTTGTGCCGACGATGATCGGTGCATTCGGATTTTCCCGGTGATCACCGGTGAGAATTCCGACGGCGGCGGGTCCGAAAATATCGGAAAATTCGGCGTACTTGGCATTGCTCAATGCCTTTAATGGGCAGGCATACCATGCCCGACCGTTTTGTTGTCGGATGCGGGCAATAGCCTGAACGGCAATCCATGTTTTACCGGCGCCGGTGGGTGCTGTCACCAGACAATCGGATTGTTCGATCGCCTTTACGGCTTCAATTTGAAAGGGATCCGGGGTAAAAACCCGGCTTGGCGGAACCCCGATGGCGGCAAAAACTTTCTTCAGCCGGACATCCGCACCGGGCTTCAGGTGCGGATGTTCATGCTTTTTGGGAAAGCGGCGTTTAGATTTGGAAAACTGCTGCTTATGCCTGGACATTCAGATATCGTCGAGGGGTTGAATGGTTGATGAGTTGAGAAGCAAGTAAAGAATAAATGTTGAGGCGATATCTGACCTTAAAGTTTTGCGATCATAGATTTGATCCGGGCCTTGGACGGCGAAACTATGTCAAAAGGTGATATACCGTTTAGATCCGCCTCGATCAAAGCGTCGTCATAAGGGAGAAAGCCGATAAATTCAAAGTCGGCCAGATGATTTTGGAGAAATTCCTGATCTTTGGGGCCTCGTATTTTGTTTCCGACAACGGCGATGGCCTCCAGTCCGATTTCTTTTGCCAGTTGCCGGATATGTTCAGCTGTGTCGATACTGCGCCTTCCCGGCTCCACAACGACGATAAGCTTATCAACCGCCTTGGCGGTAGCCCGCCCGAGGTGTTCGATACCGGCTTCCATGTCCATGACCACGACTTCATCCCTGGCCAGCACCACATGCATAATCAGTGCCCGCAACAGAGCGCTTTCCGGGCATATACACCCTGCCCCGCCCTTTTTTACGCCTCCCAGGCGCATGAGCTTGATGTTTTCAAAAGTTGCTGACAGGGCATCCGGCAGATCATCCACCTTGGGATTAAGTTTGAAAAAACCGCCGATGCTGCCGGGTTGGGCGCCGGTCCGCTCAAAGACAAGTTCTTTCATTTCTGAAATGGGAACGATGTGCTCGGAATTCTCAATACCCAGACCGGCGGCCAGATTGGCATCCGGATCCGCATCAATGGCCAGCACCCGTTTTCCCATTTGATTGAATGTGCGAATCAATAAAGATGAAAAGGTTGTTTTGCCCACACCTCCCTTGCCGCTGACTGCTAGCTTCATATATGTATCCTTTCTGGATCGTCTCGATTTTCAGGTATTTAACAATTTCATATCGACAATTGGTTTCTAGGGTTGATGGGGTTGAATGGTTAGGTAAGTGGATAAGGCTGACTTTAATCAACCCGTCAACGATTCAACCAATCAAGGATATCTGATCTATCAATATAACACAGGAAATCGGACGGGCAAGAGCAGAAGCGTTGGTGAATGTCTTAGGAAAACAGGAGGGCAGCGGCGACTCGCTGACCTCCTGCGCGATTAGGTGATGAATTTGGAGACCGTTACCCTGATCAGGGTTGTCGCATCCATTTGGCCGGATATGCTGTGGTGGAAGGCGTTCGACTCAGAATGACTGTGTCGCTTCCTCTAAAGTCCAGCGTTCCCCCCGTTTCAATCGGGCCGGTTACCCATACGTATCCTGCGCCGAGAAACGGGTAGTTGCCGGTGCTGTCGTTTTTCATATTTCCCAAGATAATACCGTCACAGGTAACCGGATCATAGCCGGATGCAGAAAATTTGACATCCGCCCACAGGATGCCCTCTCTACCGTTGAGTTCGGCTATGGCCGCATCGATAGCCCTATTGCTTGCATTGGCTTCCAAATCAAGGTAGCGCGGAATGGCTAAAGCAGATAGGATGCTGAGCAGTAATAGCACTCCGATAAGTTCAACCAGGGTAAACCCCTGCGCCGGCGAGTTACGCAGTTTTCTATCATCAATCAACAACACGCGCAAACCTTAATGCCTAAAATAGACGGCCTTATTCATCAGTTCGACGCCACGTGGCGGGATTTGTGTTATCGGACGCAGTGCGGGACATGGGTACCGGATCGCCGCCCTTAAATCTCATTGTGCCGCCGGTTTCGTCAGGTGCGGCATCCCAAACGTATTGGTCGCCGAGAATTGTGTTATCACCGCCCATTCTCGCCCAGACCTGAGCATCATCTGAATAACCGGTGTTGGATATCTTTACATCGGCCCAGAGCAAGCTTTCGCGACCGTTGAGTTCCGCTACCGCGGCATCGACGGCTCTCTTTTTGGCACTGGTTTCCAGATCAATGTACCGTGGTACGGCGACGGCCGCCAGAATCCCCAGGATGATCAGAACCGCAATAATCTCGACCAGGGTGAAACCTTCTTGATTGCGTAATGGATTTTTCTTTTTCATCGTATGAATCCCTCCCTAAGTAATTTTAGCATATACTTTTTGTTTGAAACTGAAGCTCCTTTTTCAATGGCATTTACGAACTTTATCTCCGGATTGCGTTCCGGCTCAATTCTTCATGAATTTCAAACCACAAAGAGCAGATCATCACCTATGCGAATATATTTGCTGGCACATTTTAATGCACATTCAATGCCAATCTTGCGATAAAATGATTGCTATTGTAATTATTTATATAGATTCCAGATAAATAAATAAAATGAAAAAAAGGAGCTGTCAGAATACCGTTCAATTTTCGGAATAAAAACTACATAAAATGTAGGTTTTCCCATCGCATTTTCTTCATATATCGTAACTTTTTAGACCCTTAACATCAATGTTGTGCTTTTTAATACGATGCCAGAGGCTGCGTTGGTTGATCCCCAGCAACTCCGTGGCCCTCACCTGAACCCCGCCTGTTTTTCGAAGGGCTTCGATGATCATGCTTTTTTCAATTTCCCGCAGGCGCTCATCGAGAGAAAGGTTGACCGGCAGTTTGAAATCCGTTTGATCGGAATTATTAAAAACCCCGGTAATTTTATTTGAGAGTTGGGCGGGCTCGATGTATCCGTTTTCGGCGATCACGGCCGCACTATCAATGGTGTTCTTCAGCTCACGAATATTTCCGGGCCATGAATAGGCAATCAGCATCTGCAGCGCCACGGATGAGATATCCACTTGCTTGGGTGCAGTTTGTAGAAAATAGTCAACCAAAAGGGGTATATCCTCCTTTCGTTCCCGCAAAGGCGGCAGATGGAGGGTAAATACATTTAGACGATAGAACAAATCCTCCCGAAATGTTCCTTCCTGGACCATCTTTTCGAGGTTTTTATTCGTTGACGCAATGATGCGAACATCCACCTTGATGGTACGGCTGCCGCCGACCCGATAAAACTCCTGCTCCTGAAGCACCCGCAAAATTTTGGCCTGCAGATTTAACGGCATATCACCGATTTCGTCGAGAAAGATAGTCCCGCTGTTGGCCATATCGAATTTTCCGGGCTTAAACCTGGTGGCTCCGGTAAACGCACCTTTTTCGTGGCCGAACAGCTCACTTTCCAGCAACTCTGCCGGTATGGCGGCGCAATTAAGCTTGATAAACGGTTTGTCATTCCGTTCGCTGTTTTCATGGATGCTGGTGGCAATCAGTTCCTTGCCGGTGCCGCTTTCACCTAAAACGAGAACAGTGGAATCCGTCGGAGACACTTTACGGATCAGGCTTAACAACCCCCGCATGGTCAGACTTTCCCCGATGATACTCGGGAAAAAATGACGGGCATCCATCCGGCTGAGCACCGATGTGACCTGATCGAATACACTGGAAAACTGCTGAATTCTATCGACAGACCAGTCTTTTTTCTTGCTTTCTTTCGAACCGGAAAAACGAGCGAATTTTCTGGCTTTTTCGACAAATTCCTCAACCGGTTTTAATATGAGGCGCACCATTGCAAAACCGGAAGCATATGCAAAAAAACCTATGATAATGATAAACCAGAAAACCGGTCGCGCTGGTTCCACGCCGTGCATCAGACCATATTTGGTCAGCCGGAAGGAGACAATCGCAGCAAATATGGTAAGGCCCATGAAAATGAAAGGGATAATGATGTATAGGCTTATGTAGAAGCGCGATTGTTTCATGGGATAATAATTTTAAGCCTATCATTTCGCCATCAGGGTCAAATCCCACATAGGTAGGAAAATCGCCATGGCAAAAAAACCAACCACCGCCGCCAGACCAATGGTTAAAATCGGTCCGATGGCCTCGGATAGTTTTTTCATGGCATACTCAACTTCGGTATCGTAGTGCCCGGCCACATCCTGCATTAATTCCTCGAGGTTGCCGGATTCTTCACCGATAGCCACCATATTGATGAGCATCGGCGTAAAATATTTTGCCGAACTCAACGGACCTGCAATACCGTGGCCTTCAGCCAGACGGTTCCTGATCCCGTCCAATTCACGGGAAATGGCGGCGTTGCCGATGGTTTCGGACAAAATATCCATTATTTGAAGAATATCGACCCCACTGGCCTGTAAAATGGAAAATATGCTGGCAAAACGCGATATGGCGCTTTTTACAAACAAAGGACCCACGATAGGCAGTTTCATCACTGCCGTATAAAAGACGAACTTGCCATTCTCGGTCCGCAAATAAAAGTATAAAGCCACCCCGCCAACCACTAAAATGCTGATGGCAATGTACCAGTAATGGACCATAATGGTATACAGAAGCATGCAGATCTGAGTCGGCAGCGGAAGTTTCAGGCCGGCGCTTTTAAAAATGGTCACAAAACGGGGGATGACACCCGTCAGAAGCACAATAAAAGCGACAAACAGAAAGCAAACCACGATGATCGGATACATCAGGGCGGACTTAATATCAGATTTTACCCGGTGTTCGTGTTCGATGATGTAGGTCAGACGATCGAGCACCTCGTTTAGGGCTCCGCTGGTTTCACCTGCCTTGAGCATGTTGCAATAAAGAGGTGGGAAAGCATATGGATGTCTTCGAAAGGCCTCATGCAAACTGGAGCCTTCCTTGATATCCTGGTGGATGGTGCCTAGAATCTTGCGCAGTTTTGGATGCTCAGTTTGCTCTTCCAAAACCTTCAACAAAGATAACATCGGCACCCCGGCACGAATCAACGTATTGAACTGCTTGGTAAAAAGAATCAGTTCGGGTGCTTTAATCGAAGAAAAAGAATCGAAAAGGCTCCGCAGTTGAGCACCCGATACCGCTGCGCGTTCTTCTTTGACCCGGGTCGGAATATACCCCTGGGATGCCAGCATGCTGCTGGCTTTGTCAGCAGATTCGGCCTCGACTTCACCGGCTATGGTCGTACCGTCCTCGGTGATGGCGCGGTAACTGAATTTTGGCATAATGATCTCGGTTTTGAATTCTTTATTTTAGGTTTCACGTGTCAGGGCTGGGTGCTGCGAGTCCAAAACCTGGACACTGAAACCTGACACCTGTCTCCAGCAAAAAAGACAATAAAAAACATATAAAAGGCAAACGGCATAATCGTGAGGATTTTTGCCAACCCGGCCTAAACCATCACCGCCGATGCCGCCTCCTCTAAAGAGGTTATACCCTGAATCACTTTTTCGGCCGCATTATCTTTCAGGGTCGTAAACTCACTGACCTCTTTTACCGCCCGGGTAATTTCATGGGCGGATGCTCTTTTAAGGATTAAATCCTGCACGAAATCATCGATGACCAGCACTTCATACACCCCGGTCCTGCCTTTGTATCCGCTGTGCATACAGCTGAAGCAGCCCTTGCCCTGTTGAAAATTGGCATTTTCCACGTTATCCAATCCCCAGAATTTCAGAGCTTCCGGGGCTGGCTGGTAGCTGGTTTTGCAACTCGGACAAACGGTGCGGATCAGACGTTGCGCAAAGGAAACGATCATCACCGAAGCCACTAGGAAGGGCTCGATGCCCATGTCCACAAAACGTGTAATCGCACCGGGGGAGTCATTGGTATGAAGGGTACTTAACACTCTGTGGCCGGTCAATGCTGCCTGGACGGCAATATTGGCGGTTTCGGAATCACGTATTTCTCCAACCATGATCACATCCGGGTCCTGGCGCAAAATCGATCGTAACCCGCTGGCGAAAGTCATACCGGCCTTGCGGTTGAGCTGAACCTGGCGGATTTTTTCGATACGATATTCCACCGGATCTTCCACCGTGATAATGTTGATGTCCGGCTGGTTGATTTTCTTCAATATGGAATACAGGCTGGTACTCTTGCCGCTGCCGGTGGGGCCCGTACTGAGAATCATACCGTGGGGCTTTTCTATCATCGACTCAAGCTTTTGGCAGTCTTTTTCGTTCATGCCCAGCCGTTCCAGCGAATAGATGCTGGTGCTGGTATCCAGCAGCCGCATCACCAGGTTTTCTCCGTAAATGGAAGGAATCGTGGAGGCCCGGATATTAATATCCTTGTTTTTCATTTTAACGGTGAAGCGCCCATCCTGTGGAATCCTGGATACGGCGATATCCATATTGGCCAGTATTTTTAGCCTGGAAATAATCGGCAGAAACATTGATTTTGGCGGTGCCGGCACCTCGTGAAGTCTGCCGTCCACCCGAAAGCGAACCTGCACCGATTCTTTTTCAGGACTGATGTGGATATCACTGGCGCCTTCCCGAACACCCTGGGATAAAATGGAGTTGACCAAACGGACAACCGGTGCCTCCTCGGCCATGCCTTGCAAAGAACTGACTTCTACGTCTTCGGTGATTGAAGCTTTCTCCTCGGTGCTTTTGTCGATTTCCATCTCTTCCATGTCTTCCAGCACACCGCCGATCCCCGCATAGGTGCCATAAAGACTGTTGAGCAATTGATTCAATTGCTGTTCCGTACAAATGATGGCTTCGACTTCGCAGTTGGTATACACTTCAATGGCATCCAGTGCATTGATGTCCAGAGGGTCCATCATGGCGATGGTCAGCAGCAGTCCGTTTTTCTGGAGAGGCGCTGCCTGATATTTATGGGCGATGTCTGCCGGAAGCAGATTGGCAAGATCCACATCGATGGTGTATTTATCCGGCCGATATTTCTCCAAGCGCAGCTGATTCGAAACCAGATCGACAATCTGACTTTCACTGACAATTCCTTCACGCACCAGAAACTGTCCCAGTTTCAAATTGCTCTTCTTTTGAAAGGGCAGCGCCTCTTCCAGCTGCTTTTGAGTCAGCAGGCCGCCCTCGACCAGAATTTCACCTAATTTCTTTCTCGCTCTCAATTTTTATCTCTTATTTTAAAACGTTTTAGTGTTTCACATTAAAATAGGGGTTGGCAAAATAAACGGTACCTTTATCCCACAATGACAATATCGTTGAATTAGACGACATGCTTGCGGGTATTTTTTCCAAATGACTGCGTGCGGCCTGTTCATCCTTGAATACCTTGTTTAAGATCAACGCAAACTTTGTGCCGTCCGCAGGATTCCAGTATGGAATCAAACGCACGGCAGGCGAGCTGTCGGGAAGGTTGCGCAGGATGTTATACGCATCTTCAAGCGAATCTTTTTCGTCGACTTTGACCCACCAGACAGGAGTTTGCGGCGGCTTGACCGCAACAGGGATGGCGGGCAGTGATACGATCTGGCCGACTTCAACGCGGTCCGGATCTTCAATATCGGGATTGGCCATGATAAATGTTTTGAAATATCGGGAGCTATACCCGCCGTAGACGTGCTGGATAAGCCGCGACAGGGTTTCATTGCGCTGCAGGGACAGCTGCCCCAAAATCGTCGAATAGCTGGGCTCAGACGTTAATTCGGGCAAAGCCTTGGGGGATGTTTTTTCCGCAGATGCCAATTTCGGCAGTTGATCCGCCATCTTTTTAGACTGCTTCTCCCCGGTCAACTGCTGCGCCGTCAACGGTTCTTGGGCGGTTGTCGTATCCTTGTTATTTTCCGTCTGCGTGATATTTTCCACACTTTTTTCATTGAACGAATCAGCCGTCTGAGCCGACTCTTTTTGCTTAAGCGCGGGCTTACTATCTGATTCGTTGCGGTTCAGGTCGGGAAAATCGGAAGAACCGATCTGGGCGCTATAAGTCTGAGGCTTTGGTTTAGGAATCGGCATACTGAGTGCTTGACTGCGTTCTTGGGAAAATATCGACTTCAAACTCTGGATACCGCGAGATTGCAAAGCTCTGAATCGATCCGATGGTTGTAAAAATAACAGGGTCACCGCAATCGCCCCGGCCACGGCCGCTGCTGTCCGGATGCGCCTCTTTTTTTGTGCTTCTTCCGGAAACACCCTGCGGGCACAGGTGTTGACCAGAAAATAGCCGATTTTAGATCGATTCTGGATGATCATCGACAAAATGCTCTGGTGGCACAGGTTGATGATTTTTCGAGGATATCCGCCGGTAATACGGTAGATGGCCCACAGCGCCTGATATGTGAACAGGTGCAGTTTTCTGGCAGAATTGCTGGATTTTTCCAGACGATATTTAATCATCAACCGCGTATCGCGGAAATTCAATGGTCTCAGTTGGTGGTACAAATTGATGCGGTCGGCGAAATTGGGATATTTGCGGATGGTGCTCTCAAACTCTTGCTGGGCAAAAATGACAATTTGCAGTAATTTATATTCATTGGTTTCATAATTTAGAAATTCACGCAGAATTTCCAGGCAGAATGCCGGTATTTTTTGCCCTTCGTCAATAATGAGCACGATGGTTTTGTTCTCAGCCACACCTTTTCTGAACAAATGCTGCTTAATCTGCTCCTTGGCCTGCCAGTCATGGCTTCCCGCCGGCGGCTTTTTGCCGGTAAACATTTCTGTTACCGTGGTCAGGAATTCGGAAGCGTTAAGGAAATACGGATCAAGAATAAGGTGCGTCTGAACCTCATCCTTCTGGGAAAAGCGACGGATGAGCTGACGACACATGGTGGTTTTACCGGTTCCGACATCCCCGATGATCACGTTCAGTCCCCGACGAAGCAGCAAAGACAGCTCTAATTTTTGCAGGCAGTCCAGGTGCTGACGGGAATGAAAAAAAAATTCGGGATCCGGCGAGTTGGAAAACGGTTCCTTTTTTAAATTAAGTATCGTGAAGTATTCCATGGATTTGACCGACGATTGACTATTGAAGAAAATTCTAACGTACTAAATCCTATCCGCCCGACGCTCTGGGTTTCAAAATATGCGGTGTGATAAAAATGAGCAATTCTTCCATTTGATCAGAGCTGCTTTTTCGTTTAAACAGATACCCCAGACCTGGGATATCCTCCAGAAATGGTGTTCCCGTGTTACTGCGGCTCGACGACTCCTTGCTCAAACCGCCGATAACGATGGTCTGCCCGTCATTCTGGAGGACATTGGTTTCAGCTTTTTTAGTAATAATGGTGGGATTACCGAGCACCGTTCGGGTAAAATCCGGTTCGTCCTTGTTAACCTTTATGACCATTTTAAGGGTTTCGCTGTCAATAACATGCGGAGTTACATCTAATCTGAGCACCGCTTTCTTATACTCGACCTTCACTTCTCCGTCTTCAACCGACTGAAAGGGAACATCCTGACCACTCTCAATATAGGCATTTTGGTTGTCCAGGGTGGTGATGGAAGGACTCGACAGAATGTGGAGTTTGCCCTGATCCTGCAATGCCGAGAGCTGGGCAGACAAAAGATATTCCCCTACCCGGGTGTAGATGAGTCCCAGTGTCATGGGATCAAACCCGCCCAACGGCAAAGCCGGCAGGTTAACCACCGACCCCGAGGTGACATCCAGCGGCTGATTTAGTGGTATGGCCTCCGTTCCGGTCTGCTGCCCGGTCAGAATCACCTGCTTATCACCGCTATTTCCGGCATAGATGCCTCCCCACTGGATTCCCAGCTCACGGGCAACATCCTTGTTGGCCTCAACAATGTAGGCTTCGATCAGCACCTGGGGGGTGGGACGGTCGAGCCTTTCAATAACTGCCAAAATGTTGTCCATATCACTTTTAATCGCCTGAATAATCAGTGCGTTGGAGTGTCCATCCACCAGGATCGATCCGGTCTGTTTGCCACTATTGTCAACTGTGACAAATTTTTCAAGATTCGATTTTAGTTTGTCGGCCTCCATAAATTTAATCGCCACAATCCGGGTCAGCGGCGGCTGGGCAAGTTTCAGTTCTCTGGTGCGAGCCTTGCCTCGAATATCGGCCTCCAGATCTTCAGCGGTCATAATGCGGATAATATCGCCTTCCCATGCGTAATTCAGCCCATGGGTCCGCAAAATACCGATGAATACCTGATCCCAGGGAGCCTGGTGAATATTGATATTAATTTTTCCGGAAACTTTCTCGTTGAGAATGATGTTCTGATCAGCAGCTTTGGCAAGGGCGCGCAACAGCACGGCCACATCAATGCTGTTCATTTTAAGGCTGATTTTGCGGGTGGGAAGCGGTTTTTCAACCTCAGTTTCCACCTTTTCTACCATCTCCTTTGTGGCTATCTCAAAGGGCGCTTCATTGGCTGGTGGAGGTTTGACCGCTGAATGCCCCTTTGATTCTTCTGCCTTGACCCGCCATTGCTCAAAAAAAGGGTCTTTGACATCTTTTAAATCCTTATTTTGAGAACAGCCGTTGATCCAGGCCGCCATCAGAAACAGACACAGCATTCCAGTAAAAATTTTAAATATGCACTTAAAAATAGCCATGGGTTATCAATCCTATTCAACTTCTTCCATTGGAAGGATCACAGTTTTATTTTTTTTATCCGGCGCAGCGACCACGACATGATTGGGATTAATCGTTCGAACAACCAGCCCTGATGGCTCCAATCTGTCACCGGCCTCATACTCTATCCCATTGATGATCGCCAGTCGTTTATCACCCATTTCCAAAAAGCCGGTGTATGAGATCTTACTGTTCAATACGAGCGGTTGGCTTGCCTCTTGTTCTTCCCGGGTCAATTTGGGCCGGATCTGAACTAAGGGATCCTGTTTCCATTCAGCCCGGGCTTTCTGTAAAATATAAGTCTGCTCTTTTGACAGGCTGGTCTTAGTTTTTTCGGCAACTTTAGTAATAAACGAGTTGAGTGCATCCAGTTCCCTATCGCCACTTGAAACCGGCACCTCGCGCGGTGCAGAAAAAAACACGGTGTATACACCATAAACCACGGCCAAAACCATAAGACCAACAATAATTTTTTCTCTGGTAGTCATAATTCGACGTGCGAGTTGCGCTTTCCGGGTTACAGGTTACGAGTTACGAGTTGCGTGTTGCGCGTTGCGCATTGCGCGTTACGAGTTGTGAGTCAAAACTCATTTTTTTGGTTTCTATCATCTGTATTCTATCATCTGTATTCTGTCATCTGTTCACTTCTGCGCCATCCGGATTCTTAGATTGAATTCCCTGGTACCCTCAATGGCGCTGATTTTGATCTCTTCAATTTGCTCCAGCAAGTAGATGGTTGACAGATCCATCAAAAAATCACGAAACTGCATAAAATCCCCCGTAAGGTCGATTCGCATCAGCATATTCCCGGATTTCTCCATCAGCGCGGTAACATCTGCTCTAATATCCTTCATTTCGAGATCGTGGCGCCGGGCAATTTCACGCAGGAGATCCGTAATTTCATTGATATCACCACGCGCCAGCTTGAGCTCCTGAGTTGCGGGCAAATCGGTCGGATCTTCCTTTTTTGCTCGTTTTAAAAGGTTGTCGAAAACCGGCCGCAATATCCGCTGTTCTTCTATTCGATCATTTATTTTTTCGATGTCTCGATCCAATTCGGCAGAAGTTTTCTGGCTGGGAATGATTATCAAAAAAATGAATGCAATAATCCCGGCACCGCATATAAAGCAATATATGAGACTCTGGGTCGGCAGAATTGATAGAATTTTTTTCATTATAATAATATTATAAAAGTTTCAATCGAGCGGTGAAATTCAGCACCTCCTGATCTTCATAGCGCTCGAAGGATTTTTTACTTATCGTGGGTTTATCGAACATCGGAGAATTATTAAGCTCCATCAAATAGCTGGCCAAGGTCGATTCCAGGGTCAGCCGATCGCCCCTGACAATACCGCTTAAAACCAGATCGCGATTTTTCTCAGCCTTTTTCCCTACTGGGACGTTATCTAATTGCGCAGTTAGGCTGAGCAATCGCACATTTTCGGGCGTTAGATCCGTAATCTCACTGATAACGGCCACCCCAAAATATTTATCACCAATTACCCGGATCTCCTTGTTTCTTGACTGGATATCATCAACCAGCTTCAATATGAGATTTTGGTCAACCCGCAGCGTAATAGTTTCAAGCTGTTGCTGTAACTGCGCTTTCCGGTACTCTTTATCTTTTACCGTGCGATCCTGGAAAAATGACACCCCTACGCACAGCAACATCACCAGCAGAAAGCCGGCAAAAACACCTCGGTTAATCCTCTGGCTTCTAACCGCTTTTTGCTTGTCTTTGTAAGTATACAAAAAATTGGGAGTCAGTGTATTGCTGGCGAGAGCCATGCCCATCGCCGGAACATACGAGCTTTGCTCAGAGACGACTTCAGGGCTTGGGGTCAGAGAAATAAAATTGTCACTGTCGGCAAAAGGATTTAAAATCTCCGTAGGAATACCAAGTTCTTCACCGATGTAGTCAATAATTCGCTGATGGGGATTCACACCGCTGGATATATAAATTTTCCCCACCCGGGCATTTTCATAGTTCAATGAAAAATGTCTCAGGGTTCTTTCCACCTGCCGCACAAGTCTCTGCAAAGCAGGCAAAATCATCTTAAAAATCTTATCTTCTTTAAGCAGGCGCTGCCTCTCCTCCATGGCCGATGGCGAACTATCATGGATGACACCGAAAAAAAGCTGGTTGGCCTGATCCAGTTCAAATTTCAGTTTCTTTTTAATAGCCCGGATTCTAGCGGTATCTTTGGTGGGCGATTTGGCGAGGGAAAGCTCAAACAAATTGCCTTCGATTTCGGTACGCAGCGCCTCGATCATGGTTTTAACTCCGGCTTTGATACCGCGGGAGAGCATGAGATTTCCTTCAGAAAAAATGTCGATACGCGACCAGTCTCGGCCGATGTATAAACTGGAAACGTGGATTTCGTCGGTAACGATCCGTCCCACTCTCAGAAGGGTTTGAAAGGCAAAAGGAACGATTGATATACCCGTAAGAGGAAAACCGGCTTTGTTAAAAAGATCTTTAAGGTCTCTTATTTCAGCCTGAGGGGCAGTGTAAGCCAGGACATTGATTTTAGGTTTGTTGCCGTCCTCGACTTCTCCCAGCAGTTCAAAGTCAAACAGATTGTCTTTCTCACTAAAGGAAGATAATTTTTGATACGACCAGTATGCAGAATTGGGGATTTGATTTTGACTGACCTTTGGTATGCGTAGCTGACGTGTTTCCACTCTGGCTGAAGAAATGGTGCACCAGATTTCAACATTCTTTGAATTCGCGCAAAAGTTTGCCAGAACCGGTCTTAAAAATTGATGAAACTGGGGACTTTCCCGGGTGATATCGGGGTCAAACGGAATCCGAGCATATTCAAGTATTTCGAATTTTTGATCTGATATCCGGTGAATTTTAATCATTTTTAAATCATCGTGCCCAAGGTCCACCCCCACCGAAATCGTCTTTCGAAAGGACACCGGTTTATAGATAATACCTTTAAGTCGATGACCAATGGACTTCTGTGACTTTCGGTCGGCGACAGTATCCTGTGCGTTGCCGTCGTCACGTATCAGATCAAGAAGCCGTTGGGTTGATGATATCTCATCATGTTTTGCCAAAACTATTCTCCGCCGAGCTCAGACTTTACAAAAAATGAAATTCAGCCGGGTCTATTAAGAGTTTTATTTGGGAAAAATAATTTTAAAATTGCCGGAAATTAGATGACATTTTTAATTATTTTATAAACTGCTTGAAATGTCAAGAAATAACGCTTTCTATCATTGAATCATATTCAGTTGACAAAGGAGACCACATTTGGTATCAGTATTAATATAACATAATGATTTTTTTAATAATATAGCAAAAATAAAATTTTAACAGAAATGGTTGGAAAGCAATCCGTGCCGAAAATACCTGGGAGCCCCCAAGTGTTTATATACGGCCCTTTGAAGCTGCAAAATGAATTGATAGCCTGGTTTTTGAGGCAAACTTCCGGGTTGTCATGTGTCGACATCAATAATTCAGAACTCGTCAAGTTGCTGAAAAAGAGACTGGGGCAAGCTTGTCTTATTATGCTGGATTGTCAGGGCAGCAGTCCGGCCGGGCTGTGGCACCGAATTCGAGATATATCAGAGGCGGATTCTGAACGCTTTATGACCGCGTTATTCAATGTGGCATCCGGCCATGAAATTCGAAATGACCTCGTCAATCGCGGAGTCCGAGGTGTTTTTTTTAACGATGATCCCCTCACCAATCTGAGTAAAGGCGTCAGTGCCATTTTAAAAGGAGAGCTTTGGTTTTCGCGCGAACTCCTGGTCAAATGCCTCATCGAATCCCGGGAAAACAGCGATGAACCCGATTTGCTGAAATTTACCGCAGACACTTCGGGAACATTTTTAACCCTAAGACAAAAAGAAATTCTAATAATGATTGCATCCGGTGTTTCAAACCGAAAGATAGCCACATTTTTGGGTATCAGCACCAATACCGTAAAGACCCATATTTACAACATTTATAGTAAAATCGATGTCCCCAATCGCCTTCAGGCGGCACTTTGGGCAGCAAAATATCTTTAGTGCCTTTGACCGATTGATTTCTGCAATCAAATCAGATAAGAAGATCTTTGACTCGATAATATAGGCGGTATCGGATTCTTTATTATTGTCAAATGAAATAATAACCGATAGGATTAAAAATACTTGGCGGCAAAGCCTTAATAAAAACCACAGGTGCAGTATTGCGGAGGGAATCGGCTGGCATGGCAATCTGCTTTGATAGAAACTCAAAAATTTTGCCTTTTTCAAAAGAAAAAATGATTTAATATGGAATCTACAATCATCGGTGTCAGCAAAAATATTCAGAGAATAAAAGAGCTGATCGAACAGGTTGCAGATACCGGTCTGAATACCGTTGTCTATGGTGAAACCGGCGTCGGCAAGGAGTTGGTGGTTCAAAATCTTTATCAAAAATCCGACAGAGTCGGCAAACCCTTTGTCAAAGTCAACTGTGCAGCACTGCCGGACACTTTACTGGAAAGTGAGATGTTCGGTTACGAACAAGGTGCCTTTACAGGAGCCGAACGTCGCAAGCGAGGCAAATTCGAGCAGGCAAACGGCGGCCTATTATTTCTGGATGAAATCGGGGATATGTCGCTTCCATTGCAGTCAAAACTTTTACATGTGTTGCAAGGCGGCGATTTCAGTCCTCTGGGCTCTGAAAAAACCGTTAAGATGGGGGCCTGGGTAATTGCCGCTACCAATCATGAACTTGAAACAGATATGGTAAACGGTGATTTCAGGGAAGACCTATATTACCGCTTGAGCACGATAAAGATTCATATCGAACCTCTTCGCAACCGCCCCGAAGACATCCCGTATCTCATCGATCATTACGTCAAAACCTATACCGCTCAGTTTGACGGTAAACGACTTTTAACCCCCAGCCAAAAGGCCATTGATAAACTCAGCGCCTACCATTGGCCCGGCAATGTACGCGAGCTGCAAAATGTTTTAAAGCGTCTTATGATCCTGGGCAATGGTGAAGACAGCCTGGACGATATGCTCATGGGCCCTCCTGCCGGGCCACGCGCAGCCGGTTTGCCGGCATCGGCCGATCAGCCGGCATCCCCAATGGACTTTTTGGGCTTTGATATTAATAAACCGCCTGATCTTTCGTCCCTATCTTTAAAAAAAATAAAGAAAAAGGCGATGGATCATGTCGAGAAGGAGGTCATTGCCTATGTCCTGGAAAAAACGCGTTGGAATCGCAGCAAGGCCACCAAAGTGTTAAACATCAGCTATAAAACCTTGCTGTACAAGATCAGAGACCTGGGAATAGAGCCTCCGGATGGTTCCGGGGGAAATGACTAACAATGGCAAATTGTTGAATAAATGTAACAATGACTTTGGTATATTTTTTCACAATTATATGTAAATTATTTCACATTTTGCCAAGGATTGTCATTATAATCATGGACCGTATGGCGCTGCCAAATGCAGCAAGCCATAAAGTAATTGTCTGTTTTTTTTTTGATTTCACAATTAAATAATCTAATGATTTTTGTTTGAATGTTTTCGCGAAGCCGATTCGTGATTTTGGCATGAAAAGTGCTTTAAGATTCAGTTTACAAAGAATCGGGGACGAGGCGGCCGGATCCGTTTTCTGTCTTGAATTTCAAATTCGGTCTTGACCATGGAAAATAATGAAAATGATATTTTGGAACGGCTGATTTCTTTGGACAATGGAGGCAGACGATCTGGAGGGGATCGCCGTAATTACTCTTATACGCTTCACATCCCGGAAAGAAGAAACGGCAAAGACAGGCGCAGTGGAGCAGATCGCCGCATAAATTCTCGAACTAAGGCCAAACTAAAAAGCTGAATAATAAGAATACCCACCCATTCAGGATAATCTGGCAATCTAAGATGCGAATTTCAAAAGCATTTTCTTCCGTTTCCTGCAATCCAATAACAGCCCGAAAATTAAAAAGTCTGATCTTTTAGTACCGTATCATCGAAATTTCTCTTGCCGTGGGACACGCGCTGAAATATGCTCTCGCGTCATAAGGCAAAGGACACCGTCAGTGGTTGATTTGTTTCCTGAATTTTGCACGCAAGCCTCTATTGCAGTCTTCGAAGTTATTTTGTATTTTTAATCGGACATTTTTAGACAACGCCAGATGTTGTTGGCCAGCATGACAATCAACCATATCCTTCGGGGAGGCCGTAGATGAAGGACAATCAACATAAGGGTGACAGGAAAACGATCAGGGTCCACTTCTGGGATCAAATGGTATTAATCGGCATCGGACTTGCTCTTTTTTATACGGTTTTTGATTCCGTTTTGTACATATTTTTAGCCTACGATGTTGATTTTTTTAAGAGGCTTTTCGGACCGGATATCAGCGAAATCTGGTCCCGTATTACCATCGTCTGTCTTTTTATTATTTTTGGTTCTCACGCCCAGTTCACCATCAATAAGCGCATATTGGCCGAATCGGCATTGCGGGAAAGCGAAGAAAAGTTTCGCACGATTATTGAAACCACACCCGACGGGTATTTCGAGGTGGATCTGAATGGTAATTTTACATTTTTCAATGATTCCATGTGCACGATTCTTGGATATTCTCGGCAAGAGATATCGACCATGAAGCAGCAAAAATGGCTTGATGAAACCAATTCGCAAAGATTGACGGATACCTTCAATAAAGTGCTTGAAAATCGTGAGCCCGTTAAATCATTGGGTTGGACGCTTATTAGCAAAGACGGTTCCCAGCGATTTGTTGAATCGTCGGTATCATTGATTAACGATCCAAAGGGCAACCCTGCGGGTTTTGGCGGCTTTATTAGAGACGTAACCCAGCGACATCGGGCCGAAGCTTTGTACCGGGCGAAAATGGCAGCGGAGGCCGCCAGTCGGACGAAAAGTGAATTTCTGGCCAGCATGAGTCATGAAATCCGCACGCCGCTGAATTCCATTATCGGTCTGGTGGAACTGATGCTCGGCTCGGATTTGCCTCCCGATCAGCGGGAAGATCTGGATGTGGTCAAGTCTTCAGCCTACTCACTGCTCTCCATAATAAACAACATCCTTGATTTTTCGAAAATTGAAGCCGGTAAACTGGACTTCGAACAAACCCCTTTCAGTCTCCAGCATTTCTTGGATGATTCCTTAAAAATTATGGGCATGAAATCGCACGAGAAGGGAATCGAGCTGGCCTACCGCATAGCACCCGGAGTACCCGACCGCTTGCTGGGTGATCCGATACGTCTGCGTCAGGTCCTGCTCAATCTGGTCGACAATGCCATCAAGTTTACGGAAAAAGGCGAGGTGGTTGTCTTGGTCGCGGCCCAGTCCGTAACGAAATATGATGTGTATTTACACATATCTGTCGTTGATACAGGCATCGGAATCCCCAGAAATCATCAGCGCAGCATCTTTGGTGCCTACAATCAGGGCGGTTCAGCGACCACTCGCCAATACGGAGGCACCGGCCTGGGGCTGGCGGTTTCAGCCCAACTGGTTAGCTTGATGGGCGGCAGGATCAAGGTTAGAAGTCAACCCGGACAGGGCAGCCGCTTTCGTTTCACCGCGCGCTTGACACGGCAGCAAAACGGTCAATTCCCACCGCAGGCAACCCCTCAACCTGAAACAATTCATTCCGAACTGGCGGGTTTAAAAGTACTTATAGCGGATGATAATGTTTTCAGCCGCAGGATAATAAGAGAAATTTTACAAAACCGCCGGATGAGTCCCAAACTGGCCGCCGGTGCGCAGGAAGCCAAAGAAATTCTTTTGCGGGCGCGATCCGAGGCAAAGCCGTTTGATCTAATTGTTTTGGATTCGAATATGCCCGCAACTGACGGATTTGCTTTGGCGCGCTGGATTGTGCAGCAAAACATTTCGGATGCCGGGATAATAATGATGCTGACCTTTCCCCATCTCAAACGCAAGCCTGAACTTGAACAACTGGGAATCACTGCCAGTATTGTTAAACCCTTTGGGTCTTTAGAACTGGAGGAAGCAATCAAGCGTGTGCTGGGAATTGCCGGGGTTGATTCTGAGCCGGCGGTGAAAACACCGCAGCGCGTGATCCGGGTCTCCGCTCGCCCGCTGAAAATATTGGTGGCCGAAGACACGCCGTTTAACCAAAAATTCATTATGCGCCTGCTCGAGCGTTGGAACCATCGGGCCACTTTGGTTGAAAACGGAAGGCAAGCTCTGGAGGCCTGGCAAAAGGAGTCCTTTGATCTTGTTTTAATGGATGTGCAAATGCCGGAAATGGATGGATTAGCGGCCACACAAGAAATTCGCAAGAGGGAGGCAAAAATATGGAATGAAGAAAGAGAGCTCGACGCGCAAAGATCAAAGTTAAATGAAAACGCTTCCGAAGCGCTTTCAGCTTTCAGCATCCAGCATCCAGAATCGAGTATCCAGAATCGAGTTCCAATAATTGCCATGACCGCCCATGCCATTAAGGGTGATCGCGAGCGTTGTCTTGAAGCCGGCATGGATGAATACATTTCCAAACCCATCGATTCGGATAGGTTATTTGAAGCCATCGAAAAACTCACCCAAAAAACAACAGACTCAAAGAATGCGGCTGATCGTCTCGCAACCATAGATAATGAGCTTCTGCTAAAAGCCTTTGATGGTGACTGGAGTTTTCTCAAAGAAGTTGTTGAGGTTTTTCTAAGCGATTATCCAAGACTGGTGGATGATCTACTCCGAGCCTCTGAAGCGAGAGACAGCGACCTGTTAATGCGGTCGGCCCACAGTCTGAAAGGCATGCTGAATAATTTTCAGGCCGATTCCGCCGCCGAGGTCGCCTTCGAACTTGAAAGAAAGGGTAAATTGGAAGATTTTGATGGTGTGCAGGCGAATATTAAAACTCTGCAGAATCGCCTCACTGAAGTTGATAAAATGCTGCGAAACATTGTGGAGCAGAAATCTGATTGAAACGGAATGGATTCTATTACCTGAATTTTAGAGCAACCGTAATCGCTCGAAGTCAATCCTGAGCATATAACTTCGATCGCTGTATATGAGATTTACGTGCAAAATTCAGGTATTAAAATTCAGTGACTAACTATTCAGGAGTCTTATAAATGAAAAAAAAGATCCTTGTCGTTGATGACGATCGCGTCATGTTAAAATTTATTACCAAATTGCTGGCACGCGAAGGTCACGATGTGCTTACGGCCGAAGACGGATTTGCCGCCTTGAATCTGCTTTCCACCTTTACGCCTGACATTCTGTTCTTTGATCTCATCATGCCAAAGATTGACGGGGGCAAGCTGATTAAGATCGTTCGCAGCATGCCGCAGATGAAAAATTGTTATTTGATCATCATCTCCGCCGCAGTAGCCGAAATCGACTTCGATTTCGAGGAGACCGGTGCCGATTCTTACATTGCCAAAGGCCCGTTCAGTTCGATGGCCGAGCACATCAAGGCCGCTATCGAAATGTCTGATTCACCGCACAAGCCGGATGAGTCAAAACCCATTCGGGGCCTGGAAAGCGTTTATGCCCGCCAATTAACCAAGGAGCTGCTTTCACGCAATCGCCACCTTGAGACCATATTAGAGAGCATGGCTGAAGGAATTTTGGAAGTTTACTCGGATAAAATCGTCTATGCCAATGGTATTGTCGTTTCTTTACTCGGTCTGCCACTGGAAAAAATATTGGCAGCCTATCCGCCTAATTTGTTCGACCGGAATATCGGACAACGGCTGGATAAAATACTGCAGTCCAAGACCGATGAACCGGGTAGAATCGGTGAAAACTCGCCGGTTGACTTAAACGGCAGGCAAATCACCATTAAAATCCTGCCGGTAAAAGGAGAGTCGGCCACGGTCATCATCATGATCACGGATGTGACCGAGCGCAAGCAGCTGGAAATGCAGCTGCAGCATATCCAGAAGATGGAGGCGATCGGCACGATTGCCGCCGGGGTGGCCCACAACTTCAGAAACACCCTTACCGAAATTCTGGTAAACAGTCAGCTGATTCAGATGAACTATGAAGATCAATCCGGCCTGCATAATGTAGCTGATCGAATCAACACCTCCGTGAGAAGGGGATCCCGGCTGGTTGACGGATTGCTTCAGTTTTCGCGCAAACAGATCAAGGAAGAATTTAAATTGATCGATTTAGTTCATGTCATCAATGAAGTTTATCAGATTATTCAAAAGTCATTCGATCAAAAAATCACAATTCAAACCGAACTGCCGGAGCATTTGCCGATCATGGGGGATCCGACCAGCCTTAGCCAGGCCCTGATGAACCTTTGCACCAATGCCCGGGATGCTATGCCCGATGGCGGCAACCTGGCCCTGAAAGCAGTGCGGGAAGGCAAACGAATCCTTGTGACAATCTCCGATACCGGCCAGGGGATGGATAGAGAAGCTGCCGAAAAATGTTTTGATCCGTTTTTCACGACCAAGCCGATCGGCAAAGGAACCGGTCTGGGACTTTCCACCACCTATGGTATTATCAAAAGTCACGAAGGATTAATCAGTGTCTCCTCCCAGCCGAACCGGGGCACGACCTTCAAAATACATTTCCCGCTGGCTGAAGTTGAAGAACGGCGCCGGGTGGATGACACGCCGACCATCGTCCGCGGCAATGGCCAACGGGTGCTGGTGGTGGATGATGAACCCGAGATACTCAACGCCATAGGAGGGTTGCTCGAATATCTGGGTTACCAGACAGACTTTGCTACAGACGGTAAAGAAGGTTTGGAAAAATACATGCAGCACAGGGCTGATGCGGTTTTGATGGATATTAACATGCCCGAAATGGATGGTGTCGCCTGCATTGAAGAATTACTGAATTATGACCCCGACGCCAATATTTCGATCATATCCGGCTATGAGATGGAGGGCATCAACG
>Ga0307426_1000689_pt1 | contig 22955 bp, 19 predicted proteins | sample SalMarWE160340MG_FD_202165 | JGI IMG/M metagenome (GOLD analysis project Ga0307426, IMG submission 202165) | Salt marsh sediment microbial communities from the Plum Island Ecosystem LTER, Massachusetts, United States - WE1603-40 | ecosystem: Environmental > Aquatic > Marine > Intertidal zone >...
TAAAAACCGGTCGCACCCATCAAATTCGCGTGCATTGCGCAACAATGGGCCATCCGGTTGTGGGTGATCCCGTTTATCGCCCGCGCAAGTTGTTCGCCAATTTAAAAAATATGCTGCCAGACCTTCCACCGGGGGTCGTGACCGCGGTCAAATCGATATCCCGTCAGATGCTGCATGCCTGGCAGCTGGGTTTCACCCATCCCGCTGAAAAAAAGTTTCTAATCTTTGAATCCCCCCTGCCGCCGGACATGGCTGATGTGATAAATTCCCTCAGACGAGCCAATTTATGACGGCTACCCTCATTTTCCAGCGGCCTTTGTCTAAAAAACTGATCTGCTTTTCAGATTTAACTATACGAGGTCTGAAATTTTCTTTTTACATCGATAATCTTCAATGAGGATCAGGAGGGATAACCATGCTGAAAGACGTATTTCGTTTGATTGGCGATGAAACCCTTTTGCAAAATTTTGTACAGGGGTTGCCGGTCATTGTATTAATTGGGGTGATTGTTGCCTGTATTTTGGTGTTGTCCAAGGGGGCCGACTGGATGATCGACGGCGTTGTGCACCTGGCACGGCGTACCGGCTTACCCCGCATTGTTATCGGAGCAACGATTGTCTCACTGGGCACAACCATGCCGGAGGCGGTGGTCTCCGTGATGGCCGCCTGGATGGGCAACCCCGGATTGGCCCTCGGCAATGGGGTGGGATCCATCATCGCCGATACCGGTCTCATATTCGGGTTGACATGCATGTTAACCGTCGTGCCGGTCAACCGTTTTATTCTCAACCGAACGGGTTGGGTACAGGTGGGCGCCGCAACGCTGCTGGTAATCATTTCTTTGTCGGCCCTGGCCCTGAGGCCTGAGGGGCCGATCCTGCAAAGATGGGTCGGGTTCTTATTTCTCGCATTGCTGGGGGGGTACATGTATATCACCTACCTTTGGGCCCGGCAAGGTTCGGAGGCGGCTCTGGTGGATGAGGCGGCGGATGATTCTGAATTGCTGAGTTTGGGGAAATGCTGGCTGATGCTGTTAGGCGGGTTGATCTTAGTTGTTCTCGGCGCCCGCATTCTGGTCCCCAGTGCGGCTGAGATCGCCCATCGAATGGGCGTTCCTGAGGACGTCATTGCAGCTACCATGGTAGCGCTCGGTACCTCGTTACCCGAGCTTATGACGGCCATAGCCGCTGTTCGCAAGGGGCACCCGGAAATCATGGTGGGCAACATTGTCGGCGCAGATGTGTTAAACTGTCTTTTCGTAATCGGTGCCGCCGCCGCCGCCCGGCCGCTGGAAATTCCGGCCAACTTTTTTAGCTTCCACTTTCCAGCCATGATCCTCATTCTCTACCCCTTCCGGGCCTTTATCTTTATGAACAAGGATGGTCGATTCAGGCGATGGCAGGGTGTCTGGCTTTTTGGTGTTTATCTGATTTACCTGATCCTGCAGTATGCCTTTAATATCGGAACCGTCGCGGTATAGAAAAATATTAGTAAATTGGGCAGGTTTTATGACTTTTATAGATTTGAGCTGATTTTGGCCGGGATGGAGCATTATTCCGGGCGAATTTTAATTATGGCATGCATTGATCGGCTTGGAAAAATAATTTTGCTTGCATTTCTAAAAAGCATTAGATACTTAAATATTGTGGCGTTCTGCTTAAGAAACCCTTACTGACTGTAAGGTGGCGAAAATTATCTGGCTAAAGGAGGTGAACTTTAAAATTTGCCATATTGAGGAACAGAACGGCAGTCAGAGATAAGTCTCCCGTTTAACTTGGACGGGTTCAGATTCATTACTTTTCAAACTTAATCCAATTCAATGGAGGCGATTATCATGAGCAATGGCAATGAAAGACCACCGGTCCTAAAAAGTGAGGACTGGTGGGCGTGTTTTCTGGGATGGATTATTTTAGTGTTGGCCATTATTGGACTGAACGAAGCTGAAGCCGGCAAATGGGTTGTCGGCCTGCTGCCCCATGGCCCCAAAATAGGCAAATGGACAAGCCTGGCGGCAGCCTTTCCCCAAGGTATCAGCACCCTTTGGTCTACTATTGGTCTGTTTGTTTTTTTGCTTGTCATCACGGGAATCGGCGGTGCATTCATGAAATATGATTTCAAGCGCTATATACCCGGTTTCATCATTATTTTTTTCCTGGCGTTCCTTGCCATGGTTTTATCCAAACAGGCATTTTTTGCCAAATGGGGGATAGAATATGTTATCTTTGCCCTAATTTTTGGCCTGATTATCGGCAATTTCTTCAAGGTGCCCGAGATCTTGAGAGCTGCCGGGCAAACGGAGTATTTTATAAAGATTGGCCTGGTCTGCATGGGAGCCGGCATTGTTTTCTCAGATGTTCTCCGGGGCGGATTTATGGGCCTTGTCCAAGCCGTTTTGGTGGCGACCGTGGTCTGGTTCATGACATACTGGATTTGCCGTAAGTTTCAGGTTTCCGAGCGTTTTAGCGCCATCATCGCGTCGGCCAACGCCATCTGCGGTGTATCCGCCACCATTGCGGCCGGCGGTGCGATCCAGGGTAATAAAAAGGAAGTCAGCTACATGGTGGCTTGGGTCCTGGTGTGCGCCGTGGTGTTGATCCTGGTGATGCCGCCCATTGCCAAATGGATGGATCTCCCCAACAACTGGGCCGGAGCCTGGGTCGGAGGCGTGATCGACAATACCGGGGCCGTTGTGGCGGCCGGCGGTATCATCGGCGGAGATGCGGCCTACAAAACCGCCGCCATGGTCAAAATGGCGCAAAATGTTCTGATCGGTTTGGCAGCATTTTTGATGGCCCTCTGGGCGACTATGAGCCTGGACCGTAAAGAAGCGGGAAGCGTCGAAAGACCCTCATTTATGGAAATATGGTACCGGTTTCCCAAGTTTGTGCTCGGTTTTGTGGTGGCTTCCATCGTGGTTTCGATATTTGTTGAACCGGTCTCGGGGATCGGAGCGGTAAAGGCCATCGGCAGTGCCACCAAGACCTACCGGAACTGGTTCTTTGCGCTGTGCTTTGTATCCATCGGCCTGGAAACCAACTTTAAAGAATTGGTCTCGGTGGGCGGCGGACGTCCCGCCATCGCCTACTGGATTTCCCAAACCGCCAATGCTTTCTGGACATTGTTCATTACGTGGATTCTGTGGTCCGGCACTTTCTTTACGGCAGTAATTCCGCCCGATTGATCCGGTTAGTGCCAGTGAAAATCGGCTAAACATATGAAGGCGCTCTGATTGCAGGGCGCCTTTCTTTATTTAATTAAGGAAAATGCGATTGTTTGGACCAGTTATGAGAGTTTTGTCTCAGTCTTAGGATCTTAGACGCTGATCAAAATTCGAAGCACGAAATTCGAAATTCGAAAAAAATTCCAATCACCGAAATTCAAATTAACCAAACAAAAACACCAGCATTTAATGCCGGTCGCTCAGGGGTGTTTGACAGATGAAGTGATTCGATGCTATGGGTGACTTCCGGGATAGGCGACCATGAGTAATAAATACGAATTGATTATTGCTGCCGAGAAGCAGTTTGCTAAAGAAGTTACCCTGGGTGTCGTTGTCCATCAACCGCTATCCGTCTGGCACTATCTGATACCCGGGATGTTTATTATCGACTTTTTGCGCCGTACCTCGGCTATCAGTCGCTACACCAGGCATTTTATGTTTCCCCGCCAACTGGCGATAGACGCCGCCCGGAATCTTCTGCAAGGCGATGAGAAAGCAGACGTAAATTCGCGCCTGGCCGCCGATATCGAAAGCTGGCTCAATTCACTTAATATTAATTCCCTGCAGTTGGCCAGGGCCCAGCAGCGGGCGATTGATCTGCTGATCGGACACTACAGCAAGTTGCTCCGTGCCGAAGGAAACAGTCATATCGAGCTGATCGAAAATGCTTACGGCTCCCGGGAGGCCTATGAAGCGCATGTGCGCGAACTTACAACGGCCGAAGCGGAAATCGACCGGGCTATCATCGAAAAAATGGGGAATGACGAAAAGTTAAAGGAAAAATTGCAGCTGGAAGCCCAACAAGTTGAATTACGGCGCAACAGGATTCTGGAAAATATTTTTTGAACAACCGCCGCTATGTTACAGGAGCAATTTTGCCGACCAAGCTGAATAAAAAATTTGAATTGATCCTTGCCCGGGAACGGCGGATGGCCAATTCCGTTGCACTGCAGGCGATCAAACCGAAGCCTTTTTCCGTCTGGGAGGTACTGATACCGGTCATCTTCATTTTAGGCTTTATGCGATCCAAAGAGCAGCGGGAAACATTTGCTCAGAATTTGATGTTCACCAAGAAAATGGCACTGGAAGCGGCTTTTGAGATACTCAAAAAGGGGCAGTCAAAGGAAGCAGCTATAAGTCGCCTTGCGTCCGAGACGCAAAGCCTGCTCTCGACCATCCCCAACGGGGTTTATTCCGATGCGATTCGTCAAAAACAGCTGTTGGAAATCGATTTGCTGATCGACCATTACTGCAAGCTGATGCGGGCGGAGGGAAGTGATTATGTCACGCTCGTTGCCGAAGCCTATCAAACCAAAGAAGATTACGCGGTTTTCCAGGATAAGTTGACCCAGGCCGAAGGCGCGGTAACCCGGGCTGCGCGTGAAACCCTGGGCATTCAGACGGATGATCAAATGGCCGCCAGGATCGAGGCGGCCACCGACAAAATCAGGCAGCAAGAGGTCGAAGCCATTTACGGTCCCCATTTACGGCGCTAATTTCATGCTCAGCAAAGAAGAACATCAGCGTATCTACCGGCAAGCCTATTTACCCGAGCATCTGCCAGATTATGTCGCAGCCATATCCGGTGCTGAACCTTACCTGATTAAAAATCATCTCTGCTTTTGTCACCGCCGCCACATGATGTTCATTGGTTTTCCGCTGGGCCATTCGAGCGGCGATACCGCCCAGGCCTATATCTCTGCCTGCCAGCGCTGCAAGCCCGCTACAGTTTCAATTATTGCCCCGGAGATCTGGCTTGCGGAGGATGATTATGAAAAGCAGCCGGCGGACACTTACTACCGGCTCGAGCTGCCGCTGGACGCGCTTCAGACCGAGGTTGCCTACATGGTGCGGCGGGGGCAGAGAGAACTCGTCGTCAGCAAGGGCCATTTCGGCCGGGACCATAAGCACATCGTGAAAGCCTTTTTAAAGGGCCGCCAATTCACGCCGGAACAAATTCATCTCTTCAAACACCTTCATAGTTATTTGAAGCATTGCCCTTCAGCGGTGCTGCTGGATGCCAGAAAAGGCGGCCGCCTTGCGGCATTCACCGTTCTGGATCTTGGTTCGGCCGATTATGCTTTTTACATCTTCAACTTCCGTTCAACCAAGTTCAATATTCCGGGATCTTCGGATCTCCTATTCCGTGAAATGGTGAATATCGCCCAATCCAACGGCAAAAAGGCCATTAATCTCGGGCTGGCGATCAATGCGGGCATCCGCCGTTTTAAGGAAAAGTGGGGCGGAGTGCCATTTTTGCCTTATGAGGCGGCGCTGGTATACCGGGAGACCCAAGGGTTGGGCGACTTGGCCCAGAAGTTATAATTAAACGTCTCGGAATCCTTACAACTGGTTAATGTAAATGATACGCATTTATTAAGTACTGATATGAGCATTGAACGCTTAACAATACTTCCAAGATACATTGAGCGCCGGCTGGCGGCCCTGAGAAACAGGATGCTTCCCCAAAAACTTCCCCCAAAGAGACGCTGGCGTCTACTGCAGGTCGAATCCGCGATTGCCTGCAACCTCAATTGTGTGATGTGTCCCTGGCGAGAAATCACAAAAAATGCTGAAAACCACGGGCTTATGTCTCCAGAGGTCTGGAACGCCATCCGGCCGTACCTGTCTGAGATAAAATCCATTGATTTCACCGGAGGAGGGGAACCGTTGCTGCAGCCCAAATTGCCGGAATGGATCGCGGAAGCAAAAGCGGCCGGGTGTGAGACGGGATTTCTGTCCAATGGCCTGCTGTTAAAAAAAGAAAAGTTGCTGCAGATTCTGAATGCCGGCCTGGATTGGATCTGTATCTCGATGGATGGTGCCGATGCCCAAATGTATGAAAAGATTCGAGTCGGTTCAAACTTTGAGCGGATATGTGAAAACGTGGCAAATATCGCCGAGCTGCGGACCGACAACCTGCCCAAGACAATGATCAACTTTGTTTTAATGGATCTGAACTTTCATCAGGTCGAAGACATCGTACGCTTGACAGCACGATTAGGGGTCGATCAGATAAATTTCAAGCAATGTGATGTCAGCCGCGGCGCAAGCGGCAAAGGACACGGTCTTTTTGGAATTAAAGACACCAAGGAAATCCACCGACTGAAAAAAAAGCTGGCCAAAGCCCGGCACCTGGCCAAAAAGTTAAATATCATGAGCACTGCCTCTTCTTTCACGCCCGAGGAACAGCCGGTATGTGATCAGGATCCCCGGGATTCACTTTTTATCCGGTATGACGGTCTGGTGGCGCCCTGCATCAATCTCGCCATCGGCGGCCCCACTACATTTTTGGGGAAAGAGGTCATGATGCCCAACGTTCATTACGGACGTCTGCCGCATGATGATTTGATGGATCTATGGCAATCCGATGCCAGCAAATCCTATCGGCAGCAGTTTGAACAGCGCGCTAAAAAATATGATGCGGCCATCGTGGCGCGGCTAACAGGTTTTTCGGGAGCAAGCCGGCTCAGGGCGCTTCAGGAAGCCCAGGCAGCCTTGCCGGAACCTCCCAAAGGGTGCAACGTATGTCATTATTTGTATGATGTTTAGCCGTGTTGCGGGGTTTAGATGCTATGAACTTTGAGCCATGAACTTTGAGCTGTCTTAAACCATCCCTTTGAAGGCTAAAAAGGTGAGTGAAAGAATCCCGGCCGTCACCAGGGCGATGGAGGTGTCCTGCAGGGGGCGGGGAACCCGGGCTAAAAGGATTTTTTCCCGGACACCGGCGAAAAGAATCAAGGCCAGGCCGAACCCCACCGCGTAACTGAAGGATGCCACCAGGGCCTGCATGAAGTTATACTCTTCGTTGACATTGATCAGGCACACGCCCATCACGGCACAATTGGTGGTGATCAACGGCAAAAAGATGCCCAGTCCCGCATAAAGTGCAGGGATACTCTTTTTTAAAAACATCTCCACAAACTGGACCAGGGAGGCAATCACCAGAATAAATGACACGGTTCGAAGGTATTCCAGATCATATTTGACTAGGAAGAAGGTGTTGGTCATCCAGGTGAACACGCCGGCCAGCACCAGGACGAAGACCACCGCCATGGCCATGCCGATGGCGGTTTCCATTTTCTTGGAGGTTCCCAGAAAGGGGCAGTTGCCCAGGTACTGGGCCAGCAGAATATTATTGATCAGGATACAGCTGATGGCAAGGACAAATAAATCACCCATGATTGTCTCCTATTTTTTTCCGGCCAGATTCATCAGGCACAGCATTAAACCCAGGGCCATGAAGGCGCCGGGGGCTTCGATCATGAATTTAAAGGGTTGAAACGAAGGCCCGAATATCTGAATGGGTGTTACCCAGAACGTCAAGTGTCCGGTTCCGAGTAATTCACGGACAGCCGCCAGGGCCATCAATGCCAATGTATACCCGATGCCGATACCCAGCGCGTCCAACAGGGATCGAAACACGCCGTTTTTAGAGGCGAAAGCTTCGGAGCGGCCCAGTACGATGCAGTTAACCACAATTAAGGGTATAAATATGCCAAGTTTGAGAAACAGCGGATAGGCGAACGCCTGCATAAGCAGTTCCACGACGGTGACGAAGGTGGCGATGATCACGATGTAGCAGGCAATTCGGACTTTCGACGGGATAAGTTTGCGTAAAGCCGATACCAGAACGTTGGAGCCGACCAGAACAAACGTTGTTGCAACGCCCATTCCGATCCCATTTTCTATGGATTTGGTAACTGCCAGGGTGGGGCAGAGGCCCAGCACCAGCCGAAAAGGCGGCACTTCATCCCAGAGTCCCTTGACAAATTCCTGTGTAAGAGATTTCGCCATAAAGTTCCCCTTATTTTTTAAAGGCCTTTAATTTATCGTCAATCTCAGGCTTGAGTTTTTCATATATTTTGTCGGCGTCCGTGGTCGCTGCCGACACGGCGCGGGAGGTGATGGTGGCCCCGCTGAGGGCATTGATGGAACCGCCGTCCGCTGTCACTTTAAATGGTTCTTTTACTGACAGCCCTTTAAATTGGGATACAAAGTTCGGGTCGGTTTTCGCCCTGGCGCCCATGCCGGGTGTCTCGCTGTGGGTGGTCACGCTGACGCCCAGCAGTTTATCATCTTCTACGTTTATGCCGACCATGACCCCGACATCGCCGCCGAAGCCCTTACCTGAAGTTTCAAAGGCAACGCCCTTGGGGTCACCATCGTAAACTGCGACAAAAAAGGTTCTTTCAACATCGCCGTCCTTCAAGGTGAAGCGGTCGGCGATGGGATTATTGCTGGCCCCTTCGAAAATGGTCCGGATGGCGGGGCCTTTGACGAACTCCAGCACCTGATTATCGATCCGATCCTGGGTGCTGTTGCGCAGGTAGGCGAGCACGCCCCCTGAAAAGCAGCTCAGAATGGTAAGAACGATGATCATTTTTATCATTTCACGCATGTTATACAACCTTTCCCAAAGCTTTTGGTCGAATTTTATCCAGCAGCGGATGGATGAGATTGATGACCAGGATAGCCAAAATCACACCGTCAACATAGGCGCCGATGTTGCGGATCAATACCGTCATAATACCACCGGCGGCGCCATAGACGAGCATGGGAACAAACCAGACCGGTGAGGACGAATCATCGGTGGCCAGAAAGAAGGCTCCGACCAAGGTATAGCCTGTAAAAATATGAAATCCGGGTCCGGCGAAACGAACCGGATCAACTATGTTGAACAAGAGGGCGGTGAGATACACACCGGCTATAAACGTGAGGGAAATTTCCCAGCGGATGAACCCGCGGATCATCAGATAAATTCCTCCGATGATCAGACCTAATCCGAATGTAGATCCGATGGCGCCCATTTGCCGGCCCATCATCAAATCGCCCACGCTGAAGGATTCAATAGCAGACGTTCCGAAATTTTTAACGGCGGTCAGCGGATAAACGGCAGTGAAGTTAAAATCGTAGTTTAAAAGCATGCCGTTAAAATCGAACAGGTCCTTCCAGGAGATCATCATGATGGCCACGGCAAGGGCCACCGGATTAAAGGCATTGCTGCCGATTCCACCAAAAATTTGTTTGCCGACCACCACAGCGACAAAAGTACCGGTGACGACGGCCCACCACGGCATCGTAGCAGGAAGCAGCATTGCCAGGAGCAAACCGGTCAGGGCGGCACTGCCGTCCCCGATGGTGGGTGCTTTTTTCATCACCTTATTGATGGCCAGTTCCCAGAGCATGGCCGAGGCTACCGACAGGCTGATGACTCCGATGACCGGTACGCCATAGTAAACAATGCCCGCGATTACCGCAGGCAAGGCGGCCAGCATCGTGTGATAGCTGCGTTCGGTAACCCTGCTGCCGCTGTGCCAGAAGGGAGCATGTGAAACGATTAGTTTTTTTTGCTCAAGCATCCGTTGCCTCCGCGGTTTTAGCCCGGTTCAATTCGTATTTGGCTAACCTGATGTACTGGAATATCGGTATCTTGGATACACAGACATAGCTGCACAGTCCACATTCGATACAGGAATACAGATCGTAGCTGTCGGCAGCTTCCTGATAGTGTCCGGCCTCTAAAAGTCTGACCAGCATGTTGACTGCGATTTGAGCCGGGCAGGCCCGCACGCAATTGCCGCAATTGATGCAGGGATAATCGGATGTGTAGGCGGCCTTGGCCCGATCCAGCACCAGAATGGCATCGGTGTCGGGCAAAACCGGTTGATCCAGTGAATACACCGCCGAACCCCGCATGGGTCCACCGAATATTATACGGTCCGCTTCATTGATCGTGACATCATACGCTGATAGAATATCTCTGATGGGCGTTCCGATAGTTGTTTCAATAATTCGCTGATTTTCCTGTTTTGTTATCAGGGTAAGGATTTTGCGAACCGGGATTTGACCGCTCTCGTAGGCGCTGCCGATGGAGACCACCGCTTCGACGCTCATAAAACAGACACCCAGATCTTCGCAGCTTTTTCCGGCCGGCACGATCTCACCCAGGACATTTTTCATGATCATCTGGGGCAGGGCGGCCGGATAGATGGTGTCAATGCTTTTGCCATCCGCTCCGATATGGCCGAAACCCTGAAGGGCATCCCGGGCGGTAACCAGAATAACGCGTTCGACGCCGGAAATTTGCTTCAGAATCTTAATGCCACCCTTTAAATCGGCCAGGCGGGTTTTGGTAATATACTGCCGGGTGCCGACCAGCAGATCGCTGTCGACACCTGTAATAACAATGGTTTTTACCGGGTTTTCAGATGCCGCCAGCATTGCCAGCGGGGGGTTGCCCGGTGTAAATGCAAGGTATTCAAGGGTATTTGCCAGCGTGGGGGACTGGCATTGCGCTGCAAACTGATCGTCTAGGGTTTTATTTTTATCAATATCGATGGCGACAGCGCTGTAGGTTTTGCCGAAATCGCCGGTGTGCGGTGAGATGGCTGAGATAGTGCCGCCGGCACTGGCAATGACATAGGCCGGGTCATCCGCATACAGCGAAATTTTCTGGCCGGTTTTGACCGTGTTGCCGACCCGCAAGGAGGAAGGCGCCTTCTGATCAGACTTTTTAGGATGATAAAGCGTAACCGTTTTTGATGCTGTCACCTTTTCAGGCTCAGGCAGTCGAGTGGGCAGCAGCTGGTATTCAAATTGCGGAATGAATAGGCCGACGAACGATTTTTTAAGCATAGCTCAACCTTCTTGTAATGCTGCGAAATTAGACATCCGCGCCGCGAGCGGCAGTCCCGTGATTATTCGATTTACCTGACATGGCACGCGCTACAGTCTTTTTCACCCGGTCCGGAGCCATAAGCCTCGTGACAGCCGCCGCACTGTTTGTGAATAGCGTCCGCAAGTGACGGAACTTCTTCATCGCCTTCATCCGGTGAATGACATTCGCTGCAGGATGTGGCCTCATCATATTCATCTTCAGCGAGCGTGTGATGACAGTCACCGCATGATAACCCGTATCCGTCGGGCGAGTAATGCTTTTTGTGATCAAATATTACATTCCCCGCCGTGACCTCATACTTTATGCGAATCGGTTCATGGGGTTTTTGGGGTGGAAACGCTGCATAACACAAAACACCGACGAAAAGAAAATAAATTATCAGACCGTATGCCAGTTTCAGTTCGTTTTTTGAAAACATATTCTGTCCATACCCTTATTTAGCGTTTCGAGTATTCCAACCGCGCGAAGCGCATAAGAACATTTACCGCAAGCACCACGTCCGGAAAGGCCAAAGTTCGACTACCACAATGCCCGAAAGCTTTCAAGAAATTTTTTATGGGATATGCAAACAAGCCTGACGGTCGTCCGTCTCAGGCGGTCTCGGATTCCGTGCGCAAATCCTGAATCAACGCCTTATCAGCGTAAGCCTGGTCCGGATTATAGCAGGTGAGACAGCAAAACAGGCACCGGCTGCTCTCTCCTCGGGCGGCTTCCTCGGTTAAAACCTGATCGACCTCGACAAAAGAATGAATACGCTCGGCGACCGGCAGTTCCGGCATGGGGGCCCTGCGGTTTTTAACGACTCCCGGTACCTGATCGAAGATGGTTTCAGCAATCAGATCTTTAGCCAATTCCTTTGGATCCGCACTGACCGGCTGCCCCATGACATACTGGTGAATCGAGCGCGCGGCCCGCCGTCCGCCGCCGATGGCAGTTACCACCAGACTCGGGCCGGTGGCCGCATCCCCTGCCGCGAACAGGTGGGGAACATTGGACTGCAGGGTAGCAGGATCAACTTCGATGGTATTCCAGCGGGTGGTTTTGAGTTCCATGACCTGTTCCATGATGCCTTCGGTGAAGGCAACTTCCGGCGATTGGCCGATGGCTGTAATGACCATATCCGTTTCGATCAGGGTCTCGGAACCCTCGATGGGGACCGGTCTTCTTCTGCCGCTGGCATCCGGTTCTCCCAGCTGCATTTTTAAATATTCAAGATGGGTGACATTGCCGTTTTCATCTCCGATGACGCGAACCGGAGCCGCCAGGAACTGAAATTTGACACCTTCCTCCTCAGCGGCGTCAATTTCCACCGCGTTGGCCGGCATTTCGTTGCGCGTTCGCCGATAGACGATGTAAACATTTTCAACCCCCAAGCGGAGCAGATTGCGGGTACAGTCAATAGCCGTGTTGCCGCCGCCGATAATAACCGATGACCGGCCGACCGGAATTTTTTCGCCGCCGGCCAGGCGCGATAAAAAGTCGATGCCCGTGTAGCATCCTTTTAAATCCTCACCTTCCACCCGCAGTTTTGAATCCTGCCAGGCGCCGATACCCAGGAAAACGGCATCGTAGCCTTTGGCGGCTAGGGACGTCAGATCAAAATCGCGGCCGAATTTCATATTGGTGTGAGTCTCGATGCCGAGATTAAGAATGCCTTCGATTTCCCAGTCCAGCACTTTTTTGGGCAGCCGGTATTCAGGAATCCCGTAGCGCAGCATGCCGCCCAATTTAGGCATGGCTTCATATATCGTTACATCGTGTCCCAGCCTTCGCAAAAAGAACGCGCAGGTGAGTCCTGCCGGACCGCCGCCGACAACCGCCACATGCTTGCCCGTGGACGGCGCCACCGGCACCGGCAATCGTTTGCCGGCGTTCATTTCATAATCCGCCGCAAAGCGTTTCAGCTGGTTGATGGACACCGGATCGTCTTCGATGCCCCGCCGGCAATTTTCCTCGCAGGGATGCGGACAAACCCGGCCGCACGCCAGCAGGAAAGGATTGCGTTCCCGGATGGTATTGACGGCAGCCTCATAATCGCCCTCGCGAATTTGAGCGATGTATTTAGGAATATCGATTTCGGCGGGGCAGGTCTGCCGGCAGGGCGCCAATCGGTCATCGGATTGGTTGAAATGCAGAATACGCTGGGATGCCGTCGTCACATTCATGACACCCTTGGGGCAGATCTGCTCGCAAACGCCGCAGCCGACGCATTTTTCTCTGTCGACCACCGGATATCCTTCCGGCCCCATTTTCAATGCCCCAAACATGCAGGCCCGCACGCAATCGCCCTGTCCCAGGCATCCGACACTGCAAACCCGCTGCCCGCCTGACATGACTGCCTGGGCGCTGCAGGTGTTGACGCCCAGGTACACGAATTTGTTCTCCGCCCGGTTCCCGCCGGTGCAGGTGTTATAGGATTTAAGCGGTTCGGCCGTGCCGACTTCCATGCCCATTACGGCGGCCGCTCCCTGGGCGGATTCCGCTCCTCCCACCACACAGACATTGGGCGCGGCGGTGCCGGCCACGACCGCGACTGCCGCCGCGGAACATCCGGCATACCCGCAGCCACCGCAATTGGCACCGGCTAAGCACGACTCGACCTGGGCGATACGAGGGTCTTCCCAAACATAGAAAATTCGTGAAGCAGCGCCGAGCACAATTCCGCAAATTGCACCCAGCCCCAGCATAAAAATTGTTCCTTCAACCATAGACCAACTCCTTGGTATTATTCAGATCACAAGCACTATCACACAGCATTCGGCAGCCGGTTTCCCAGCCCGTGCGCGTGTTCCAGGCCGGCCATTTTTTTCAAAAGGTGATACCATATCACTCTGAATTTAATATTTCAAGGTTAAACAAACGGTATTAGTGTAATTTTGAGCGCCAGATTGGAAGGCGGGATTTGGAAGTCGGAAGTGGGAAGTCGGAAGTGGGAATGCGGAAGTGGGAGGGGGAAGAGCGCTTCGCTTATGGGATAAAGGACTCAGGACTGAGTGCTGAGGACTGAGACTGCCCGAATTCGGAAGTGGGACCCGCCGTCGTCCGATAGAGAAGGGACTATGGCGCGGCAAGCATGCAGAAATGGGATCAGCATCAGCAAACACCGCACATCCGGCAGGACTCCACCCGGCAGTCGGGTGTCGTAAGGCCTTTTAGGGCGCGTTGATATTCCTGTCGCAGATATGATTTTTTGATGCCGTGGTCAATAAAGTCCCAGGGGAATTGTTCATCCAATCCGCGCTCCCGGTGCACGTAAAAATCCGGGTTAACGGGAACTGTTTTAAACGTCTGGGCCCAGTTACCCCCGTTGGCATGGGCCAGCGCAAGGATATCGGCGACTTTGCGATCGCCGCGCGACAGCAGCGCCTGAATATAGGCCCAGCGGGGGATATCTGAATTTATCCGTAAGTTGGCCACCTTTTTCAATTCACTTTTGATTTTTTTTATTTTTCTCTTCAGCGAGCCGACGCCGTCCATTGCGGCCCATTGAAAGGGCGTAAACGGTTTCGGCACAAATGAGTTGAGACTTACGGTCAGGTTGCCGATTCTTTTGCGGGCGCGGCTGGAGGTTAAAAAGCGATGCTTGATTTTTTTGACCAGGCTTATAATTGCATCGACATCCGCTTCGGTTTCGGTCGGCAGGCCGATCATAAAATACAGTTTTAAATTCGGGATTCCATTTTCGACCAGAACCGAGGCGGCATTCAGAACGTCATCTTCAGTGATCCCCTTGTTGATGACCTGGCGCAGGCGTTGTGAGCCGACTTCCGGCGCGATGGTAGCGGTTTTTACACTGCTTTGCTTCAGGGCTGCAATCAGCCCTTCGGTCATGCGGTCGGCGCGCAGGGAACTGAAGGAAAGTCTGATATCCTGATCCCGGAATTTTTCACACAATTCTTCGATTCCGGGTAGATCCGATACCGCCGCCCCCACCAGCCCGATGCGAGTTGTGATTTGAGCGCCCTGTTTGATGGTTTGTTCCAGCAGCGGGACGGAGCGAAATCTGGGCGGCCGGTAAATAAATCCGGCACTGCAAAAGCGACAGCCGTGGGGGCAGCCGCGGCCGGTTTCGATTAAAAACGTCTGATCAAAGGTTGTGTGAGGGGTTACGATCGAACTGCACGTGGCCGACTGATCCAGGTCCTTTAAATAGACGCGTTTTATTTTGGGGGGCACATCCGCCAGAGGTTTAAAGTCCGCCAGGGTGCCGTTGTCATTGTAGCGGGCCTGATAAAGGGCCGGGACATAAGCACCCGGGACATTGCGCGCCAGGTTTATTAATACGACCTTTTTATCCGCATCCGGTTCATAAGTTTGAAAAAAAGGGGGAAGCATCTCTTCGGCCTCGCCGATGAGAAAACAGTCGATAAAAGCGGATATCGGTTCGGGATTTAAAAAGCTCGCCACGCCGCCGGCAATGACCAGCGGGTGCCGGTGGTCTCTATCGCCGGCACGCAGCGGGATGCCTGCATTTTCCAACATGGCCAGCACATGGGGGTAGTCGTTTTCAAATGACAGGGAAAAGGCGATGATATCGGCGGCAGCAACGGGGCGGCCCGACTCCATGGTAGTCAGAAGCGCCGGCCGGGACCGGCTGGCATCCGGCAGGAAAGCCCTTTCGCACACCACGTGATCATATCGGTTGAAAAGCCGGTACAAGGTCAGATATCCGAGATTGGACATGCCCACGTGATACCGGTTGGGGTACAGCAGGGCGATACTGACTCTATCGTCCCAGGATTTTCGAATGGCTCCGATTTCGTCCTGAGCACAAGGGCGGCGTGATTTATCTGATTTGCGCGGCATGTTATCGGCTGTCCGTTGTCCGTGACGCGTTGCCGGATACGTTTGACGCTTTAAAACAGTTATCGCCTGCATCGTGCTTTCAGCAATTACAGGCTCCGGCGAAAACAATTACCCAGAATGGATAATGCACAACCATAAAATGAGACCATTCAGCCGACTGTCAATGGACGCCGCAACTCCTGACAGAGCGGATAACGGACGTTTTTAATCCGCTTTCCTTCTTAAGAAGGTGGGCACATCCAATTGGCTTTCATCGATGATCACCCCGCTGGTGCCCCGGTAAATCGCCCCGGAAGATTCACCCACCGCCCTTTTCTGGCGCATGAAGGTCGGCTCATCGTAATCGATAATTTTTTCCAGATCCTCGGGGGTGATGTCTCGGATTTTGCCCCGCAGCGGCTTTACCAGCGGCTCTTCCTTTTCGGGTTCTTTGCCGATTCCGGTTGCGATTACCGTCACCCGCATTTCATCTCCCAGGCTGTCGTCAACCGAGGTCCCCCAGAAGATCTCCGCTTCATCGCCCACTTCGTTGTGAATGAACTCGGATGCCTCGGCAACTTCTTCGAATTCCATGTCGCTGGTAGCGGTGATGTTCATCAGGACGCCCTTGGCGCCGTTGATGGGAATGTCTTCCAGCAAGGGATGTGAGATCGCCTTGGCGGCAGCCTCCACGGCCCGGTTTTCACCCGACGCAATGCCAATGCCCATCAGGGCCATGCCGGCCTTGGACATGGTGGTTCTGACATCGGCAAAATCCAGATTGACCACACCCGGCATCATAATCAGATCCGTGATTCCTTTAACCGAATGCAGTAGGATTTCATCGGCCCTTACAAACATCTCCATCAGAGTGGCCTTTTTGGATGCCAGGCCCCGCAGTCTGTCATTGGGAATCGTGATGGCCGTATCCACGACTTTCTTCAAGGCCTCGATGGCATCGTCGGCCACTTTGGCGCGCTTTTTACCTTCAAAAGAAAACGGCCGGGTTACCACCGCCACCGTCAAAGCCCCCATGTCTTTGCTGATTTCCGCAATGACCGGGGCCGCGCCGCTGCCGGTGCCGCCGCCGAATCCGGCCGTGATGAACACCATGTGACTGTCGGCCAACGCCTGCCTGATTGATTCTTCGTTTTCCAGGGCGGCATCCCGGCCGACCTGGGGATTGGCCCCGGCTCCCAGACCCTCGGTAATATGTTCTCCCAGCTGAATTCGGATCGGGGCTTTGGAAATTTCTAAAGCCTGGGCATCTGTATTGGCCGCAATGAACTTAACGCCAAGAAGATTGGATGCGATCATGTTGTTGATGGCGTTACCACCTGCACCGCCAACTCCGATAACCTTGATTTTCGCTGATTTTTCCTTGTCTACATAGGTAAACATTGTTTGCCCTCCTACCGATTTTAGTTATTGGTTATTTGTTCTTAGTTATTGGCAATTGCCACTGGATACTGTGTATTGGCTAATTGAATTTTTTTTCTCTCCTCTGTCTTCTGTCCTCTGACATCTGTTCTCTGTCTTCAAACCACATCATGAAACCACTTCCTCATCGTTGCCATGACCCGATTGAATATATTTTTATCCCGGATTCTGAACTTTTTTGAATCACGGTTGCGGGCCCCGTACAAAACCAACCCCACTCCGGTGGCGTACATGGGATTATTGACCACATCAACCAGACCCTTGATTCCCTGGGGCTTGCCCAGACGGGTGGGCAGCTTGAAAACCGATTCCGCAACTTCCGCTACCCCTTCCAGCAAAGATGTTCCGCCAGTTAAGACAACTCCTGAACTGATGGTATTTTCCATTCGGGCTCGAAAAATTTCCCGGTAAATCAGCTCGAAAATTTCCTCCAGACGGGGCTCCAGTATTTCTCCCAGGATCTGCCGTGGAAGTTTGCGGGCTCCACGACCGCCCATTCCCGACACCTCGATGGTTTCATCGCTGCTGATATCGCGGGCCAGACAGGTGCCGTACTTCTTTTTTATTTTTTCGGCTTCGGCCTGAGGGGCGCGCAATCCAATCGCGATATCGTTAGTCAGGTTGTTGCCTCCCAAAGCCAGCACAAACGTATGCTTTATATTTCTACCGGAAAAGACGGCCAGGTCGGTGGTTCCGCCGCCAAGATCCAGCAGGGCGGTGCCCAGCTGTTTTTCTTCGTCGGTCAGGACGGCTTCACCGGATGCCAGGGATTCCAGAACGATATCGGAAACATCGAGGCCGGATCGATTGGCGCATTTTACAATATTGTGGGCCGACGCGACGGCCCCGGTAACGATGTGAATTTTGGCCTCCAACCGAACCCCGGCCATTCCCACCGGATTTTGAATACCCGGTTCGTCATCGACAATAAATTCCTGGGGCAGCACATGAATGACTTCACGATCCATGGGAATTGCAACTGCGCGGGCGGCATCGATAACCCGCTCGACATCGTTTTCCGTGATTTCCGATCCTTTGATGGCAATAATACCGCGGCTGTTGAATCCCGTGATATGCCCGCCGGCAATTCCGGTGCACACCGAAGAAATTTCACAGCCCGCCATTAGTTCAGCCTCTTCCACCGCTTTTTTAATTGATTCCACAGTCGATTCGATATTAATGACCACCCCCTTGCGCAACCCGATGGAAGGGTGTGTTCCTATGCCGATAATGTTGATATCCGAGCCGGATGCTTCACCCACCACGGCACAAATCTTGGTCGTTCCGATATCGAGGCCCACGATAATATCGCCTGGTCGCCGCATTCTATTCCTCCTCATGATCCCCGCTGGATCGTCGAATGGCTCTTGTCAATTGCCTAAATAAGGATTTCAAGCTGATTAAAATTGTTGAATTCGCAGAAAGTCGAATTCATCAACTGTCAATATTCAACTTTAACGGTCGTCACTTTTCCCTCTTTTGGATTCCCTGTTTGCAATTGGCCCCGGCTGTTTCACTGCAACCCAAGGGGATGCACCACGACACGCTCTAAGTTGTTCAGATCAATGCGATCAACATCGAATATGCTCGGTTGACGTTTAAGATACGAAAATAAATTCGCCAGTGCATGATACTTGCCGGGGTAATCGCTGTATCCAAGATTGATGGCCTTGATGCTGTCAAAGGCGTAAAGCGTAAGGCCGATTTGCCGATCGACTTTAATTTGCCGGACGAGACGATTCGGCAGAATGCTGCCCTGCTGCAAGCCCATTTGTAAAACCTGCATCACCGCTTTAAACGGTGCCGAAAGCGCCGGTGCCCTATTTTTTTCCGATGATTGCTCCTGACCATATACCGTCAGATCCGAGACATCGAGGCCGCTGACCACCGGCAGATTCCCGGGATCCGATGGCTCCCATGCTTTAAATATCTGACCCTGATGGTTGATCAGAAACTTTTGCCCGATATTGACCAGTGCCAGGGCATTTTGTTCTTTGACGCGAATGATCAGCCGGGATGGAATCTCCCGACGGACCTCGGCTTCAGCAATCCACGGATGGGCCAGCAGTCGTTTTCGGACCAGTGCGAGATTAACCGCCAGGATATTATCACCTATGCGGACCCGGGCCTGCCGGGCGACCTGCTCCGGCGTCAATCGCCTTGTGCCTTCGATGCTCATCTGGCGGGCCGCAAAATAATCACATTGGGTTGCCAGATCGTGAACCAGAATGAAAAGGCCGGTTACCACCATCAAGGCAACGACTGCAGTCATCACCTTGAATGCCAGCAAGATACCCCCCAAGAATTTATTGCGCCTTGCGGCCTTCTCGGATTTGCGAAAATTTTTGCGCACCTTTTTTCGTAAAAACAATTTTAACCGGCCTTTTAGTTGATTAAGTTGACTAATTTGATTGGCACATTCGGTGCCTGCTTATAGTTCATAGTTGATAGCAGAAAGGCTGGGAAGCTGGAATGCCGGGAAGCTGGAAGGCTTTAAGGCTCCAACTTAAAGCATTTCAATTATCCTTTTTCCTATGAGCTATGAGCTACGAGCTATCAGCTGTCGCGCAACGTCCCACCCTCTCACTTTCTCATCTTCTGAACTTCTCATCTTCTGATCTTCTTTTTTTGCCAGCCTCCCACCTTCTCACCTTCTCAACTTCCCAGCTTCTTAGCCTCAGCCCTCAGTCCTGTTTACGCCAGCTCCTGCAGCAGCAGCTCACCCACCTTCCAGACATCTCCGGCCCCCAGCGTCAGCAAAACGTCCGCCGGTTTTAAATTTTGCTTCAGGTATGCCACCGCATCTTCGATCCCTGCAGCATAAACTACTTCCTTGTGACCGTGGGCCTGAATGCCTTCAGACAGCAGTCGGCCGGTTACGCCCTCGATTTCTTTCTCGCTGGCGGCATAAATCGGCAATACCAGCAGAACATCGGATTGATAGAATGAACGGGTGAAATCATCAAACAATGCCCGGGTACGGCTGTAGCGATGGGGCTGAAATACGACAATCTTGCGTCTGCCGGGCCAGCATTTTTCAACAGCCTCCAGGGTACTTTTTATTTCGGTGGGATGATGCCCGTAATCGTCCACCACCGTGATGCCCTTTACCTCGCCTTTGATCTCCAACCTGCGCTGGACGCCCTCGAGGGTTTCCAGCGCGCTTTTAATGGCAGCAAAAGGCACATCCAGTTCAATGCCCACCGCGATACTGGCCGTGGCGTTATAGACGTTGTGAAGGCCGGGTAGATTCAGGGTAATGCGGCCAAGCTTCTGCCCATGGCAGTACACGCTGAACCGGCTTTGCCGCTTTTCAAATTCCACATCTCTGATCTGGAAATCGGCCTGGGAGCTCATGCCATAGGTTGTATAGCGTTTTTTAATAGCGGGAATCAGATCCTGGATCGGCTCATTGTCCAGACAAAGGATGGCCAAACCGTAAAAGGGTATCCGATCGATAAAGTTCAAGAAAACAGATTTGATGGCATCAATGTCCGCATAAAAATCCAGATGCTCCCGATCGATATTCGTGACCACGGCAATGGCGGGTGAGTATTTTAAAAATGATCCATCGCTTTCATCGGCTTCAGCCACGATAAAATCACCCTGTCCCAACACCGCGTTGGAACCGACGCTTTTCAGCTTGCCGCCAATGACCACCGTCGGATCAAGCCCCCCACGGGCCAATACCGACGCCACAATCGAGGTCGTTGTAGTCTTGCCGTGGGCACCGGCGATCGCCACACTGTATTTTAACCGCATCAGCTCGGCCAGCATTTCGGCCCTTGGAATTACCGGAATCGATGCTTGCTCGGCTGCCAGCACTTCCGGATTGTCGCGGCTGACGGCCGAAGATGTAACGACCACATCGGCTCCGCTGATCTGATCCGCCAGATGCCCCTCAAAGACAATACCGCCCAGGGCTTTGAGTCGCTCGGTGATATCGGAGGATTTCAAATCGGAGCCGGATACCTTGTAACCCAGGTTGAGAAGCAACTCGGCAATGCCGCTCATGCCGATACCGCCGATTCCTACAAAATGGATGTGATATTTTTTTAGATACATTGTTCCGTGTTACGAGTTGCGGGTTATATGTTCCGTGTTACGGGTTCCGTGTTTCGTGTTGCTTATTTAATTAGTTTGCAGAAAATTTCCTTTACCTATTCAACTAATCAACCAGTCAACTCATCAACCAACTTATAACAATCATCCACAATATGCTTGGCCGCATCCGGCTTGCCGAAACGGCGGGCCCGGGCGGCCATTTCCTTTAAAGCTTCCGGGTGAGCTGCGTAGTACGCTATTTTTTCACTGACAATTTTGCCGTTGAGATCCTTCTCGATAATCATTTCGGCAGCGCCTTCATCTGAAAGGCGGCCGGCATTTAATACCTGATGGTCGTCAGCCGCGTAAGGAAACGGCACGAATATGACCGCTTTGCCCAGGGCCGTTATTTCGGCAACCGTTGTCGCACCGGCGCGGCATATCAGCAGGTCGGCCTGGCTGTACAGTTCGGCCATGTTGTCGAAAAAGGGTTGAACCGTGCAGCGAATCCGGTTTTTGTGGTATGCTTCGCTGACCGTCTGCGCGTCGGCCGCACCGGTCTGATGAACAAAATGCAGGTGTTCTTTTTCTTTCAGGTTCTGCAAAGCTTCTATGACCGCCATGTTTATCCTGTGTGCGCCCTGACTGCCGCCGATGATCAGAATCGTAAAAAACCGGCTGCCGGCATAGTTGTTCTGCCCCTTTTCCTGGCGATCATCACCGGCCAGTAATTCGCGGCGTACCGGATTGCCTGTCCACAGAACTTTTTCCGATTTCAAGCGCGAGGTGGTATTTTCAAACGATATGTAAATCCGCTTCGCAAAACGCGCTAAAATTCTATTGGTTATGCCCGGCAATACATTTTGTTCATGAACAGCAGTTGGGATACGCTGCAACCAGGCACCGATTATTACCGGTCCGGCTGAATAGCTTCCGAGCCCGATCGCCAGGTCCGGGCCGAATTTTTTAATGATCCGCATGGATTCCAATATTCCGATGGGAATTTTCACAGACGATTTTAGCTGATTCCAAATTCCCCGGCCTTTAATGCCGGCGGCTGTGATACAGCCAAGTTCAAATCCCGCCTTGGCAAGCACCGATCTCTCCAGTGGATTGCCGGAGCTGACAAAAATGATTCTGGTTGCTGCATTGCGATGTTGGAACTCCTGGGCAATGGCAATTCCGGGAAACAGATGGCCACCGGTTCCACCGCCGGCGATCAGGATGCGGAGCGCACGATTCATTGTGCTGCCAGCATCATTTAAGGTGCTCTTTTCCTTTATGCCGGATTGCCTTAGAGCTGAAAGCTGATAGCTGATAGCTGATAGACAAAAGGATAAAATCCCTTTTTTGCTATGAGCTATGAGCAATGAGCTGCAAGCGTGCATCTTTTAACCTGTACCTTTACCTGCTCCGGTCGCCTTTTCTTTCCGATGGATTTGCATATCGGTTCCCTGCGGCGCCGATATTCATCAGAATCCCAACCGACGCCATATTCAGCAACAGAGATGTTCCGCCGTAACTTAAAAAGGGCAGGGTGAGTCCTTTGGTCGGCAGCAAACCCAGGGTGACACCCATGTTTATGCATATTTGGAGCCCCATGGCGACCGTCAAACCGACGGCCATCAGCGATCCAAATGTATCCGGCGCATGGCGGCAAATTTGAATGCCTTTGAAAAGAATTAAAGCATAAAGCACGATGATTATCAGAACGCCAACCAGACCGAACTCTTCGCCAATAATTGAAAATATGAAATCCGTGTGGGGTTCAGGCAGATAAAACAG
>Ga0307426_1000696_pt1 | contig 22884 bp, 18 predicted proteins | sample SalMarWE160340MG_FD_202165 | JGI IMG/M metagenome (GOLD analysis project Ga0307426, IMG submission 202165) | Salt marsh sediment microbial communities from the Plum Island Ecosystem LTER, Massachusetts, United States - WE1603-40 | ecosystem: Environmental > Aquatic > Marine > Intertidal zone >...
GTGAGAACACCAACTTCCGAATCGACGGCCTGCAGGGCCGCGGCGAAGCGCAGAGGAACACCTTCAGCGTAGCCGTCGGCAAGTTCAAAGCGGTCGTGGCCAAACAGGACGGAGCTCTGTACAGTTTCCGAACCTCCACCGCCGTCATGGGTGTTCGCGGCACCACCCTCATAGGATACAGCATTCCGGGGGTGGAGGAGCTGGCCTACGTCCTGGACGGCATCGTGGAGTATACCAATGCGGCAGGGCAAACCTTGTCCCTCGGTGCGGGGCAGGCCGCCAATGCCCTGGCGGCGAGCTTCGCCGCCTTCCAACCTTCCACCGATCTTCTGCAGAACCTGCAGAGTGGTTTGGATTTCGTCCGCTTGAGGGCCAATGAGGTTCCCGGTTACCTCGAAGAGCTGACCGAGGAAGCGGTCGAAGAGGCTGAGCAAGCAGAGGAAGCCGCGGCGGAGGAACAGGAGGTCGCAGAAGCGGAGGAGCAGCCCGGAGAAAAGCCGGAAGCCGAGACTCCGGAGTGGTTGGAAAAACTGATGAACTTCCTCGGCATGGAGTTGGGAACGACCACGATTGCCAATGAGACCTGGGCCAAAGCGGTCATTCAACCGAGATTCGCCGTGGGCAAGCTGAAGATTGCTCTGTATCTGCCCATCATTTACAAGGAGGACATGCTCGATCCGGCAAGTTGGTACAAGCCGGAAGGCAATGACGAGTGGTCCTTCGGCACGGATCAGGAGGGCTGGGATGAAATCACCCTGGATGCCCTCAACGACCTGTTCCTGAAGATTCGTTACCTCCAGTGGGGGGACAACCGGGATCCCTTCTTCTTCAAGCTCGGGAATCTGGAAAACTTCACGGTCGGACACGGCTCGATCATGCGCAACTACGCAAACGACAGTAACTTCCCGACTGAGCGGAAAATCGGACTGGACCTCGGTGTGAACAGGGAAAAGGGCGGGCTGGAGCTGATGGTGAACGACGCAGCGGATCCGGAGATCTTCGGGTTCCGAGCGCACACCCGACCCTTCGCTCCGAATCTCAAGCTCGGTTTCGGTCTTACCGCCCTGGCGGACCTCAATCCCGAACGATTGGATTTGGGTGAAGCCGCAACCTTGGGGAATCCGATGTTCTTCAATGCCGGTTTTGATCTGGATCAGCCCATCATGGAGAGGGAGACCTTGAGCATGATACTCTTTGCCGATGCAACCTCCATGATTCCCTACTTCCGGGAAGATGCTGGTTTCGGTTCCGGCTTTCAAGCCGATGCGGTCTGGTACGACGGCAAACCCAAGAACTGGGGCGTTGATGCGGGTATCTTCGGCAAGCTGCTCATCCTCGACTACCGTCTGGAGTTCCTCTGCTCCGATGGCATCGCCCAGACGCCCTTCTATGGGCCGCTGTACGACCAGCAGAGTGAGCAAAAGGTCCAGGATCTCGTGAACTATCTGGGGAATCCGGCGGATCCGAATTACGACCTGCAGCGCATGGGCGTGTACGGAGAGCTGGGCTACACTATGGACAAGGTCTTCTACATCGCCGGCGGCTACAACTGGAACTGGCCGATCAACCCGGCTACGGCCGACGAATGGGTAAACGACAACTTCTGGGTCGAGCTCGGGCTGTTTAAGGATCTGCTGCCGGTTTACGGTTCCATCGCCCTCACCCGCGTCGGCCTGGTGGCACCCCTGATCAACGATGACCCCACATTCGACTTCTTCGACGAGAACCTGATTCTCTCGGGAGAGCTGGTCTACCCGATCTCGCCGATCATGGAGCTGGCCGTGCAAGTCCAGTCCAATGTGCTCGGCGGACGGTGGTATCCCTCCTGGAGTATCCTCACCCGGCTGAACGGTTGACAGGAGGGTTGAAGACCTGAAATAGTGTAATATGTGAACTCGAAAAGTGATGAACCCGCCTCCCGGAGGATCCAGATCCTCCGGGAGGACGTTTCCAAGAAAATAGCGGCCGGCGAGGTGATCGACCGGCCGTTTTCCGTTATTCGCGAGCTTCTGGACAACTCGATCGATGCCGGTGCCGACTCGGTGGACGTCTATATCGAGGGGGGAGGTATCACCCGTATCTGCGTTGTCGACAACGGTACGGGGATGAGCCGGGAGGATCTTTTCCTGTGCAGCCAGCGCCACGCCACCTCAAAGATCCGGGAGGAGGGAGATCTGTATCGGGTCCGGAGTCTGGGATTCAGGGGTGAAGCCCTGGCCAGCGTGGCCGCCTGCTCCCGGCTGGAGATCGTCAGCAGGGAGCGGGAAGGGGAGCCGGTGGCAGGAGCGACAGCCCACCGGCTGCGCGTGGAGGGAGGCAGGCAGCTCGGTTTGGAGCAGTGGCGGGGAAATCCGGGCACCGTTGTGACGGTTTCCGAGCTGTTCTTTAACCTGCCGGTGCGCCGCAAGTTCCTGAAGAGTACGGCCGGAGAGACCGGAATGTGCCGGCAGACCTTCCTGGAAAAGGCGATCGCCCAGCCGGATGTTTCCTTCCGCTTTTTCAGCGACGGCAAATTGAAAACCTTTCTTCCGCCCCAGGAACAGAAACTGCGGGTGGCCCAGGCCTTCAGCCTGCCGGTGGAGCACCTGGGTCTCGTTGAGGCACAACAACCTAATCTCGGCTTGAGAATCGTTGCGGCTCGGCCCGAGTTCAACCGGCGGGACAAGCGCCTGATCCAGATCTATGTGAACAGACGCCGGATCTTCGAGTACAGTCTTGTCCACGCCGTAGAGCACGCCTATGGTGCGTACCTGCCCGGCGGTCAGCACCCGGTGGCCTTCCTGTTCCTGGAGCTGGATCCCGAGCTGGTGGATTTCAACATTCACCCGGCCAAAAGGGAGGCGCGCTTCCGGGATTTGCAGGCTCTCCATCGGATGATTACCGGTGCCCTGCGTGAGTATCTGAGCAGATTCGATCTGAGGGGTCCGCGTTTGCCTACCAGGGCGGATGTGGGGGGTGCCGAAACAGAGGGGCGATTCGCATTTCCCGAAGGCCGGAGGGCCGGCGGCTCCGGGGGCTTTTCCTACAGCCCCGCGTCGGATCGACCGGCCGCAAGGCTTGAGTTTCCCGTCGATCAAATACCCAAGGCGCCGCTACGATCCGCTGAGCAAGAACGTTCCGCAGCCGGGTCCGATGTCGAGTCGGCCGCCGGCGGCCAGGCCGGCGAAGCAGCGCAACCCCTGTACCGGGGCCAGCTGTTCAAGCTGTTCCTGCTGGTCGAGTACGGATCCAGCCTGTACATCGTGGACCAGCACGCCGCCCATGAACGGATCCTCTTCGAACAGCTGAAATCGGCCGAGCCGACTTCCCAGGATCTGCTCATGCCGATTCGCCTGGAGATAGGGGCGAACAGCGCCGAGGTGATCGCCGACAGAGAGGAGCTGCTTCAACGGCTCGGTATCCGGGTTGAGGCGAGTGATGACGGCACCTTTGAGATCACCGCCCTGCCCGAAGCCCTGATCAGCATAGAGGAGGAGACCCTGATCCAGGCTCTGTTGCTGGAGAAGGGCAGCGTGGACGAGCTGGTCGACAACGTGTTCAGCCTGGCCGCCTGCCGGCTGGCCGTCAAGGAGGGCAGGGAACTCGATCCCCTGACAGCCATGGAGCTGACAAAGCGGGCCTTTCAGCTCTCCAATGCCCGCTGTCCCCACGGGCGACCGATCTGGTTCGAGGTCACCGAGCAGCAGCTGCTGCGGGAGGTCGGCCGGACTTAAAGCTGGGAGAGTTTGCTCTCCACCTCTGCCCGCTTCTCGTAGGTGGGGTTCTTTTTGAGCAGGGTTTCCAAAAAGACCCTGGCGTTCTCCTTGTCCCCCTTGGTGATCAGGATCAGGGACAGCTGGTAGTAGGCATCCCAGTAGTTCGGGGCGATCTTGATCAACTCCAGGAAGGTCTCCTGGGCTCTGTCGGATTCACCGAGCTCCTGATAGGCCAGCCCCAGGTTGTAGCGGGTAACCGTGGCGTCCAGCCGGATTTCGATGGCCTTCCTGTAGTGGCGCACCGCATCGCTGTACAGCCCCTTGTGCAGGTACACGTTTCCCAGGTTGTTGTTCACCTCGAAGGAGCTCGGTTCGATGGTGATCGCCTTGGAAAGGAAGGCCAAGGCCTGATCATAGAGGCCGTTGTCGTCGAAGATCCGGCCCAGATTGATCAGCGGAGGCACATAGCGGGGGTCAAGTTTGATGGCGTTCTGATACTGCTTGATCGCCTCGTCGGTCTGTCCCTGTTTTTCGTAGACCTCGCCCAGGGTGTAGACGTAGGGAGCCGAATCGGGTTGCCGCTCCACCGCCTTGGTGGCGTAGGGCAGGGCATCGGCGTACTTCTCCAGATTGAGCTTGACCAGGGCCATATTGTAGTTGGTGATTGCATGGGAGGGATCGTAGCGCAGGGCCGAGGCCAGATACCTCTCCGCCTGGGCGTAGTCTCCCCGCGCCGACAGGGCCGTGCCCAGACCGCGAAGGAACACCGGGTTGTCTCCGTCGTAGTTCACCGCCTGATGGAAGGATTCCACGGCCTTGGTGACTTCCCCCTTTTCGATGTAAAGAGTGCCCAGCATGTAGTAAGCCTCGGCATAGTCACGTTTGACCGCCACAGCCTGCTGAAAGGCGGAGATGGCCCGATCCCGCTCCCCGAGGCGGATCAGGGTTTGTCCCTTACGGTAGTGAGCCGGCTCGAAATCCACCTTCAGATGGATGCAGCTGTCGAAGGACTGCAGGGCATCGGAGTACTCGCGGGAGTAGTACTGCACCCGGCCCAGGGAGTAGTACAGATAGTAGTCGTCGGGCTTGAGGCGGGCCGCCTCCTTGTACTCATCCACGGCGCTTTCGTAATTCTTGGCACTCTCGTAGATCTTACCCAGGGTTTCATGGGGGAGGTAGATGGTGCGATCCTTCTGGATCGCCTTGTTGGATGCCTCCACCGCGGATTGGACGTTGCTCTGACGGTCCGGGTCCTCATCCAGATAGGATCTGCCGATGTAGGCGTAGGCCTCACCGGAATCGGGCTCCAGCTCCAGCACCTGGTTGAAGATTCGGCGCGCTCCCTCGTAATCACCGTTGTTGAGACGGCGGACCCCTTCGGCCATCAGCTCGTTGATCTTGCGCAGACGCTCCCGTTCTTTGACGCTGGCATCGTCCGGGATCTCCTTAGGCTGGGTGGTGACGGAGGCGGCCGCCGTCTCCCGCGGGCGCGTATCCTGGAGGGAGGAACCCAACTCCTTCAAATCCTCTTTCAGCTTCTCCTGCTGCTCCAGCAGGGCCTGTTGTTCCCGCTCTTTCTCGCTCATCTCTGCGAGTCTTTTTCTGACGATAATCTGGTCCAGCAGCTCTTGGGCTTCGGCGTCATCCGGATCTTTGAGCAGGAGCTTCTCCACGATCTCCATGGCCCGGTCGTACTCTTCCTTGTCCAAGTAGGTGTGCGCCAGCTTGAGCGCATTCAACCGTTCCTGAGCCTCTCGCGATTCGGCAGAGCGGCTGCGCGCCCATAGTCCCAGCCAGATACCTCCGGCAAGCAGCAGGATCACGACGATCGCCACGATGATGATGATCAGTTTGCGTCTGTCCATGGGGATGATTCCTCTTGGTCTCTAATCAGTTTTCGATATCGACTTCCTCGTACTCTTCCTGGATCTCTTCACTTCCCGCCGACAGATTGCGGGTGTCTTCCGAAGCGTTTTTCAAGGTATCCAGGACCTCGTTGAGTAGAGCCTTCTGCTGTTCCAGCTCCTCCAGACGCTTGCGTTCAGCATCTTCGATCGCCCGGCCCAGAAGCGCTATCAGTTTCTCGATATTTTCCCGCTGAGGGGTGTCAGGATCGAGGCGCAGGTAATCGATGTAGTCCTGCCGGGCATCCTGAAACTCTTCCAGCTCCAGCCGGGAATTGGCCCGGTTCAGATAGGCGACTTCCAGAGATCCGTTGATCTGCAGGGCGTTGCTGTACATCTGTTCGGCCACCGTGAACTCCTGCCGGCGGAAGTGATTGTTCCCCAGGTTGTAGTAGAACAGGTCCTTGTACACCTGCGATACGTTGAGTCCTCTTTTGAGAATCTGGATGGATTTTTCAGCGTCTCCTATCTGCTCGTAGATGACGCCTAGGTACAGGTAGATTTTTTCGTCTTGGGGATTCTCAAAAAGAGCTTTCTCCAGATGGGGCAGGGCTTCCCGGGGCTTGTTTTCCAGAAACAGCTGTTCGCCCTGCTGGAGACTGGATAAGGTCAGCACGAGGGCCGTGATAAGATGTAAGAACGCCATGGTTCTCCTTATAATATACAACCGAAGATTTGACTCTTCTATCCAAAAAAACTAAATTGTGCCTGAAGCTTCACGATATTAATGGTCGGCAGGCAGACGGCCTTGAGTAAAATGAAAATCCTCTGTGTATCTGACCATATCGACCCATTAGTGTACAGCCCCTCGATCAAGCAGCGCTTCGCCGATGTGGAGTTGGTTTTGAGTGCGGGGGATCTTCCCCTGAGTTACTACGATTTCATCATGTCGACCCTGAACAAGCCTCTGCTCTTCGTATTCGGGAATCACAACCTGCGCTACATGCCTCTGTACACGGGCTATGTCGACATGTTCGGCAAAGGACGTTTGGAGGGCCAGGGGATCGATGCCTATCGTCCCACCGGCGCCACCTATATCGGAACCCGGGCGCGTCGGGAGAAATACCTGCTTCTGGCAGGACTGGGCGGGAGCCTCTGGTACAACGGGGGAGAGAATCAGTTCAAGGAGTTCCAGGTAGCTTTGAAAATACTGAAGTTGATGCCCCGATTGCTGTACAACCGGCTGCGCTTTGGAAGGTTCCTGGATATCCTCCTAACCCACGCTCCTCCTTTCGGCATTCACGATCAGGATGATCACTGCCATCGGGGATTCAAGATCTTTCTCTGGTTCATGCGATGGTTCAAACCGAAGTACCTCGTGCACGGGCACACCCATCTATACTCCGCCTCGGCCCCGCGCATTTCCCAATACGAGCAGACCGACGTGGTCAATGCCTACGACCACGTGGTCATCGACGTGGAGCACCCACGATGAGCTCCGACCTCTACGCCGCCCGGGCCGCCGAGGATTTCAACAAGGCCCGCAGCCGAGAGATTTTCGGCCACATTCTCTCCCTCCTGAAAAACGAGAAGGACAATCTGCTGTCTCTCCAGGAGGTCAAGACGCTGCTGCGGCCTACTTCGGAGACCTACCGGGGTCTGCGGGTCATTCCAATCGGGAAGATCGTGGGGAGCGAGGGCAGATATCAGGACTTCAACAGGTACTTCCTTCCCCGTCACAATCGCCTGAGGGGGCGTTGGATTTCGGTAGATACGGCTCACCATCAGGACGTGGTCCTGCCTCCGGTTACCCTCTACGAGATCGGAGGCGTGTATTTCGTGCGGGACGGCAACCATCGCGTCTCAGTGGGGAAGCTGCAGGGTGTGGAGTTCATCGACGCTGAGGTGATCAGCTTGGGGTCCCGGGTTGCCCTGAAGCCAGGTATGACCCGGGAGGAACTGCGCACGGCCGTTATCAACCTGGAGCGGGAGGAGTTCTTCAAACATACCCGACTCAGGGAGTTGCGCCCGGAGGTGTCTATGAACTTCACGGCCACCGGTCGCTACGATGAGATCATCCGCCACATCAACGGCCACAAGTATTTCCTGAACCTCTCGGTAAAAGAGGAGCTGTCCTTTGACGAGGCCATGCTGTCCTGGTACGACACGGTCTATAGGCCGATCGAAGTCCTGATTGAAGAGGAGCACTTCCTCAGGGCTTTTCCGGGCCGAACCGCCGCGGATCTGTACGTCTGGATCGTACGCCACTGGGACGAGCTGAAGAAGAAGTACGGGCAGGGCTTTCCCCTGGAGCAGGCGGCCAGAGAGTACACGGAGCTTTACGGGCAACCGGCCGGAGGGCTGCTGGCGGCTGTCTCCCGTTTCCTTAAAAATCTCCAGTCCCGCGGCAAACCCTAGCCGGGTTATTCAGCGTCTCCTGCGCTTTCCCTTGAAAATCGATCTCAAGACACGCAGAATGAACGCCCAGATTCGCGCCAACAGAGCGGGATGACGCAATTTATAAAGCCGAGCCATACCATCGGCGATCTCCTCAGGCGACAGCTCCAGTCGCTGTACATTCTCCTCGATCTCGACTTCGAGCTTCTGTTGCTCGGTTGGCTTGTCTATTATCACCGCCTCTATGGATTTCCACCCAAGCCTCTTGACCGCTTGCAGCCGCCGGAATCCGGCGATGAGCTCGTAGTTCCGGTTGATGATGACAGGACTCAGCTGCCCGTGGTTTTTAAGACTCTCCATCAATCCGGAGATGTTGCCCGGATCTTTGCGGATCCGCTTCCTCACGATAATGGACTCGGGAGAAACCAGCATCGTTGCCTATCCTGATTCCAGGTAGCGGTCATATGCCTCCCGAGTGAGCAGGCCTTCGATCTCATCCGGATCACTCATCTCGAGGACGAACAGCCAGCCGCGGCCCAGAGGGTCTTTGTTGATGATGTCGCAGCTTTTTTCATCGGATAGTGACTCATTGATCCGGATAACGGCCCCCGATACCGGTGCATAGATCTCGCTGGTGGATTTCAACGAGTCGATGGAGCAAACCGCCTCACCCCGCTGGACATGCCTGCCGACTTCCGGCAGCTCGACAAAGGCTATCTCACCGAGCTCCAATTGGGCGAAATCCGATATGCCCACCGTTGCCCGATTGTCATCCCTGAGAACCCATTCGTGGTCCTTTGAGTACAGATAGTCAGCCATGTTGCCGGTACCCCGCCTTTCAGTCCAACAGGGGATTCCCCGCATCCTCGTTCGTCGCCGCCGGTTCCCGGTCTTCGAACAGGGGCTCTCCCCAATCCGGAATCAGAGGTTCGGCGGGGAGGGGGTCGCCGAGGAGGATCGATCCTTTAATGTTGTTTTTCAGGGTTTCGTTGCGCTCGAACTCGAATTTGTGGAGATCACAGAAATCCCGGGGCTCCGTACCCGTGAGAAAGATCTCCTGGATCGTGCCTTCGTTGCAGTACTTAGTCGGAAGCATGCCGGAAGTAGCACAGACAGTGACCTCGATCAGTCCGGAGTTGGGCCGGGTGAACTCCTCCACGGGTAAATTCTCATGGGCTGCTTTCATGTATGCGGCCCAGGCAGGGCCGGCCACCGTGGCTCCCGTCTGATTGACCCCGAGGGAGTATCCCAGCTCGTCGAAACCAAACCAGACCGCAGTGGTAATCTGGGGCGTGAATCCCACGGTCCAGGCGTCGGACCAGTTCTGGACGGTTCCAGTCTTGCCGGCGACGGGGCGATCAAAACCGTCCACCGTGGATGCGGCCCAGCGCAGGGTTCCTGATTCCACCGTGGTCTGCAGCATGCTCACCATGATGTAGGCTTCCTGGGGGGTCATGGCCTGCAGAGAGCGGCCCGCCCGCATCTGTTTGGCTCTCAGAGCCTTCTCCGGTTCAAGGACAAGCTTGCCGTTCCGATCCTCCACGTAGCGGATGGCGATCGGCTCGATCAGACGTCCCTGATTGGGGAAGGTGGCAAAGGCCCGGGCCATCTGCAGCGGATTGATCTTGACGATCCCCAGCCCCAGGGGATACTTGCGGGGAAAGATCGTCTCTATCTCAGCCGGATCCGTGATACCCAGCAGCGTACTGGCCCGGGAGATCGCGGCGTCGAATCCGATGGTGTCCAGCACTTTCAGAGATGGTACGTTCATCGAATGCGCCAGAGCCTGCCGCAGCAGAACCCTGCCCTTCCACTCGCCTTTGAAGTTCAGCGGTATGTATGGGGTATTGTCGTCATTCCAGAAAACCACCGGGGCATCAACGATCATCGTGGCCGGGGTCACCTTTCGGGAACTGATGGCCGCCGAGTAGTACAGGGGCTTGAAGGCTGAGCCGGGCTGCACCGTTGATTGAACCGCCCTGTTGAATTGGTTGGTGCTTTCGAACTTGCTGCCCCCAACCATGGCCAGGATATGACCGGTCTTGGTGTCTATGCTGATCAGCGCCCCCTCAACCTGGGTCTTCTTGGACTTGTCCGCCTCTTTTGCGTATCCCACCCGGGTGAGGTATTTCAGCTCCTCGATCCCGAACAGCGAGGCGCCGATGTCGAGAACCGGGTTCATTTGTTCGAGAAAATAATCCCGGGCAGTTGCATTCTGCTTGCTGCCGGCAAAACGGATACCTTCGATGTTGAAGGTCAGGGACAGAAGATCCACGATCGGCAGAAAGGTCGCATCGGCGTAGGACAGCCGATTTGTCGACTGTAATTGGTGTTGATTGTTGACGATGCGGATCCATTTCTCCATGACCTCATCGGCTATCTTCTGCTTGTCCAGGTCCAGGGTGGTGTGGACAACCAATCCCTCCTTGTACAGATCCATGGAGCCGAGGAGCATCTCTTCGAGTCTCTGCCGGATGTACTCGGAGAAGTACGGTGCCTTGTCCTCCCGTTCGAACCAGGCGGAGGTGATATTGCTCCGCGTGTAATCGTAGCTGTCCCAGTATTCCAGGAAGGATAGCTCCGCCTCTTCGGCGCTGACGTAGCCCAGCTCCACCATCTGGTCCAGGATTTCCTTCTGGATCTTCCGTGCCCGTTCCGGCCTGTTGATAGGGGAGTAGAGGGCGGGACTGGCCAGCTGGATGACCAGCATGGCCGATTCCGCTACGGAGATATCCCGAACCGAGTGTTTGAAGTAGAACTGGGAAGCCGCCTCCACCCCGTAGGTGTTGTGCCCGAAATACATCAGGTTCAGGTAACGTTCCAATATCTCGTTCTTCGACAGCTGCCGTTCCAGCTGGATCGCCCACCACAGCTCGACGAGCTTTCTCTTCAGGGAGATATCGGTGCGGTCGGCGTACAGGGTGCCGGCCAGCTGCTGGGTGATGGTGCTGCCGCCGCGAAACGCCCGCCCGCTGACGATATCCAGCAGAGCCTGGAGGATATAGACGATGCGAAAGCCCTTGTGCTGGTAGAAGTACTGATCTTCCCGGGTCAGGACCGCGTCGATCAGGTGCTTGGGAATCTCATCGATCGATACGATTTCCCGTTTTTCTTCGGAAAAAAATTGGGTGATCAGGCGGCCCTGGTAGTCGAGGATTTGGGTGGGAAGGGCCGGCTTGATGTCCTGGAAGTTTTCCGCATTTTGAATATTCCTGGTGGTCGCCAGGGCCAGACCCAGAGTGACCCCGATCGTTATGGCAAGCACAAATCCGATGCTGAGAAGGATGATCGCAACTTTCAGTCTTTTAGGCGGCATGGATAAAACCTATTCATTGGCTGCGGTGTTTGTCAAGATTCATACGCCGGTTACTCAAATGATGTCAGGAGCAGTTGGAAGCAGCTGACGAGAGACATCTGATTGGAAAATAAAAAAGGCCAGCTCCGAAGAGCCGGCCTTCGTTTAATGTGTCGGCGTTGTAACATAGTAAACTGGGAGGGGAACTATATTAGGTACCGACACAATTATTATCGACGTATGGCAATAAAAATTTAATCCTCATTTATTATTATATCAAATATTATGGAAAGATGGTAGTGTTTTCCCTTTTGAACGGCGAATTTCTTGCTGACGCTGTGGTCGGCGATTTTTGCCCTGACCAGGTGGTTACCCTCGCTAATCTGGATAGGGAAGGAAATCCCGTCGGCTAATTTTTCACCGTCCAGGAACAGCTCAGCCCCGGAAGGGGCATCGATCGTCAACTGGGTGATCGTCTCCTCCAGATCGATGTCAACCAGGCTCGTTTTCCCCGATTCCACGGTAAAACTCGTGTTGATTTCCTTGAACGAGGAGGAAACGATGCGAAGCTGATGGATTCCCGAAGGCAGCTCCAGCCTCTCCTCAGGCAAGGTGATCTGTACGCCGTCTACAAAAATGTCGACCGTCGCATCTTCCAGGCCTTTTGGGAAGTGCAGTGCCAGATTTGCGAATCCTTTTTTCTCTAACAGAGGTTTAACAGAAAAATAAAATTTCTTGTCCGCGATCGTCGCCGGAATTCCTTTGGCCAGCGGGATCATAGTAAGCAGCAGAGGGAAATCCGTCCGCTCGAGTGGATTTTCCAGGCGATAGGTTCCCACGGGGGGAGTTTCCCCGCCGGGGACAAGGGGAATCTGGATGTAGATGCGGTTCAGATACGGGAGATACTGAAAGAAAGCCCGCTCTCCGCTATAGAAACGCACGGCCTTCTGCGGGCGGGGAGAGAGGTTTTTATAGATGCCGAGGGCGTAGCTGTCGAAGTGTTTCTTGAGCTCATTCGACAGGACCAATTCCACGAGGATGCCCTCCAGAAAAGGTGTATCCTCCTCCAGAACAAGCACCGCAGCTTCCTCCAGGGACAGAGCCACGGTCTGTTCGAAGGCCGCGTCGCTGGGTACCCGTATCTCCTCAACAACCAGGCCCCGGATCTGATCGGGCCATGAAACTGCCGCCGCACCGGCGGTGAGAATGATGCAGATGCAGGTAAGATTCAACCGTCTCATCGCTTCGTGTCCTTGGGCATGGGTAGAAGTGGAGCTGGGTCGCGAGAGCACCCGAGGCGCCGTATCTCGAAGTGAAGATGCGGACCGGTTGAGTACCCAGTCGTTCCCACCGCGCCAATGATCATACCGGAACGCACGGTGTCGTTCAACTGTACATGAATTTCCGCCAGGTGACCGTAGATGGTCTGATACCCAGCTTCGTGATTGATGATGACCATCTTGCCCAACACCGGGTCAAGCCCGACCGTACCGACCGTACCGTCGCGGGCTGCAAACACCTCGGTTCCATAGGGAGCTGCCAGATCGATACCCTTGTGAAACTCGCTGTCCCCGGTAAACGGGTTGTCCCGGGTGCCGTATCCCGATGTGAGTCTGCCGAAGGGCAGGGGAAAACGAAAGAGGATATTGAGGAAGTAAGCCCTCTCGATGGGCGTAAAACCCTCCCCGCGATAGAACCTCAAATCGTGCAGTCGGCCGTCTTTGTCCAGGCGTATCGGCTGTGCGTCTTCTCGTGCGTTTTCGCTGATCGAGGCCACAATCTCCTGGAAGGTACTCGCCGGAGTGTCCCAAACGAAAATCCCCGGTTGGTTGGGTATCAAGACGGCTGTACCCAGCTGAACCGCCGTCGGATTGTCGAAACCGTTCAATGTAGCGATGCAGTCGTAAGGCAGGTTGACTCGGGCGGACAGGGAAAGCAGATCCATCCCTTCTGCCAACTGATAGCTGAACAGACGCAGGGGAGGAAACTCTGCGGAATCCTCTGCGGGAAGACGACTTTCCGCCTGAAAGTAGGCCTGCAGATCGCCCTGCAGCTGCTTGAACAGAACGTCCCGGGAGTTGAGTTCCCTGATGCGCGGATAGTCGCCGAAGGCCGCGGTGCAGACTAGCAGCAGCACGAGAAGCGTGCTGCGGGTGTCTATTCTATCTCTTACCTCGCCTAGCATATTTCAGGAATCCCAGAAGCAGTATCCACAAAACCGCCATTAGAATCGATAGAACCGTGCGGCCCCGACTGATGAGCAGCGCGATCGCATAGATCACCGCGACGGAGGCTACCACAACGGCTACTGTCTTGAGTATCGGCAGGATTTTCCGATTGAGATACAATCGAAGGGCTTCCGGTTCCCTGCTCAGTCGTATAAATCTGCTGATCGCTGCATACAGCAGAGCGGCGGCCAGCAGAGCGATCACAAAAATCGTGTAGCCGAAGGCGAAGTTGCTGGAGAAATACCACAGCGGGATCGCGACGATCACGGATACGATCGCGATAACGCCGACCAGGACGACAAATGCTCCGATTTTTTGGAACGACCGCCCCAAACCCTTGAGTACGTGTACGAACATCAGCTTTCGCAAGGCTAAGAACCCTGGAGCTGTTTTTCCAGCTCTCTGTACCGACGTGCCTGCTCTTCCTTTCCCAGGCGCTCGGCTGCGGGGATCAGGTGGGGCAGAACACTCGCTGCGCTTCTGTACAGATGCATCGCCTGATAGACCTGAAATGCCTTTTCATAGCTCATATAGGCCTGTTCATCGTTGCCGGCCTTCTCTTCGATCATCCCCCTGGCGAAGTGGTCCTTGGCGATCCCGATGGAGTTTTCCACCCTTTTGTCGAAGCTCAGAGCCAGATTGATGCTTTCCCGTGCGGCATCGTAATCTCCCCGCTTGGAGTATATGGAGGCGATCATGTAGTGATTGCTGGCGATTTCCTCATACTGCTCCAGCTCCGTGTTGATTTCGAGGGCTCTCTGGAAGTAACCGTAGGCTTCCTCCAGCTCACCCCGTTTCTTGTACACCGAGCCGATGTTGTGATAGATGATCGCCAGGACTCTGGCCGCATCCTGATCCTCGATTTGGCCTTGCGCTTCATCCAGCAGCGCCGCGGCGTCCTCCAGTTCGTCCCGCTCCAGATGGACCTCCGCCAGGTTGGTTTTGCTCTGGGCCAGCAACAGCGGATCCCGGAGGATTTCCGCCTGGAGCGCGGCGTTGCGAAAATGCTGCTCCGCCTCATCGAGGTATCCCGCCGCCAGGTATACCTTGCCGATCGAGTTGTACGACTGTACGATCCCGGCTCCGTTGTCCACGGAGATGTTGTCGTTCAAGGCCAGGTTGAAGAACTGCAGGGCCTGGGTGTACTGCCCCTGATTGAAGTAGGCGTTTCCGGATTTGGTGTACTCGGCGGCCCGTTCCTTCTTCTCCGTGCTTTCCTTGGGCTGCTCGGGAGCGGAGGAACAGGAGAGCATCAGACAGCAGCTGAAAACGATCAGGCAGAGGCGGCGCATCTAGAACTCCTCATCCCGGAAACTCTGGAAGGTCGTGGGCTGTTGGAGCCGCTCCGGAACGCCCCCGCGGATCAGCGGATTGTTCTTCACCGCCTCCAAAACGTCTCTGCCCTGATCCAGCGTGTCTTTTCCCTTCTCCAGAATGCCGGAGATCTGCGGTTGCGAGGCGTTGACGAAGGCCACGAACTGTCCCAGCTCATCGATGATCTTGTTGAGGTCCTCTACGGATTTCACGATTTTGTAGTACAGCTCGTTGTCGTCGTCCAGAAAGGTCGCCACCGAGCCTTTGGGATCCAGCAGCTTCTTGACCAGACCGGTGGGATCGGTCATCCCTTCGGTGAGCCGATTGATGTTGGCTGCGGCCAACTCCAGCTCGTCGAGTACGCGGTTGATCTGTCCCGCGGTGGTTTCCAGCTCAACTATCACTCCGGTCAGCGGTCCGGGACCGACTCCCGTGATCGAATCGTTCAGGGATTGCACCATTCCTTCGATGGACTCAAGCGTGGAGTCCACCTGCTCGAGAATCGGGCCGAGGCTGGCGATCACCTCCCCGATCGGGTCTTCTCCTACTGGACGATCGACAAGTTCATTCTTCACCAGCTTTTTGCCCTCCTCCAGATCCATGGAGGGGATGTAGGAGAACTCGGGCAGAGGCTGAGCCGGGCCCTTGCCGGGGTGAAAGAACATGCCTCCCCCCAGGCCGAGCGGGTTGGAGTACAACTCCAGAACCGAGTTCGGAAGGACCTTGTCATAGTAGGTGTCCATAATGTAGAACTCGATCTCTACCAGGTTGTCCCTGGTCAGGGAGATAGCGCTGATTTTTCCGATTTCAAAGCCCTTGAGCCGGATAGGCATCCCCACGCTCAATCCCCCGGCGGATCTGAACACGCTCCAGTAGTAGTAGTCTTTGGCGAACCAGCGCTGGTTGATGCCCAGAAGGATCAGGATGGCGGCAACAGCCAGGATCGCCAGGAGAACGAAAATCCCCACGATTTGATGGGCAAAGCGAACCCGGAATTTCATTGCTTTTTCAGTCTAGCTGAGCCCAAGCTGCAGTGTCAAGTTACTCGTACGACCGCGACATATGCATCGATAATGAAGCAATCTCTAAAAAAAGGTCACAGCGTTTCTTTGTCTATAAACTGCTTGTCATAGAGCTCCCGATAGATCCCGCCGTGTGAGAGAAGTTGCTGGTGGTTTCCCACCTCCACGATTCGTCCTTTGTCAAGAACGTAGATGAGATCGGCATGCTGCACCGTGGTCAGGCGGTGAGCGATGACGATAGCTGTTCTACCGGAGAACAGACGTTCCAGCGCCTCCTGGATCAGGCTTTCCGTCAGCGTGTCCACGCTGGCCGTAGCCTCATCGAGGATGATGATGCGGGGGTCGGCCAGGATTGCCCTTGCTATACAGATCAGTTGCCTCTGCCCGTTGGAGAGATTCACTCCCCCTTCCTGGATTTGGGTATCATAGCCGGCGGGAAGCCGACTGATGAAGCCGTGGGCGTTAGCCCCCTCCGCGGCTCGGACCACAGCTTCTATCGGAGCCTTCGGAGCACCGAAGCGGATATTGTCGGCTATGGTGCCGGTGAACAGGAAGGGGTCCTGAGAGACGAGTCCCATCTGTCTGCGGAGGGATTTTTGAGCTATCGCGCGGACATCGATCCCGTCGATGAGGACAGCGCCCTCCGAGACATCATAGAAACGAGCCACCAGATTGGCCATCGTGGTCTTTCCGGCTCCCGTCTGCCCGACCAGGGCGATTGTACGACCGGGCTCTACAATCAAGCTGATATGCTGAAGAACTGTGGCCTCGTTGTAGGCGAAGGTCACCTTCCGGAACTCGACCTTTCCCCGAATGTCGGAAAGCTCCACCGCGTCGGGGGCATCGTGGATTTCCGGCTCGCTTTCGAGTAGTTCGATCACTTTTTCTCCTCCCGCCATGGAGGCCTGCATCGTCGTATAGATCTGGCTGATCTCCCTGATCGGCGTGAAGAAGCGGGTGACGTAGGATAGAAAGGCGATAAGCGTCCCTATCGAAATAGCCCCTTGGGTGACCGAATAACCCCCAAACCACAGCACGATCGCCATGGCCAGGATCCCTAGAAATTCCACCGCAGGAAGGAATATGAAGGCTAACGACATCGCCTGGACGTGGGCATCCCGGTTGTCCCGGTTTACCTGATCGAATTTTTTCTGGGTGGTTTCTTCCTGGGCGAAAGCCTGAATGACCCGCATACCGACGAGGTTTTCCGCCAGATCACCGACAACCGCGGCCACACGGGTGCGGGTGGTGCGGTAGGCTACCTTGGCCCGCCGGGAGAACAGGGTGGTCGCCAGTATCATAAAAGGTAAAATGGAGAAGGTGACAAGCGCCAGTGCCGGGCTCATCAGGATCATAACCGTGACAATACCGATTAGAATGAGACTATCCCCAATCAGGTTGATCAGACCGTCGGACAGAAACTGGTTGATGACTTCTACATCGTTGATCACCCTGGATAGGGTGATACCGATGATGTGATCATCGTGGTAGCCGAGGTGCATCCTCTGCAGATGCCTGACAAGGTCCGCCCGCAGTGTAGACAATACTCTATGTCCTACCCAGGAGAGAATGTACTGCTGCCCGGCCGTGGAGAAAGCGAGAGCCAGGAAGGCGCCGGCGGTGAGGACAGCGATACGCGCCAGACCCGCCAGATCACCCTGTACGATGTACCTGTCTATGGCGATCTTGATCAGATAAGGCGTGAGAAGGGTAAGACCGGAGGAGATGAGCATCAAGGAGAAAGCCAGCAGCATGCGCTGCCAATGCGGCTTGAGGAAAACCAGAAGCCTCAGCAGGGTATTCACGTTGAAAGCTTTTTTCTCCTGCTCCTGGCCCATGGTTCTCATGATGTGTCCCGGGCCGTGAAAGTGCGTATCTCCGGTGCCGATGGTGAAACTCATATATCAACCTTGTCCGTGATACCGTTGCTTCCCGTCCCGCCCCTGCATTCCCGATCGGCCGCCGTTGTTTCTAGAGGTACCGGAGGTTTCAGCTGCCGGTTGTAGATGTCGGTATAGATACCCGAAGACCGGATGAGCTCCCTGTGGGTACCCCTGGCCGCAATCTTGCCGTCGTGCAGAACGAGGATCAGATCCGCCTTGCGTACTGTGCTGAGTCGCTGGGCGATGACGAAGGAGGTTCGATCGAACATGAGATTCTCCAGCGCGATCTGAATGAGTCCCTCCGTTTCCGTGTCCACGCTGGCGGTGGCATCGTCGAGGATCAGTATCCTGGGATCGCTTAATATGGCCCGGGCGATGGCAATGCGCTGCTTCTGGCCTCCGGAAAGGGTCCGGCCCTGTTCTCCCACGAAGGTATCGTAGCCGTTGGGAAGCTGGCATATGAACTCGTGCGCCTGGGCGGCTTCAGCGGCGTCGATTATCTGTTGTTCTCCTGCCCCCGGAGCCCCGAAAGAAATGTTCTTTTTGATGGTGTCGGCAAACAGAGTGGTGTCTTGGAGCACGATCCCGATCTGGGAGCGCAGTGAATTGAGGGTGACCTCTCTGATATCCGCGCCATCGATCAGGATACGACCCTCGGTAGGATCATAGAAGCGCGGGATCAGGTTGATGATGCTGGATTTTCCGCTTCCGGTCGTGCCCAGAATGGCTACCAGCTGGCCTGGTTGAACCTCGAAAGTAATGCCGGCGAGCACGGGGAGCTGATGAAAGTAGGAAAAGGAAACCCGTTCGAAGCTCACCTGTCCACGAATCCCTTTCAACTCCCCGGCGTCGGAACGCTCGATTACCTCGGATCGCTCGTCGAGGATTTCCATGATCCGCTGCCCGGAGGAAGCGGCCTGGGCAAGCACGGCGATGACCATTCCGAGCCGTCTGATCGGCAGGGTGAGCTGGGAAAGGTAAGCGGTAAAAGCGACCATCTCGCCCAGGGTAAGCTGCTTCTGGATGACCAGGCGGCCTCCAAACCAGATGATGAAGATCATGCCGATGCTGGCCATCATCTGCATGACGGGGATGTTGAACGCCCGAAGGCGAGCCGCGCGCCTGGACAGACGGAACCACTTGCTGTTTTCCAGGTCGAATTTCCTGATTTCTTCCTCCTCCTGAGCGAAAGCCTTGACGACCCGTGCGCCCCGGAGGTTTTGCTCGATCCTCGTGGTGATGACGGCCAGCTGCTGCTGTATCTTAAGCGAAAGAGGTCGGAAGCGTCTTCCGAAGTAGAAGGCTATAGCGACAACAAGGGGTGTGCTGATCAGAGCCAAAAGGGCCAACTGAGGGTTCATTGAGAACAGGATAACAGCCGTACCCAAGGAAAGCACGATCCCTTCCAACAGGCGTTGGAGAGCCCGACCGGTCAGGAAGCGTATTCTCTCTACATCCTGAATCGTTCGGGACAACAGCTCTCCGGTTTCCGTTTTATCGTGGTATGAGAAGGAGAGGGCTGCCAGCTTGGCTTGAATTGCTTTTCGTATCGAATAAGCCACGCCTTGGGAGACCATTTCCAGGGAACGGCCTTCTATGAACGTAAGCACCCCCTTGAGGAGCGCGACGCCGATGAGCACCAGCGCCGCGTAGGTAATGAGGGACATGTTGCTTGTTTCTATGCCATGGTCGACGACCCACCGGATGAACTGAGGGATCAGAAGGGTCAGGCCGCTGATGATGAAAAAGAACGTGTAACTGAGAACAACCAGCCTCCAGTAGGGGCGAAGAAAGGTAAAGCAGCGGGCATAGATTTGAAATGAACGAGTATTGGATCGCCGCGACGTTTGATCAGAATCAGCTACCATGTGCCATCTTTCCCATGTTACCCTGTTTCGGTTTTTTTGGTAACAGACACGAGGGCTATGACATTGCTCCCAGCCCCGGCCATACCCATCAGCAGCTCGGGTGCGAATCCCTGCAATTGACATTATCAAGGTTTTATATACCATATCGATAATACAAAGGAGTAACGCGAAGCAGGAGAAGCCGATGATCTGGAATCCCCACTACGAATCGATGGAAAGAGAGAAACTCACCAAGATACAGAGCGAGCGGCTCTGCGAGTTGGTGGATCGGGTCTATCGAAAAGTCCCTTTCTACAGGAAACGGATGGACGAGCAGGGGGTGAAGCCCGTAGACATCAACGACATCTCGGACATCACCAAGCTGCCCTTCCTGACCAAAGATGATATGCGGGATGTATATCCCTTCGAGTTGCTGGCGGTGGATCCCATCGACATCGTCGAGGTTCATACCTCCTCGGGAACCACCGGGAAACCCGTTGTCGACGCCTACACTCGCAAGGATATCTCGATCTGGGCGGAGGCCATGGCCCGGACCCTGGCTATGGGAGACACCAGCCGCACCGACAGCGTGCACAACGCCTATGGATACGGGCTCTTTACAGGCGGGTTGGGTGTGCACTACGGAGCCCGCCTGATCGGGGCGAACGTCATACCCATATCCGGCGGAAACACCGCCCGGCAGCTGGCGATCCTGCAGGATTTCAAGTCCACGGTTCTGACCTGTACGCCCTCCTATTCCCTCTACCTGGCCGAGGCAGGCAGAGAGCAGGGGATAGATTTCAGAAAGATAACCCTCCGGGTCGGTTTGTTCGGGGCCGAACCCTGGAGCGAAGGAATGCGTAAGGAGATCGAGGCCAAGCTATATCTGAAGGCCCTGGACATCTACGGCCTGACGGAGATCATCGGTCCCGGAGTCTCTTCGGAGTGTGAGTGCCAGGATGGGCTGCATATCTGTGAAGATCTGTTTTACCCGGAGATCATCGATCCGCAAACCGGGGAGGTGCTGCCGGACGGACAAAAGGGTGAGCTGGTGATCACAACCCTGACCAAAGAGGGAACCCCGGTGCTGCGCTACCGCACCCGGGATATCACCTTCCTGGACCATGAACCCTGCCGCTGCGGGCGCACCGCCGTGCGGATGCACAGGTTGCTGGGGCGAACCGACGACATGCTGATCATCCGCGGAGTGAACGTGTTTCCCTCCCAGATCGAGGAGGTGCTGCTTCGCATCGAGGGCATCGAGCCGCACTACCAGCTGGTGATCGACCGTCGGGAACAGCTGGATATCCTGGAGGTCCTGGTGGAGATGAACGAGCAGCTGTTTTCCGATGAGATCAAGAATCTGGAGCGCTTCGAGAAAGATATCAGTGAAGGTCTGTACGCCGCTCTGGGAATCCACACCCGGGTTAAACTGGTAGAGCCGAAAAGCCTGCCTAGAAGCGAGGGCAAGGCCAAGAGGGTCGTGGACAAGCGGCAGTTGTGAGAAGTGAGGATCTAAGGAGGAAAAACTATGACGCTCAAGCAGATCTCAGTATTTCTGGAGAACAAGAAGGGCAGGCTGGCCGAGGTAACCAAGCTCATTGCCGCGGAGAAGATCAACATCCGCGCCCTGTCCCTGGCCGATACCACGGATTTCGGGATTCTGCGCCTGATCGTTAACGATCCCGAGCGCTGCTTTGCCGTGCTGAAGGACAACAACTTCGTGGCTCAGCAGACCGATGTTATCGCGGTGGAGGTGATGGACAAGCCCGGGGGGTTGCAGCAGATTCTGGAGGTGTTCGATGAGAATAACATCAACATCGAATATATGTACGCCTTCGTGGAGAAGAAGTCGGATAACGCGATCGTGATCTTCCGCATCGATCAGCCCGGCCGGGCGATAGAGGTGTTGGAGAAGAACAAGATCAACGTCCTTTCCTCGGATATCATCAGTACGCTGTAGGAGAAGACCGCCGCCGACCTAACCACAACCGGATCTATCCGGACAGAGCCAGCTGTGGGCGGGCCGTATAAATTTACACTCCTTTATTGACAAAATACAGGCAGTATATTAATACAGACAAATCAATTTTATGAAAGGGGTGCAGCAATGAAGAAGACTCTAGTGATAATGCTGACCGTTTCTGTGTTTATCGCCATGATAGGCTCTCCGCTTTTCGCAGGAGGAGGGAAGGGCGAAGCTGTTGCCAAAGAGCCGATCAAAGTGGGCGCCATCCTGGCGGTGACCGGCGGAGCCTCCTGGCTCGGTGCTCCGGAGGCGAAGACCCTGGAGATGCTGCTGGAAGAGACAAACGCAGCCGGGGGGATCGACGGGCATCCGGTCGAGCTGGTCATCAAGGATTCCCAGGCCAGTGCGGAGAAAGCGGTCTCCTTTGCCAAACAGCTCATAGAGGAGGAGCAGGTTTTGGCCATCATCGGACCGTCCACCAGTGGCGAGTCGATGGCCATCAAGGATATCTGCCAGGAGGGTAAGACCATCCTTCTGTCTTGTGCCGCCGCCGAAACCATCGTTGACCCGGTGGCCTCCTATGTGTTCAAGACTCCACAAAAGGACAGTTACGCGGCCATCAAGATCTTCCAGACCATGCAGAAGATGGGAATCTCGAGGATCGGCGTGGTTGTAGGTAATACCGGATTCGGAAACGGGGGTAAGGCTCAGCTGGAGAAGTACGCCCCCGACTATGGTATCGAGATCGCCATTGCCGAGGTGTACGACAGCGGCGCCACCGACCTTACCGGCGTGCTGACCAAGGTTAAGGCGCGGAACGTGGAAGCGGTGGTTAACTGGTCGATCGTTCCAGCCCAATCTATCGTGCCCAAGAACATGCGGCAGCTGGGAATGGAGGTGCCCCTGTTCCAGAGCCACGGCTTCGGCAACATCAAATACGTGGAAGCCGCCGGTGAGGCAGCCGAAGGGATCATCTTCCCCTGCGGGCGTCTGCTGGTGGCCGATGTGCTGCCGCAGGACAACCCGCAGAAGGCCCTCTTGATGAAGTACAAGCAGGACTATGAATCCCGCTACAAAGAGGATGTGAGCACCTTCGGCGGTCATGCCTACGACGCCTTCACTATCCTTAAAGCGGCCATCGAAAAGGCGGGAAGCGTTGAGACGGCGGCGGTTCGGGATGCGATTGAAAGCCTGCAGGGCGTGGTCGGTACGGCGGGGATCTTCAACATGTCGGCCAGCGACCACAATGGATTGGGATTGGACTCCTTCGCAATGCTGACGGTAAAGGACGGCAAGTTCGTACTGTTTGAACAGTAAACTGTTCGCTATTGCCTACCAGTCTAGTGACCCGTGAGTTTCGAACAGTTTTTTCAATACTTCCTCTCCGGGA
>Ga0307426_1000698_pt1 | contig 22856 bp, 21 predicted proteins | sample SalMarWE160340MG_FD_202165 | JGI IMG/M metagenome (GOLD analysis project Ga0307426, IMG submission 202165) | Salt marsh sediment microbial communities from the Plum Island Ecosystem LTER, Massachusetts, United States - WE1603-40 | ecosystem: Environmental > Aquatic > Marine > Intertidal zone >...
CTCAAGGATTTCTGATTGATATCGCATTCCTTTGCATTCTCTACATGGAATAGTAAAACTTGTAAGAAAAGATATCTGTAGATCCTGTACGCCTTGTCCCTTGCAAGCTATACAACGGCCTTTATCAGAATTATAAGAAAAATGTCCGGGAGTATATTTTCGCTTATTCGCTTCGGAAGTCTTGGAAAATAATTCCCTTATCTTATCCCATATTCCTATAAATGAACTCGGCGTGGACGTTCGGACTCGTGAGATAGGTTTTTGGTTAACAACCACTACTTCATCTAAGTTTTCCCATCCCTCAATCGCTCCTGAATATTCTTCGAAATCATTTTCTCCTTCTTCTTCCTCTCCATTTTCTCCATTTCTATTTTTAGGTTTAAGGTTTTTTTCTCTACGCTTAAAATAAGGCTTGAGTAAGGGTACTAATGTATCAGAAATCAGAGAACTTTTGCCAGAACCTGAAACCCCTGCGATACCTACCATCATTCCAAGAGGGATTTTTACTGTTAAATTCTTAAGATTATTTGTAGAAGCATTTCGAAGGATTAGAAATGGTGTTTCTTTACAAATTTGCTTTATCATTCCATCTGTTTTCTCTGGTAAGGAAAGATCCCCATTCAGATACTGCCCGGTATATGAATTCTTCACTTTTTTTATATCGCTTAATGATCCTTGGTAGACTATCTTTCCACCATAAATACCTGCTTTAGGACCAACATCAATAATTTCATCAGCAATCTCAATGAAACGCTTATCATGTTCCACAATAATGACGGTATTACCCAATTCCTTTAGTTGTTGTAAGATCTTAATTAAAGAATCCTTTTCACGTTCATGCAAACTCATGCTTGGTTCATCTAAAATATATATTAAAGAATCTAACCCTGCATCTAAATGGGTCATTAATGTCAACCTTTGCAATTCTCCACCACTCAACGTGGGTAATGAACGATGTAGATGTAAATAAGACAAGCCAATATTAATCATTCGGTTAATTCCCTTCTTAACATTCTCTAATATTGCTTTTCCTTGAGGACTTTTGATCTCCACATCTGTAACATTATCGAAATAATCAATCAATTCATCAATTGTCATCATTGCTAGCTCTCCTATGTGTTTCCCTGCAATTTTAATTTCTCTTGCTCCTTCATTTATCCTATAACCTTGACATTCTTCGCATTTTTTCATCGCCATATAATCGTTGGCGATTTTTGTTCTTCGATACGCGCTTTTACTTTCGGTCATTGCTCGTTCTAAATGAGGAATTATTCCTTCAAATTTACGTTCCAATTCTCCTTGAAAGATTTTAGATTCCCACTGAAACTTAAATTTTTTACCTTCACTCCCATATAGATATATCTTTTTAATTTCATCGGGTAATTCTTTATATGGAGTATTTATGTCAAAATCGAAGAATCTTGGCAATTGTTCCACAAAACGTATTTGATCTGCGAAGCATCCTGAACCTGCTCTTGTAATTTGTAATAAATTAAGGTTATAATCTTTTACAATCATTTCATCGGTGAAATGCATTGAGTAACCCCGCCCTTTGCACGCCAAACACATTCCAGATGGTTCATTGAAAGAAAAATGTTTAATTTGCTTGTGTTCTACCACCATTCCGCAAGTTTCACACTCTAATGTAATTTGGTTTACAGCTTCCTTACAAATTGGGCAAATAAGTATACCTTCCGTTGCATATAACATTCGAATTAACCCATATATCCCCGTTTTAGTACCTACAGTGGAACGGGGATTAAAAACTCGTGTTGTTCTCTGTTCTACGGCAACTGTGGGGCTCAGACCTTCAATAAGATCAAATGGTTTTTCTTCATCAAATTTAGGTGGAAAACCTATTGATTGCAGATATCGATTCATTCCTTCATCAAATATGATATCAAAAGCTAAACTTGATTTACCTGAACCAGATACACCCGTAATTAAGATCATTTTCTTTTTAGGTATTTCTACATTTAAATTCTTTAAATTATGCAATCTTGCTCCTATTATCTTTATCTTATTCATGAATTTACCGCTTTTTTATTTTAATTAATAATAGATTACATCCAAGAGGCAATTTTTGGAATAACCGCGAGAATATCAACGAGGTTTTCATAATCTATGCATTCAACCTTGTTGTCTATTTCATCCAGACTGAATCCTCTAGCTAATATATCAGGTTTCATCCCATATACTTTAATTGACAAATTAAGTAATTTTTTCATGGTTTTTGGCATTATTCCTTTCCTTGAGAGCCCAATTACTCCATCATGGATTAAAATCACTGCAATTTTCCCATCTAGCTTTAATTGTTCCTCTAATAATGAGATGAAATTTTCCATTCGATCCGAATTTCTCGGAGTAAATCCATACAAATATACCAATTCAGTATTACTTACCATCTTACACCCTCAAAATTTATATGTAACATCAGCATGCAAAATATAAGCTGAAATTTCCTTTAATGTAGCTACGTGTATATTTCCAAAATCCAACAAATCTTTATCATTAATACCTGCAGTCTTGAGCGCTGAATCTAATGCATAAATTTCAATTTCCGATAATTCTAACATGTGGAAAATGTTATCCAAGCTATCCATATTTATACTTTCTGGATTAAATGATTTATTTAATAAATACACAGAATCTCCCATAAAAACAATTTTGCATTCATCTAAATCGCCTAAAACCATAATACCAGCACCCATTCTTATAACCTCAATAGCAGAGTTTTTACCGATGGGCGAATCCTCACATACAATTACCACCGTTTTAATCATATCATTATCCTCCGGCTCCAAAAAAGATTACCCTATCTGATTGAGCCATCCACTCTGATAACCCTCCAAGTCCTACTTGGCACGCTCCAGGGATAAACTCTTCATTTTTCAAACCCGTAAAATTAATCCACGTACTGCAAGCAGAAAGACCGATTGTATGAACATTGATAAATTCCTCCAATCGTTTTGGAAGATTTCTCATTGAAGAACCTACATTAATTTCTTTATTAATATTATACACTCCACTTCCATAGAAGAATATTCCCAAGATTTGATGTCCTTTCTTAATAATAGCTTCTCCTAAATTAAGTAAAGTATCAACAGCTTCAAATTTATAAGGCTCAACACATACCACAAAAGTGAATACAACCATAATTTTTTTCATATCTCCATTTTAATTTGATACTTAATATATCTCTATTGAAAATTTGTTTTAATTTTATTTCATTATAATTTAAAGTGTGTTTCTTTTTTTCTGTAATATATAATGAGCACAATCACTATCACTAAGATTGGCTTTTACCCATTTAATTTCAGCTTCAATAGCACTAAAATTTTCGAAAGGGTTGGACTCTTCTTTTTCTTCACGGATCTTTATGAGTTTTTTTTCCAATGGTTCATAATAATCTGTCCACCAGCAACCCTCGGCCCAATTTAATTGTTTTATAAGTTTGAAACCGCACTTGGTTATCAAATTTTGATTTTTATCCATAGATTTAATCGCTCGTCCAAGTACAAAATAACCACCTACTTTAAGGATGCGATGGCATGTTTCGAAGCTTTTCTTATAACCAATAATGTGTACTACACCTTCCTCCCAGATGAGATCAAAATAATTATTAGGAAATTCATTTTTTAATAGATCCAATCTAATAGTTGTGATTCGATCAGTAAGTTTTTTTGCCTTTATTTTTATATTTAATTGATCCGGTAATGCTTGGTCAATATCTATAGCAACAATTTTGCCATTCGTCAATTTTGCAAGTTCGATAGTAAGAAGACCAGAACCACAACCTAAATCAAGTAACCTTGGTTTGTCCATCTTTCGAAGTAGTTTAAATGCCTCTCTCGTGTATTTAAGAAAATTTTTTCTTAATTGTTGAGTATATAATTCTTTATATGATATGATTTCTACCTAGCAGCTATTATTTGGGTTTATTTTATTTCCACAATCAAAACATTCAGCATCGTGGACGCAAATTTCTCCACTACATTCCGGGCATTTATAAAGCATTTCTTTTTCTATAATCCATTTTTCAAATCCAATTTCTTGAAGTCTTTTCAAATTCTGAACGGGACTCACATTATATCTTTTACGGTAATGATCATCAAGTTTTTTTAGTTTTAGACAAGGAAAATTTCCGCATTCATAACAGAATTCGATTTTATTTTTTCTTAGTAATTCACATTCTTTTCTTATAAACACGCAATTTTTATTTCGAATCCTACAACCTTTGCATCCTTGCTTATACCCCCTTTCTTCCAAGAGAACTTTTTTCAATAACAAGTATGATTTACAAGCCCCACAATATATTCCGCATGGAGCTACTAAATTCTTTTCAAGCATTATTTATTCTCTCTATTCTTATGTATATTTTATTTTAATTATAAAATTCTTTAAGTACTTTTAAAGCTTTTAAGGTTAACCATTTGCTTTCTTTTCCCTTTTGCTCAATATTTGCTTGCATTCGTCCATTAAAAGTATTTTCTAATATCCATCGACCGTTCTTGTTTTGTTTTGATATCATTAGATCAATAGCATCTTGCATTCTAGTATCTTTATAACCTAAAATCGTTAACAATTCTAAAATCTCCAATGCATCAGTTTTCCACATTAGCGGAAAACCAAATTGTGTCCATTCTTGCTTAGCTATCTCATTTAAATTATGACTTTGTTTATAAATTTGATGAATGAGTAAGAATTCTACTGCTTTTTTAATGAGATTTCTTACTTCTTCTGATCTCATTTTATAGGGAATTTCTGATAATGCTTTTAAATTTTTTACAACACCCATATAACAAGTATGATTTCCCCAACAATTTTTATGTCGTTCATATGGCCAACCTTTGGGAGCTATTTCTATTCCATCGTCAAATCGTTGATATTTTAAAATCCATTCAATTCCATGTTGTACTCTTGAATCACTCATTAAACCAAATTTAATTAATGCCCAGATCATGTTGCCAGTTAAACATGGGCTAACCTGATTATGAAAACCACCATAATTATCATTACCATGAGAAGAAAATCCTCCACTTTCTCGATCCTGTGAATTTTTAAGAATGAATTCACAAGTTTGCTTAATTTGATCATTTTTCCCATCAGCATTAAGTTCTGCTAATAGTATGAAACTCCAAACTGTTCCTTTATATTTGGTATTTATATAAAAATTCTCCTGGTTTATCCAATATCCTCCCTCTTTTTGTTTATTAAGAATCTTGGGAACTGGTCCCTCCTTCATAATTTTTTCTTTTTCTTCTTTAACTTCATTTTTACTCTCATTTTGGTCCATTATATCTAATAGAGTGAAATATCGAACTGATGGATTGTTTTCTTCTAATAACCATTCAGTTGGATCAGCATTCAAATAGGTTTTCCATTTGCTCAATTTTTCTAACACCAAAAACTAATTTTTTATTTTTGCTAAATTTTTAAAAAATTTTTCTTCCAATAAAAGAATCTTTAATACTAAGTTTTGCAAATTGTTGAGGTCAACATGATTTAAACATTCTGCTTTATATTCTTCAGCAGAATGCTTTAATATTTCAGCAAATTTAGTCCAAATTTTAGCAGAATCACTAATTATGGGTAAATTTTCCTCAATGATCTTGAATTCTATATTATTCCAAGCCTTTAAACCCTCTCTAAGCTCTTTATGATTTAATAATTCTTTAAGAAATTGTATATATATATTACGAAATAATGCGCCTCCAGTGCCCCAAGTTTCAATGTATCCATATAATAGCTCGAACATTAATCTTGCTCGTGAAATTTTATTTCCTTTAGGATCCTTTGATTCACCTTGCAATTTAGCTTTCCAATCTGGGATTGATCTTGCCAATAGTTTAATCCCTTGGATTCCACTATTATTTATTGAAGGTCGCAACATATTGTCAACTACTTTTTTAATTGCGACTTTTACTCCAGCTGCGAGTGGTGGATGCTTACCATCAACTCTTCTTATCATAGAAAATTGTGTGTTGCTTGGATGCATATATTTTGGACCATGCCCAGAACTTCTTGCATTTATTAATTTTTCGATGGGGATATCTTGGAATCCTTCATATTCTGTATCACCCACATAAGCGATTCCCTTCTCTTCATCGTAACCCGCTAATGTAATTGCATGTCCTCCAAAATGAATATCGCCCTCATCTTCAAAATATGGTAAAAATCCCAAATCAACCTTTAAGATTAAAGGGATATCTTGATCTAACATCTTTTTTGATTCAGACCATGCTTTATCAGCACTTGTAAACGATTGTTTTCTTAAATTTATACCTAATAACCGACAAGCTAAAGAATCGGGTTCAATAGTTCCTTGTTTACCTCCAAGAAAAAAGGGAATCTCGGACTCTGGAATGAATGAAATACTATTAGTGCTATCGAAAAATCCAAAACCCATTGTGGCATCTAAACCAAAAGCCATGGGTTCTGACATTGGAAAGCCATGAAATTCAAAAAGATCTCTCATTGCGGACGATTCACAGTGATGACCTAGTCTATGTAAAAAACCAACTATTATATGTTTCATAGTTTCTGACATCTATTTTTTCTGTTTTCTTATTTATCATTTTCACTCCGACCTATAACGTCCTTGATGTTGTTTAATACCATCTCAAGGAATTCTTCATCAATTTCAAGAATTTTTATTGGGTGTATGAAGAGCCCAGTTACATTTAAGGGTATTTTTGGATATTTAGTTAAGTTTTGATTCAACATACTTTTTAATTCAATTCTATGTTTCCTTATCAATTCCAAAGAATGACTGAAAACCTCAATCTGCTGTTCAGGTATTAGTATTGGAAACATTGAAAAAGCGACATAGAAATCTTTATCATTTCTTCCATTGAAATCGAATAATACGTTATAAACCTTGTTCCTCAAAATTTTGTAACCAAAATTTGTGATTTTATAGGTTTTTCGTATTCTTCCATCAATTTCTTCTTCAAAATTATCTACTAAATGATCATTTTCTAATCTATCTAAGGTTCTGTATATTGTGGATAATGAGAAACCAGCCCCAATGTTAGTCCAATTTCTCATTCCTCGTTCTTCAATTCGTTTATTGATATCATATACATGACAACCACCTTCATGCATTTTCTCACTGATAAGACCTAAAATCACAAATTCGCGATGTTTTAATGTATAGTCTGCATTCATTGAATAATTATAAATAGTTGCATTTTTAATTATTTGACAATATATGCAAAATATGAAAAATGCATATATAAATCTTATCATTCATCAAAATAATTAAATTAGCACCAGTAATTTGTATGAATATAGAAATTGAAAAATTGCTAAAGAAAATTGTTGAGATGAAGATTTTTGACTTAATAGATTATTAGCATTTTTTTTTTAAACTTTAAAAGGTAAAATATCATAATAATATAATTGAATAGAAATAAGAGTGATTTCTCTTTGGCATTATCATTAAATTCTAAAGCTGAGTTAAATAATGGAGTGCAAATACCTAGATTAGGATTTGGTACATGGGAATTAGCACGCCAATCCGTAATTGAGCCTGTAAAATGGGCATTGGAAAAAGGAATTCGTTTAATTGACACGGCTTCAATATACGCCAATGAAAAATATGTTGGAAAAGCAATAAAGGATAGCAAGATACCTCGAGATGAAATCTTTGTCACAAGTAAGGTTTGGAACTCGGATCAAGGATATGAGAAAACTCTCAAAGCTTTCGATGATAGTCTTGGTAGGTTAGAGCTTAGTTATCTAGATCTTTATTTAATTCATTGGCCTAACAAATTATCAACAGAAACTTGGAAAGCTTTAGAGCAGATTTACAAAGATGGTAGAGCTAAAGCAATTGGAGTTTCTAATTTTACAATTAAAGATTTGGAAAAAATTCTTAAAGATTTTGAAATTGTTCCCGTGTTAAATCAAATCAAAATGCATCCTCTCAAACTTTCGGAAAACAAAAACTTGATAGATTTTTGTCAAGAAAGAGATATTAAAATCGAAGCTTACAGTCCTTTAACCCATGGAGAAAACATTGATCATCACAAATTTAAGGAAATTGCTGAGAAATATAATAAAACAGTCCCACAAATTTTAATTCGTTGGAGCATACAGAAAGGATTTATCTGCATTCCTCGTTCATCGAATAAAGATCATATTGAACAAAATGTCAATATATTCGATTTTCATCTTTCAGAAAAAGATATGACGTTACTAGACTTCGTATAACTTGCTTTAATTTCAGTTAAGAATGAATTATTTTAAATAATGAAAATCATTCATTAATATCATGTCAGATACACCACCAAAAAACAAAATTGATAAAGCTAATAAGCCACTTCCTCTTTGGTCAATAGCACTCCTTCCAGTATACATTTCCGTCTTATTTATATCTTTCTTTTCCCTCTAGCTCAAGATTGGACATGGATTGAGGCATGGTTATTCATTATATCATTTGCAATTAACATGACAATAATTTACTACCTCATAAACAAAAAGAATCCACGCGTTATTCGAAACCGATTGAAGTTGAAAAAGGTAGGTATTACAGAGAAAACAAGAAGTTCCTCAAAATCAGATATATTTATAATGCCGCTTCTTAGCATCGGATTTATTGGTGCATTAATATTACCTCCATTCGATTATCGTTTTCATTGGTCTACAATTCCTTTCATGGTGGAAATTTTGGGACTCGCAATAATGAATATTGGACTAATAATCATGGGTATCGCAATGGTACAAAATGCTTACGCTTCAAAAATACTGGATATAGATAAAGGGCAAAAGATTATTGATACGGGCTTATATGGACACGTTCGACATCCACTCTACTCAGGAGCTATTTTGATGATCCTTGGATTGCCCATTGCGTTAAGATCATGGATTTCATTGATTCCTGCAGTATTTGGAATATTAGCTTTAATCTTTCGGATAAAATTTGAGGAAGTCATGCTCATTAAAGGAATGGATGGTTATGATGAATATCGAACTCGAGTAAAATACAAAATATTACCAAAAATCTACTGAATTATTACCTAAAATCGTTGATTGAATTAAATTATAAAATTAATATTACGAAGTAGATGATTTTATCTAGAAACTTTGAGATTTGTTTAAAAAGAATTTAATCTAAAAAATAAAAAAAAACTCATGTAGAATTTAATATTTCGAACTGGCTATTGTATAACTCAGCGTAATATCCATTTCGGGCTAATAATTCTTTATGTGTACCTTGCTCCACGATTTCTCCATCCCGAATAGCGAGGATTAAATCGGCATTTCGGATAGTGGACAGGCGATGAGCAATGACAAAGCTTGTTCTATTCTGCATTAAGGCGTCCATAGCATTTTGAATTAATATCTCTGTATGTGTGTCTACTGAACTGGTAGCCTCGTCGAGGATGAGTATTGGTGGATCCGCAAGAACAGCACGGGCGATTGTGAGTAATTGCATTTGACCTTGAGATATATTTGTTATTTCTTCGTTTAATATCATGTTATATCCATCAGGTAAGGTTTTTACAAAGTGATCAACATTTGCTATGCGTGCAGCAGCTTGAACTTCTTCGTCAGATGCATCTTGATTACTGAAGCGGATATTATTCATAATAGAATCATTATAAAGCCATGTATCTTGAAGCACCATTCCAAACATTTTACGCAAATCTTCACGAGTCATCTCTCGAGTGTCATACCCATCAACTAAAATTACTCCACTATTTAATTCATAGAAGCGCATGAGTAATTTAACTAGCGTAGTCTTGCCCGCACCCGTTGGACCTACAATTGCAACTTTTTGTCCTGGTCGAGCTACTGCAGAAAAATTTTGGATGACGATCTTATCTGGATTATATCCAAAATTCACGTTACGGAATTCTACTAACCCTTTAACTTGCTTCAACTTAATGGGATTGGATACTTCAAGAATCTCTTCTTTTTCCTCGAGGAATTTAAATACACGTTCTGCTGCAGCGGCTGTTTGTTGGAGAACATTCGAAACGTTAGCAAGTTGGCTGAGAGGCTGAGTGAATGAACGGATGTATTGGATAAATGCTTGAATATCTCCTATAGTTATAACATTCTGGATAGCTAAATACGCTCCAAAAATAGTAACAATAACATATCCCAAATTGCTAATGAAAAACGTGATTGGTATCATCAATCCCGAGAAAAAATTGGCTTTCCAGGAACCTTGATACCACTGATTATTTATTCCTTTGAATTTTTCAACACTTTTTTCCTCTCCACTGAAAGCCTTTACTACAATATGGCCGCCATACATTTCTTCTACATGCCCATTAACATGTCCTAAATAATCTTGTTGTTGTTTAAAATACTTCTGTGATCGACCAATGATGACGCCTATTAGTAGTAGTGTTAGTGGAAGCATCGCAAGTGCTATTAATGTCATCATCCAATTAATACTTAACATCATAATCACGATACCAACGACCGTAACTACTGATGTAATAATTTGAGTGAGACTCTGACTCAATGTTTGATTTATAGTGTCTATATCATTCGTAATACGAGAAAGTACTTCTCCCTGAGTCGTTTCATCATAATATTTAAGGCGTAAATGGTTAATCTTTTCCGAAATATCTCGACGGAGTCGGTAAGCAACATTAGTTGAAATATTTGCCATAATCCAGCCTTGGATAAAACCAAACGCTGCTGAAACAATGTATATTATCAATACTTCTAATAGAATTCCTCCAATTTGAACAAAGTCAATTTCACCTGTACCACTAACTTTAGCTATTACACCATTAACCAAAGTCGTGGTAGCATTTCCTAGTATTTTTGGTCCTATAATGTTTGCTGTAGTAGAAGCTACCGCAAAAATAAAGACCAATAAAACTAACCATTTATATCTACCCATATACAGAAATAATTTTCCCATAGTTCCACGAAAATCGGTTGCTTTTTCACGAACTCCTAACCTAGATCCCGGTGGACCAGGACCCCTCATGGGTCCTCCAGATCGTTGCATCATAATGATTCCTCCAAATTAAGTTGTGAAATGGCTATATCCCGATATATAGCACAATCTTCCATTAGCTCAGTATGATTACCCTTTCCAACAATCTTTCCCTCATCGAGAACGATGATCTGATCAGCTTCTATAATAGTGGAAACCCTTTGTGTCACTATAAGGACTGTACATGCTGATATAGATTTTCGAAGGGCCTTTCTTAAAGCAATATCAGTTTTAAAATCCAAGTTAGAAAAACTATCGTCTAAAATGTTAATTGGAGCTTTTTGGACTAACGCTCGAGCGATCGAAAGTCGCTGTTTTTGACCCCCAGATACATTCTTACCTCCTTGGGCAATTTCAGTAGACATCCCCTCAGGATTAGAATTTACAAACTCAGTAGCTTGAGCGGTCTCAATTGATGATTCAAGATCATCTTTACTCGCGTTTTCATTTGCAAACAAAAGATTACTTGCAATTGTTCCTGAAAACAACACGCTATTTTGAGGCACGTATCCAATCTTATTATGGAGTTCTTGTTGATTAACTTCACGCACGTCGACGCCATCGATTAATATCGCTCCTGATGTGACCTCATATAGGCGAGGGATCAAGTTTACAAGCGTAGATTTACCAGATCCAGTTGGTCCAATAAGAGCTGTAAACTGTCCTGCTTGGGCAGTAAAAGAAATTTCATTCAGAGCATTCTCTGGCGCTCCAGTATAACGGAAAGAAACATTTCGAAATTCAATTTCTCCCTTAAATGGTTCATCAAAATGTCTTGGATTCGTTGGATCTTGGATCATTATATCTACTTTTAAAACCTCAGCAATACGATTTAAAGATACTAAAGCTCGAGGCAAGATAATAAACATTAACGATAACATGAGGAAGGCAAAGGTCACCTGTATAGCATATTGCATAAAGGCGATCATATCACCAACTTGTAGAGTTGCATTAGCTACGCCATGTGATCCTACCCATATGACAATAATCACGAGAACATTCATTAGCATCATCATTACCGGCATCATAATCACCATAACTCGATTTATAAACAGTGAAACTTTAGTAAGATCAATATTTGCTTCATCAAATCGATGTTCTTCAAACTCTTGTTTATTAAATGCCCTAACAACCATTAATCCTGCCAAACTCTCTCGAGCTACGAGGTTAATGCGATCTACTAACTTTTGGATGCTCTTAAACTTCGGTAAGGCTATGTAAAAGACTATCAGGATAAGGGCAAGCAATATTCCCACTGCCATTGCTAATATCCACCACATTGAGGGAGCTAATTCAAGAGCGTGGATTACTCCACCAATCCCCAAAATAGGAGCATAAAACACTAAACGGATGACCATCATTATCGCCATTTGGACTTGAGTTATATCATTCGTTGAACGAGTGATCAAAGATGCAGTGGAAAATGTATCAAATTCAGTACTCGAGAAATTTTCAACCTTCTCAAATATATCCTTGCGCATATCACGAGACATTCCGGTGGCAATTTTAGCGGATAAATATCCGACTCCAATTGTACAAGCCATTGCAAGAAATGTAAGAAGAAGCATCAAACCACCGTAGAAGAACATGTAATTAAGTTGCATTTGATCTACATTTATGCCAAGTTTTTCATACTCAATTCTTACAACTTGAATTGCTGCCTGTATTATAAAAGCTTCTCCAAGGGAGCTAAACCGTGAGTTAACAAGAGCATTAATAAATGCCACTGCTAAAGGTTGTCCTGCAAGAAATTCAAATAAATCTCCACTTGGAAGAGAAATATTTAATTGATAATATAATGTAGAATTTACTTGCATAAATAATGTAGCATTTGACATGAGTAATTCGACGAAGGTGACCGTTAAAAGCCCTCTAGCCATAATCGGGTTTAAATGTGTGATTGTGTTGCTATCAGAATCGGTCAATACATAAATAGACTGGTTAAGCAGAGCGGGATATTTTTTGAGATAATTATCTGCTTCTGCAGTTCCGTTTTGCACGAATGTGTAAGCATTAAGCACATCTGTCTGGTTCTCAGGAGTAAGAAATAGCAAAGTATGGTTCATTTCGATCCCTCGGATTGCTTCGGGCACCGCATTCTCTATTCCTTTTTGTTGAATGCCTACATTCACTATCTTTGCAAGATAGTCAGGTAATGTGAGGTTAAAGTTCGCTTGTCCAAATAACAACACAATAGAAATACCAATCATTATAAGATAAGGCTTTGAATACTTTATCATTCTAACTTTCATTATGAAATCACCATTGACTTATTTTGTCTCTATTTCTTTATCTTCAGTTTCAAAGGAAAGAGGATTGTCCATTAGATATTTTTTTAACTCTTTTTGACCTTTTTCCATCTTACTAAGAATATGAGTCAAAAAATCTGCTTTAAGTAAAAGAACTACATTTTTTCCCTCTGTCCCCATAACAATTAACTTCTCACCTGCTTCAACCTGCATATTCTTTCGCAACTCTATTGGTAAAACGACTTGTCCTCGTTCACCAACGGTTGCGCTACCAAAAAATTCTAATTTTCCAAAAATAATGCATTCCCCTAAAATAACTAATTATAAAGTAAAAAAGATAAGAAACAATTAAAGTTTTTCATACAATTCATATTTTTCATACAAATCAGAATAATAAGTAGAATGAAGTGAGGATACGCAATGGTAAAAATATTATGTCAATATATCCCTCCAAAATTAAAGATCTATCTCTTATGGGTCCTAGGAAGTTCTCAATAGGAAAGAAATCTTTATTTAATTCATTGACATAACAAATTAATTTTGATATTATAACTTAATTAAAAACTTTTATCGTTTATTTTGATAATTGAAAGTCCCATTAAAAGATTGAAATAGGATAGATAAATAAACTTCTTACGTTTAAGGAGGGATTAGAAAAAAAATTGAATTAAACTATAAAAATGATTACGAACCAAATATTTCTATATATCTTTTTTATAACATTTAATGAATCATAAAAAAGGGAAAAATAATGTCGAAATACCAAAATATGAGTTCAATCTTAGTTGTCGGAATTATATTCTATCTGTTTATAGAATCATTTTACAATATAATAGTAGATATCAATGCACATATTTTTATGAATTTTTCACATATTCTTTCCATAATGCCTACATTGATAATAGTTGCATCTGTTTTAGTTGTTGAGTCTTTCCTATTCATGTTCAAAAAGATCAATAAAAAAAACAAACCTTTTATATTATTATATCTTATTTGTGGGTTGCGAATAAGCTCCCAGTTTATCTTTCTTCCAAGCATGATATTTATCGTCAACTTTTTGATGCTTTTTACAATTCTGCTTTTTTTCATAGCTTTTGTTATTTTAATCGAAGCAAACGATGCTTACATGTCTTTTTCGCAATTCCTGGGGAGTGCATTAATTGGATTAGGAATTTATTTTACATTATTAGTTGTTGATATCTCATCAAATCTCACATCAGACGTTATCAAAATTATTCCCACCTTTATCTTTGTTGGAGTAATAATTTTCGTGAATCAAAGACTTTTTAATCCTAAAAGTATTGAGAAATTACTCTCTGATGTTGATGCTAAAAATGTTCGTAATCCAAATAAAAAAAGCATATCGTTGTTCCATTTTATAATATTAGGAGTTCTTTTCATATTTTCGATGATGTGGATCTTTAATCCAATGGCACTTTCTGCATATGATATAATCAACTTGAATATTAATGGGTTAATTTCAAACTCAATGAATATTTGGCCAACTTACGGTTTTACATATTATATCTTGTTGATATTACTGACTGCTATAGTGAGTTATTTTATAATTGTGAAGTATATACTTTCCCTAAATCAAAAAATGCTAAGGATTATTGTTATTGCTTCCATCGGAATGACTTGCATATTAACAATCATAGCGATATTCGTAATCCAAAATGATCTTACCATCATTTCTTCGATATATACATCTTTAATGACAATTACTGGTGTATTTTCAATAATACTATATCTATCCTATTTATTCAATTTCTTTACGTTTGGTTCTTCGAAGAAGTTGTTTATAGGAATAATATTGTTCTTCATTACTGCACTTTTCTTTCTTGTTCTCCACATGAATATAATGTGGTACGAGTACATGTCTTTACTGAATCATCTAATTATTCAGATAATCACATGCGTAGCTCTGATCTTAATAAGTGAAATAAAAAATTTGAAATTTCAATTTAAGATAACAGATCGGTCTTTTCAATTGAGTAGAACAATAAGCTTTACATTAATGACAATTCTAATAATAAACATAATTTCAATAGGAGTTGTGGCTCAAAATAGTAAAGTTGAATCAACACAAAATTTCAATGCTACTCTGATGACTTGGAACATTCACAATGCTATTGGAGATGATGATATATTTAGCTTAGATCGAATTGTTCAAGACATCAAGAAATATTCTCCTGAAATAATAGGATTAAATGAAGTGGATTTAGGGGCCTTAAAAACTTCTGCTATCGATTTACCTTCTTACTTTGCTTATCATCTAAACATGTACTACTTTTACGGTTATACATTCTATAAACATTATGGAAATGTTATTTTAAGTAAATATCCCATACTAGAAGCAGAAATCATTACATTACCACGCGCTGTTCCATCTACTGAACCAAGATCTATGATAAGAGCGAGACTCCAAATAAATGCATCGATTTGGACAGTTTTTATCACGCATTTATCAACTGAAGAGGATGATAGATTAATTCAAGTTCCTTTCATAGTCTCCGAAATTGAAAAAGAAAGTAGTTTTGAGAAAATTGTATGGATGGGTGATTTTAATTTTGAACCCTCATCCGTTGAATATTCTTTGATCAATAGTACTTCAATTCTGAATTTTACAGATACCTATCCATTTTTGAATTCGGATCTTGGCTTTACAGGGCATTTTGATGAAGATCATGTTCCTCATGAGAGGATAGATTATATAATATGCTCACCAGATCTACTTCCTAATACTAGTGATGTTTTCTGCTCGATTAGTTCTGATCATTGCTCTGTGGTAACACAATTTTAAATTCATTTTTCATTTTTTTTTGCAACAGAAGCAATCCAACCCTGTTCTTTTTGTTCAAAAATTTGAATATCCGAAAACCCTGCCCTCATTAAAAAATCCTTGTACTCCTCTGGAGAGTGAATTTTGAAATTTCCTAATTTTGCCCATTTTTCAGCGGTTTTTCTCTTTTTTTCATTCTCACATTTATAACCTTCATTGACTAAAAGTAAAATTCCATTATTCTTCAATACTCTGTAAATTTCTTTTAAATCACTAATTAAATCTGCCCAAAAATAATACGCTTCAAAACCGGAAACCAAATCAAAAGTATTTTCATTAAATGGAAGCGCTGAAACAGAGTTATGATATATCTCAACATGTCCACTATTGATAAATTCTTTATTAATCTCTTTACTAACTTCCACAGAAGTGGTCGAATAATCGACTCCGATAACTTTTCCATCAGTCACACACTTCGCGAAATAATTCACGTTTGCCCCACCTCCACATCCTACATCTAAAATAGTCATATTAACATTTAACGTTATAATAGATAGCCCCCACTCTGCTAGCATTGCATGACCTCTGTTCATTCCTTTCGCAATGTTCTTTCCAAACAACCCTCTTGGATTTCTTACTTGATTGACTAAATATCTTAAAAATCCCATAAAAATTCACAATCTTTAAAAATATAATGCCTTTTTTTTTATGGTTTTATATTATAATAAATGTTATATACTTTTTTTGGTCATAATCCTTATAGTTTTAAAGAGATAAATTAGGTTAATAATATGAATACAAGTGAAGCTTGGATAATATTTAACAAATTAATTCATTATATTTAGATCTAAAAAACTTTAAGCAATCCAAACTATTTAAGTAATAATTGCTGAAGACAGTCAGAACTATGCATATTGAAACTGAAAAATTTCTCACTATAATAGCTGAAAAAGCTCAATTATTGGAAGGTGGTGAGGGTGTTAGGTCAATACTCCTTACGATGTTTCGTTTTCCTTCATTAAAAAATAAAAAAGTTTCACAGAAGACTGGAATCGCAATCCCAGCATTAGCAGCTGTTCGGGGTGAACTTGTAAAAGCGGGGATTATAGAAAAAAAAAATTATCTCGGTGAAAATGGTAGAACATGGATTAGCGGAAAGTTAAACTTAAAATTTGAGAAGGATCCACTTCCAAATAATTTTAACTCGTCTATAGCTGAAATTCCTGAAGAATTTGCTTATCTGAATAAAATTGAAGATTTTTTAATTAATCGTCCTGATCCAAACTTTGCTTTAGACCAATCTCACGCCACTTCATCTACAGTAGTAAATCGTGCTCTTTATCTCGTAAAAAAAGGGGAAATTGAAGGCAGAAGAATAATTTTCCTTGGTGACGACGATGCTACATCTTTAGCTGTTGGGTTGTTGGACTTAGCAGAGGGAATAACTGTTCTAGATACAGATAAGAATATATTAAATTTTCTTTCAGAAAGTGCAAAATCACTTTCAATAAAGAATTTTAAAGCTATATTTCATGATCTTAGGGAACCATGTCCTAATCACATTTTAAACCAATTTGATGTGGTTGTAATGGATCCCCCTTATACTAATGAGGGGTTAAGATTATTTTTAAAAAGAGCTAAGCAAGTTTTGAAAACTGAAATTGAAATTGAAGGGATAAAACACAATGTTTTAGGTAAAAAATGTCTTCTATGTTTTGGAAATAAGCCTCCCGAAGAAATGAAACAAATTCAATTATCAATTTTGGATCATGGATTTGTTATTAGAGAGATGATCCCTTACTTCAATATCTATAAGGGTGCTAGCATATTAGGTCAATTTAGCCATTTATATTACTTAGAACTTACAGAATCGACATTGAAAGAGGATAGTTTAAATTTAAAATTAAAGTCAATATATACTTCTGAAGTAAAAGTTCAGGATGAAATCTCATTCCGTCCCATAGGAGTGCATTTTATCGGTGAAATGCATTTTAAAAATCAAGCAAAATTGCTGAAAAATGAAGAGCTCCATAAAATCTTTATTGATGCTTTAAATGAAGCTGATTTGATTATCATTGATGTTTACAATCATAATTACAACCCTTATGGATTTAGCGCTGTCGCAATTTTAAAAACAAGCCACGCAAGTATTCATACCTGGCCAGAACATGGTTACATCAGTTTAGATATATTTATCTGCGACGAACCATCAAAAGGATTGAAGGTTATCAAATTCTTGAAAGAAAAAATTCAACCGACAAGATCTGAATTTTTCTACATGGAGCGAGGCATTGAGCCCAGTATAGACTATAAACCTATTAATTTAGGGGGTGAGGATACATAACAATATTATCTCTCTTTTTATATAAGAAATCATAATTTATTCATTAATAATTCCTTTTTCCATAATTCTCACTTCTTATGACAGCAGTTATAATTAAATCAAAAAATCTAGTTGGTACGTTAAACGAAAGTTCACTTCATAGAGAACTAAAAAAGATTTATAAGAATTCAGGAGACGAATTAGAGGTAAAAGTAGGAAAACATCTCATAGATATTGTAAGAGAAAATTTGTTAGTAGAGATTCAAATAAAAAATTTCTCTGCTATCAGATCCAAATTAGAACATCTCTTGCAAAATCATAGAGTTTTATTAGTACATCCCATAATTCGCGATAAATGGATCTTGAGTGTCGATTTAAAAACCAATCAAGTGATGCGGAGAAATCTTTCACCAAAACATTGTACATTTGAAAATATATTTGAAGAGTTAATACGAATTCCCCATCTCATATCACATCCAAATTTAATAATTGAATTGGTATTAATTCAAGCAGAAGAAATCCGGGTAAATGATGGTCAAGGAAGCTGGAGAAGGGGAGGATGGAGTAACATTGATATAAAACTAATTAAAATCTTAGAACGTAGAGTATTCTCAAACTCAAAACATTTTCTCGCGTTGCTTCCAGAAGATTTAAACGTTCCTTTTACCAATAGAAACCTTGCAATTTATTTAAAAAAGCCTATTAAATTAGCTAGTATGACAACATACAGTTTAAGAAAAATGGGTCTAATTGAGGTTGTGGGTAAAAAGGAGAGATCATTACTATTTAATTTCGTGAATAATCGAATTTAGTCAACTTATCTTAAAATTTTCTAATGTATGGTAATTCTCTGTAGAGTCCTTCATAATCTAATCCATATCCCACCACAAAAATTTTCGGAATCTCAAATCCTATAAATTGAAGATTATCAAACAATTTCAAAGCATGTACTATACGCAAAACTAATGGAATTAAAACACGAAAAGTCACGAAATACTTGGAAGAACGTTTTTTCAATTGTTACATTCATTTCTGTTACCATTTCACTGATGCTTTACACTCTTAATTTAGATTTCACTATTCCTATAATAAGTTGGAGCATTTCTTTGCGTCATGGATTACTATTATTAATTAATGTATATTATGGATTTAGAGAATAAGTTTCACCTTTTTTTTTATTATTTCATAATTATTAACACATCATTTTTATTGCAATTCTTATGGATCCTATTCTGAGACATAATAACCAGATCTTAGTTTTTTCGTGTTATCAACACAAATGAGGATTCGAGGCTATCATTTTTATATAACTTAAAACAAATACTATATTGTACTAAAGAAAGGAATTTCCAAATCTTGGCAAACATTGGATTTCAAGGTGGTAACATTTCGTACGCCTGATTAAGCCCTCTATTAAACCAAAATGATGGTTTAATTATCTCTTACCCTTAATAATACGCTGAGATTAAGGAACCTTTCATTACTTTTTTTCCAAAAGATATTTTGATTAAGAGATAAATTTTACTGTTAAACTTCCGTTTAATTAAAAAATGAAGTAATAATTTATTATCTTGTTCCTACTATTATTGATTTAATTGATCAAAAATAAGGAAAAGTATGTTTAAACAATGAAAGCAATATGTCAACAATGTGGAATGATCCGATCAACGAAAGATTTAGTGAAATGTAAGGATCGAAGTTTTTTATGTTTCTCTTGTTGGAATAAAAAACGTAAAGAAAATGGATTTGCTCGAAATTTTTAGAATTAGGACAACCGCATCAAAATTTATCTAATCATATGAAACCAGATAAGTGTATTTGGCCAAGTTAAATTTCCTGATTTTTAAATCCTCTTTTATAGATGATTCATCTTTTAAAAGAGGGATTTTAATGACAACTTTATAATCTTCTAAATATAAGTTATTATAAAAGCAATTTTTGTACTTGTCCCAATCTAAAAACATACTGATTGCTATCGCATCTTTTTCAACTGATGGGACTACCGTCATAATTTTCCTCCAATTTATTTATTAAATTAATTTTATTCACAATTATCCAAAAATTTTCGTTTAAAGTAGGCAATCTTAACCCATTACCGCAATGAATAGTGAAGGATGAATGATACACGCATAGTTAATTGAACTTACTAATAACTATAGTAAATAGATAAATAGCATATATAATTGTTTCGATTATAAAAATCAATTAAATAGATAATAAATGAATGCATGCATTACCTTAATATCGTCATAAACGATTTATATTAAGATAATTTATTTCTCATGCAAAATCGTTATATGGAGAATGGGAATTAAGAATTGATGAAAAAAAAATCAGGCAAGGATAAAGAGTTAGGATTTAGAATAATAGAAAAACTTTTAGGAGATTCGCATAGATTAAAAGAAAAATATCCCCCCATTTCTTATATTGTCAATGGTAATCCATCAATACTTCAGATAAATCGTTTGTATGAACTTTTGGGAAATTTAAAGCATTTTTACGTGGTTATTGCAAAATCTAAAAGTGGAGAATTGAAACATCTTATTTGTATAACATTAGCTTCGCAAAGTTCAGATTTCCTTGTGAGTTTAGCCAGAAAAACTATAAAAGATGAACCTTCCCTTCGATTGCTTCAATTTTCATTAATACCAAAACACTTGAGGGTGAATTTATTGTGTTTAAAGGAAATCGAGCAAGAAGATGATCTACAAGGCAGTATCACCCTATTGAAACAAGTAAAAAGTAGATTCCGAAAAACCTTAGAAAATATAACATCCCAAATAGATAATTTTTAAAAAACACAGATAATATAATTAATAAATAATATTAAGATTATGAAATAATTAAAATTTTGAAATCTCATGTCTTTTCGTGAAAATACCGTAAAAGTAATTGCCACAGTTGGACCAGCCTCAGATTCAAAACAAGTGATCAGAGAATTGATTGATGCTGGAGTTGATTTATTCAGATTGAATTTCTCACATGGTACTCATGATGAAAAAGAAACCATATTCAAGAGAATTAGAGAAATAAGTGATAAAGTTGGAATTATTGCGGATATTCAAGGCCCAAAAATTAGGGTTGGGAAGTTCAAGGATGATCAAGCGTTTACATTAAATGTTGGACAAGATGTAAGAGTATATGAAAAGGAAATTGAAGGGGGTGGGGATAATGAGAAATTTTCAGTACCTTTAGTAGGATTTTTAAAGGGAATGAAAAAAGGTGACAATTTCTATGTAAATGATGGGATCATAAAAATCAAAGTGAAAAGCATCGAACGAGATCATCTTGTAGGAGAAATTATAGCAGGTGGAATCATTAGTAATAATAAAGGAGTTAATATTCCCACCAGCCATTTAAAAGCTAAAGTTCCTACCGAAAAAGACATCAAGGATCTAGAATTTATCGCAAAAATTAATCCTGATTTCGTGGCAATTTCCTTTGTGAGTGGAGGAGACGACGTGCTAACAGTAAAAAAAATGCTTGAAAATTATGGGAATAGTGAGATAAAACTAATTTCAAAAATTGAACGTCCCGTTGCTATTGACAATTTCGAAGATATATTGGAAGTCTCTGATGGGATCATGATTGCTCGTGGAGACTTAGGAGTCGAGATTGCTCCGGATCAAGTTCCATTAAGACAAAAGGAATTGATAACTAAATGCAATAAAGAAGGAAAGCCAGTTATTGTTGCAACTCAAATGCTTGAATCAATGATAAATACTCCTGTACCAACACGTGCAGAAGCTAATGATATTTATAATGCGGTTATAGATGGAACTGATGCGGTAATGCTTTCTGCTGAAACAGCCGTAGGAAAATATGCAGTAAATTCTGTTGAAATGATGAACAAGATTGCCTCAACAGCTAGCTCGCATGCTCCAATAAGATCGCCAGACAATTATGACTCCAAACGATTAACACATACCCAGACCCTTGGTCATGCAATACATGATTTGGCAATAGAAATGGAAGCATTGAATTTTAGAGGGAAGATCTTAGTAATAACGAGACAAGGATATGGAGCTCGCATGATATCTAAATTCCGTCCCCCATTACCGATTATTGCAATGACACCTCACAAGCGAACAGCAAGAGAATTGACCTTAGTATGGGGCGTTCAAGCAGTTTATATTGAAAATATTGATTTCTTTAATTTAGATGCTGAAAGCTTAATTGAAGAATCCGTGAGATTTGGTGTTGAACTTGGTATAATTGATGAAAATGAGCACGTTATCATCTTGCTAGTCTCTCGAAAATTTCAAACGAGAGGAAATCTAGTAGGTTTATATTATGTTGGAGAAATTCTCGAATCAGAGAAAAAATAATATCAACCATTCCTTTATTTAAATGTGTACATGCTATTTTTTTCTAAAAAAAACAATTAATTTTATATTTAAAGACTAAAATATAGAACATAAGTTTTTGTTTTAGCATAGATTTTAATTTGTAAATATTAATAAAATTAAAATATTAATATAAAAACGATTGAGGAAAAAAAAATGTCTGCAGAACCGCAAGTAAAACCAGAGT
>Ga0307426_1000699_pt1 | contig 22776 bp, 21 predicted proteins | sample SalMarWE160340MG_FD_202165 | JGI IMG/M metagenome (GOLD analysis project Ga0307426, IMG submission 202165) | Salt marsh sediment microbial communities from the Plum Island Ecosystem LTER, Massachusetts, United States - WE1603-40 | ecosystem: Environmental > Aquatic > Marine > Intertidal zone >...
ACGGCGATAGTAGCCAGTATTCCCGTAACGTCGACGACGAGCGACGTAAAGGCGGATACAACCGCCGCTCCGATAGCGAGCGAGCCTACCTGGACGCCGAGAACCGAAGCTATGGCCCCCCTCGCCGAATCGACGAGATTTCCGCCGAGTACAGCAGGGTCGATCGCTCTTCTCTTGGTCTCCAGCTCCGAGCGCACGGTATCCACAAGCCGGGTCCTGTCGTACATAAAACCAGTATTTACACCAGAAGCCTCGGGCTTTATAGACTTGTTGTAAAAATCTATGCTGCTGTCCATTACGCTGCGTGCAGATTTTTCAGTCCACGTCACCATGGCGTCCAGATCTTTTTCCAATTCGGTAACGGTTTGGCGCGTAACCCTGTACTCGAACTCCTTGGCCACTTTCTGCTTGCTCATAAGTTTCAGTACGTTTCCGAATCTTATAATCTCGTCGATATATTCAATACCTCTCGTTTTGAATTCCAGGAGCCTGCTCCTTATTCTCTCCGTAAACTGAGCAGAATTGCTAACTATTTCCAGGATCATGGAGTCGAGTTTACTTTCGAATTCCCCCAGACTGCGCGTGTCTTCTTTGACTTTATTTATAAGAGTGTCGAGCACCCTATCCGCCTCGTCACAGAGACTAAGCGCGATTTCGGAAGTGCTTTCTATCTTCATTCGAATGCGCTCTTCCTCCCCCAGTGTTTCGAATATGTATTCACGCAGCCGGCCGAAGCCGCTCTTTTCGTACAATTCAGAGCCTGGAGAGTCCCCGGATTCCAAGGCGAGCCTGGCTGAAATAGGAATAATGTGCGGCTTTATGTGAAACGACCGCTCAAGCTCTTTTTCCGTATGATCTATCAGCGTTTTGAGCTCTGCTTCGTCCTTCGCTATATCTACCTTATTTAAGAGAAAGACTATGTTTTTAAGCCAGTCCTCTCTAATGAATCTGATAAGCTTGGCTTCGCTTCCCGTTACCGCGCGCTCGGCTCCGATCGTAAAGAACACTATGTCCGCTTTCGGTATGAATTCCTGCGTAAGCTGCTCATGCTGCTCGATCGTAACGTTTGTACCGGGCGTGTCGACGATGAAAAGCCCTTTGATTCTTTCCTCCGGAACCGAGATGACCTGGTTACCGTTCTCCTGATGCTCCTCCTCCGTTTCCCCGTATTTTATAACAGTTATTCTGTCCGTAGTTGGAGTGATTCCCTCAGGGAGAATTTTGCGGTCGAGGAGCGTATTTATTATCGAGGACTTGCCGGTGCTGAACTCACCGATGAAAACAATCGAGAAAAGATTATCCAGGCTCTCCTGAACGGATTTTATCTTAATCTCAAGCTCTTTTTCCCCAAGCTCCTTAATCTCGTTCAGAAGCGACTGGAGAAGTAGCTTCTGCTCAAGCACTATCTTAGAGTATCGGTCTTCAAGTATTTGCATAATTAAGCAGTACACAATTATAACCAAGAAACCCTACTCTGAATATCCGCAGGGCCGCGGCGTGAGCCGTAACCCACCTGAACTTGTATTAGAACTGGCCGCCGGTAAACTCACTTATGTACTACTTCTTCGATTACGCAACGAAAAATTTTATGATATTAATTTGATTAGATCATATTTGTGTCCGGCTGCTTACATCATAAGTAAATCAATCCTTATATTGATGCTCTTCTTCGCATGTGTTGCATCGGCACAGGAATCCAGGGCTGAAAATATGCACAAACAGAACAGACTTAAAGATGAGAAAAGTCCGTACCTGCTTCAACACGCGGACAATCCGGTTGACTGGTATCCGTGGGGGGAGGAGGCCTTCGAAAAGGCGGCTAGGGAAGATAAGCCCATACTGCTCTCGATTGGGTACTCCACATGCCACTGGTGTCATGTTATGGAACACGAATCCTTCGAAGACCCGGAAGTCGCGGATATGATGAACGACGCTTTTGTTTCGATCAAAGTCGACAGGGAGGAAAGACCGGACATCGACAATATATATATGACCGTATGTCAGATCCTGTCCAAAGGAGGATGCGGCTGGCCTCTCAACATCGTAATGACGCCGGACAAGAAGCCCTTCTTCGCGGCAACGTACATTCCTAAAGAGACAAGATTCGGACGCATCGGCATGGTCGAGCTCGTCCCGAAAATAAATGAAGTTTGGGAGAACCAGAGGGACGAAGTGCTTAAATCCGCAGACACAATCACGGCAGCCGTAAAGCAGGCAAGCGGATTGCCCGAAAACGGCGAAGGCAAAGACTTATCGGCAGGCACGCTCACGGTCGGATACAATCAGCTCCTCGGCAGGTACGACGAGACGAACGGAGGCTTCGGCACAGCTCCTAAATTTCCGACTCCGCACAATCATCTGTTTTTGCTCCGTTACTGGAAGCGTACCGGAGACGAGCAGGCTCTCGAAATGGTCGAAAAAACACTCAGCGAAATGCGCATGGGCGGAATGTACGACCACGTCGGGTTCGGATTTCACCGATACTCCACGGACCCGGTCTGGTTCCTGCCGCACTTCGAAAAAATGCTCTATGACCAGGCTATGCTTGCTATGGCTTATATCGAAGCGTATCAGGCGACCGGGAAACATGAATATGAAAACACTGCCCGCGAGATCTTTACGTATATACTGAGAGACATGACTGCCCCCGAAGGCGGATTTTATTCCGCTGAAGACGCTGACAGCGAAGGCGTAGAAGGAAAGTTTTACGTTTGGACCGAAGAAGAAATCAAGGAAGTGCTCGGAGAAGAACAGGCCGAGCTGATAATAAGAACATTCAACACGGCCAGAGAAGGCAATTTCAACGAAGAAGCCACGGGTGAGAGAACGGGCTCGAACATACTACACCTGAAAAAACCGCTGAGCGAGATCGCTGCTTCTTTCAAAATAAGCGAGGACGAGCTCTCCGAGAAGCTTGAGAATGCGAGGATAAAACTTTTTGAAGTACGCGAAAAGCGGATTCACCCGCACAAGGACGATAAGATCCTCACCGATTGGAACGGTCTCATGATAGCCGCTCTCTCAAAGGGAGCGGGAGCCTTCAAAAACCCCCGATACACAGAGGCCGCGAAGCGAGCCGCGGACTTCATATTAAAAGATTTGCGAGACTCAAACGGACGCCTGCTTCACAGATACAGAGACGGTGAAGCGGGAATCTCGGCCAACGTCGATGATTATGCATTCTTCATGTGGGGACTATTGGAGCTGTACGAAAACACATTCGATATTAAATACCTCAGCACAGCGCTCGAACTTCAGGAGCAAATGACAAAGCTCTTCTGGGACGATGAACACGGGGGATTCTATTTCACGTCGAAAGACGCGGAACAGCTGATCGTTCGCCAAAAGGAAATATATGACGGCGCTATCCCGTCCGGAAATTCAGTCGCAATGCTGAATCTCTTGAAGATAGCGCGAATTACAGGTGAGCCCGTTTACGACCAGATGGCGTCCCAGCTCGGGAGAGCGTTCTCTTCAAATGTGGAACAGGCTCCGATGGCGTATACACAGTTATTGTCAGCGCTCGATTTCGGCTTCGGCCCTTCATATGAAGTCGTCATAGCCGGCGCAGCCGACGGCGCCGGGACCGAAGAGATGCTTGATGCGCTCAGGCGGCAATACATACCAAACAAGGTGACCCTTTACAGGGGTCCGGGAGACGAACCGGAGATCACATCCGTAGCCGGGTTTACAAAGAGTCAGTCGCCGATCGGCGGTAAAACTACCGCTTATGTCTGCCGGAACCATATCTGCAACCTTCCGACAAACGATGTAAGCAAGATGCTCGGTCTCCTTTCCGGAAACAAAGATTCCGAATCGGATTAATTTCTTATAGAATCGCAGAAGCGATTTGACGGAGCAGAATACAGTGCGTAAAAAAGATTTATCGTTGATTTTGTGAATTACGGACTTATAATTCTGCTTTCTGTGCTAAGCATGCAGGTACAAAATTATCGGTAAATATTTCGACCGGGCAGCACAGCGAAAAGTCTGTGTTATAGTATTATTTATTGTAGCCTGACCCGAAGGGCATTATAAGGGAGGAGACACGAATGGCTAAAAAAGGGAGAAGAAAAATCAAGGACCTTGTAGACATGCTCGAGGATCCGGAAAACTCCGGATACATAGGCGGAGACTACGAGGATATGATGGAGCTTCTTGAACAGGAACTAGCCGATTCAGAGGATGAGGAAGATCAGGAAGGGATAGAATGAGAGCCCGCCGCATTCTCAAATTCACCCTTCTTTAAATAAACCATAAGCACCGAAATGGCAGCCGGGGTAATTCCCGAGACCCTGCTTGCCTGCCCCAAAGAACCCGGACGTACCATCGATAGTTTCTGAACAATTTCCTTCGACAATCCCGGAATATCATAATAGGAAAAATCCTCGGGAATACCCAGATCTTCGAGCTTTCTGAATTTATCTATTTGTTCCATCTGCCGTTTAATGTAACCCTCGTACTTAACTTCCATTTCGATTTGCGTAATAACGTCCTCGTCAGAGAGCTTTGTATCGCTACCTTCGATGAGACTGAGCTCGTTGTAAGAAATCTCGGGGCGCCTCAATATTTCTTTTAAGGACTGAGGCTTTTTGAGCGGAGACGAGCCAAGCTGTCCAAGCAAGTCGTTAATGCCTTGAGTCGGGAAGACCTTGACGCCGTGGAGTCTCGTCAACTCTTCTTCTATAGCCCTCTTTTTGATGCGGAATTTCTGATAAGTCTCCTCAGTTACAAGCCCGAGCCCGTATCCTTTCTCCGTAAGCCTGACGTCCGCGTTATCCTCCCTCAATATCAGGCGGTACTCCGCCCGGGACGTGAACATCCTGTACGGCTCGTCTACCCCTTTTGTCACGAGGTCGTCTATCAATATACCTATATAAGCCTCGGAGCGGTCCAGTATAAACGGCTCCCGGCCTTGCACCCGTAGCGCGGCGTTTATGCCGGCTATAAGCCCCTGACTCCCCGCCTCCTCGTAGCCAGTAGTACCGTTAATCTGACCCGCGAAGTAGAGGTTGTCGACCGGCTTAGTCTCGAGAGTCGGCTTCAGCTGCGTCGGATCGACGTAATCGTACTCGACCGCGTAGCCGGGCCTCATTATTTCTACTTCAGCCAGACCCTCAATCGTTCTGACCAGCTCGTACTGTACTTCGAGCGGGAGACTTGTCGAAATGCCGTTCGGGTATATCTCGTATGTCGAATGTCCTTCCGGCTCTAAAAATATCTGGTGTCTCTCCTTATCCCGGAATTTGACCACCTTATCTTCTATGGACGGGCAGTATCTGGGACCAACGCCTTTTATTTCACCTGAATAAAGGGGGGACTTGTGCAGATTGTCCATAATTACATTATGAGTTTTTTCATTCGTATAGGTGATGTAGCAAGGCATCTGCTCCCTTTCGACGGGGCCGCTGGAAAACGAAAAAGGTTTGGGACGAGAGTCGCCGGGCTGAACCTCAAGCACATCCCAGTCGATGGTTCTGCCGTCGAGTCTGGGGGGAGTGCCGGTCTTAAGCCTGCCGACCTTAAATCCGAGGCTGGCGAAAGAATCGGATATTCCGAGAGCCGCGGCCTCGCCTGCCCGTCCCGAGGATATTTTGGCGGGGCCTATGTGTATGAGCCCGTTTGGAAACGTGCCCGGAGTAACGACAACAGTTTCGGAAAAAAAATGCTCTCCCAGGGTTGTTTTGATCCCGGCTACTTTTCCGGCCTGCACCAAAAGCCCTTCCGCCATTCTCTGTTTAATATCCAGATTTTCCCGGGCTTCGAGGGTCGTTTTCATGTAAGATCTGTACGCCTGACGGTCCGCCTGTATCCTTGTAGCCTGAACCGCCGCGCCTTTTCTCGTATTGAGCCTCCTGAATTGTATCGCGGCGTGGTCGGCCGCCCTGCCCATCTCTCCCCCAAGGGCGTCTATCTCCTTTACCAAATGACCTTTACCCACTCCTCCCACGGAAGGATTACATGACATCAGGCCTATAGTATCGATGTTCGCCGTAAGTACGAGCGTGCTGCAGCCCATTCTTGACGCCGCCAGAGCCGCTTCACATCCGGCATGGCCGGCGCCTATTACAATTACATCGTATTTCTTCGGATAATTGATACTCAATCGAATTCACCTCAACCAAAAATCACAAGAATTGTAAATAGTTAAACCGTAAGCGTCAATTATTTGACGGCTGCTTTGGATTATACAGCGCGCGGATGGTAAACTCCTGTCAGAATTTAAAAGGGGAGTATTCGATTGTGACCAACCCGAAAGAGGTTTTTCAAAAAGTAGAGAGGAAAATTAACGCTCGGCAGGGCGATCTTACAAAGATCGGGGCTGTTTACAAATTTGTTGTTGCCGGACCGAACGGCGGCATCTGGGTGGTAGACCTGAGGAAGGATACGTTCGGAGTCAGGGAAGGAGAAGAAGAAGCGAACTGTACTTTCGACACGGAGGAGACACATTTTATGGACCTCTTTACAGGAAAGCTCCCGCCCGAGAGCGCGCTTCTAACCGGCAAAGTAAAGGTATCAGGGGACGTTATGCTTGCCATGAAATTCGGCCAGCTTCTCAAAAACAGCGGTTGATGATAAACGTCAAATCACAATAAAATCCGCTATTAGCTAACCCGGATTGCGTTCATAAATCCGAAAGACTCCATATTCATGAAGAGGCGCTGGGACACGACCGGACCGAACAGTTGCTCTGTCGGCTCGGCACCTTCGCTCAGTATCCGTATTCCCTCAAACGGTCTGAAATGCCGGCGGAAAACGCCTTGAGTTCGGGGTCTTTTAAGTAAGCCAGGCCCCTTGATTTATTAACGCCGCCAGCAGTCTTTTCCAGCTCCGATGCTGCCGCTCGTAAACCGCAGAATTCGGAAAGCTTTCCAAGCGTGTCAACAGGATTTCGGAGAAATTCCTCGTATTTTACTTCTATTGCTCTTTGTCCAAGATTGGCCACATGAGTTCTGGCCTCGGCAATATACTCCTCCCACATCAACAGACCTTCCTCTAAATCCGCTCCTCTTATATCCACGAAAACCTTCTTGCCGCGTATGAATTTCTCCATCAGGTAAAACCAGTATAAGGGCTTCCAGCGTGAATGCCTCTCCCTCAGCCTCGAGAGGCCCCTTTCCCTTCTGGTCCTGAGACTGTTCACTATATCCAGCGGATGCCTGAATATGTGAATTACCTTGGCGTCGGGGAACAGGTCAAGCCAGAAAGGCAGCGTATAGGTATTGCGCGGGTCCTTCCATCCCCATGGAATGTCCAGGTTTGCGGGTGTGCGGTATTTGAAGTATTTCGATACGCCGAGGAATGAAATCGCCCGCGGCGTCGTCATCGTATAGTCAATGAATTTACCGAAAAGCGCTCTGGCCTCTTCGTCTCTCAGCAGGTACTTGATGGTCTCCGGGTTTTCCAATCCACCACTGCATTGTAACAGGAGCCAATCGTTTAACTCGCGGAAGAATACCGCCTCGTGGTTGTCCGTAAGCCTACGGCCGGTGAAAAGACCCAGCTCGTCGAGCATTCTGGTGAGCATGCTCGTACCGGAGCGGCTCATTCCAATGATAATAACGGGTGGGAACTTCATTTTAAGAGTGAAATTACACTAAAGCGGATGATATGACAATCCCCGCCTGGATTAAAAATGAATGATCCTGCTTTATTGGGTAGGAAAATCCACACGCGACACACTAATCGTGTGCAAGTCAGGATTAACGAGCAAGAAAGCTTCTCAGAATCTCGCCCATCTCTGAAGTGGCGAGCTTTTCCAGAGCTCTCTTTTCGATTTGCCTGATACGCTCCCTCGTCAGATCGAACCTTCTGCCGATCTCGTCTAGGGTGTAGGTTGAATCCTGATCTATGCCGAACCTGAGGCGTATTATCTCTTCCTCTCTGGGAGTAAGAACGTTAAGCGCATCTCTAATCTCGTGGGTAAGCGCCGTACTGGCCATTACGGAATCCGGTGCAGGCGACTTATCGTCGGAGATGAAATCCAGAAGAGTAGTCTTTTCACCGTCCAGAATCGGCGTGTCCAGACGTGCTGCGTCATTTGTGGATTCCAGAATCCTCTTTACGCCCTCGACGGAAATCCCCGCCACCTCGGCCACTTCGTCCGGCAGAGGCTTTCTCCCCATTTCCTTATGCAGCATCGAGCTGATTCTGTAAACCTTGCTCGCCTGTTCGAGCACGTATACGGGTACTCTTATTGTGCGGGTCTGATCAAGCAGCGCTCTCGATATTGCCTGATGTATCCACCACGATGCATAAGTGGAAAATTTATAGCCTTTCGTATGGTCAAACCTTTCCACAGCCCTCATAAGCCCCACATTACCTTCCTGTATAAGGTCAGTCAGAGGGAGGCCGCGTCCCATGTACCTTTTCGAGATGCTGACGACGAGTCTCAAGTTAGCCTTTACAAACCTTTCCTTTAACTCCAGTGCGCGGTCCGTATAGACCTTGATAAATGCCATGAGGCTGTCGATCCTCTTTGTCAGCTCGGCTTGAGAAATATTAGAGCCTTCGGTTTTTTTCCTGGAGGTTGATTTGTCTATATTCTTTGCCAGTTTTTCTATGACAATCGCAAATTCCTTTGCTTTTGCCTCGCACTTTTTGATTTGTGCTGAAACTTCAATCTCTTCTTTGGCGGTCAGAAGGGATTCCACCGCCATATCCTTGAAGTATACGTACAGCAGTCTGAACTGTTCATCGGGAGTCCACTCTTCTTCCTGATCGTCCGTCGATGTATTGTCGTCTAGCTCAAACCCGAAGTCCGAATCGTCTCCTTCAATCATATCGTCTTCTCTTATACCGAGAGAAGAATAAGACTCTTCGTCTTCTTCATTAAAATTGTCCATGTTCTCCATATCGGTTGAGCCGTGCTCAACATCCCTGAATTTTGCCGATTTTACACTCATTCCTTTCACCCTTCACCCATAAAGTATTAGATTTGCATACTCAAATAGGAGACCAAATATATCCCTGACTATATTACTATACGGTTCGCGACCTTCATTGTCAAGCAATTTCTTCGCATCTGCAAAAAATTCGATAATGGTGAAAATTTGCAGTGTTGACAGGAGGTAACAAAGTGCATGTATTTACAATATACGCATCAGCTAACAGATTTCAAGGGTGGACTGCTGATTGATCTGATTCTTCGGAATCATTAAAGGATTCGTTGTCTTTTGTTTCCTTGTCCAGGGTCTCTACATAGGCTTCTTGCCCCTCTCTCCTCTCGAATATGGCAGATTCATCCCAGGCCTTCTCAATTGTGGAAAATCTGCCAATTTTAACAAGATTCCACTCCTCTCCTCTCGAATTAGTGATTGTCACAGAGTAAGCGTCATAGCCTTTCCCCTTGTACTCGTTCACGACTTTTTCCGCTTCCTGAGGTGTAGCGAAGGCGGCTATCTGGAGAGTGTATCCGTCAGCGCCCGAATTCACAGTCTCAGTCCGCTCGGCTTTCGCTGTCGTTGCCTCAACATCTACAGTATCGTCATTCTCGACGTCCTTTTCGTCCATGCCATCGCCACCTGGGGACGAGATATCCTCGGGATTGAGCGAAACTAAACCCGAATCCGCATCATAACCGTCAGTATTGTCAGAATCTTTAAGATCCGAAGCGCCGTCTCCCATACTCTCACCCGTCTGTATTTTTTCACTAATAATCACAGCAGGCTCTTTTGAAGATAATGTCTCTTGAGAGAAATCCGGCTTGCTTTCCGTATCTCTTACGTTTTTCGTATTTACGGATGACGGGCTCTCACTTACCGTACTTTGCTTATTGTCCCCGCCGCCGATTATGCCGTATTCATCTAGCTTAGTGCCTACATAAATCCCAACCGCAAAAACAATCACGAACGCAAGGAAAGACCAGAAACCTCCTCCGCCTCCGCGCTTCCTCCGTCCCGAATCCGCGATTATAAGTTGTGGTTTTAGTTTGCTCATGACAGCACGCCGTTACTTTCTGCCGAAGGGGGGATTTGAACCCCCACGAGCTTGCGCCCACTGGATCCTGAATCCAGCGCGTCTACCAGATTCCGCCACTTCGGCGTTTCATAGTTAATAAGACCCTTAATTAAACCCGCTACCCCCCCGCTCAATCCCTAATATTATCACACATCCGCTTCAGCCGCTAGGGTTTTTCCCGACGTAACAACCTGCTATACATATAAAATAACGGCTTTCCCATCAGAAGAGGGAGAATAATTTACAAGACCAAAACTATACGTCAAGCCCAATACTCGGATATAAGTCCGTTATTCGATAACCAGGTACGGAATCAGTCCTAATAATCGCCCGATAATACTCGTCATCCTTCCGAAAACAGGACAAGCACGCCGGTATATGTGAATAGGTAGTTGGCACCGTCTAAAGGAGCGAACTCCGAATTTCCGAAAAAACCGGCTATCGGAACATTTCCGAATACATTACTTATATAAGCAGTATCAATCCCCTCATGACCGTACAGCGAGGATCCCCTCGCACAGCAGTTAAAATAAAGTCCGAACTTATAAGGCTTAGCCGGGTCCTCCCGTGATTTTATCCTTTCCAGCATTTCCTTTAAGTCCTGCCTCGCCATATCGGGGTTCCGTAGCGTAATAGCGACCGTCTGCCCCTCCTTCACGTGCTGGGCGACGCCTATTACGCCCGTTTCCGGATCGAAACCTATTATATTCCTCACGAGGTAACTACCGCCCTTTATTTCATTATCATCGGGGGAAGGAGGAAAGGCCACGAAGAGAAGCCGCATTATACTGCCGGGGTCTTCGAGTATCGACTTTGATACCCTGCTGCTTAAAACGCTGTATGCGGGCTCTCCGTCAAGCTCATAGATCAGGTTTTTGTCGGCTTTCGTAACAAGGCAAGGCGGTCCGACGGGCTGACAGCCCTGCGTAATATCGATTTCGCAGGAAAAGTCCCCGTCGAAAAACAGACCGGACACGGCGCTCGATGCCACTGTATCACCGAAAAATTCAAACGTATCGCTGATGCGCGGATCCTCCGATGCCGCCGCGCCAACTATCGGGATTCTCCCAAGCCTGGATTCGACGCCTTTAAATAACAATTCCGGATTTATATGGAATGGGTCGGGCAAAATCGCAATCATGGAATTTTTACCGCACCCATTCTTGAACTTATCGCCTATTTCTTCACCCGCATTTATGCCGCCTGCCCCGAGCTCTTGAGCAATAAAAGGCTTTACCCGCATTCCGGAAGAGGATACGGCAAGAACCACCACGGCAGGCTCCGCTTCGACCTCATTACTGCCAGAAAGCACCCCTATGGCGCTGCATCCGCATACTTTTTTTGTCTGAGTACGATTACAAACGGAACTTAAAATTTCCTGATAATAAGCCCTATGTGGAAAGGTGGTAAAAACGAGCGCCCAATCGGCCTTGGTAATGCCCGCCTGCTCCATTGCGAGTGACGAAGCCTCACCGGCCGCTTCCACCCCCGTACCTTTTGTTGACAATCCTACGCCCGCTCTTATCATTTTTATATCATGGAAATCCTGCGGTAATCACGCATAGAAGATAATCTTACCGAATTTCTGACAATATAATACTTTAGTCCTCATTTAATCCGCTGGTCAGCGGCGGATTTAAAACATTTGAAGTAACAGGAAGGCATTTCATTCAATTTTTAAGTTTCCCCAGGATATGATACGGACCGGTTTAATCTTGATTACCGGAAGACCTGCATCTTCAAGCTTCATATCGACGTACTGACTATACTTTTCACACAACGCCCTGAGCGATATAGAATATTCATTCCCGCTCTCAATAATCGCGGCCGTTCCATATATGATCAGATAATACAGTTTGCTCCAATCCTCTCCGTACCTGTCCAGCAAAATAGATACTTCCGGATTAGAGCGTATGTTTTTTAACCTCTTGAGATCCCCTTCCTGCACCTTCTTGGGCTTTTTATCTACAGGTGTGTAAATACAATTATTCGTGTACGCATAACAGACAGGAACCACGAGCGGCTGTCCTTTCGGGTCAACGGAAGCGAGCCTTGCTACCCTGCTTGACTGAATGATATCTCTTTCTTTATCCGACGGTTTAGCTATAACGTTACTTTTTACACCGTTCACCATTAATCTTGAATTATATTCAATCTATTTTATAATACCTTGTTTTTTGTGTCGGCAATTTAGCTGTTTTTTTCATGTGAGATCAAATGGACAACGCAAAAATATTTTCAGGGACTTCAAATGTTCCCTTGGCAGAGGCTGTTTGTAAGTATCTTAAAGTACCTCTGGGCAAATCGGAGCTCAGGAGATTCAGCGACGGCGAGGTATTCGCGGAGATATCTGAAAGCGTGCGCGGATCGAACGTATTCGTCATACAGTCTACTTGTCCTCCGACGAATGAGCACATCATGGAGCTTCTGATAATCACGGATGCGCTCAAAAGGGCATCCGCCAGGGCTATTACCGCAGTCATACCTTATTACGGATACGCTAGACAGGATAGAAAGGTTCAGCCTCGCGCGCCGATTTCAGCTAAGCTTGTGGCGGACCTCGTTACAACAGCCGGCATCAGCCGTGTTGTTACAGTTGATCTCCATGCCGGACAGATACAGGGTTTTTTCAACATTCCCGTGGATCATATCTATGCCACGCCTGTATTTATCGAATATATAAGGGAGAAGTTCAATAAAGACGATATGGTAATCGTATCTCCCGATGCGGGAGGAATGGAAAGAGCCAGATCTTATGCGAAAATACTTGATGCGGGACTGGCCATGACCGATAAACGACGTCCCAACCCTAATGAGGCGGAAATAATGAATGTAATAGGTGATGTCTCGGGAAAGGATGTTATTCTTGTCGATGACCTTGTGGATACCGCCGGAACCGCGATTCAGGCCGGCAAAGCTCTTTTGAGAGAAGGCGCAAAAAGCGCCACATTATGCTGTACACACGGCGTGCTTTCCGGCAGCGCAATAGAAAGAATAACAAAATCCGATATAGTCGAAGTTATAATTACCGACACTATACCTCCTTCCCAGCAGGCGGTCGCGTGCGGGAAAGTAAAGGTTATAAGCATAGCCAATCTTCTTGGAGAGGCTATTAAGAGAATAGCAACAGGGGAATCGATTAGCAGTCTTTTTAATTAGAATCGAAGGAGATAAAGAAATGGCACAGAATACCTTAGAAGTATCGCTAAGGAAAAGAATGGGTAAAAGCGGGGCGAGAGAAATAAGAAGAGAAGGTAATGTACCTGCAATTCTATACGGCAAGGAAACCGAGCCTCTAGCTCTGGTGATAAATCCCGGTGAGCTTAAGCAGGCGCTGTCTACAGAAGCCGGAGAGAACACGCTTCTTGAGATGATCGTTAAAAGCGGAAAGGAAGAAATTAAGAAATTGTCACTGCTAAGAGAGATACAATACGATTTTCTGACGGGAAAACCTATACACTTTGATTTTCAGGCCCTCGATATGAATAAGAAGATTACGGTCGACGTGCCGGTGAAAATCGAAGGAAGGCCCAAAGGCGTCAAGGAAGGAGGCATACTCGAAGAGATATTACGCGAGATTACGGTCGAGTGCCTTCCGACAGTTATACCTAATTCCTTCGAAATAGATGTAACGGAGTTGGATATCGGCGACTCGATACACGTAAGCTCTCTCGATGTCGCGGAAGGAGTCGATATTCTAAATGAACTTGAAGATACGATCGTAACCGTCCTCGCTCCGAAGATGGAGATCGAAGTCGCTGCTGAAGAAGCGGAAGAAGAAGCGGCTGAAGGTGAGGCTCCTGAGGGCGAAGAGGGCGCTGAGGAGGAAGAAGCTAAAGAGGAAGGCGGTGAAGAATAACCGAACGCCGAAATGATATTAGTAGTTGGTCTGGGAAACCCGGGAAGCGAGTACGCTTCCACGAAACACAACCTCGGTTATCTAGCCGTCGATGAAATTGGAAAAAGGGTTGGAATAGAACTAAAACAGAAAAAATTCAAAGGTAGTTACGGGGACGGGTTCTTAAATAACGTCAAGCTGGTTCTCCTTAAGCCGGAGACATACATGAACAGGAGCGGAGAATCAGTCTCAAGCGCAGCGAATTTTTACGACATTCCGACTCATAATATAATCGTAATACATGATGAAATGGATCTACCCACAGGAAATATAAGGATTAAAGCGGGCGGCGGAAGTGCAGGACATAAAGGAATCAATTCGATTGCCGATAGTCTTGGAGACAGAAACTTCATAAGGGTCAGGATCGGAATCGGAAAACCCGGGGGAAAAGCACACGGCGCAAATCATGTGCTGTCTCAGTTTGGAAAAGAAGACAACGACGCAGTATTGGATTCCATATCAAGATCAGCCGATGCGGTTGTAGAAATAATAGAAAGGGGTTTGGAAAAGGCGATGAACAAATTCAATGTCAGATCCGAAACTCCGGATGAAGATGGCAATAAAAAAGATTCTCAATAAATTGAAGGAGGTATGACCACATGGGAGAAGTCATTGCATCGCTTTTCGGGCTCATATTGGGCGTAGTGGTATTAGGTTACGCCTTTATCGTATACAGGGAGATCAAATCCCTGCCCGAAGGAAGCGACAAGATGAAGGAAATAGCCTCGGCTATAGAAGAAGGGGCTATGGTTTTTTTAAGCAGGGAATACAGAATAATCGGTATTTTCGTTCTAGCAGTATTTATACTTCTGGGAATATTCATAGATTGGAGAACCGCCGTGGCGTATGTCGGCGGCGCTGTATGCTCCGTACTGGCTGGATTCTTCGGTATGAAGTCCGCAACCAAGGCTAACGTCAGAACCGCGCAGGCAGCGGCGACAGAAGGCCAGGGAAGGGCACTTGCGGTCGCTTTCAAAGGCGGAAACGTCATGGGCCTTTCGGTCGCAGGACTGGGCCTCCTGGGGCTGGCATTAGCGTTTACACTCGGAATAGGCCTGCCGGATAATCCTACGGATGCGACCGGCATTATGTTATTCGCTAGGAAATTTGCCGGAATAATCGGCGGGTTCGCCATGGGCGCAAGCTCCGTGGCGCTGTTCGCAAGAATCGGCGGCGGAATATTTACGAAGGGTGCCGACGTCGGAGCGGACCTGGTCGGTAAGGTCGAAGCGGGAATACCCGAAGACGACCCGAGGAACCCGGCTACTATCGCGGATAACGTAGGGGACAACGTAGGAGACGTAGCGGGAATGGGAGCCGACCTGTTCGAGTCGTACGTCGGCGCAGTAATAGCTACAATCGTAATCGCGGCCGATTACGGAAGAAACGAAATCGCACTAATGTCCATTCCGATTATCCTGATCGCACTCGGCAGCTTCTCTTCCATCATCGGAGCTAAAAGCGTCGAGTGGATGAAAGATCTCGAGCCGCAGCTCGTTCTGAGACGCGCGACTTTCTACGCGGGAGGAATTTATCTGGCCATATCGCTTATTGTGCTCCTGGCAGTCGGACTGGTCGACGGTATCGGCGGTTACATTATATGGATTTGGCTCGCGTCTGTTCTCGGACTTTTGGCGGGTGTTACGATCGGATTATTGACGGAATACTACACTTCCGGGTCCCCTGTGAGAAAGATCGCGGAAGCCTCCGAGACCGGTGTCGCAACTAACATCATCGAAGGACTTTCAGTCGGTATGGCAAGCACTACGCTGCCGGTAATTGCGATTGCTATAGCGATAGGTCTTTCATTTGTATTCGCCGGCCTATATGGTATTGGAATAGCGGCTGTTAGCATGCTTGCGACAATCGGTATTACGATGTCGGTCGACGCCTACGGTCCTGTGGCCGACAACGCAGGCGGTATTACGGAGATGGCGGAGCTCGGCACGGACGTGAGAAAGATCACGGATAAGCTCGATTCTCTCGGCAACACGACGGCAGCCATCGGTAAGGGTTTTGCCATAGGCTCGGCAGCGCTTGCGGCGCTCGCTCTTTTCGCAGCTTATACCAAAGCCGTAGGGCTTCAGTCCATTGACCTTACGAACAGCCACGTTGTGACTGGGATGCTTATAGGGGGAACGGTTCCTTTCCTGCTCGCCGCTCTGACAATGGGCGCGGTGGGAAGAACCGCTCAGAAAATGGTCGAGGAAGTGAGAAGACAGTTCAGGGAAATAAAAGGCCTCCTCGATGGAGACGCCAAAGCGGATTACGCCACCTGCGTAGGTATCAGCACTGACGCGGCGCTTAAGGAAATGATCATCCCGGGTGTTATAGCGATTATTGCTCCGCTTTTTATAGGACTCGTTCTTGGCGCGGACGGCCTAGGCGGATTTTTAGCGGGGGCTATCGTAACAGGCGTAATGCTTGCGCTTATGATGGCGAACGCCGGAGGCGCATGGGATAACGCCAAGAAATATATTGAAGAAGGAAACTTGGGTGGAAAGGGTTCCGACGCCCACAAAGCGGCGGTCGTGGGAGACACCGTGGGAGACCCGTTCAAGGATACATCGGGTCCCGCGATGAACATCCTGATTAAGCTTATGTCGATCGTCGCGCTCGTTATAGCGCCGCTTTTAATCTAAGACAACAAATAAACAGGGGACGGTCTGAATGCACAGGCCGTACCCTTTTAACAAATACATTATTGCATGTAAAATAAACCGGATAAATATTACTGTCGCTCCGAACCTGATAATCACACGGGACGCGGAGCCGCAAAGTCCGAGACAGGAGGTTATACAAAATGGCGATCAAGCCTAACTATTACGAAACTCTTTATGTCGTAAGGCCGGATCTCACGGAAGAAGATTTAGCAAAGATTCAGCAAAAGCTGAACGATGCAATAGCCGCCCATGAAGGTGAAATTATTAAGTCCGACAAATGGGGGCAGAGAGAGCTTGCTTACGAGATTCAAGACCACAAAAGGGGTATTTATCATATTTTGATCAGTAAGGCGCTCCCCGGTGTAGTAGCGGATCTGGAAAAGCATCTCCGCTTCTACAATAACGACGTTCTCAGGTTTATGACCGTCGCGATAACAGAAGACGCCGCGAACAGAGAGAAAGCCGGACCGGAAAACAAAGAAGAAACCGAAACTTCGGAGACCGAAGCCGAGACAGAAGGAGCTGAATAATGGAATCACCGAGAGACAGAAAATATTTTTCAAGAAGAAAAGTGTGCAGGTTCTGCACGGAGCCTATTGAAATTGATTACAAAAACGTCGACCTGATGTCGAGATTTATCACGGACCGCAAAAAGATAGTGCCCAGAAGAAATTCCGGGCTATGCGCTAGGCATCAGAGACAGCTTGCCACGGCGATCAAGAGAGCACGTTTCATGGCTCTGATACCATACACGGTACTACACTGATGAGGCAGGCGTACCGCCTGAACGTAAAGTACAAACAGGCCGGGAGGTTAACAACGAGATGAAAGTAATACTTACTTCAGATGTGAAGGCAGTGGGAAAGCAGGGAGAGATTATGGAGGTTAAGGACGGTCTTGCCAGAAACTTCCTTTTGCCGAAAAAGCTGGCAATCAAAGCGACTCCGGGGAACCTGAAGCTCTGGGAGCAAAAAAGCAGTTCACTGAGGAAAAAGGAAGACAAGATCAGGGAAGATGCCTCAAGTTTCGCATCCAGGATTGAAGGTACGAAAATTACCATCCCCGTAAAAGTCGGAGAAGAAGAAAAGATCTTCGGATCCGTAACCACGCAAAGTATATCCGATGCACTTGGCGAACTCGGATACGAAATTTCAAAGAAGCAAATCGACCTCGAACAACCCATCAAGACACTGGGAACGCACGACGTGACCGTAAAGCTTCACCAGGACGTAAGCGCCAACATTTCAGTGGATGTAGTCGAGGAAAGTTAAAAAAATCCGGGTCTCCGAGGAAACACGGGGACCCGGATTAAAATTTGCCGAATTAGCCTGAAATCCTTTTCGATCTTACTGCTGTTTTAATATGTCCTGATACGTTATCTTTTCATATCCGGCCGGCGGCTGAAACTCGCTCGCCGGTATATCCTGCTTTTTAACACTCGTGATTTCCTCTACTATAAAGGTATCGTCATCGAGTGAATGGTAAACGGTTTTCATAGGATATCCTTCTTTATAAATCTCCTGAATTATCTTGTATTCATTATCAGAAATTGAGGCCGAGCCACCTATGTTCTGGCTTATGTTCTTGACGTCGTTCATCAGTCTCGACATCTTGTCCAGGTCAACCTCATCCCCGAAGCCGGGCTCTTTGCTAACCCAGTACTCCGTCTGTAGTTTACCGTTGTCGTAAATTTCGTACTTTTTGGACTCGTAACCCGCTATGTCTTGCTTTTCGTTAGTCTTTTTCAGTTTGACATCCCTCGTCGCTCTGGTTTGGTCTTTAGTTTCCGACATGAAGGATTCTATGTACTTCAGATATTCATCGCGATTAAGAACTATATAGAGCTTCTTTTCATCGTTTATAAAAATGATGTTCCCGGTTTCCAGGTTAAAGATCACAGCCGGCGAATACGTCCCTGTATTTTCTACCTGTTTCAACATGTTATCTTGTGCGTAAAGCGTGATATTCTGTCTGTCCGGCGTCCCCTGTTCGTAGGTAACCTGCTCCATTACCAGACCGGAATACGCATCCTGTGCGTATACGCAAAAAGTAAACAATCCGGTCAATATAAAAAGGGAAAGAATTCTTAACTGCACTCGCATGCAAATAACCTCCGCTTTTTTTGAAGTATCGTCCCCTCGTCCGCTTTTGATAAGATAACCTATAATTCAGCCGATAGCCACCGGACATCTGCGGTGTATGAGCATAATCGGCGATCTTGTATATACTATTTGTATTGACGCTCATTGATTCTGTGATAGAGTAAACGGGTCAAGCGAGCCATCGCATTTTACGGAGGTTAATAATTTATGGCTGAGATTAATACCAAGTTTGCCCCGATCGGAGAAAAAGAAGTAACAAAAGCGATCGTGGAAGGTTTCGCAAACGAGTTCAATGAATATATTTCGAGTGACGTTATTGTTGTTGGCGCGGGACCGAGCGGTCTCGTAGCGGCCAAGGACATAGCCAAGGCCAAGTATAAAGTACTCCTGGTCGAGAGAATGAACTATTTGGGAGGAGGATTCTGGATCGGCGGTTACCTGATGAACAAGGTCACGGTCAGGGAGCCGGGCAACAAAGTCCTGGACGAGATTGAAGTTCCGTACGAGGAAGTAGAGCCGGGTCTTCATGTCGCGGACGGCCCTTATGCGTGCTCAAAGCTGATTGCCATGACATGCGAAGCTGGAGCCAAGATACGAAACATGACTATGTTCGACGACCTGGTTTACAGGGAGAACGGCAGAGTTGCCGGCATAGTGATGAACTGGACTCCTATTGCCAATATGCCCAAAGAAATTACCTGTCTCGACCCTATAGCTATCGAATCCAAGCTCGTAATCGACGCGACGGGACATGATGCCTACCTCGTTTCCAGGCTGTCACAGCAGGGTCTGTACAAAAAGCTGCCCGGTCACGGCTCGATGTGGGTTGAGAAATCAGAAGAAGCGCTGGTGGAGTATACGGGAGAAGTTCATCCCGGTCTCATAGCTTGCGGGATGGCGGTCAATTCCGTCTTCGGTCTCCCGAGAATGGGTCCGACGTTCGGAGGCATGCTGCTGTCCGGCAAAAAAGCCGCCCAGGTCGCGATAGACATACTCGACAAACAGCAGGAACCTGTCAGAGCTTAATAACGCAAATCAAAAGAGGGGGAGTGCTCACATTTCCCCCTCCGTTTTATCCATCGATACATTTCTTAATATTTTCGATACAGGATCGGCAAGGTTTAGCCTCGTACTGAGCCTTGAGCACCTCTTCCTGCCAGTGTGAGTTGTAGAGGCAGCAGGTCGGATCCTCACAAAAAGCGGCTCCCGTCAATTTATAATTAACCGCTTGCAGTGCGTACGAGCGTAAGATATCAGAAATTTTAGGATCGTCGTACTCGACGAATCTGCCTTTATACATCTTGTCCAGCTCTGTTGCGTCCCTGTCGCTGCTCATTAGACCGCCCTTAATAAAGTAGTATTCACGAGGCCTTGCAGGGGCTTCCACAAGACCGGATGTCGAAATCAATGACGGCTCTCCCGCAAGCACTACCCTCGCGTGATATCTTTTTTTCTCAAATGTGCCGAACAGACGGCCTGTGAATATTATGTGCAGAAAACCATCTCCCGTTTCATCCTGCAATTTATCGGCTATCAGCTTGTGAAATACCCTTTGAAGCCAGAGCCCGTCGTAGAGCACATCCAGCCGGCTTACGTTTCCCAAAAGAGTTCGTACTTCAATGCTCGTAATGCTTCCATCGGTCACATGTAGGTCATCGAGCGGCTTCTCTATGTATTCCACCCGCATCGAGGCAAGGTACTCCGCAAGAAGTTCCGTCTTCTCATTGCTCAGGGTAAGGTATTCTAGGAAATCACCCCTCACTTCCGCGGACAGGCCGAAGCTTTCAAGATAGTCGGCAACCAAATCCGTCCTCAGCGAGGGCGAAGGGTGTTCGGTATATATGAATATTCTAGGATTGCGGCTCATAGGACGTGATGAAGGAGTATTTTAAGATAATCAGAATTGCTTGTATAGGTTGATTATACTACTTCGGCGATTACTTCGACTTCAACAGGAGAGTCCATAGGCAGCTCGGATACTCCCACGGCCGCCCGGGCGTGTCGCCCGGCTTCACCGAAAACCTGAAAGAACATGTCGGACGCGCCGTTTATTACGTTCGCCTGTTTGCCGAACCCCGGCGAACTGGAGACATAGCCGGTGAGCTTTACTATCTGTCTCACTGCATCGAGACTCTCAAGCTCCTTTTTCAAGACGGCCAGAGCGTTTATCGAGCACGCCCTGGCCGCTTCAGTCGCTTCTTCTATTGATACATCTTTCTCTACTTTGCCCTTATGCAACAGCCGTCCGCCTACAAGGGGAAGCTGTCCGGAAATAAAAATCAGATTTCCGGATTTTGATACAGGCTTATAAGATCCCAGAGGCGCGGGGACATCCGGCAACCGGATACCAAGCTCCGCCAGTCGGTCTTCAACCTTTCCCATCCGACTCCTCGAACTCAAGGGCCACGTAGATGGTATTAGTTCCGCGTTTTACAAGGAATAAAACGTTCTGTCCCGCCTTTACGGTATCCATTACTTTTCTGTAGTCATCCAGATTCTCTACCTTTTGCTTGTTGATTTCCAGTATTACATCACCCGGATTCAGGCCGGCTAATGACGCGATGCTGCCGTTCTGCACGTTGGTAATGATCACGCCTTTGGAAATATCCGTTTCGAACATGCGCTGTGTCTGCGGGGAAATCTCCTGAACCACCAGCCCCAGATTCTGCTCCACGGCTTTACCCGGCAGCTGTCTAGAGCTCTGTGCTACTTCCTCGGGAAGTTCTCCGAGCTTGATATTGAGTGTCTCTTCCTTGCCGTTTCTGAGCACCTTCAGCTTGGTCTTAGTTCCGGGGGCGAACGATGCAACAGTTTTGGGAAGCTCGGGCATATCCTCTATCTTGGTCCCGTTGAATTCCACTATAACGTCCCCTCTCTTTATACCGGCTTTCTCGGCAGGCCCCCCGGGAGTTATGTCAGCCACCAGCGCCCCGCGAGGCTCCTTAAGGTTGATACTCTCCGCTATCTCGGGCGTCACCTGCTGAACGTAGACGCCTATCCACCCCCTGACTACTTTTCCGCTGTCCCTGAGCTGAGCGACGACATCTTTTGCCATATTTATGGGTATCGCAAACCCTATACCCTGCCCCCCGGCAATTATCGCCGTATTCACGCCCACAAGCTCCCCGTCGAAGTTAAACAGCGGGCCGCCGCTGTTCCCGGGATTTATAGCGGCGTCCGTCTGTATGAAATCGTCGTACGAGCCCAGTCCGAGCGATCTGCCTTTTGCACTGATAATTCCGGCCGTAACCGTATGCCCCAGTCCGAACGGGTTCCCAATCGCCAGAACCCAGTCCCCGATTTCCAGTTTGTCCGAGTCTCCGAACTTGACCGCGGGCAGTTTTGTCTTGGGCTCTATCTTAAGCAGAGCCAGGTCTGTTTTCGGGTCCGTACCGATTACTTCGGCGTGATATACATCGTTATTCTCGAGTATCACTTTTATGTCGGTTGCCCTTTCCACCACATGATTATTCGTGATGATATAACCGTCTTCACTGAATATAAATCCGGAGCCGAGCCCTCTTCCCTTAAACTCCCGTTGCGGATTATCCCCGAAAAACTTTTCGAAGAAATCATTGAAAGGATCGTCTCCCCTTTCCCCAAATGGCGACTCGTAGGAAAAGCTCCTGCCTTTGGATACGCTTGTGGTGCTTATGTTGACTACCGACGGAGTAAGCTTTTTGACAAGCGGAGCCAGCGAGTTGAAACCGTTCTGCTGCGCTCCGGCTTGAACGTACGAGCCTAGTAAAGTAAACGAAACAACAAATGAAATTACAAATATTCTTGCCAGTCTTGCCATGGCTTGAATACCTCCGGCCAATGTAAGTAATTGATTGATAATTTTGGGAAAATCATTCATTAAGCATCCCCGGCACTCTCACCCGGCGAGCGAAAATACCAATCAACCCGATTTATGAATGTAAAATTATAACTGAAGATTTATTATCGTGTATCTGAATTATATTTCCTGACTCCGGAAGGTGGAATTCCGGGAGGAGAGCCCGGAGTTCGCTATATCGGTTCCTTGAGCATGGTATCCCAGTATTTGAGATGTAGCTTATTGGAATAGAACTTCAATACGAAATTTCTGATCGATGAGATAAATCGGCTGTCCGCGAACGCGAACTTGCCCATCATCCTAGACTGATCCTGT
>Ga0307426_1000703_pt1 | contig 22724 bp, 20 predicted proteins | sample SalMarWE160340MG_FD_202165 | JGI IMG/M metagenome (GOLD analysis project Ga0307426, IMG submission 202165) | Salt marsh sediment microbial communities from the Plum Island Ecosystem LTER, Massachusetts, United States - WE1603-40 | ecosystem: Environmental > Aquatic > Marine > Intertidal zone >...
AATATCGTTCCAAATCCATTACATCTCCTGCGAAAAAGACGTCTTCTCCGCACCCCACGTTCTTGGCCAGACGCTGATATGGGCCTCTTTTATCCCGACCCGCCACCAAGAGTTTGACCTTTGTGTTCTCCTTCTTGACCAAGGGGAGGGCTTGAATAAGGTATCGTAAGCCTTTAAGCCTAAAATTATGGGAGACAAAAAGAAGCAGGAAATCCTCTGCTTTCAGACCATAACGCCCCCTGATCTCTTCTCTATACCGCCTGTTACGGGGGTGAAAGTGTTCGCAATTCACCCCATTATAGATGACGACAACGTGGCCTTCAGGTATCCTATAATGGTCAATGATGTCCATTTTCACCATTTCCGAGATGGCCACAATCAATTTTACATCCCCTCGATAGGGGGCATCCTCCACGATCCCCTCGGCCCACTGCTTGGGACTCAAGATCCTGCCCAAGAACTTCGCTCCCCAAAGCCAGACATTCCCGTATGCCCGCAAGCTTCGCCAGAACCACTTCCAGTGAACCCCTCCGTGGGGCTGCAAGATATCAGCCCGCCACGTATTGCCCACACCCATGATCACATCGTAATGATCCCTGCGCATCTGTCGATGGCACTTCAACGCAAAGGAGAGAATGCGTAGACTTTTAGGAAAGGGAAGCGGAGCAACTTCATGTAGATATAAATCTTCTATTCCGTCATCGAAGTGGTGAGCAAAAACATGGACTTCATGCCCCTCCCGAACAAGAAACTGCATGAGGTCCACTAAATATCTCTCCGCGCCACCCCTGGAGGGCGAGAAATCTCGTATTCCGAGGGCTATCTTCATGAATGAAGAACTTTCCCTGACATCTTCTGATAAAAGGCCTCCACCTGCTCGGCCTGACGCTCCAGACGGAACTCCTTGTGGGCCATCTTATGGGCGGCCTTTCCTATTGCATGACGCAACCGCTCATCCTTCACCAGGGGTAAGAGGGCTTGGTAGATGGCCTGCGGGGTTTCCTGTACGATAAATCCGGTAACCCCATTGCTTACGAACTCCGGAAGCATGCCTTTTGTGGTTACAACCACCGGCTTCCCCATGGCCATGGCATCCCGCAGCGCCCGTGCCGTCCCATCCGACCCTGGGGTAAGCAGGACAAAAACATCCATACAGGCGAGGATGTCCACATAATCATCCATTCGGTACCCGGCCAAAATCACGTGAGAAGCAATCCCAAGGCGTTGCATAGGCTCTATGACACTTTTTTGCATCTGGCTGCTGTGACCTACCAATAAAAGCCTCACTTCGGGAATATCTTTAATCAGATGCGATATAGCCTCCAAGAGGATATCGGTCCTTCTATATCTCTGAAACCTGGCCACGATCCCCACGACGGGAGATGCGGGAGGGATCCCGAAGACCGGCCGCATATCTTTATAGTTTCTCTGCGGATTGAACTTAGTGAGATCAAGGGCGGTGGCCACTTTTGCCACCCTCGCGGGTGTAAATCCCAAGCCCTCCACCAGCCGCTCCGCACCCCGCTCCGAAAAGGTAATGAGGCCATCGGTATAGCGCCTGAAAAACCATCTGCTGATGGGATCCGCCTTGAGGGAATCCATTTTATGATCTACCCGGATTGCTGGGGGCCGCCGCCTGGAAAACCTTACCGCCAACCCCCCAACGATGTGATCGTGGGAATTATGGAAATTGACGATGTCAAATTTCTCCTGATCAATATAGCGTGCAATGCCCTTAATGTCGCTAACCATTGCTTTCAGGAGGTAGATCTTATGAAGCTTGGAGATAGGCTCAAGATGAAAGATATCAATGCCGCGAATGCCTTTTTTGCGAACTCCTACCTCTACGCTCTCCAGAGCCTCAAAGGGAGGTCGTCGATAGGCTAGGACCACCTCATGGCCCCGCTGTTGGAGGGCATGGCAGAGGTTTACCACTGGTTCGGACGCTCCTGTCCACTTCCAATCTGAAAAGAGGTGGAGGATCTTCATCGAGCAGGGCCCTTCCAATACTGTTCCTTGTATTGACGATAAAACCCTATGGTGCTCCTGATCCCTTCATCCAGGGTGGTCTTGGGTTCCCAGCCCACCACTCTTTTGATTTTTGCTATATCCGTGTAGTAGTCACCTGGCTCCACTTCTTTCCGTTCCGGGGTAAATTCGGTAAAGTCCACACTACCACTGCCCGCGATATCTACAATCTTCTCGGCGACATCAATGAACGTAATGGGAACTCCCGTGCCGACATTGAATACCTCTCCATAGGACTGGGGAGAAGCAGCCACCATCAAAAAACAATCCACCAAATCACCTACGTACAGAAAATCCCTCAGAATCCTTCCATCTCCGAAAACCGGTATGGTTTCATCATCCATGGCCTTGCGGATAAACCAATTCAGGACTCCAAATTCATCGTGCTGCATCTGGTGACGCTCCCCATAGGTGTTGGTGATCCTGAGGCAAACCCCTTGAATCTTATGGATATCGTGATAGACGAGGATCATCTTCTCCGCCGTTAAGTTGGTCACAGCATATATCCCCTTAGGATTCGTAGGATGGTTTTCATCGACAGGCAGATGGACGCTTACCCCATACTCACCTCTGGTACCTGAAAAGACGAGTCTGACATCCCTGTTGAACCGCCTGCAGGCTTCTAATACAACCAGGGTCCCCCGGCAGTTGATATCGAGGTCCTGAATGGGGTTGCGCACACTCTCCACGTGGTTCACCTGGCCAGCCAGATGGAAGATATAGTCTTGTCCTTGCACCAAGTGATCCATGGAGAGTTGATTTCTCACATCGCTGAAGTTTACGTGAAACTTATCGGCAATGGGGGAGATGTTGAACAGGTTACCCCCTTGACGGGGGATCATGTTATCCACCAGAGTGACCTTTGCCCCCTCCTCCACCAGCCGGATGGCAAGGTTGCTCCCGATAAAACCCAACCCGCCGGTAATTAATATTTTTTTTCCTTGAAACAGATTATCCAAGGTTATGATGGCTCCTTTCCAATACTGAGTTTCTTTCCCCCGCGGCGCTTGTAAAATGGGGGGCGTGTGCTCTTCTCAAATTCCTGTAGCACCTCTTCCCAAAGGATCTTCTTTTTACCTATAATCTTTGGAAAGTACCTGTCAATGACCCAAAAAGACAACTTCTCATAGCCGGGATCGATGTAAGGCATATTCCTAACATTTAATGTATAGCGTGACCAATCTTCAAGGTTTTTCGGAGGTTGGAAACCACTTTTGATCGCATCCTGGTAAAGCCGAGAACCTGGATATGGAGTGAAAAAGAACAACTTTGTCTTCACCTTGTTATTAACTCGCTTTACTTCGTTGACATACAACACCGTTTCTTTCAGATCATCGAGTGGCCTTTCAGGAAACCCGCACATCAAAGAGATAACGGGTATAATCTGATTCTGTCCACATTTCTTGGCAAACGTAATGGTATCTTCCAAGGTTGCCTTCTTATTAATATAGTCTAAAATCTCTTGAGAACCGCTCTCAGTCCCCGTCAATATCCGGTAACATCCAGCCTTACGGATCAATGCATAGAACTTATTATCAAAACGGGCCAATTGCCTGGGGTGGCCAAGAGCCTCCCATACAATACGGGTCTTTCGCTTAAGAATTTCTTGGCAGAATGTTGCTACGCGTTCTTGATTAACAAAAAAATTATTATCGATGAAATAAATCGACCTGATCTTCCGACTTAATCTTTGTGCAAGGGTGGTAATTTCATCTGCTAGTCGATAAGGGTTCATTGCTCTCCATCGACCTTTATAGACAACCGCATCTGCGCAAAACCCACAAGACATGGGGCATCCGATACTGCTCAGGTATGAAAAATGGGGGTGAAACTTATTTATATCTATGCAATCATAAGGCATTGGGTCAAGATCTTCTAAAGAAATGATGGGGCGATCTACGTTGTTAACTGCTCTCCCACCATCTTTGAAGGTGATCCCAGGGATTTGATGTAAATCACCCTTGTCTTCGATCGCCTGAACAAGTTCCGCAAAGGTAACCTCTCCCTGCCCACGCACCACGATGTCCACATAGGGACTCTTCACCGACTCTTCTGGAAGCAAAGAGACATGCCAACCACCCCAGACGATAGGGACATCGCTTACTTTCCGAACCACTTCGGCTGCAGCAATGCCGCCTTGAATTTGATATCCAGTCATTGAGGAAATTCCTACGCAGACCGCTTTGTCGAGAGATCGCTCTAATGTCGATAAAGCGTGGCGATCGATTCTTTCATCGATCAATACGACAGCATATCCCTTCTTTTGTAATACAGGGATAAGTGCTAAGACAGAAAGTGGTAACTCGTGATGATGTTTTTTGGGTTGAACCCTTGGATAAAAAAGAATAACTGTGCGATTCTCGTCAGACTTCAAAGCTTTTGTCTCCTTATCTATATTTTTTTTGCTGAGATTCACGGTAGCGTTCCCACGCTTTTGCATGTTTAATAAACGTATAATAGAACGTTGAGACTGCAATGATTAATCCGGGTATGCCATCCAAAAAACCCCTTTTAAAAACATATTCCTTTATGAAACGAAAAGGTGGATTCAGCACCATATGAACCACATTGAAGCCCTTTCCTTCCTGGAGCATATCGTCTACGGCGACTTGAGAGTATTTGTCGATGGTCTTAATCTGATCTGAGATATCTCTATACGTGTAATGGTAATAACGGTTCTTCAGGGTCTTCACCCTCCCTTGCAACCTCACCTTGGCATGCAGACCACCTTCCCACCGTCCTCTGTTTCGATCGTAGAGCCTAATCTCATAGTCAGGATACCACCCGCCGTACTTTATCCATCGCCCCAGGTAATAGGTGCGCCGATGGGCAATGTAACCGTCCCATTGGCCGTTGCTAGCCTTGAGTTCCTCTCGTATCTCCCGAGCCAACTCAGGGGGAACCTCCTCATCGGCATCAACAAACATCACCCAGCGGTTGGCCGTTTTATCAGCGGCATACTGATATTGATCTTGATGGTTCGTCCACTTCCGCTGAGAGAGTCGGCTGGTGAATCGGCGGCATATTTCCACCGTGCGATCGGTGCTGTAAGAATCTACTATCACCAACTCATCGGCCCACTGTAAGCTGGTCAGACACCGCTCAATGGTCCTCTCGTTATTAAAGGTTAGTACGTAAACAGAAACCTTCTCCATTTATCTTTTTACCGTTGCGGTGCTCCTGTTGAGTTGCGCACGTACCGTATTATACACCTTTTCCACCTCTATCAGATCCATACACCGATGATCTTCGGGACATATCCTTTTGAGGCATGGGCCACAGGGAACCTCCTCGCGGATGACTACATGTCCTTCCCCCAAGGGTGAGGTCGTCCGGGGATCGGTGGGACCAAATATGGCCACTACCCGTGTACCCACCGCCGCTGCCACGTGCATAGTTCCTGTGTCATTGGTGACCAACAGGTGACATTGTCGCAACAGGGATGCCAACTCTAATAATGAGGTCTGGCCGGACAGATTGAGGCATCCCTCACCAATCCCCTCAGCAATAGTGGCATTCAATTCCTTTTCTTTGGGGCGAGAGGAGCCAAAGATGAGGATAGAGGCGTCATACGTTTTTTCCAATCTCTTTCCTAATGCCACGAACTTCTCGAGCGGCCAACACTTGGCCTCCCCATAGGTGGCACCGGGGTTAAAACCGATCAGTACCCTCCCTCTCAGACTATTGTCTGAAAGGAAATTATCGGCCCACTTCTCAAGCTCCCCGTTGATGGATAAGGAAGGCAATGAGGGAGATGGCTCACGGCCCAAGCGCTCTATGAGATGAAGATAATAGTACATGCGATGTGTGCTCAGGATTTCTGTGGTTCGGTCGAGCCGTTCGGTCAACAGCCAATCGCGCACTTCACCCTTATACCCAATACGGTGGGGAATCCCCCCCAAAAAGACTAACCAGGCAGAGCTGAAGGATCGGGGGAAGATGACAGCGAGGTCTATCCCTTGCTGTTTAATGAGTCGAGACATCCTCATCTCATCAAAAATCCTCTGTACTCCTTTTGCCCTATCGAAAGAGATGACCTCATTGATGTCCGGATTGGCCTTCCAGAGCTCAGCTAGGTGGGACTTGGCCAAGACAGCGATATGGGCTTGCGGAAAGATTCGGCGCAAGGAGTTAACGGCAGGAAAAGAAATGATCGTATCCCCGACCCAATTGGTTCCTTTTACTAAGATCCGCTTGACATTTTTATATCTTTCCCTTTTGCTAGCCATTTCAATAAAAAGTTACCAAAGAATATTAAAAAATTAGTTAACCATAGTGATTTATCGATGTCAACTTCTTCTTTTATACAAAAAAACTTGACTTTTTTTTCATATTGTTATAAAGTTTATTTCTTTTTGTCACGTAAAAGGTGGTATGATGCGGAGATTCTTCAGCTACGGTATAATCATACTTGCAATTACAAGCTTTTTCCCAGCTACCCACCGACTATTCTTTCGTTTAATATCCAACATCCTTCAAACTACCCCCCAGGCAGTAGAGAGTGAAAAGCGAGACATGAGATTCACTATGCCCAGCGGGTCAGGAAGGGAGAGATGTGTTACCATTGACCCAGGGACCATTTACATAGGGGATGATGGCGGGGTCGGCCTGGTGTATGAGAAGGAATTTACCCTAACATCAGTGGAGCGTAAGCATACCCTTTCTTTACGTGTAGCAGGAATGGTAGGTGCACGTAATGACAATGAGAGTGAAGACTACAATAATGGTTTCTTTACCAATAAATTATATATAAACGAACATTATATAGATAATCTTAACAATTATTGCTATCAGGAAGAAGATAGAACATTCAGAACCATTCTTGTCCCTCTTCCCTCAGATATATTGCGCCCTGGACGTAACAAGCTCGTCGTCATGGCAAGAGGTCCTAAGGGCGGCAATCACGATGATTTCGCCATACAACAAATAAAACTCGTGCATAAGTGAGGGGTAATAAATCCCTCCGCCTTGCCCCTTTCATCCCTCAGTGAGCAACCCCTCTATAACCCTCGTTCGAAGCAGAGATACTCTTTTTTCTCCCTTGTTATGTTTATGCCCCGAATTTTTCTAGTTTCAGGGCCGAAGCAAGCATCAGGGGCATCTCATGTAGTGCCAAAAACCTCCCCAGGCCACCTTTGACGCACGCCGCCTCGCTGAATTCTTGAACGTCGTCTATCCGCTCGTATTTTGAATAGAGCATGAAGGGGTTGGGGTGCCAGCTGTGCCCCTTGAGCAGCGCCGGGGTAGAATGGTCTCCGGTCACGGCGATGACATCGGGGTCCAGCTCTAAGAGCACGGGAAGGTGCCGGTCCACCTCTTCGATGACCTCGACCTTTTTCTCAAAGTTACCGTCCTCGCCGTAGCTGTCGGTCTTCTTGATGTGCAGAAAAAAGTAGTCAAACTCCTTATAGTGATCTTTGAGGGTCTTGAACTCATCGACGATGGTCTCGCCGGTCTCCAATATCTCCATCCCTACGAGTCTCGCCAGCCCCTTGTACATGGGATAGGTAGCGATGCAGGCAGGGGTCAGCTTGAACAGATCGCTCATGCTGGGGATTGCGGGGATCTGGGAGATCCCCCGCAACAGTACCGTGTTGGCGGGGTGATGGTCTTGTAATACCCCGTTGGCTCGCTCAACGAAAAGTTTGATGATCTGAGCCGTGTGCTCGGCCTCCGGGGCCAGGGGTATCGGCGGCTTGGGAGGGTTGCCCTCTCTCTGCGGATCGGTATCTTCGATCCGGCCATCCAGCCCCTCCTCCATAAAGCGCAGGACAAAACGGTGTTCCTTGCCGTGTTTAACCTCCACCCGCACACCCTCTATCTCCTGGATCTCCTTCTGCAGGAGCTCGCAGAGCTCCATGTTCTTTTCCGTGGGGATGCGCCCTGCCCTGCGGTCGACGATAACCCCCCCCTCATCCATGGTGGCGAAGTTGCCGCGCGCCACCACATCGCTCTTTCCCAGCTCCATCCCGATCCCCAGGGCCTCCAAGACCCCCCTGCCGATCTCATAGCGCAGGGGGTCGTAGCCGAACATCCCCAGGTGCCCCGGTCCGCTCCCCGGCGTGATCCCCGGTGAAACGGGATCGGTCACCCCGCAGATGGAGCGGGCAGCTAGTTCATCCAAATGAGGGGTATGGGCCGCCTCCAGTTCTGTCTTGCCGTCTACGCGCACCCCCCCTACCCCGTCCATAACCAACAGGACGATCGTGGAAGGGGTCTTCAGTGTCAAAGACCTGATGAGTGCCTCATTGGCCATTGTTCACCTCCCTGAATATTCCCTCTCAGCCCATCCAGCTGGGGTTTCTCTATCCCTGTATGTTGGATTAAAACCTTGAAGGTCTCTCCCATCCCCCCGGGGAGGATGAGCTTCTTGACGGTAAGCCGCTCGGCCATGCCCTCCCATTCTGCCTTCCCCTCGCCCATCCGTACCACCTCGTCCAGGATCCCCAGGGCGAGAAGAAATCGGTATTGGGGGACCAAACCGGTGAGTTGCAGCCCGTACTCTTCACCCCACTCGATGAGGGAGGTAAAATCCACATGAGCGGTCATATCCTGCAGGCCCGGATCCCCATAGGGATCGGCGAGGGCCCGGTGGTCCCGATAGCACAGGAAGGTTCCCTCCCCACGAAGGGGGCTGTAGAGCTCCTGGGCCGGATAGCCATAGTCGATGGTGACGACAAAACCCCGCTCCATGCCCTGCGCCACCCCCTGGAGCCATCTCCCTGCCTCTAGGTTCACCTCCGCCCCTTGCCCCTCGGCAAGGGTGATTCCCAGGCGTCGGAAGTATGCCTCCAGCTCAGGTGTAGAGGGATCTTCGAGAATCTCCTGAAACACCCCGTTATCCAGATCCACAAAGATCTCCTTTAGTCTCCCACCCTCCTGCACCACCCGATGCACGGGAAAGGCGTCGACCAGCTCGTTGGAGAGAAAACATCCCTCGACCTCCATCGCACCCAAGTCCGCGACTGAATCCCACGTTATCTTCGCCCGATGAAGTGATAAAAGCCCCTTTTGTTTTTCGATACAAACGGGGCTGATCTCCACCATATGGTAGCTTAGGAGACTGTAGAACTGTCCCTCCTCTTGTTGGAGGTAATCAAGGATATCCAAGCAGAGATACCCTTCTCCCCCGCCCATCTCCACGATCTCGAATGTACCACCCCCCATGATCCGCCACATCTGGGCCATCTGTCTCCCCAAAAGGGCCCCAAAGATGGGGTGGACCGTGGGGCTGGTATAATAGTCCCCCGCCCGTCCCCGGCACGCCCTTCCCGAGGAGTAATAACCATATTGCGGGTGGTAGAGGCAGATCTCCATAAACCGCGCGAAGGTGAGGGGGGACCCTTTCTCTCGTATCTCATCCGAGATGATCTGATGCAGCACCTCTGAAACAGCTTCCCTCACCATACCTTAGAGTAACCCCCTGAGCAACCGTAAGTTCACTACATCCCAATCTTCCCCTTTAGGGTCTTTCCCCTTGGGGGTCTCCAAGATAAAGGGGAGGTGTGCCAAACGGGGGTCCTGCATGAGCAGACGAAAAGGCTCCAGCCCAAGGTGGCCCTGACCGATGTGCTCATGGCGGTCTACCCGTGTGCCCACAGCGGCCTTGGAGTCATTCAGGTGAATGAGCTTTAGGCGTTCCAGGCCGATGATCCGATCCAACTCCCTCATAGTGGCCTCGTACCCCTCCGGGATGCTGATGTCATATCCAGCGGCAAAGCAATGGCAGGTATCGAGACAGATCCCCACCCTTGCGTCTTCCTCAACCATTTCAATAATTCGTGCAAAATGCTCAAAGCGACTACCCAGCGTGCTCCCCTGTCCGGCAGTGGTCTCCAGCAGGATCTGTACTTTTATGTCCATATCCGGCATGTTCTGCACTCGGTAATACAATAGATTGATGCCCCGGGCAATCCGATAGAGCCCTTCTTCCTCACCACTCCCCCGATGGGATCCTGGATGCATCACGAGATACGGAATACCAAGGGCTTCAGCCCGCTGCATCTCCTCCCAGAGGACCTCCTGAGATCGATTACAAAGCCCCTCATCGGGTGAAGCGAGGTTGATCAGATAGCTGTCGTGGGCCGCGATGGGGTTGATCCCCGTTTCATTACGAGCCTGGTGGAAGGCCTCGATGGCATCTGGATCAAGAGGTTTGGCACGCCACTGATTGGCATTTTTGGTGAAGAGCTGAATGATATCGCACCCGATCTCCTTGCCCCGCCGGAGGGCTTGGGCAACCCCACCGGCGATGGACATGTGGGCCCCTAAGGACCGCGGCTCTCCATCGTGGGGGCGCCCTCCTCCTATTGAATCCCCTCCATCAACTCCTTCACCTTCGCCTCTATCATCCCCTGTATCTCCTCCAACCGCTCTTGAGATGTGGCCTCAAACCTGAAAACCAGGGCCGGCTGGGTGTTTGATGCCCGCAGCAATCCCCAGCCATCAGGGAACGTAACCCTCATACCATCAACGTCAACGACATGATATTTTTGACGAAAGTATTCCGTAGCCTGCTCCACGATCTGAAACTTGATATCATCGGGGCATTCCACCCTGATCTCCGGTGTGACAGAGGTCTGGGGGATCCCCTCCAGGAGCTCTGAGACCTTTTTGCCGGTCTTGCCCACGATCTCTAAGAGACGACAGGAGGCGTAGATGGCGTCGTCAAAACCGAAATAGCGATCAGCAAAGAACATATGTCCACTCATTTCTCCAGCCAGCACGGCCTTCTCTCTTTTCATCTTATCTTTGATGAGGGAATGCCCGGTCTTCCACATAATGGCCCGACCCCCCAGCCGCTCGATCTCGTCGTAGAGGGTTTGTGAACATTTAACCTCCCCGATAAACGTCCCTCCTCCCCGCTCTTGAATGATATCCCGGGCGAAGATGATCATCAGTTTGTCACCCCAGATGATTCTTCCCTCCTCATCGATGACCCCGATGCGATCGGCATCACCGTCATAGCCTATCCCAAAATCGGCCTCCGTATCCTTCACCATAGCGATGAGGTCCGTAAGGTTCTTTTCCACCGTGGGGTCCGGATGATGATGGGGGAACCGACCGTCCATCTCGCAGTACAACGCCTCCACCTGGCATCCCAGGTCGCGCATAATGGGCACGCCCACGATCCCTCCTGTCCCATTGCCCGCATCGACCACGACCTTGATCGCTCCGCCTACGTGGATGTTGGAGAGGATATACTGATGGTAGTCTGTGATGATATCATGCTGAGCGAGGCTCCCCTTTCCCTGAATGTACTCCTGTTTCTCAACAATCTCCCGCACCCGTTGCAGTTCTCTACCGTAGATCGCGTCTTTCCCCACGCAGATCTTAAAGCCGTTGAACTCCGAGGGATTGTGGCTTCCGGTGATCATCATCCCTCCTTCTTGTCCCAGATGGACGATGGAAAAGTAGAGCAATGGTGTGGGGCAGACCCCGACATCGGTAACCGCTATGCCACTGCCTACGAGTCCTTCTAAGAGGGCATGAAAAAATGGATCGGAGCTCGGACGACAATCCCTTCCAACAGTAATTTGTTTGATCCCGTGCTGGGAAAAATAACTGCCACACCCCCTCCCGAGCTCGCGAACAGTCTCCTCAGTGAGATCTTTGTCGACGACCCCCCTGATGTCATATTCACGGAATATCGTGGGATTCATTACACCCTCCAGAGCTGATCCTCATTCATTCACCGCCATCCTTTTGGCAAAGAAACGAACGGCAAAAAAACCCAAAATCAATAAGGCAACAAAGGCAATACTGAACGTATCGATATATTTGGTCAGATAGAGCTTCGCTGTCTCCCCAAAAAAATATATCAGGAGTCCTACCAAAAAGAAACGAGCGCTTCTGCTGATCACGGAGACGAGGATAAATCTCTTAAGATCCAGGACGAAGACCCCCGCTGAGATAGTGAAGACCTTGTAGGGTATGGGGGTGAAGCCAGCGATACCCACAGCCCAGATATCATATTTCTGATAATATCTCTCTACAAACCGGATTCGTTCCTCGGAGATGAGGCGTTGCAGTAGAGGCCTTCCACCCTTGAGTCCCAGAAAATAGCCCAAGATACCACCCAACACCGATCCCAGGCTGCAGATTGCCGCGTATACGAAAGAAAGGGGGGGACGAATGATAGAGAGGGCGATGAGCAATACATCGGGAGGCAGAGGGAAAAAAGACGATTCAGCAACGGCGTTAAGAAAAAGGGCCATGCCCCCATACGGGGTAGAGGCCCACGAGATAACCCACGCAACCAATCCCTCTGATGACATACCCATCTTCTCCCGCAAGTTTAAGGTAATATGTTACGGGAGAGGATGGCAAAAATCAATATATTTTACAACAGAGGACCAATACCTCATTTTACAAAGAACTTCATACCCCCTACTGAGAGAAAGACCATAGCGATGATCTTGAAAACGACATGGACGGTGAAGGCCAACCGAATACCATACTGATAACTCAAAAAGAGTGAAAGGTCGGCCACAAAAAGAAAGCCAACGGTCCAGATGATCAGATTGATCACTGTCTCTATCAATCCACCCTTATATTTCCTCCGCGCAAACAAAAAGACGATAATAATAATTAAATAGACCGACAACATCAAACAAAGAGAAAGAAACAATTGCATCATGTCCATGGGAATTTTCATATGTCAAACCCCTTTCTGTTCTTTTATTGCATCACTTGGGATACTGCGCTACGATCTTATCAAAGGCCTCCAATACCTTCCTTTTTATGGGGGAATCGGTGTAAAACCTATAGATGTCCCATCTCACCTTGCCGATATCCGCTACGATCCGTTTCGTCAGAGGTAACCCGAGAATATTAACCATCTCTGTCAATAAAAGTGTTATCAGGGCGTAAAAACCATCGATGAAGACCAACCGATCTGAAGGATTGGGATAGTACGCGGAGATATTTTTGAGTATCTTGTTTTCGTCCAGGGGCAGGTCCTTATCCAATGCGACACCGCTAAATAATGTGCCATAGTCCTTTGCCAACTGATCCATGGCCTTCTTCACCACCCCTTTTGTCCGTGTCCCTAGTTCTTTTCTCAGATCGTCCAGCACCAATCTGAAGACCTCTATAAAGGTCCGCAAAAATCTGGTAACTTCGCCATACTCTTTGTCCTCATAGGTACCGATATCTCGCGATTTTTTAATCAGCCCCATGAGCACCAGACGATAGAGGATGTTGATGACGGAAATCTCATCATCGCCGCTGAACTTGATCAGTTGGGCAACATTCCTGTTGCCGTCGATCAATGAAAAGATGAACCGCTCATTGGCATCTAAATCCTCCATGATTTTTGCTTTATCCCTTTCGATGTACGGGGGAACACGGAAGATAATCTTATTATTCGGAATCATCCTCCTGAAGGTGGCGAAATCAAGACCCCTCCTGGCGGCAAACAGGGCAATATCCAATGGGGTGTAACTCGCCACCACATCCTCTTCTCCCACCGACTGCTTTTCGAAGTAAAATTCCCCATCCTTCCATGAAAAGAGTTCGGAAAGGATCTCCTTGACCTGGAAATCCAGCAATTCATGCAGTTCCTTCCCCGTGAGCAATCCCGCCTTCACCAAAAAGGTACCGAGCCTCACCCCACCCTCTTTGGCCCGGGCCGCCATGTCTTCCAGATTGGATGACGTCATAAGCTCCCGCTGGAGCAAGAAGTTACCGAGCCGCTCTTCGGACTGCGTGGTGCGGGCGGAGACGATCCACCCCTCCTTGAACAAGATCTCCTTCTGGGCATAGTTGCTGACGACGGCGGCCACCCCTGTTTGGGCGCCAGAGAAAAGGGCGTACAAAAGCCCCAATAACGGAACATCATCAAGACCACTCCGAAAGGCGACTGATTCCGATACCATCGGCAACTCTTCAGCAGTAGGGCGACGCTTGGCAGCCTCCTGCCACTCCGTGATCGCCTTTTCAAACTCTTTGTTTTGGAAAAAGGTAGTGCCGTTGGACAGGTGCTGGAAGAACTTCGTGTCGGGGAAATTAGTAGATCGCAAGGACTGAAAATCTTGTCCTTCCTTTTTTTCCAAGATCTCCTCCTGACAAGATCTTTGCTATGAGAATAGATATGAACTTATGGTAAAAAATATTAAATAAACAGCTAGCATAGTTACCATTCCTCCCCTCTTTTGTCAACTCCAAAATTTTCTTTCCACAAAACTCTTTACAAATCAACCATTAAAAAAAATTGACAAAAAGGGGAAATAAAGCGTAAGGTCATATTTCAAAAAGGTATGAAGATATCTATGGAAAAACAATACGTCCCTGCTGAAGAGATAGAGAAAAGAGTGCACACTTTGCGAAGCGAAGTGGCAAAGAGGGAGTGGGATGCAGTCCTTATCGTACAGAATGTGGACCTCTTTTATTTCTCCGGCACCATGCAGAATGCCTTGCTGTTCGTCCCGCTGGACGGAGAGGAAACCCTCATGGTCAAAAAGTACCGGGAGCGTGTCCAGAGGGAATCGGCAATAGCGCGGGTAATTCCCCTCAACTCTTGGAACGATATGCCCGCCCTCATTGTTGAACATTACGGAAGGACACCTCAAAAGATGGGGATTGAGCTCGATGTCATTCCGGCCAAAGACTATATACGTCTGCAAGAGATATTTGCGGGAGTTGAGATCGTCGATTCATCATCCCTGATCAAGGCAATCCGAAAGATAAAATCAACCTATGAAATCGGGCTGATGAAACAGGCAGGGGAGATAGGCAAGATCGTCTTCGAGGAAGTTCCGCGCGTGCTCAAGGAGGGGATGACGGAGATAGAGCTCGCCGGAATCTTGGTGGCGGTGTCCATGCGCCACGGCAATCAAAACTACCTCCGCATGAGGGCATTCAATGCTTATGCGTATTCCTGGCATGTCCTGAGCGGCTATACCGGTGGTGTCCTGAGCTATATCGATGCTCCCATGGGGGGTATGGGGCTTTCTCCCGCCTTCCCCGTGGGTGCCAGTCATAAACCGATCAAGGCACATGAACCAATCCTTATTGATTTCGGGATCTGTTATAACGGCTACCAGATCGACGAGACCAGAATGTTCTCCATGGGTGAACTCCCAAAGCGGTTTAAAGATGCCTATCGGGCCACACGCGAGATAGAGGCAGCGATGACAGCCGCGGCCAGACCAGGGGTCTCCTGTCACGACATATACCGCATGGGGTGGGAGGTAGCCCGCAGATTGGGATATGAAGAGCACTTCATGGGTCCTCCAGATTACAAGACCCGCTTCATCGGTCATGGCATCGGTTTGGAGATCGACGAATACCCCTTCATCGCTCAGAACCATGATTATCCCTTAGAGGAGGGGATGACATTCGCCTTGGAGCCCAAGATGGTCTTTCCCGAGGAAGGGGCCGTAGGCATCGAGAATACCTTTGTAACGAGTGAAGAAGGGGTCGAGCAGCTCACACCAGCGGAAGAAACATTGATAGAAGTGTAAGGGAGTATCATCCATGACGGAGGTTACGTGCCGATGAAAGAAGACACACAACGAGAATTAGATCTCATCGTCGCCCAAGTAAAGGGACATCTGCACTATCAAAAGGAGCTGGGTATCCACACCCTCCTCACCCAGGGCACACGGAAAGAACGCCTGAACCTCGCTAGCATAAGACAGGAATTGGGGGAGTGTACCAGGTGCAGACTCCATGAGGGGAGAAACCACGTGGTCTTCGGCGAAGGCGATCCCCATGCCGCCCTCGTCTTTGTAGGAGAGGGCCCTGGCAGAGAAGAGGACCTGCAGGGCAAGCCCTTTGTCGGCAGGGCGGGGGAACTGCTCACCCGTATCATTGAGTCCATAGAACTGACCAGAGAGGAGGTATACATCGCCAACATTGTAAAATGCCGCCCCCCCAAAAATCGCGATCCCAAACCAGACGAGATACAAACCTGTCTTCCCTTTCTCATGAGACAACTGGAGGCCATCAAACCACGGATCATCTGCTGCCTCGGGACCTTTGCCGCCCAGACCCTCCTGGGGACAGAGGAGCGGATTTCATCCCTCAGGGGACATTTCCACCCATACAAAGGTGCCAAACTCATGCCCACATATCACCCCGCCTTTCTCTTACGCAATCCCCAGTTTAAAAAGGATGTCTGGGAGGACATGAAGCGAATCAGGGAGGAGTACCAGAGGCGGTAGGCTCTTAAAAATGGTGAGGCGATACAGTGCCTCTGCATATTTCCGAATATTACGCACTAGTGATATAATCGTTGAGTGTAAGAGCATTGTATGCGAAGAAACCTCGTCTGATGCAATCACGGTATATTGCTTCATGACAGAAAGGAAAAAACCCCTATGAAGAAGATCGACTTTGAAGCACATTTTTATACACCGGAACATATCGAGACGATGTATCACCATAAGGGATATCCGCGATTCGCGGATGATGACAAGACAAAGGACCGCCGGCTTTGGTATAACGCTGAAGTGGGGCAACCTTTTCCAGATTTCCTGCTCAGTAGCCTCGTGAACCTGGGAGAGGAGCGGCTTAAGAAGATGGATGCATACGGAGTTGACGTGCAGGTACTCAGCCTGTCTGCACCTGGTCTGGAACAATTTGACCCGTCAAAAGGTGCGGCCCTTGCCCGAAGTGCCAATAATGCCCTCGCCGAGGTCACAAAAAAGTTTCCGGAAAGATTCATGGGATACGCCGCTCTAGCGCCTGGCAACCCTGACGAGGCAGCAGATGAACTTGAACGGTGCGTGAAAGAGCTCGGCTTCAAGGGGTGGAATACCCATTCAAACTATGGTGAGTCATATCTTGATGACAAGAAATATTTGCCAATAATAGAGAGGGCAGAGAAGCTTGACGTGCCAATTTACATACACCCAACTGTCCCGGCCATTGCTCAGCTGAAAGGATACGGCTTTGCCCTCGCCGGTGCACCTTTCGGGTTCGGGCTTGAAACGGCATTGTGTATGATGCGCCTGATCTATAGCGGGGTGTTTGATAGATGCCCTGAACTAAAAATCATCCTCGGGCATCTCGGTGAAGGGCTGCCGTTTCTTATGAAGCGCATAGACTGGGCATATGTGAGGCCTTTCGATCCTCATGCCAGACCAAAACTGTCAAAAAAGCCAAGTGAATATCTTCAGCACAATGTATTCGTGACGACCAGCGGAAACTACTATCAACCGGCCTTTATGTGCACGTATGAGGCAATGGGCATAGACAAAATCCTTCTCGGCACTGACTACCCCTATGAGGATACTGAAGAATGTATACAATTTCTCGAGGGATTACCGCTATCCCAAGAAGATAAGGATAAGATTTACTCTATCAACGCAGGTCAGTTAGGTATCAGGTAATAACATTCAGCGAATCATAATTTTTTCGTTCTCAGCACGTGATATATATGATCCTGATTGAACATGATTGTATATGGGTGGGATCCAACATCACGTGTGAAGACCTGAAACGCTTCTTGACAATTGTATGAAACAATGTTATCTGACATAGTATCATATTATGATACATTGTCTTACAATGAAAGACAATTTCTGCGTGTCCGAAGAGTGGTATAATGTCCACAGGGCAATCTGCCAAGACAAAACATCTCATTGGAGGAGTGTGAGGGAACATGAAAAAAGAACTGACAGCAGCTGAAAAAGCCAAACCCTATGCGAAGTACTTTGATCAGCCCATGGTCCCCGCCCCCAAGGAAACCATGGATATCCTGGCGAAGGGGCCCATAGACCCCGCAGTGGCGCTCCCTATCCATCAACGCAATGATATCCTCAAGCCCGGCAATCTGCCGACAGAAAGAGGTTATTGTTCGATGCCCGACAACAGCGGTTTCGTCGCGATGGTGACCCAGATGCCGGGCGTCACCTCCGAGATGATCGACTGGTGGTTTGCCTGGCACGGACTGGAATCGCTCCGCTACAAGATTTGGGATCCCGACGAGCATTACGCCGTGCATGTGCTGGAAAAGGACCTGAACCGCCGCCTCGACACAAGGCTCAATACTCGCGAAAGAAACTGGAGGACCACCGACATCGTTGATGAGGATGTCGGAACCGGCACCGTGGTGCTGTATATCTCGTTCATGTCCCCGGAGGATTACGGATATGACATGGATCAGTTCAGGGCACCCAACGTCCTGACAGCCGTCAGCGCCAACTTGGGGATGGTGGAGTCCCGAACTCCGATGGCTACATTCTCCCATGTCGCCCGTGAAATCCCCGGCGGCATCGAGCTCAGAAGCCGCTTCTGGCTGGGCTGGCACATCATTGACAAGAAGCCTGCCAGAGTGGTTGACCACGTCCCCTTCGAACTCGTGAAGGGACTGGCCTACCATTGCCCCAAGGAATATGCCAACCTGGCAACCATCCTTCCCACGATATACGAAGAAAACGCTCATGTGATCGATAGCATTGAAGACTTCCGATGATTGGGGGGGGAATATCTTCTTCCGTTAAGACTGTCAATGCCTGATGAAGCAACACCTTGGATGAGAGGGGGTGATGGGTGGCCTTTGGCAAAGGGGCGTATGATAGTAACGGCACCACAGTTACAAAAAAGAAGGAGGTAACGAGCCGATGAAAAAGAAAAAGTGGTTACTCGTTGCAGTGCTCATGACGGCTGCAATGGGGCTGGTTATCAGCGGATGTGGCAAGCCATCCCAGGAAGGTCCACAAGAGATCCTCGTGGGCTCCGTGGCATGCATAACCGGCATGTATGCAGGTATGGCTGACGGCGGGGTCTTTGGTCAGCAGGCAGCCGTCGAGGATATTAACAAAGAGGGGGGCGTATTTGTAAAGGAATACGGGCGTAAAATACCCATCAAACTTACCGTCGTCAACAGCGAGAGTGACCCTCTCAAGGCTGGCACGCTCGCCGAGAGTCTCATTCTCCAAGATAAGGTACAGTTCCTTACCAGTCATAATGAGCCACCCCCCATGCACGCGCCGGTAGCCACGATGGCTGCCAGGCATAAGGTCCCCCATCTGGCCAACGTCGCCGTTATGGAGCCATGGCTGCACATGAGGCACGAGGCCTCGCCGCCGTGGGACTACAGCTGGACATTAGGCTTTGCCATAGCGACCCCGGCTGCCCCGGGCAGCATTTGGGACAAACCAGGCTATACTGTCGCAGATACCTGGAAGGTAGAGCTGGATGAATTCAGCGACAAGACCAACAAGAAGGTAGGGGTCTTCGCCAGCGACGATCCCGATGGTGTAGGATGGTATATGCTGTTTTCCAAAATGCTAACGGACTGGGGTTATGACGTTATCGGACCAGACAAGAAGGTAGGCCTGTTCCCCATGGATACCACGGACTTCAGTTCCATCATACAGGTGTGGAAGAACAACAATGTCGAGATACTCTGGGGCAACTGCCCTGCTCCTCTCTTTGGGTCACTATGGAGACAGGCCCGTACACTGGGATTCCAGCCCAAGATCGTTTCGGCGGGAAGGGCGGCACTGTACTACACCGATATCGAATCGTGGGGGGGTGACCTCCCCAACGGCATCGGTACGGAAACCTTCTGGAGCCCGGCGGTCAAGACCTATACCGCCATCGGTGATACCACTCCGATGAGCCTCTATGAAAGATGGCAGAAGGAAAAGAAACGGCCGTTCAACGTCGCCATGGGGCTTGGCTATCAAGTTATTCAGGTCCTGGTTGATTCCATTGAAAGGGCAGGCACCCTTGATGCCGATGCCGTGCTCAAGGCCATCGGGGAAACAGATATGGAGACCATAGTCGACCGGGTCAAGTTTGACCAGGAGACGCATTTTGCCAGGATACCGGTTTTCTTCGGCCAGTGGCAGAAGACCGACAAGCCAGAGGTATGGGAATGCCCGATAGTCTTCTCCAAGCATGATTTCCTGCCGGCAACGGCTGATTTCCTGTTCCCCATCCCCTATGAGTAAGAGGAGGAACTCAATCCGGGAGCGGAAGATACAGAGAAGCGACAAAGCTGATTTGGCAGCCTGATAGTTATACCATGCAGAGGTCTGGCAGGGCATGAAGCAAAAAATAATTGCATGCCCTGCCAGAATTTTTTGTCATCACGTTTCAAGCAGAGAATGGTTGATAAAATGACGTACAACCATGAAAACAGGAACTTCAGCCTCCGATTCTTTGCTGGAGATTCCTATTCTTCCAATTGATCAGCTACATATCCGAGACCGAGCTCTTCAAGCTTTTCTCTGGTCGGCGTACCGGTCTTCAGATCCCAACCCCGTGCTGCATAGTATTCGTCCAGCATCTGGTTGAGATCGTCTTGGCTGATGCGGTGGCCTTTGGATGCCCCGTGTTGTAACGGTTCCTTCATCAAGCGCTCCGGCAAGGTATCATCAGCGCGGGTAAATCCCTCGCGCACATTGAATGCCCTGGCTACATTATTGATGCGCTCTCCCACCTGCTCAATCTCCTCGGGTGTGTAGACAAGTCCAGTTACGGCCTCCATCAAGGCCGCCGTGTTCTCGGTCGCTATATGGGGCACGGCCATGTCCAGCAAAAAGGCACACATGGTAGGACAGTCGGTAGTGGCCGTTCGCACATCCTGGTTCCATTTGGTCAGCTTCCCCTTCCCTTCCGTGGCGAAGCGGTCTACGGCGTAGGGGATGGGAATCCCAAATATCTCCTGGAAGGCATATCCCCTGTTGTGGTCCGCCCCCGTATAGGAGGTGGCATAATTGAGCCCATGGGCCTTGGCGCCTCGCACATCATACGCGGGGAGCTCCAGACCCTTTACGTGCAAAGCATATTTCTCTGTCCCTTTGCCGATCCGTTCAGCCGCAGCCTTAACGCCGTCTGCCAGGAGATCGCCGATACTATGTCGAAAGGCCATCAACCGGAGCAGCGTAACCATGGCCTCGTGATTCCCAAACGTGAGCTCCAGCCCTCCGGTCTCTTTCGGCCCTAAGATCCCCTTCTCATACAATTCCATAGCAAAGCCGATGGCCACCCCCGCCGATATGGTATCCAGACCCAATTCATCGGACAGGCGGTCGGCGGCAATAATCGCGTCCATGTTGTCGACACCGGTCTCTCCTCCAAAGGAGTATAGTGTTTCGAATTCAGGGCCCTCGGCCAAAATGCCTGCATAGGACTCTGTACGGGCCAATTTCAATTGACTGCATCCCACCGGACACCCGGAACAAAACTCCCTGCCGACATTCCGGGTCTCCAGGGCCGCAACGCCGATCTGTGCGACCGGCGCGAACTCACCCGTAGCCATCCAGTTCTTGGCCGGAAAGATGCCCAGGGCACACGTATTGTCGACATTGGAGGGGGTGCCGGTCTTTGTAAATTGAGGATACAGGACAGGGCTCTCTTTCATCGCCGTGGTCATCCTCCCCCGCGCTTTTTTCAATTTTTCTTCGGAAGCCACGGAAACAGAACCGGTGCCCCGAACCGCGATGGCCTTGAGATTTTTGGACCCCATGACCGCGCCGAGCCCCTTCCGCCCTGCTGCCCGCATCTCATTGATGATGCAGGCGATCGTGCTCAGGTTTTCACCGGCAGGACCGATGCAGGCGATCCTGACATTCTGGTCGTTCAGCTCATTCTTGATGACCTGCTGGCAGTCTGTTGTTTTCAAGCCCCACACCCCGGCTGCACTACGGAACTGGGCCTTACCATCTTTGATCCAGATATACGTGGGCTTTTCGGCCTTGCCTTCTATAATCACGACATCATAGCCTGCACGCTTCAACTCCACCGGAAAGTGCCCACCGGTGAGGGCAACGCCGACGGTGTTGGTCAAAGGAGATTTGGCAGTAACGGCCATCCTGCTGGCACACGGGATCGACGTCCCGGTAAATGGTCCGACAGAAAAAATAAGCTTGTTCCCAGGACCTAACGGATCCGTCCCCGCATCGAGCTCGTCAAAGAGATACTTAATGCCAAGGCCCGCCCCGCCGATAAAGTCCTTGGCCACATCAGGGGGGAGTTTCTCGTCTTTTGCTGTCGATTGTGAAAGGTTTATCCGCAGGATCTTCCCGGTATATCCTCCTTTATACATGACCTGCCTCCTTTTTTTAGAGGTTACGCGTCCCATAGTAGGTTGTTCACAAGACCCCCACGTCAAAGGGTGTTATTCATGATAATAAATTCAAGCACGGTAAACAAGCCCCATAGCGCAACAGCCCCTTCACCTGCTACCCTCCGCCCACCAGGGGCAGCATCAGGATCTCATCGCCGTCCCGCAGTTCGGTCTCCATGCCATTGAGGAATCCAATGTCCCTGCCGTTGACCAGGATGCGGATCTTGGGTAACGGGCGATCCTGCTCCGCATCGGAAAAATAGGAGGCAAGTCGTGCCCCCCATTGTTCGACCATCAAGGCAACCAATGCCTTGACCGCAGTCCCCTGGGGGATGGAAAACTCGATGACATCTTTGCCCAGGATCTCTTTCAACCCCAAGATCGTGCGAATCGTGATGCTGATCACGGTAATATCTCTCTACTCGATACACGGGACATCAGGGATTCTATAGCTCAGGACCGCGTCCTGTTTGAGCTGATCATCAATAATTGTTGCAAAATCTTGCTTTTTTGACAAGGACAAAAAGGAGGAGGAACTCACCTGCCGAGGCAACGTCTCTTCGGCATGAATTCGTTCAGATGCATATGAGACAGAATTAAGGTATAACCGAGGGGTTACAACAGAAAGGAGGGACCTCTCGGATGCAGGTTTTTGGGCTTCTTAGGC
>Ga0307426_1000704_pt1 | contig 22692 bp, 21 predicted proteins | sample SalMarWE160340MG_FD_202165 | JGI IMG/M metagenome (GOLD analysis project Ga0307426, IMG submission 202165) | Salt marsh sediment microbial communities from the Plum Island Ecosystem LTER, Massachusetts, United States - WE1603-40 | ecosystem: Environmental > Aquatic > Marine > Intertidal zone >...
CCGTGATTCCTCTCGAGAATCTCGTTCACGATTCTGGAGATCGTACGTGTTATTGATTCAGAATCCATTATGATTTTTTCAGACATTATGACTTCCTAATTATATACGCTCCTCAGCACTCCTTCACATTCGTAGTCAAACTCAAAATCCTTGGTATATCGCTCGAAAAAAGTTGCGGAGTCATTGTATCTTATCTGGACTATTATAGAATTGCCGGATTGCGATATTTTAACTTGTCTCTTGTCCCCGGGTATGCCCATGCCCTCGAGCTGCTCGGCAATGGCGGTTTGTATATACCCCTTACCGTATTTGTGATAAACGTCCGCGTTCTCCTTGCACACGCCTTTTATACCTATAAGCCCTCTGTAGTAAATCGGGACGATTTGAAAGCCCGCATAGATAATAAGTCCAAGCATGGCGAGCCAAAAGATGGTAGACAAGCTCTTCATCTAATCGTTTCTCCTGCCGGCGCCGGTTAGAAAATCTTTAGTCCGATTATTGGATCCCCGAAAGGATTCTATCCCACCTGACCTTGTGAAAGAGATCGGGATTATCGAAATCCCACGACCAGTGGATCAGTATAGCCTTCCCCGCGATATTCTGTATCGGGACGAATCCCCAAAACCGGCTGTCCTGACTGTTATCCCTGTTGTCACCCATTACAAACACGTATCCTTGCGGCACCTTGTTAACGGGAATAAAATTACCTTTATTGGTGACGGGCTTGCCCTTCCTGTAAATCGCGAGGTGATCTTTTCCGGAGAGATCTTCGGTATATTCGTCGAACTGCTCGCCGTTTCTCTCGTCCACATAAGAGCCCATAAAGTCAAGCGGGACTTTCTTACCGTTTATGACCAGATCCCGTCCGTCTAAGTCTATGGTGTCTCCGGGAAGTCCCACGACGCGTTTTATATAGTATATGCCGTTTTTCGACGGATCGTGCTCATTATTCGGATAAGTAAAGACTATAACGTCTCCCCTTTTAATGTTTTCCAGGGGCAGGATTACCTTATCGGTAAACGGTATCTTGGTCCCGTAAATGAATTTGTTAACAAGCAGATGATCACCGACCAGGAGAGTGGGTATCATGGATCCCGACGGGATTTTGAAAGGCTGGAACAGGAACGTACGTATTAGGAGAGCCAGAGCAACAGCAAAAACCAGGGCTTCTACATTCTGTCTGAGCTTGGACTTCGCATACTTGGAAAGATAATCGTCCGAAGCCGCCTCGAGATCAGTCGTTTTGGCCTTAATCTCGTCGGTATTGCCGCCTGAAAGCGCCTGCTCCAGGGCATTCATTTTCTTGTTCAAAACATCGACCGATTCCGGCTTCAGCTTTGAACCGTGCTTTTTTAACAGGGATTTTGTTTGGGAAAGAACCTGCTTGGCCCTACTCTTAACTTTTGCATCCCGTGACCATGGACCGAACATAATTGAGGTTTGATTATATATGGTGAATGCGGTTGTTTCAATATTTGCAGAGAGATAGAAATTAAACTGCGTATCAGGTAAGCTTTAGACCGCTGAAAATCAATAGCTCTCCGACTCCAGCATCCTTTCGACCGACTTAACTCCCTCGACCTTCTTAATCGACTTCATTACCTGCTCCAGCTGATCGAGGTCGGTAACGACCACGTCGAAAGTCCCGACCGCCAAGTCTACGTCCGTCGAGTGTATCTCGGCCTTGGAAATATTTACATCGGAGGAGGAAAAAGAGCTTGTGATGTTGGACAGTATGCCGGGGCGGTCCACGCACCTTACGACTATTCTCGCCGGTCTCTGGCCCTGGAAGTTCCGATCCCACTCGACGTCAATGCGCCGCTCGTGATCCACGTCAAGAAGGCGCGGGCAGTCGCTCTTGTGGATCGAAATTCCTTTACCCCTCGTTATGTAGCCGGTGATCTGCTCACCAGGCAGCGGGGAGCAGCAGTTGGCAAATCTTATCATAACGTCGTTGTATCCGCTTATAAGCACGCCGCTCTCGCTCGACCGCGTAATAGTCCGTATTATCTTTTCTATTCTCGATTCCTTATCGGGAGCGGCCTGCAACTGATCCGACGGCACGGCGCGCTTGAGCAGGTCCGTGGCGGATATCTTTCCGTAGCCCACGGCAATGAAAAGATCATTCTCATCCTTGAACTTCAGCTCGGCCATGGCATCGTCAAGCTCGCCTTTCTTGAGCATCGACTGAAAATCGAGCCCGTGCTGCTTGAACTTTCTTTCGCATATCGACTTGCCCACGGCTTCCGACTGGGCGCTCTCCTCGTTCCTGAGCCAGGAGCGTATCTTGGTCTTAGCCCGGGAAGTAACGACAAACTTGAGCCAGTCGCGGTTAGGTTGCTTGTCGTTGGACGTTACTATCTCCACCGTATCCCCGGTCCGGAGCTGATGGTTAAGGGGCACGAGCTTTCCGTTGACCGTCGCTCTCGTGCATGTGTTGCCGACCTCGGTATGTACGGCGTAGGCGAAGTCTATAGGGGTCGCGCCGCTCGGAAGCTCCATCAGGTCCCCGTTCGGCGTGAATACGTAAACGACGTCCGAAATAAGCTCGCCCTTTATGGCTTCCATATATTCGGTCGGGTCTTTAATATCCTTCCATTCGAGGAGCTGTCTCAGCGTTGAATAGATCTCGTACTGATCTTTGCCGTTGACCTTGCCTTCCTTGTATTTCCAATGGGCGGCGACTCCGTACTCCGCTATCTCATGCATAGCTCTCGTTCGAATCTGTATCTCCATCTGCTCACCGAAAGGTCCTATCACGGTAGTGTGCAGTGACTGGTAGCCGTTCCCCTTTGGGAGGGCAATATAGTCCTTGAAGCGGCCCGGCACGGGCTTCCAGGACGAGTGCACCGCGCCAAGAGCCTCATAACACTCCCTCTGGGAGTTAGTAATCACCCTGAAAGCTATCACATCGTAAACGCTCTCGAATTCAATATTCTGGGTCTGCATCTTTCTGTAAATCCCGTAAACATGCTTGAATCTCCCCGTGACTTCAGCGTTTACATCGAATTCCTGTAGTTTTTTCGCAATTACGCCTTTGATCTCATCTACGTGCTCTTCCCATTCCTGCCTCTTCTCCGTGATGAGCTTACGGATTTTCTCGTATTCCTCGGTGTTTAAAAATTTAAACGAAAGATCCTCAAGCTCGTTTGCGACCCAGTTTATTCCGAGCCTGCTTGCGAGCGGGGCATAGATATCCATTGTTTCCTTTGCAATGCTGTTCTGCCTGTTAGACGGCAGATACTGGAGCGTGCTCATATTGTGCATCCTGTCGGCAAGCTTGACCAGAACTACCCTGATGTCCTTGGCGGTAGCAAGTATGAGCTTTCTGAATCCCTCCGCTTGGCGCTCTATCTTGGTCGTGTACGGCAGCTGGCTTATCTTGGTCACGCCGTCCACCAGAAAAGCGATTTCAGTCCCGAAAAGGGTCTCGATCTCATCGAGTGTCGCCAGCGTGTCTTCCACCGTATCGTGAAGAAGCCCCGTGATTATCGAAGAGACGTCGAGCTTCATCTCAACGAGTATCCCGCTCACCTCAAGCGGGTGGCTCAGATAAGGCTCTCCCGAGCTTCGGGTCTGCCCCGCATGCACCTTCGCCGAATAGACGTACGCCTTCTTTATGAGCTCTACATCGGTGTCGCTCAGGTATAGATAGGAATTTACGCGCTCGATAATGTCGTTCAGCCTTATCATGACGGTTATGAAAAATAATCCTTGTTTATTCTCGCCATTACCCTTTCATTTTCGCATCTGGCCGCATTAATCACGGACGTAAGCGAGGTAAGGGCTTCGTCTAACGAGTCGTTAACTATAATATAATCATAGTAGTCTATATCTTCTATCTCCTGTCTTGCCGCAGTGAGGCGTCTTTCTATCTCTTTTTTATCGTCGCTTTCCCTCATTATGAGTCTGTCCTTCAGAATCCTGAAAGACGAGGGCAGAACGAAGCAGAACACCGCTGAATCGTATTTTTCCCTTATTTGCCTCGCTCCCTGAACGTCTATGTCGAGTATCAGATCTACGCCGGACTTGCGGGCACGCTCGAATTCGGCAAGCGGCGTGCCGTATGATTTACCGTGCACTTCCGCATACTCGGCGAATTCTCCGTTCTTGACCATGTTCCTGAACTCGTCCTGCGAGACGAACCTGTAATCAGTTCCATCTGTTTCACCTTCTCTCCGAGCCCTGGTTGTGCAGGATACGGAAAACTCGAGATTATCCACCAGCTTGAGCGCATTTTGAACCAGCGTCGTCTTCCCGCCTCCCGAGGGTCCTGAAATTATGAATATTATTCCTTCTCTCATTTTGATATCCGCTCTGACCGAGTTTAACCCCAATTTAGTCTCAATTGCAAAAATTTACAAACAATTGCAGATGGTTCTGTTCTAAATCTTACCCGATTTACTAAGTTCCTCGACGATCTTCTTCACATCCTGGGACCTGTTTTTATCCAGCACGAGAATGCCGTCATCCGAATCTACGACTACCAGATCCTTTACCCCAACCAGGGCTACTGGCTTTCCGTCCCCGATTATAAGACAGTCGGAGGAATCCACAGCCACCGTCTCCCCCCGCGCGATGACTTCGCCTTCATCTTTTCTCAGATACTCATCGAGTGACTTCCAGCTTCCGAGGTCGCTCCACGGGAAGCTGACGGGTATAACGAGGGTGTTATTTGATTTCTCGAGTATAAGCGTATCGATCGAGCCTGCTTCCACTTGTTCATAAAACGGAGATACGACGTCCGGTTCCGAGAGAGACCCGATCTTTTCCAAAATATTTTCAAAATCGGCGGACCACTCTGGGAGTATGCGTCTGAATTCATTCAGAATAGAGGAGTTCATCCATACAAACACACCGCTGTTCCAGTAATAACCCCCCTCCTTTATAAAACGCTCGGCAGTTGCCAGGTCGGGTTTTTCCGTAAACCGCTCTACCTTGAGAGCACGTAGGCCGTCGATTGAAAAAACAGCCTCTTTCGTCTCCTTTATGTACCCGTATCCGGTCTCGGGAGACGTTGGGTGAATCCCTAAAGTAATGAGAGGAAATTCCTCGTTATCAAGCTCTACGCAGGCTGCATCACAAGCGAATTCGAGCACTTCCCTGAATGTCTCGTCGTCGCCTATGGCATGGTCCGCCGGAAGCACCACAATGACGGAATCGGGAAAGCGTTTACTTATTGCCAGTGTGCCGTAAGCGATACAGGGGGCGGTATTTTTTCCCACAGGCTCGGCGATAATATTCTCGCGCGGAATATCCGGCAAATGCTTCCGGGTCTCTTCGGAATAGGCGTCAACGGTGACAACGTATATATTATCCGCCGGTATAAGGGGGAGAATTCTGTCCACCGTCTGCCTGATCATCGACTTTTCGCCGGTCAGGGAGAGGAACTGTTTGGGCTTCTTCTTACTGCTGAGGGGCCAGAACCTTTTACCCTCTCCGCCCGCCATGATTAAAGCGCAAATATTCATCTAATAATACTAATGTAGTTACGAAAATTCTCAATCTCTTGGAGGGAATAGAATAAAAATAGCCTGCGTAAATTGAGTCTGTTGCGGCAAGAGCACCACTTTAACGAGTGAAGGGAAAAGAAACAATCGTATGCGTCCCGCCGACGCTGTAGCAAATGTGCATGCTTCAGAACATTGCAGCCAGCTCCGCGCTGTCAAGCCCCTTGAGACTCTCTTTGACTATATGTGCCCGGGAAAGCTCATCAGCAGAATAAGAATTGGTGACCGCGAGACACTTCATACCCACCGACAGCGCGGCCTCGACCCCGGAGACGGAATCCTCCACTACGAGACACTCCTCCGGGGAAATCGCGCCTGCGCTCGGACCCGACGCGTTCAGCCTTCTGAGAACCTCGACGAATACATCCGGCGCGGGCTTGCAGTTCTCCACATCCTCGGCACTCACTATGACGTCGAAATAATCGCCGATTCCGGCAAATTCGAGAATATCCGCTATTTCACGGCGGAGCGCGCCCGAGCCGATTGCGAGGCGGTATTTACCGCTCAGCTTACCGATAAAGTCCTTTACACCGGGCAGTATTTCGATGTTGTCCTTGATAATGCTCTCGTAGTGTCCGGATTTTCTCTCCATAAGCTCACGTATCACGGTCTCATCGTGGGTTATTTCCTTATCCTTGAGCACGGTCTTGAATAATGTTTTGTCGTCGTAAGCGAGGTAATTGGAATAATATTCCTCTTCGGTAAGCGTAATCCCGTCTTCCCCGAGCGTTAGCTGAAACGCACGCATGTGTACCGGTTCGGTATTCGCTATGACGCCGTCGAAATCAAAAATTACAGCCTTTAACACCTGAACATATCCTCCCATAATCAATAATGACAAAAACTACCCGATTCTGGTCTAATATAAATACGGGGGTGTATTCTATCAGTTTTACCATATCTGTTAATGCCGATACCGGCCCTAGCGAAAAATTTTTGAATCTATTATTGTATATGAAACATCTAAATATTTATTGGGGTTATATAATATGTCGATTAACCGAGTCAAGGTTTTTAAAGCGTTATGCGACGAGTTGAGACTTAGAATAATCGAATCACTATTCGGTCGCGAGCTTTCAGTATCAGAAATTACAGAAAACACCGGCTGAGCGTACTGAGAAGCGCAGGTATCGCATCGGATCTGAGGGCGGGGAAATACGTGATTTATAAAATAAACCCGGAACTGTTGCACAGTGAACATAGAAAAGAACGCTCTCTCGATTTCAATTGCTGTACTATAGAATTCAGCGACAATAAATTAGCGCACTATACAATCAATAAACTTTAAGCAACATTCGGATACTCATTAGAATCTCGGAATCATAAATTCAGCCATTTACTTTTTGTACTTGAGATTCGTACAGTAAAATCTATTAGGAGGCCTCTTCATCATGCGCGAAGCTGACGATACGAGAGAAATAGTCAAGGATTTTTACGGGAACGCCGCCCAAGAACCGCAGGAAAATCTATGCTGCCCGACAGCCTATCCCGCCGAGGATACGGACCATATCCCTAAAGAAGTGACAGACAGGTTTTACGGCTGCGGGAGTCCCGTGAGCATAGCGGGGATTACGGAAGGCGAGACGGTCGTGGATTTAGGATCGGGTGCGGGTATTGACTGCTTCATCGCTGCGAGGAAAACAGGGGCTAAGGGGAAAGTTATAGGAATCGACATGACTGATGAAATGCTCAGAGTCGCGAACGACAGCAAAGAAGCCGTATTCGAGAACTTGGGCTACGAGAATGTCGAATTCAGAAAGGGCTTTCTTGAAGAAATACCGGTCGAGTCAAATTCAGTCGATCTCATAACGTCAAACTGCGTGATTAACCTCTCCCCCGACAAGAGAAATGTCTTCTCCGAAATGTGGAGAGCCCTGAAAGACCACGGAAGGATTGTGGTGTCCGACATAATGTCCGACCGTGAGATTCCGGAGCACATAAAGAACGACCAGAAGCTCCTGGGAGAGTGTATCGCGGGGTCGCTCACAGAAAACCGGTTCCTCTCCTATCTCGAGCAGTCGGGCTTCTACGGATTGGACGTACTGAGCAAGACATACTGGAAAAGCATCGAGAATATAAATTTTTGTTCCATCACGATCAGGGGTTATAAGTTTGAAAAGACATCAGGCTGTGTGTACATAGGACAATACGCCATTTACAAGGGACCGCTCAAGGTCGTAATCGACGAAGAAGGACACGTGTTCACCAGGAATCAGCCGTTTGAGATATGCACGGACACGGCTAAGAAAATTTCACACGCGCCTTACTCCGGAATGTTCGAGATAATCGAGCCCGACGGCGAGACAGCCGGCGTTAACTGCTGCTCGCCCGCCGGCGGAACAGGCTGCTGCTGACTATGACAGTAAATCAACTTACGGAGGGATGTGATGGATTACTACGACCCTAAAGATCTGAAACGATTTTCCGAGATCGGGAAATTCAGCGAAGAGCTTATGAAGAAGTTCTTCGATTACTACAACGCCGCCATGGGCGAGGACGGCGCGCTTACCAGGAGAGAAAAGGCGCTCATCGCGCTGGCCGTTTCCCACGCCAAGAAATGCCCTTACTGCATCGACGCGTATACGACTCAGTGTCTCGAAACAGGGGCGGACCCGGAGCAGATGACCGAGGCTGTTCATGTAGCGGCTTCACTTGAGGCCGGGATAACGCTGATACACGGGATTCAGATGCATAATGTTCTCGAAAGAAACGGAGCGCTGTAACTTTTCGCATATATACAACAGAGGAAACGGACGCAGCAGAAGCATCGAGGATTTTCTTATGACACAGATCAGGGCGCTAAGAGCTAAAGACGGTGCTGAGTTTTCGGAAGACGAGAAAAAGTACGACTTTTACAAGAAGCTGAGGGATAATAAGCTAGAGCTTCTTCCGACCGAGATCGACACGCTTCAGGTAAACTTAACCAAACTCTGCAACCAGGCGTGCGTGCATTGCCATGTGGATGCTTCACCGAAACGCACCGAGCAAATGGACCGAGAGTCGATCGACCGCTGTCTTGAGATACTCCGGGATAACGAGCCGATCGGGACACTGGATATCACGGGAGGAGCGCCCGAGTTAGACACTCACTTTGACTACTTCGTCACGGAAGCGGTAAAACTCGGCAAGCATGTCATGGTCAGGCACAACCTCACCGTTACGATCGACGGCAATCCCGTGACGGGAGAGCGCAAGGAATACCTGCCTGGATTCTATGCGGAGCACGGAGTCGAGGTTGTCTCGTCGCTCCCCTACTACCAGGAATATTTCACCGATAAACAGCGCGGGAAAGGAGTCTTCGAGAAAAGCATAAAGTCCATAAGACTCTTAAACGCGGAAGGATACGGCAAGATGGACACCGGCCTCGAGCTCAATTTCGTATACAACCCGGTGGGGGCGTTCCTGCCCGCCGGACAGGAGAGTCTCGAAGCAGACTTCAAGCGGGAGCTAAACAAAAAGCATGGTATCGTCTTTAACCGGCTCTACACCATAACCAACATGCCGATTAACCGCTTCAGGCAGCAGTTAGAAAAACTGGGCGCTTATGACGACTATATGACGAAGCTCGTTAACGCCTTCAACCCCGCCGCGGCTGAGGGCGTGATGTGCAGATCGATTATAAGCGTAGGACACGACGGCCGTCTCTTTGACTGCGATTTCAACCAGATGCTCGACATCGAGATAAGCGAAGGCGACTACCCATCAACCATTTTCGATTTCGATTACGAGAAGCTCAGAAACCGCGGAATAAAGTTCGGCTCTCACTGCTTCGGATGCACTGCCGGCGCCGGAAGCAGCTGCGGAGGAGAAACGGCCTGAGACTCCGCCATTATAAGCCAAATAAATCCCGTTAAGCCCACATCATGAATCAGACTCTGCAAAAAAACGTATTGATAATATTCGTAAAATATCCCGAGCCCGGCAAGGTGAAAACCCGCCTTGCAGAAGAGCTGGGAGAAAAGAAGGCCGCGGAAGTTTATTCACTCATGGCTGAAACGGTCATCGGCAACGTCATTCATTCCGATAAATATGAGACCGCGATATTTTTCGATCCGCCTGACAAAGAAGGTGAAATAAGAAAGTGGATCGGAGGAGGCTCCGCGGTGTTTTTCCCGCAGGAAGGAAAGGCGCTCGGACAGAGGATGTCAAGCGCTTTCGGCACGGTTTTTTCAGACGGCGCCCGGAAGGCCGTAATCATAGGTACGGACTGCGTCGACGTTACGGCCGGGACCGCGGAAGAAGCTTTTGACCTGCTGGGGGAAACCGATGTGGTTATCGGTCCCGCCGAGGACGGCGGATATTATCTACTCGGCTTAAATAACCACGAACCCGCACTGTTCAGGGACATAAGCTGGAGTACCAGTTTAGTCTTCGATCAAACGGTCGGAAGAATAAATGAGGCTGGCTTATCCTTTACGTTGCTCAAGACAATGAATGACATCGATACAGCCGGGGATTTACCCCGGGACGTATCTATCAAGCTCAGGGCAGAGTCGGCGGAATGACGCCGGCGCCATGACTTAATCGGTATGTGCCATCAGTCCGCAAAACAGCCTCAACGGTAACATAAACGGAATCAATGGGTATATTATTTAAGGCCGCGTGCATACTGCAGACCGTAAGGAGATGTGATGAAAAAACTACTTACCGCAATTATTCCCCTTCTCTTAATACTATCCGTCGCTTCCTGCGAGACTTCGGAAGATAACTCCACAGGCGCGCAAAACGGCGATGCGGCAAAGAACTTCACGCTCAAGTCCGTCGAAGGAGAAAACGAAATCAGCCTGGAAGACTACAGGGGCAAACCGGTCGTGCTTAATTTCTGGGCGAGCTGGTGCGGGCCCTGTAAGGAAGAGCTTCCGCTTTTCGAGAGTACATGGCAGGAATACAAGGACAAAGGCGTCGTATTCCTGGGGGTCGACGTAATGGACGATAAGGGGAATGCGGCCGAATTCATTGAAACGGAGGGAATTTCATATACAAACCTCCACGACCCGTCAGGCGAGGTCTCGAGCAAGTACGGAGTCGTCGCCCTGCCCGCTACTTTCTTCATAGATAAGCAAGGCAATATTGCCTACAAGAACTACGGCCCACTTGTAGGTGAGGACGGGAAGAAAAAATTCAGCATGTATCTCGAGGAGATAGCGAAATGAATCCCTCCGAGATACAGGTAAGCTGGATAATCGCCTTTTTGGCGGGGGTAATTTCGTTTCTCTCACCGTGTGTACTGCCTCTCATACCCGGGTACGTATCAATGGTATCGAAGCTCTCATTCGAAGAGCTGACGGGAGGAGGAACGGAGGGGAAAACGAGCAAGATACTCGTCCCCAGCCTACTGTTCGTGCTCGGCTTCTCTTTCGTATTCGTGACGCTCGGCGCTTCGGCTTCCTTTTTGGGAACATTCCTGCACGAAAATAAAGTACTTCTTCTCAGAATCTCTGGTGTCATAATCATAATTTTCGGTCTTTTTTCCATGGATATTCTTAAAATACCTCAGCTCTACAGGGAAAGGAGACTGAACGTACCGGGCGGCAATCTTGGACTAATGGGGATATTCCTCCTGGGCATAGCGTTCGGATTCGGCTGGACACCATGCGTCGGGCCCATACTGGCGTCGATTCTTCTGTACGCGAGCACGGCTGAAGGTGCTGGAAAGGGAGCGGCCCTGCTCTTCGTTTACTCGATAGGACTCGGCCTGCCGTTTATACTCACCGGGCTTGCTCTCTCGAAAGCTCTTACGGCTTTTACCTGGATAAAGAGGAATTACGGAATATACAAGATAGTCGTCGGAGGCACGCTCGTCATCGTGGGAATACTCATGGTGACGAACAACCTGTTTTATCTCAATATATACGGACAGAAGGCGCTCGACTGGGCGGGTATTGATTTCTGGAAAGCATTTTAAACGCCTGATTGCGGCACTGGGGGCAGTCCATAATATTCAATACCGTAAATAGATCATCTGAAGACCGGACGCGTTGGGTTGATAAACAAACAAAGTACGTTGTATGATTTGAGAGTGAGCACACAATCCGGAATATGGCGGCAACCGCCGAGCGATCTCACGCTTTCGGAGTTGGAAGTCCATCTATGGAAGAGCCGGATAACTGATTATGAAACCGACGCGGAGTTCTTTTACAGCGGTTCGCTCCCGAACGACGAAAAAGAGAAGGCCGACAATATACGCTATGAGGAGAACCGGAAGTCGTACATCATATCTCGCGGGATTCTGAGGACCGTATTGTCGGAATACCTGAGAATAAAGCCCGCAGATATAGTTTTTGAATATAACAAGCACGGAAAGCCGTCAATAGCAAACGGGCTCAACCCCCGGAACGTTAGATTCAACCTTTCACATTCAAACGATTTGATTCTTTACGCGGTAGCAAAAAATAAAGAGGTCGGGATAGACGTGGAACATATGAGAGACGTCGACAGGGCGGAAAGAATCATTGAGCGGTTCTTCTCTCCGGAGCAGAGGGATTTTTACAATTCACAAGCAGAGAGTATGAAAAAAACCGCGTTTTTCAGATTGTGGACCCGGCGGGAGGCATACGGTAAAGCCATGGGGAGAGGGTTTTCCGTACCGGCTGTCGACTGCGGAATACCTCTTATGCGCAGTGACCGGAAGCCGGCATCCGTACAAGTTGTCTCGGGAAAATGGTCAATTTATGATTTAGAACAGGATGATGACTACGTATCGGCCGTTACAATCGAGGGACAGATTCGCCGAATCGAGTGCTTCAGAGCCCGAAAACCCAACAGGATTGCAAGTCCTTCTTAACACGCATGAAGGTACCTGTTATAATTATTGATTTAAGGCAGAGGGCCAAGCATAAAGCGTAGCATTCTTAACATGCTTCATTGACTAGAATATATATAAATTTATAATACCTGCCATTCATCCCGGCATCGGAGGAAATCAAAAAGTGCCTATCTTCGAATACAGATGTCTTGACTGCGAGAAGGAATTCGAAACCCTCGTCCTCAGTCAGGATGATAAAATTACATGCGTTACCTGCAGCGGTAATAATCTGGAAAAGCTGTTTTCCGCTTTCGGCGTAAAATCAGAAGGCGAGGTCTTATCCACAGAATCGGCAGGCGCGGGTTCGTGCTGCACATCGGCCGGATGCGGCTGCGGAGTGAAATAATAATATCCCAGGTAGTAACAAAAAACGGATCAATCCATGACGGATTCATCACCAAACGGAGGTTTCTACTTAAATGTCAGATTCGGCTGAAAAAGAGAAAGACATGAAAAAAGCTGCTCTCGAGTACCACAGCATTGGCCGAAAAGGAAAAATAGAAGTCGTGCCCACGAAACCGTGCTTAACACAGTGGGACCTTTCTCTAGCCTACACGCCGGGGGTTGCTGAACCGTGCATGGAGATACACCGCGATCCGCACATGGCCTACGAATATACGAATAAAGGGAACCTCGTCGCCGTAATCTCAAACGGCACCGCCGTGCTGGGGCTCGGAAATATAGGAGCACTGGCGGGAAAACCGGTTATGGAGGGGAAAAGCGTTCTTTTCAAGAGGTTTGCGGGCATAGACGCTTTCGACATAGAAATAGACACGGAAGACCCCGAAGAGATTATCAAAACCGTTAAATACCTGGAGCCCACGTTCGGAGGCATAAATCTCGAAGACATAAAGGCCCCCGAGTGCTTCCACATCGAAGACGAGCTAAGAAAAAATACGGATATCCCTGTTTTCCACGACGACCAGCATGGCACGGCGATAATCTCGGGCGCGGGACTTCTGAACGCATGTGAGCTCGTTAACAAGGACATAGGCAAACTGAAAATGACGTTTAACGGTGCCGGGGCATCGGCTATTGCATGCGCGAAGTTCTTCATACACCTCGGAGCGAGAAAGGAAAATATCATAATGTGTGACAGCCGGGGCGTAATCTATAAGGGAAGAGAAGTGAATATGAATCCCCAGAAGGAGATGTTCGCTGCCGATACGGGCGCGAGAACGCTGGTCGACGCGATGAAAGGAGCGGACGTCTTTGTCGGACTCTCGTCGGGCGGCGCGGTTACACAGGAAATGGTCATTTCGATGGGGGACAAGCCGATAATATTCGCCATGGCAAACCCGGACCCCGAGATATCTTACCCGGAGGCCAAGGCCGCGAGAAAAGACTTAATTATGGCGACCGGCAGGTCCGATTACCCGAACCAGGTCAACAACGTGCTCGGCTTCCCCTTTATATTCAGAGGCGCCCTCGACGTTAGGGCCAAAGCCATCAATGAGGAGATGAAAGTCGCTGCGGCTTATTCCCTTGCAGAGCTAGCCAAAAAAGGAGCCGATGAGACCGTGGCCAAGGCTTACGGAGAGAAGCATTTCGAATTCGGGCCGGAATACATCGTGCCCACTCCTTTTGATCCCAGGGTACTGGTGTATGAGTCTGTAGCGGTGGCCGAAGCCGCCATGAATACCGGCGCATCCAGAATACGCATAGATTTAGAGGAATATCGGGAGAGCCTTCTCAGAAAAGTGGACGACAAGCTCAAGAGATGGAATGTAGTTTGATTAAGTGGTCTTATTCATGACGCGGCTCATCTTAAAGACCGTGGACTAAAGTCATTAATGTAAGCCGTAACATCAAACAACTTATATACCAGTGACTTGCCTTTAACCAACAGAGAATCAAGCAGAAACATAAAGCTCAGAACCGCCCTTCTCTCCATAATTGTATCGCTTGCGCTCATTATCATTAAAATAACGTTCGGAATTCTCACGAACTCGATCAGCATACTTGCATCCGCGGCGGATTCATTTCTGGATATAGCGGCTTCCTCCGTCAATTATTTCTCGATACGGAAATCCGAGAAGCCGGCTGACGAGGAGCACAGATTCGGCCACGGAAAGGCGGAAGGACTCGCCGGGCTGTTCCAGACAGCCGTCATCGGAGCCTCAGCCCTCTACCTGATATATATCTCAATATTAAGACTCACGAATGGAGGAGAGCTGGTCTCGCTAGACTACGGGATTGCCGTAATCGTGTTCTCTATTGCAGTTAGTTACTTTCTGGCCCGTTACATCAGGAGGGTCGGCAAAGAGACGGGGAGCGTGGCGCTCGTAGCAGACAGCCTGCATTACAGCATCGACGTATACATGAACATAGGAATAGTCGCTGGGCTCGTCATAATTAAATTCACAGGATTGGAAATCATTGATCCGGTGATCTCGATAGTGGTGGCTTGCCTCATCATATGGTCGTCGAGAAATATAGTCCTCGAGTCAATCGATATATTGATGGACAGGGAGCTCTCTCCCGAAGTAGTCACAAGTATAGAAAAGACGATAATGAGCCATAGCCCGAGCGTCAGGAGCTTTCATAAATTGCGCACGAGAAACGCCGGGTCCGTGAATTTCATTGAATTCCACGTCGTGATGGATCACAAGCTCACGTTTGTAAAGTCGCACGAGCTTGCGGAAAAGATAATCAAGGAAGTCGAAGCCATAGTTCCGAACTCGGAAGTTACGGTGCACGTGGACCCCGATATCATAGAGACAACCGGCGACCGTCAATAGTCAGCAGAAGCATTCCCGTTAAGAGAAAATTCTTGCTTCAAACCTGCCTGTAGGGGATAATTGCGTTAAAGGCTGCAAAGGGGATTACCTGAAACCTTAATATCTTAATCTGAGTTTATATATTCAGAGAGAAGAAAGGAGGTAATTACAGTGAAAAAATTAATACTCCCGCTCATGGCCGCTGCGGCTCTGCTCATAGGCGTTCCCGGGACCAGCATTGCCCGAAACGGCCATGGTCATTACAAACATAATCACGGTAGATATTATAAACACGGGAATTATTACAACCGCGGCCGCTACTACAGGCCTTACGCCTATTATCCGAGACCATACGGGCGTTATTACGCGCCGGCGCCTCCTGTTTATTACGCACCGCCTCCCCCTGTTTATTACGTGCCGCCGCCTTATTACGCGCCGTATTATCCGCCCGTCACGGGTCAGTTCAACTTCGGCATAGTCATAGACTGAGAAAGAGGCTGCCATTTTCTCCGAATTAATAACTACAACGGGAGTTACAGTCGGGGTGTATCAGCCTCATGGTGCAATTCGCAATCGCGCCGGGTAACATAATCATTTTTTAAGCCGAGTATTCCGGCGTACATCCAAATCAGGATCTCGTATTAGCACCATGATAAAGGCAGTCATATTTGATATGGACGGCGTAATGATCGACAGCGAGCCTCTCTGGGAAAAAACGGAGAGGATACTGCTGGCTAGGAGGGGAATCGACTACAGTCCCGAGTACAGGGACGAGATTGTGGGTCTCAATCAGAACGACTCGGGCAGGCTTTTGATAGACACATTTAATCTCGATGAAACGGTAATCGATATCATCAATGAAAGAGTCGATATTCTGACCTCGATATATGAAGAGGAGCTTGAGCTCGTTCCGCAACTTCTGCCGCTTCTGGACGATTTGAGGAGGGAGAATTATCCACTCGCCGTCGCGTCCAGCTCTCCTTTAAGAGTGGTAAATTTCGTGCTTGAGATGTTTTCCCTGCACGAATATTTTCTCGAAGTGGTGTCAGGGGACTGTGCCGATAATGGAAAGCCGCACCCGGACATATACCTTCAGACGGCCGGGAGGCTTGGGGTCAAGCCCCAAGAATGCGCAGCCATTGAGGACTCGATAAACGGAGTAAAGTCGGCGAAGGCCGCCGGAATGTTCTGCATAGCCATACCCGACAAGAGGCTAAGCCCGGAAAAATTCAAGGAAGCGGACATGATAATGGAAAGTCTGGATGAGCTCAGCGCCGGCCTGTTCAAAAGGATCGACAACTCAGGGAGCCGATAGTCCCGGTGACGTTTATCCGTATTTCGCGGCGAACTCTTCGTCAGACATTATGAGGTAGATGATACTCTCTACAAAACCAACTATCCCAGGAATAAAAGTCCAGCAGAAAAGTATGTAGACTATCTCCCAGCCCACCTTACCGAGATAGAACTTGTGTATGCCTAATCCGCCCAGAAGGAGCGCGAATACGGCCGCGACGATCCTGTTTCTGCGAGGCGGGTTCATTCCTGGCTGCCTCACGCCGCATTTTGGACAGATTTCAGCATTCGCATCAATTTGAGCTCCGCAGTTTGAGCAGTATTTTTGTCCGTCAGCCATAGTTTCTTTAATCCTAGTTCATACGGATCAGTCGTTAATTATCACATCATCGGGAGAGAAATGTCAATCATACAATAATCAATTAATCTACTCGGGCTTGTGTGTGGGTGGAGCCATGAACTCGGGACCGACAGGATCTTTTATCGTTTCGGCAAGTATCCCGTCTATAGCCTCGAAATCCTCGCCGCTGATATGCCAGCCCATAAAGTCATCAAGCGGCTCGAGCTGCGACGGACGTCTCGCGCCCCAGAGCGCCACATGCCCGGGGGCCGTATCCAGCATCCACCTGACGGCGAGGTGGATAACCCTTTTGCCGTAATTTTTCCGCGCAAGCTCGTCGAGCTGCTGCACCGCGCTCAGATACTGCTGAAACCTGGGCTCGGTAAACTTGGGGTCGACCTTCCGTATATCGTCTCCCTCGAACTTAGTATCGGCGTTCATCCTTCCGCTCAGGAGTCCCCTGCATATCGCGCCGTACATGAGCATTGTAATGTCGTTATCGTTACAGTAGGGCATGATGTCACCCTCTATTCCGCGCTCGAATAGATTGTAAGGAGGCTGAGATACGTGAAGCGGTGCGACGCTCCTGAAAGAATCCATCTGCTCCGGCGAATAGTTGCTGACACCTATCGCCTTGATTCTCCCCTGATCATAAAGCTCTTTCATTGCCTTCGCCGTTTCCTCGATCGAGGTGTTAATGTCGGGCCAGTGTATCTGATATATGTCTATGTAGTCCGTCTGTAGCCGTTCCAGAGAGTCCTCGATCTCGCGGAAGATACGGTCTCTGGTTGAGTTCCTGTAGACTTTACCGCTCGTCCAGTCGAGTCCGGCCTTGGTGGCTATAACAATCTTATCCCTGTCGCCGTACTCGGCAATTGCCTTCCCGACGATTTCCTCCGATCTGCCGAACCCGTATATCGCCGCGGTGTCGATAAGAGTTATACCTTTACCGAGTGCGGCGTGTATCGTGTCTATAGACTCGCGCTCTTCGCTTCCACCCCAGAGCCAGCCGCCTATTGCCCAGCAGCCGAGGCCTATCACGGACGCTCTAATGTCAGTCCCTCCGACTTTCACAAATTCCATTCGTATACCTCCTAATATTTCTGGCTCCCGGGATTATTCCCGTGTCAGATCCTGAAGCAATTTCCTGACTTCGGAAACGGTCGGCAGATTGAACCTGGCCCTTGTGGGGCCGTAACCCACTTTGACGGAGTACGCCGAGGCGGGCAATGCCTCGAATATATCTTCGTCCGTCAGATCGTCCCCGATAGACAGTATAAAATCCCACTTGGCCTTGGATAGCCAGTAATTGGCGGCTCTGCCTTTGTTGATTCTCATGTCCTTTACCTCTATTACCTTGTTGCCCTCGAGCACCCCCACGTTCAGGTTCGCCGTAATATGATGGAGCACATCCTTCAGCTCCCCTACCCTCACGACTGCCTGAGCAGGGTCGACTTTTCGAAAATGCCACACAAGCGAGTAATCTTTCTCCTCCACGAAAGAACCGGGCGTCCGGTCGACGAATACCTCCATAATAGGCCTTATCTCGTCCTTCCATTCGTCAGACAGCATCTCGATGGTACTCCACCCATCTTTATCCCTTATCCATACCCCGTGCTCAGCCACAAGCCCTGTTGTGACGTCTCCTACCCACTCATCCAGGGTGTTTCTCTCCCTGCCGCTTATAACCACGAGCGTGTTTCCCCGTTTAACCGCCAGCGCGGAAAGTAAATCCTTTACTTCTCTATCGGGAACCACCCTGTCGGGCCTTTCACTGAAAGGCATCAGCGTTCCGTCGTAATCAATCAGAAACAGGGATTTTTTGCTCTTCATATAATCGGCAATCAGCTTCTTCCTGCTCTTGGAAGACAGTCTTTTTGACAGAAGATGGCTCTGAACATGTTTAATCTGTTTCATCCTCTCCATAAAATCATGAGCCCAGCGTTTGACATCGTAACGTTTCAGCCTCTCACGCATGCCTCTCATCCTGCGTGCTTGCTCTTTTACCGGCATATTTAGCGCGGTCTCAAGCGCATCGGCTGTACCCTCAAGATCGTTGGGGTTGATTATCATAGCTTCTCCGAGCTCCTTCGCAGTCCCCGCCATCTCACCCAGTATGAGCACACCGTCCTCATTCGTCCTGGCGGCTACGTACTCCTTGGCCACGAGGTTCATTCCGTCTCTGAGCGGGGTGAGGAATAATACATCGGCAATGGAATAGAGCGCCGATAGGTCCTTGAAGTCAAACGAGCGGTACATATACCAGATCGGAACCCAGCCGATCTTACCGTAGCGGCCGTTTATGCTGCCGGTGAGGTTATCAACCTCGTTCTTAAGCATTTTGTAATGCTCCACCTCCGTCCGGGAGGGAACCGCAACGATTATTAATATAACCTTTCCGTGATACTGCGGATATTTCTTGAGGAAGTAATCATAGGCGTGGAGACGCTCCGGTATCCCCTTCGTATAATCGAGCCTGTCGATCGAAAGAATCACCTTATACTCTTCCTTCACGACGCCTCTGAGTTTTGCTATCTTGTCCTGCACCTGCGGGTCTTTGGCTGCTCCGGAGTACTTATCATAGTCGATCCCCATCGGAAACGTATCTACCCTCACCGCATGATCCCCGAGCATCAGCTGCCCCAGCGTATTCTCGTAGCCGAGCACGCGCCTCACACTTTCGAGGAAGTGACGCGCGTAATCGTAAGTGTGAAATCCGATAAGGTCCGAGCCGAGGAGCCCTTTAAGTATCTCCGCGGACCATGGGATTAGTCTGAAAATCTCCGATGAAGGAAAAGGTATATGAAGGAAGAACCCGATCCTGGCTCCGGGAAGCTTTCTTCTGATTAATTCCGGCAGAAGCATGAGATGATAGTCGTGAATCCATATTACGTCGTCGTTCCCCGCTACTTCCAGCACAGCCTTGCTGAACGTCTCGTTGACCTTCCTGTAACTTTCCCAGAATTTCTTTTCGTAAATCGCGTACTGCACGAAATAGTGAAAAAGGGGCCATATTATCTCGTTGCAAAATCCGAGATAATAGTTCTCAATGTCGTTCTTCGTGAGAAAAACGGGGTAATAATCCTTGGAGACGAGCATTTCCTTTAATTTCTTGGTATCCACCTTGGACTTATAGCCCGAAAAAGTGATACCGGGCCATCCCGTCCATATCATCTCCCCCTCCACCTCGAGTGAGCTTATGCCGGTTACGAGCCCGCCAACGCTCGGCTCGAATTTGAATTTTCCTTTTGACCTTTTTACTGTTACCGGAAGTCTGTTGGAGACCAATATCAATTTGCTCATGCATGAAAACTATACCATCTCACGTTTTCAAATAAACAATTATCCTTCACCCGTCCTCACTATCGACCGCCCAATTGACTTCAGATTTTTAGGATATAATATATGAACAGAAGATATGAAAAGATCACTGCACATATTATTCGCCGCCGCGATTTTAGTCTGTTACAGCGGGCTTTGCGGTGGGGTTGCAGCTTGGGATAACCCGGAATCCACGGAACTTGGAACGTCCGGGTGTCATGAAATGCGGCACAAAAGCGAAAAAGCGGCAGATGGCGAGATCGGCCAAAAGCTTAATAATAAAGCCGAGGCGGGCCCACGCGGCTGCTGCCAGGATAGCCTCGTCAATGCTGTCTCACAGCTGCCAGAGCTGCACCGAATAGTTGTAGCCGAGATAGATTTTACATACCGAAATCAAAAATTTTTCCGTTCGGGGGTAATGGAAAGTCCCTCGCCGAGGGAGCACGACCCACCTGACATACAGACAGTAAACTCAACGTTTTTACTATAATTCATTAGCACCTACCGATCCGGATACTGCCTGAAGGATTATTTGAGGGCAGAGCCGGATTTCTGCGTTTTCCACAAACCTCAATCAGACATTTTAACGGGGATATACCCTCTGAAACGGAGGCAGTTTTATGAAAATAATAATATGCGTTTTTTTATTAATGATAATGCTTACGGGCGGAGTGAGAGCGGGGGAAACCGTCACCCTCGATTCTCTCGTTATGGAGGCACGAGGGAACAACCCCGATTTAAAAGCCGCCAGAGCCAGATGGGAGGCGTCCAAGAAGCGCCCGACACAAGAAGGAACCCTTCCCGACCCGAGCATAGGAGTCAGATGGCAGAACGTCACGTTTGACAGCATCACTCTCGATGAAATCCCGATGAGCATGTTGAGGCTCTCGTTCTCACAGGAGATACCTTTTCCCGGAAAGCTGTCCGCAAAGGAAAATATAGCATCACGGGAAGCGGAAGCCAAAGGGGAATCCTACCGGGCAACGGAGAGGCAAATAATCGCTGATCTCAAGACCGCATACTACGACTGGTATCTGACGGTAAAGGCGATAGAGATAACCAAAAGGAGTACAAAAGTTCTCCAAAAGTTCACCAAAATCGCGGAAGTGAAATACGAAGTGGGGAAAGGTATACAGCAGGATGTTCTTAAGGCCCAGGTCGAGAACTCGAAATATATAGAGCAGCTCGAGATCCTAGAGCAGAGAAAGAAGATTATAGAAGCGAAGATAAGGAGCATCTTGAACCGTCCCCCGGACTCCGCGCTCGGCAGCCCGGAGGATATAGAGATAACCCCCCTCGCGCTCACATCGGATGAGATCGACAAGCTCACGGAAGACAATGCCCCTCTACTCGCCGTGAGGGAGAAGCTCATAGAGAGAGAGGAGGAGGCCCTCAAGCTTGCCAAAAAGGAGCTTTACCCGGATTTCTTCGTCGGCGGATCGCCCGGCATCATGGGTAAGGAGGGGAACGGGATTCAAGGCGTATGGGAGGTGGAGTTAGGACTCAGGTTGCCGCTGTATTTCTGGAGAAAGCAGAAGCCCGGAATCGAAGAAGCGGCTCTCGACCTGGAGGGTGCGAAGGAAGAGTACACCTCAACGGACCAGACCCTCACTTTCAACGTGAAGGATAATTACCTCCAGGCGAGGACGGCGGAGAACCTGATGAGACTCTACAAAAACGGGATAATCCCGCAGTCGAGGCTCTCGCTCGAGTCAGCGGTTTCGGGATACCAGGTGGGGTCGGTCGATTTCCTGACCTTGCTGGACAACCTGATAACTCTATACAGCTTCGAGCTCGAGTACGAGAGACAGCTTACGGAGTACCAAAAGGCGCTTGCCAGAATCGAGGAATACTCCGGAATCGATTTAAACGCCGGAGCGCAACAGCAAATGGAGGACGCGCAATGAGAAACAATACGGCAATAAAGACTATATTGATATTGATTGCAGCAGGCCTGACAGCATTCGGCGTATACAGGTTCGGATATCTGATTCCGGGATTGAAACAGATACCGTTCTTCTCCTCGGGACACCGGCATGGTTACAGACCCGTGCTCGGCGAGGACGGGGAGATCGAATACTGGACTTGCGCCATGCATCCCTCCGTAAGGATGAAGGAGCCCGGAAACTGCCCGATCTGCGGCATGGGGTTAACGCCGGTAAAAAAACAGACTGTTATGAGCGACGGACAGGCGGACGATCCACCTGATGAAGATCCCCCCGGCAACGAGAACATGGCCGGCATGCAAGGTCACGACCACGGGGCGCACGCTCCCACGCCACGCAGGGATGGTACTGACACAGCGCCAAAATCAGAGTTCACCGTGAGCCCTCAAAGACAGCAGATGATAGGGGTAAAGACTGAGCCTGTTGCTGTGAGAGCCATGGACAAGACCATAAGAACCGTTGGGATGGTAAAGCTCGATGAGACTCTAATCGAGCACATACATACAAAGTTCAACGGATGGATAGACAAGGTTTTCGTCGACTATACGGGGGAACGCGTCTCCAAGGGGCAGCCGCTGTTCTCGATATACAGCCCGGAGCTGGTATCTACGCAGGAGGAGTATCTTCTGGCGCTCCGCTCGAAGGACATATTGTCCGACAGCGGATATCCGGATATTTCAAGGGGGGCTGATTCACTCCTCGAAGCTACGAAGAAACGCCTCCGTCTCTGGGACGTATCCGACGCCCAGATAAGCGA
>Ga0307426_1000705_pt1 | contig 22679 bp, 11 predicted proteins | sample SalMarWE160340MG_FD_202165 | JGI IMG/M metagenome (GOLD analysis project Ga0307426, IMG submission 202165) | Salt marsh sediment microbial communities from the Plum Island Ecosystem LTER, Massachusetts, United States - WE1603-40 | ecosystem: Environmental > Aquatic > Marine > Intertidal zone >...
CCCGGCTCAAATTTTCCAAAAATTGCGGCTCCAGGTCGTTTCCGGTAGTTTCGCGGCAAAGCTGGATTGCCCGGCCGGCGTACTGGATGACCTGCACCGTTTCAATGCCCGACAGCTCTTCAAAAAACCAGCCGCAGCTGGTGTACATCAACATCAGATGACGCTGCATTTCCATCTGTTTGAGCACGGTGATCCTGTCCATCGGGCTCAACTGCTGAGCCGCATTTCGGGCCAGGAACTGCTCGATGTTTTCGGGCGAGCGGTTTAAAATCATGTCGATATAATCGTTGCGGGCCGACCAGGGATCTTTCAGATAGGGATGCTTCATTTTTTCTTCATACAGCGGCGCCAGGGCATCGCGCAGCCAGTCCAGCGCATTGCGCAGCGGTTCGCGCCAGGACTGGTTCCAATCGGGATTTTGGCCTGTATGACAGCCGCAATCGCTGCGCCAGCGTTCAATCCCATGCGCGCAGCTCCAGGAGGTATTTTCGAAGATTTCGACTTCATGGGTCGGCGGATGCCTTTCCAGATATTCGCCGTAATTGGTCAAGCGCGCAAATCCGTTGGCTTCGATGTGATCCAGCGCATAGGCCAGGGCCATATCCCCGTGACGATGATGGTGGCCGTAGCTTTCACCGTCCGTGGCAATGTGCACCAGCTGCGCGGTCTCGCGTTCATCATCGAAACCGCCGATCAGACGGTTGGCAAACTCTTCTCCGTTTTTCAATAAACGTTCAAAAGCCACCGCCCGGGAAATCGGGCCGTCGTAGAAGAAAACGGCCAGGGAACGCCCGTCGTGCAATCGCTGAAGGTAGGGTTTTCTGGGATCAATGGTCCCGTGGCCGGCATCCGTCCATTTTTCCTTACCGATTGGCCTTACCCGCCTGGCCTGATAGGGGCTTAAAATCGTAAAAAGGATGCCATGCTCTGCAAGTATATCAAGGGTGGCCAGGTCCACGGCCGCTTCCGGCAGCCACATCCCCTCCGGTTTTCTACCGAAACGATGCTCGAAATCGCGCATACCCCAGATAATCTGGGTGTATTTATCCCGCTGATTGGCCAGGGGCAGGATCATATGGTTGTATGCCTGAGCCAGAGCTGAGCCGTGGCCTGAAAACCGTTCACGACTCTGCCCATCGGCTTGAATAATTTTTTCATACACACCGTCCGCATGGTCTTCCAGCCAGGCCAGCAGCGTCGGTCCGAAGTTAAAGCTGATGTTGCTGTAGTTGTTGACGATCTGCACAATGTGTCCCTGCCCATCCAGAATACGGGAGCTTGCATTGGCCTCATAGCACTCGTTGGCAATGCGTTCGTTCCAATCATGATACGGGTAGGCTGTATCCTGGAGTTCGATCGCCTCCAGCCAGGCATTTTCCCGCGGCGGCTGGTAAAAGTGGCCGTGAATGCAAATATATCGTTCGTCTGTCATGTGAGTCCTCTAGTTTGAATGCGTCCCTTTATAGGTTTCACGTGTCAGATAAAAAAGCTCATAGCTGATAGCTCATAGTTCATAGTTAAAAAACACCGCAGAACATCGCTATTCTATCTTTTTTTATAAGTAAAGACTGAGCAACGCGAAACCACCCTTCGAAATTCTGTCCGCCGGCGGCGGATTATTCTGCTGTTCTGCGGTTCGCTTTTTAACATAGTCTCCTTAAACTAATAACCAATAACTTCTACTTGCTTCCCAGCTTCCCACCCTCTTACCTTCCCACCCTCTGTCATCCGTCCTCTGCCGTCTATTTTCTGACACCTGACACCTTCTGCTCCGTCATCCATCGCCCGGCACATCATCTCTTCCGAGGAGCACGAAGGCATGCGGCCTCACGGGCAATTCGATTCGTCCATTTGATTCGATTTCTTCGGGCAGCAAACTGCCCGGGCCGAGCCAGTGTTGATCGGCGGAATCCAGAATTTTTTTCCAGCGGCCCGAGGGCAGCGGCAGCGATACCGTCATTTGCGGCGTGCTGAAGCAAAAAATCATAAATGCCTCATCGGATCCGGCCCGGCGCCGTACAAAAATTATCCGATGGTTAGGGTCGGCAACGACATCCTGGTGCTTCTTGCTTAACTGCGCCAGGGCCGTAATTTCCTTGCGCAGCCGGATCAGTTCACGGTAAAAGCCCGGCAGAATCCGGCTGAGACTGGTATCCCGCAGCGATCGATCCAGTTTGGCTTTTAAAAAAGTGGCCTCGTCCTGCGGATCCGGCGGCGCTTCCTCCCGGCCGAAGGCGGCAAATTCTCGTCGGCGCCCCTCGCGCACGGCATTTACGAGTTCCGGATCCGAGTGGTCGATGAAGTATGGAAAGGGGGCAGTCTCACCGTACTCTTCACCCATAAAAAGAAGGGGGATGAAGGGCGACAGAAGTACCAGACCGGCAGCCAACTTTAAGTCTTCAAACGTAACCAGGCGGCTCAAGCGCTCTCCGAGCATACGGTTGCCGATCTGATCGTGATTTTGGGCAAAAACCACCATCTGCTGCGCCGGGATGTTGCGGGAGGAATTGCCGTGCGCACGCTGCCGGTAGGCGGAATACTGCCCATCGTAAACAAAGCCCCGTCGCCAGGCCCGGGCCAGGTGATTCAGCCGCCCGAAGTCCTGATAATAGCCGGTCTGTTCACCGGTCAGCAAGGCGTGCAGCGCGTGGTGGAAATCATCGTTCCACTGGGCGTCCAGGGCGAATCCGCCCAGTTCCCGCGGGCGGATGATGCGCGTGTCGTTCAGGGCACTTTCGGCAATGCAATAAATTCGGCGGTTTAACCGTTCGGCCGCGCGGTGAACCGTCCGGGCCAGCGCCTCCAGAAATGGGCGGGCGGAAAAGTCCAATATGGCATGTACGGCATCGATGCGCAACGCGTCGATGTGACAATCCTCAACCCAGTAAAGCGCATTCTCAATGAAAAACCGCCGGACGTCGTCACTGTGAGGCCCGTCAAAATTGACGGCTTCCCCCCAGGGGGTTTGGTAGAAATCCGTAAAATAAGGTCCGAAGTCCCTCAGGTAGTTGCCCTCCGGCCCCAAATGGTTGTAGACCACATCCAGGATCACCGCCAGACCTCTGCGGTGGCAGGCGTTGACCAGTCGTCTGAGACCCTGCGGACCGCCGTAGGAATTCTGGGCCGCAAACGGATAAGTGCCGTCATAGCCCCAGTTGCGGGTACCTGGGAATTGGGCCACCGGCATGAGTTCGATGGCGGTAATGCCGATATCCCTGAGTTCATCAAGATGCGCGATAACGGCGTCGAAGGTCCCCGCCGGCGTAAACGTGCCGACATGCAGCTCGTAGATGATAAACTGGGACAGCGGCAGGCCGTGCCAATCGGCATCTTCCCAGGCGAATTCCGCCTCCACAACCTGGGAGGGTCCGTGGACGCCTTCGGGCTGAAAGCGCGAGGCCGGGTCGGGACGTTCGACCGGCTCCTTTGTCTGCCTTGGGTAAAGACGATAGACATAACGGCCGGAGGGGTCGAAGTTGGTCAACACGGCCCGGTGATACCCCTGCGGCAGTTTTTCCAGCGCTGCGCTGCGCTCCTCAGGCGACAGCTGGCGGATCTCGACCCGTTCGGCCCGCGGCGCCCACACCAGGAACCGGCAGCGGCCGTCACCATAATAAGTGGCACCCAGAGAGGTTCTCATTCGGCCGCCTCCCGCATTTTCAAAAAGACGGCCGCCAGCGGCGGAAGCGTCAGATTGAGCGAATAGGAAAACCCGTGGCTGGGAACGGGGGCGGCTTCCAGAGCCCCCAGGTTGCCCTGCCCGCTGCCGCCGTAATCCCGGGCATCACTGTTTAATATTTCCAGCCAGACCCCGCCGCCGGGGGCGCCGAGGCGGTAATTGTGGCGCGGAACCGGTGTAAAATTGCAGGCAACGATCAGGGCGTTTTTGGAGGATCGACCCCGACGAATCAGGCTGACGGTGCTTTGCAGCGTGTCGTTGCAGTCGATCCAGCGAAACCCCTCGGCGCTGAAGTCAAACTCATGCAAGGCCGGTTCCTGCCGGTAAAGATGATTTAAATCACGAACCCACTGCTGAAGTCCGGCGTGCAGCGGGTTTGCCAACAGATGCCAATCCAGGCTGCTCTCATGACTCCATTCTCTCCATTGCCCGAATTCGGCGCCCATGAAAAGCAGTTTCTTGCCCGGCTGGGCGTACATGTACCCCAGCAGGATCCTTAAGTTGGCAAATTTCTGCCACTCATCCCCCGACATTTTGGCCAGCAGCGATCCCTTGCCGTGGACGACCTCGTCGTGGGACAGCGGCAGCACGTAGTTTTCCGTATAGGCATACAGCATCCGGAAGTTTAGTTTGTTGTGGTGAAAGGAGCGGTGGACAGGCTCTTTGGACATGTAATCCAGGGTGTCATGCATCCAGCCCATATCCCATTTCATATCAAACCCCAAGCCCCCGGTATAGGTGGGGCGCGATACCATGGGCCAGGCCGTGGACTCTTCGGCAATCGTCAGCGCCTGGGGAAAATTGGCATGCACCTCTTCGTTGAAGCGGCGCAAAAAGGCGATGGCCTCCAGGTTCTCATGGCCGCCGTATTCATTGGGGATCCACTCGCCGTCTTTGCGGGAGTAGTCCAGATACAACATGGAGGCCACCGCATCCACCCGAAAGCCGTCGATGTGATATTTATCCAGCCAGAACAAGGCACTGCTGATCAAATAACTTTGCACCTCCTTGCGGCCGTAGTTGAAGATAAAACTTTTCCAGTCCGGGTGAAAGCCTTTGCGCGGATCGGCGTGTTCAAAAAGATGGGAGCCGTCGAAAAAGCCCAGGCCGTGTTCGTCGCTCGGAAAATGAGACGGCACCCAGTCCAGAATCACACCGATGCCGTGCTGATGGAGATGATCAATCAGGAACATAAAATCCTGCGGAGTTCCGTAGCGGCTGGTGGGCGAGAAATACCCCAGGGTTTGGTACCCCCATGATCCATAAAACGGGTGCTCCATTATCGGTAGAAACTCAATGTGGGTAAAGCCCATATGGTGCACATACTCGGTCAGCTTGGGGGCCAGCTCGCGATAGGTCAGGGATCGGTTGTCTTCCTCCGGCACCCGCTGCCAGGACCCCGGATGGACCTCATAAATGGCAACCGGCGCGTCGAAGGCATTTATGCGGCCGCGGTCGGCCATCCAGGCCTGATCCTGCCAGGAATAATCCAAATTCCAGGTGACCGAGGCCTTTTGCGGGGCAATTTGATTAAAGAAGGCAAACGGATCGGCTTTGTCGGCCTGATAGTTGTTGAATCGCGAAACGATATGGTATTTGTAGAGCCCGCCTTTTTCAAGCCCTGCAATGGTTCCCTCCCAGATTCCCGACGGCTCCCTAAACCGCAGCGGGTGGCTGCGGTTGTTCCAGCCGTTGAAATCGCCGATCACACTTACCTGGCCGGCATTGGGCGCCCACACTGCAAAATAGACTCCTTTCAGACGGTCGTCATCCACCGGATGAGCCCCCAATTTCTCGTATAGGCGAAAGTGGCTGCCTTCATTGAACAGGTAAATATCATCCTGCGTCAGCAGACTGAAATCCTGCAAGTCTGTATCGCGCGTTGTTTCGGCTGCTGATGAATTCACGGGTCGGTTTTCGGACATCCCAAACCTCCTTTACGACGTCTGCAGTAATTGCCGGATGCCGTGGATGGGAATTTTTACCCAGTCGGGCCGGTTGTTCAGTTCATATCCCAGTTCATAAATCGCCTTTTCCAGTAGCAGGGCATCCAGCAGAATTTCGATTTCTTCTCTGGTACGCGGCAAAAAGGCGTTCCCGGCGGTCTGAGCCAGGTAAATTTTCACAAAAATTGCACACACCCACACATACCAGAGATTCGCCCAAGATTCCAAATACAGCAGGTTCTCCGGCTGCACCATGCCCTGCTTTTCAATTGCCATCAGGGCGGAATAGGCGGCATAGTGAAAGGACCGCAGCATACCGGCAACATCCCGCAGAGGGGAGCGTTTGATCTGCCGCTCGCTGATCGGCCGGGCGGGTTCCCCCTCGAAATCGATAATGACAAAATCTTTGCCGGTAAACAGCACCTGCCCCAAATGAAAATCACCGTGGCATCGGCTTCGCAATCCCGATATTTTCAGATCCAGCAGTGAATGGAAGCGCTTGAGGATATCTTTATTCATCTCAAGTACTTCGCGCCCCTGCTGCTGAACAGCTTTCGGCAAATCTTTCAGGTGGCGGCGCAGCAGCGGCAGTGTCCGTCCGGCCAGGGTGCGCATGGATTGGTATAGGGAGCGTTGATATAATTTGGAAAAAGGCTCGGGCGCAAATTTTGGATCTTCCGAAGGGGACGCCAATACCCGGTGCAGCTCCGCGGTGCGCAGGGCCAGGATGCGCACCGACTCCATATAAATTCCTATCAATTCAGACACATCCGGCGGTACGACCGTTTCAGCCAGCTCCATAAACGATGCCCGCGGAACCACGATCGGCGTTTTATCCGCCTGCTTTTCGAGGACCTTTTCAAAATAATGTGCCAGCGTATTCAGGGTGTATTCCCATGCATCTCCCTGATTGGGGGTAAACCCCTGCAGAATGCCGATCGTCTGCGGCTTCTGCCGGCCGGCACGATATTCCAAGGCACCGGCGAGCGGCGGGATGTGGGCAAAGCCTTTTTCGGTCAGAAAACGTCCGATTTCAAGATCCGGGTTGGTGCCTTCCTGAAGCCGCCGGAAGAGCTTCAGGATGAAACAGTTTCCATATACCAGAGAAGTATTGCTCTGTTCCGCACCCAGCAGCGACGGCTCCAGCGAGCCTGGATTATTTTCACAAATCTTGCGCAACACAGGGGTCCGGGAGCATATCAGCTCCCCGGCACTCCCTTTGCGCCGCTGGCGGTGGTCGATGGCCCTGATCAGCGCTGTGCCGAAATCCTTCAGGGCCGTGGCTTCAAATAGGATTCCCTCCTCGCCGGTGGATTTTAGCCGCAGACGGGTCAGAGCCGCCCACTGATGTTCATGCAGCGCCGCCTCCGCCTGCGGGCCGGAAGCAAAGGCCAGCGGCAGCATATACGTTTCGCTGTTGCCGTCCATGTAATCAATTGCCGCGAAAGCAATAAAAGCCGCAAAGGCGCCGTCCTGCAGGGGTACCGACTCCTGAATGGCGGCCTTTTTGACCTGCTGCGCCTTGCCTCCGAACCAGCGTTTGCCGCGCAGGTACGCGGGCAGCAGATCCTCCAGCTGGCTTTTGGCTCTGCCTCTTAAGACCTGCTCCCATGAACTGCCGACTTCCAGACATGCCAGCTGTCCGGCTTCGGCCGCCGGGGTGCGGCCGTCCGCCATCGTTTCAGCCGGCTGCATAAAAAACCAGTAAAAGGAATGCGGCCCCAGGGTAAGAAAATACGGATCCCCGCCGATGGCGGGAAATTCCGTCCGACCGAAAAGCTCAACGGGGACCCTGTTTTTGAAGGCCGACAGATCCAATTCCACGTACTGCACGAATCGCGACAGGTTGGCAACTACCAGAATGCATTCATCCTGGTAGGATCTGGTAAACGCCAGTATTTTGGCATTTTCAGGGTGCAAAAATTCAAGATCACCGCGGCTGAAGGCCTTGAACCGTTTTCGCAGCGAAATCAGACGCCGCATCCACCACAGCAGGGAGTGGCGGTTGTTTTCCTGAGCCTCGGCGTTGACGACTTCATAATGATACTCCGCGTCGGTAATTACCGGCAAATAGAGGCGATGCGGGCTGCTGCGGGAGAAGCCCGCGTTGCGGTCCGCACTCCACTGCATGGGGGTGCGAACCCCGTTGCGGTCACCCAAAAAAATGTTATCCCCCATACCGATCTCATCGCCGTAGTAGATAATCGGCGTTCCCGGCATCGAAAACAGCAGACCGTTCATCAGTTCTATGCGGCGGTGATGATTTCCCAGCAGCGGATTCAATCGGCGCCGGATGCCTAAATTCACCCGCATTTGAGGATCCCGGGCGTAAACCCGGTACATATAGTCGCGCTCCTCATCGGTCACCATCTCCAGCGTCAACTCATCGTGATTGCGCAAAAATACCGCCCACTGGCACGTGTCCGGAATGGGAGGCGTTTGTTCAAGGATATCAACAATCGGAAAACTGTCTTCCATGCGCAGCGCCATGAACAACCGGGGCATCAGGGGAAAATGAAAATTCATATGGCATTCGTCGCCGGCGCCGAAATAATCGACCACATCCTCCGGCCACTGGTTGGCCTCCCCCAACAGCATGCGGTTGTCAAATTTGCGATCCACATGGGCCCGCAATTTTTTTAAAAACGCATGGGTTTCGGGCAGATTTTCGCAGTTGGTCTCCTCGCGCTCATACAAATACGGCACGGCATCAAGCCGCAGGCCGTCTACTCCCATGTCCAGCCAGAAGTCGAGGGCCCGCAACAGGGCTTTATGCACCTGCGGGTTGTCATAATTCAAATCGGGTTGATGGGAGTAAAATCGATGCCAGAAATACGCCCTGGCGACCGGATCCCAGGTCCAATTGGATGACTCGAAATCTTTAAAAATAATGCGCGCTTCTTTGTACCGGTCGGCCGTATCACTCCAGACGTAGAAATTGCGCCGGTTGCTGCCGGGTTTCGCCCGCCGGGCGTTTTGAAACCAGGGATGCTGATCGGAGGTATGGTTGACGACCAGCTCGGTGATCACCTTCAATCCCCGCCGATGGGCCTCACGCAAAAAGGCCTTGAAATCGCGCAGGTTTCCAAAAGAAGGGTTTATGTTGGTGTAATCCGCGATATCGTAACCGTCGTCCTTTAAAGGCGACGGGTAAAAAGGCAAAAGCCAGAGGGCGGTCACCCCCAAATTTTGCAGATAATCCAATTTTTGAGTGAGACCTTTGAAGTCCCCCACGCCGTCTGCGTCACTGTCAAAATAGGTTTTGACATGCAACTGGTAAATTACGGCGTCTCTATACCACAGACTCTCGTCTTGCGTTGATGAGCTTTTATCCATCAGATGCACCGCTCTTTTTCTTATAAAAAATAATCAAAGTCACGTTCCGTGCGAACTTTGCGCCGCACGACAAATATGTGAGCCGGAACGATTTGCGGGTTCAGCTCCACAAAGTTGCTCAAGCCCTGCCACAAATATCGTGCATCACTCAGCAGATCGTGGACTTGAAAGGATTGCTGCGGATCAAGACCCAGTGTCTCGGGCGCAAATTCCAGCCATCCGCTGTGTGTATGGTGGGGATCGAGATTGACGACCACCAGAATGATATTTGAATGATCGTCGGTGTGTTTGCTGTAGGCGATCAGCTGTTCATTGTTCACCGGATGAAAATGGAGGTTGCGGTCTTTTTGCAGCGCCGGATTTTCGCGCCGGATACGGTTGACTCTTGCAATAAATGATTTTAAGCTGTCCGAACGCTCGATATCCCAGGATCTTATCTGGTATTTTTCAGAATCCAGATACTCTTCGCTGTGCGCTTCCCTGGCGGCGTTTTCAGCAAGCTCAAAGGCCGGTCCGTAAATGCCGTAGTTGGCGCCCAGGGTTGCCGCCAATACGAGTCGTGCCGCAAATGCCGGTCTGCCGCCCATCTGCAGATATTCGGTCAAAATATCAGGGGTGTTGGGCCATAGATTGGGCCAGAAGAATTCCCGCACCGGCGCCCGGGCCAACTCGGTAAAATACTGGGTAAGTTCCCACTTGGTGTTGCGCCAGGCAAAATAGGTGTAGGATTGGGTAAATCCAATTTTGGCGAGCCGGTACATGACCCGGGGCCGCGTGAAGGCCTCTGCCAGAAATACGGTCTCAGGGTAGTCTTTCTTAACCTCGCCAATCAGCCACTTCCAGAAGGCAAACGGCTTGGTGTGAGGGTTGTCGACCCGGAAAATCCGAATCCCTTGTTCAATCCAGCAGTGCACGACACCGAGAAGCTCCTGCCAGAGATCCTGCCAGCGGTCGTTTTCAAAATTAAGCGGGTAGATATCCTCATACTTTTTGGGCGGATTTTCGGCGTATTGGATGGTACCGTCGGGCCGGCGGTAGAACCATTCGGGATGCTCCTGAACATAGGGGTGGTCCGGGGTGCACTGAAAAGCCAGGTCCAGGGCCACTTCGATACCGTATTCCTTGGTTTTGGAGACAAACTGGCGAAAATCTTCCAAAGTTCCCAATTGGGGATGCACGGCCCGATGGCCGCCCTCGGGCGCACCGATCGCCCAGGGGCTGCCCGGATCATCCGGCCCCGTCCGCAGGGTGTTGTTTCTGCCTTTGCGATGGGTATGGCCGATGGGATGAATCGGCGGCAGGTAAAGGACATCGAATCCCATCTCGGCAATGTACGGCAACCTGGCCTCGCAATCTTTGAAGGTGCCGTGCTGGTCTTCTTTCCCGCTGCATGAGCGGGGAAACATCTCATACCATGAACTGAAACGGCCCTTTTGCCGTTCGACGGCCACCGGGAGTTTTTTAGCATACCGGGTCGCCTGGCTTCGATCCGGGTAACGGGTCACAATGCGTGCCAGATTCAGATCCAACGCAAGTTTGATTTTTTCATTCATCGATTTGTCGGAAACCAGCAGTTCCGCCCAACCTCTCAGCATGGTCTGATCCGCCCCGGAGGCCCGCTTCGCGGTCTTCTGGATAAGATCGGATCCCATCAGAAGATCCGCTGCGACCGCCTGCCCGGCGTCCGACTTTTTCCTGATATCTCGTCGCCAGGTCATAAAGCGGTCGACCCAGGCCTGGAAGGTGTAAAAGTATCGACCGATTTCTTCAACTCGAAAAGAACCGCGCCAGCGATCGTTGACCAGGGCTTTCATAAAAACCCCGGTCCATGCTGCATCGGTTTCCTTACGATACAGCAGGATAGCTGAGATAACATCGTGACCATCGGTGAAAATGTCGGCTTCCACTGCAACGCTTTCGCCCACCGATCGTTTGATCGGAAACCGGCCGCCGTCGATTTCCGGTTGGACGCCTTCTATAATCACTCGTCCTAAGCTGTCTGCCAACTCTGAGTCCTTGATCTGTGTTTGCAAAATCTGTGGTTTCGAGAATTTAAGATTAAATCTAGGAATACGAAAAATGACAACACATAAATTTATACAAATGAGGAAATGGATAAATAAGGTTTATTATGTATTTGCGAAATTGTAAATATGTATTTTTTTTTGGGGGATGGTTTGGATCGTTTGGATGGTTTGGATCATTTAGATCGTTTAGATGGTTTAGATCGTTGGGATCGTTGGGAGTTCAGGGGACAGAGGGCGGAGGGCAGAGGGCAAGGGGCAGAGGGTGGGAAGGTGAGAGGGTGAGAAGATGGGAAGGTGGGAAGTTGAGATACTAAAAAAGCGAATACCCGCCTGCCATGCATGGTGCGATGGCTGAGCGCGATCCATGAGCTATGAATCAAATGTTCAAATTCGCGCTGGACCAGCTTCAAGGCATTGCGGGCAGGTCGACTAATGAATATCGAATGTCGAAGGGAGGTATTCTTTCTATCTTATAAAAAGACTTATAAAAAGACCGAGCAACACGCGGCGCAAGCGCCTGCGCTGCGCGAGTGAAACCGTCCTTCGATATTCTGCGGTTCGCTTTTAGCCTTTGAACCCTGAACCCTGAACCTTAGATCAAAGCTCAATTCTATCGCTGCTGTTTCTGATGACCGCAACCATCAGCGTCAGGTATTCTCTGAGGTGGCGGGTCAGGAGATAATTTTCCAGCACAAAGCTTCTGGCCGTCTCTCCCATTTCCTGCAGGCGATCGCGGTGTTTCAGCAAATAACGGATGCGCAGGGCGGCCCCTTCGGCGGTGTTCACCAAAAAACCGGTATGATGATTGACCACCTGAAGCCGAATGCCGCCGGCATCCCCCCCGATAACCGGCTTGCCTTTCCACAGTGCCTCGGTGACAGTCAGGCCGAAACCTTCCTTGAGTGATTTCTGCATGACAATTGTGGATAATCGCTGGATGGCATTGATGGTGCGATGGGCATCCGGCGGCAGCATCAGCACATGAACATCCGGATCATCCTGAGCCGCGGCGGTGACTTCGGCCAGGACCTCTTCACCTTCAGGATCATCGCTGGCGGTTCCGCCGGCCAAAACCAGCTGCAACGGCGGACCGAAGGCCTTGGCCATGCGATACGCCCGAATCACACCGACCGGGTCTTTGAACCGGTCGAATCGGGAAATCTGAGAGATGATCGGCCGCTCTGGATCCAGACCGTAGCCATTGCAGACCCCCTGAATTTCTGCTGCATCGAGCGCGACATTCTTATCGCTCAGCGGATCGATGCTGGGTGGAATAATGTAAAGCGGATGCGGCATGGGTTGGGCAAAAGCGGGCAGCGAATAAATGCTGGCGTCGTAATCCCTGATATAATTTTGCAGATACTTCCATACCGGACGGAAAGGCCGGCTGGCATCGATATGGCATCGCCAGATCCATTTGCCCTTGCGAGCACGGCAGTATTTCAGCAAAGGCGCCGGTTGGGGATCGTGAATAAACACGATATCCGCCTGCTGCAACAGCTCTTTTAATCTCTCAAAATTATCTCCATTGACAGCTTCGTAGTGTTGCAGCAGCTCGCTTGAAATGCCGTCGCGATCGCCCTGCAATGCGTTGTGCATCTTTTTGGTGCACTGATAAAATTGTGAATCCCCGGCAACGATCTCCCAGCTCGCATCCAATCCCAGTTCCTGCTTCAGGGGTATCAGCCGGTGAAGTATTTCAGCCACGCCGCCCCCTTCGCGGGTGGAATTCACATGCATCACTTTCATTCCTTTGAGGGGTTCGGCCAACTGCCGCAGTTGATCGATGACGTTCGCCCCGACAATGGGGGCATATTGGTTGAGTATTTCAGTCATGTTTATCCTCGGTTGTTAAATGGGAAGTAAATACCGCTGCAAGGTCCTCTCGCAATTCTATCAGGCTGTTGAAATAGGGATCAATGGTATGGATCTCCTCTATCAGCTCCTGGTATCGGCCTCCCCAGCACTTGAGCCATTGGGAGAAGTCATCGCCGCCGGACGGGGTGCGACGTCGGGAATCAATGAAGTGATAAAAAAGGCTGCCCAGCGATAAATCCGGTATCAATTCGGTTAGCGCTTCGGGTGTATCAACTCGCATGCGGGTGTCGAAAACAACGATCTGCGACCGCATGAAAAAGAAAGGATGTTCCGCCTCCACGCGCGATGCAGCATCATCTTCGTCCATCCGCTGTTCGAATACCTCAATGACCTGCTGGCGCAAATCTTCAATGGAAATATAATTTGCCGGATTGATAATAGACAATTTCTCTGCCAGCCGGCGGTCGTGCAGGTCGTGATAGGCCCATCCCGCAAAGTGATTTTGATATTCCGGATCGACAAAATGGGGGCGCAACATCCCGCCCCAGAAATGATAGTATATGACACCTTCGTCATAAGTCCGCATGAGCCGGTTGTGCATTTCTCTTATGTTTTGGGCTTTTTCGCCGGTGGCAATGGCGATCAGGGCACAATCGGTTACGCCAAAAGGATCACACATCGTTTTCTCCTTAATTTTTTTTGGGGGGCCTTCCTACCTGAAAAATAAAAATTCCCGGATGCTGCGAGCATTCGACGTCGACCTCCGGATCGCAGATCCAAGGAATTTTATCCGCCTCTTATCAAGAAACTTCTAAATCAACATGTTAAAAATAATTATGCGATTTGTCAACCGGTGAGACAATCGGTTGTTGGTTAAATAAAATCAGGGGGAAGATTTTATTTTAAAATGCAGTTGTCTAGTTTTTCCGATTCTGTTATATAAGTAGCTGAAATGAAATTAAAAAAAATCAGTTTTAGCGCAAAATTAAATGCGCAGCATAAAGAAATTAATCCGCCGGAGCTTCGACTAACAACTTTCAACAGTTTTCAAAGAACAATTCACAACCCCGAATGTGTTATTTTGCAAGGCGGATTAATCAGGAGATGCAATGAATATTCTTTTCGTGGCGGCTGAAAACGGTTTCCTTGAGGGGGGCAAAGTCGGCGGTATCGGCGATGTCATTCGCCATCTTCCAGCAGCTCTGGCGGCCCACAACTGCCACGTCACCGTTGTCGCTCCTTCCCACGGGTTTTTGCACCGGCATAGCGGGGCAGTCAAGGTACATGCCGTCAGCTTTTTGTTCAGAGGCTATCCGCACACGGCCGAGATATATGAAGTTCGCCCTGCAACGAAGCAGCCGGCTGTCACCCATCTCGTGATTCATCACCCGGCATTGGGAGCCTTTGATTCATTTACGGGCAAATTCAACGTTTATACCGATGACCCGCCGGACCGGCCTTTTTTTACGGATGCCGCACGCTTTGCACTCTTCGGTTCAGCCGTCTGCGCCACAGCTTGCAGCACGCTCCTGGATAAAATCGACTGTATTCATCTGCACGACTGGCATGCGGCTTTCGTTGCCTTACTGCGAGCGTTTCATCCGGATTACGCTGAACTCAAGAAAATTCGATTGATCTATACCATCCACAACCTGGCGCTGCAAGGTGTGCGCCCCTTGCGGGGCAATGAATCTGCGCTGGAAGCCTGGTTTCCGGAGCTCAATTATGACTGGTCCCAGGTTGCCGACCCCCGCTGGCCGGATTGTTTCAATGCCATGGCCATCGGCATCCGTCTTTCCGACGCCGTTCACACGGTTTCCCCCTCGTATGCCGAAGAGATTCAAAAGCCCAGTCAAAAACCTCAATTCTATGGTGGCGAAGGACTTGAAAGCGACCTGATTCAGGCCCGGCGCGACGGCCGTTTGTTCGGCATTCTGAACGGCTGTGATTATCCGCCGGAGCGCCGCGCAAGGCGGTATCAATTCCCGGATATGCTGGATCTTTTCAGATCCAGGGCAATTCGCTGGACCGGAGTTTGGGATACGGTACCCACGTCTCAGTTCATGACATACGCCCGAGCCTTGGAACTCGGCCAACGCGTCAGCAGCCCCTCCATACTGCTGACTTCGGTCAGCCGCATCGTGGAGCAAAAGGTTTTGCTGCTGCGTGAATCAGGATCCGACGGCAAATCAGGCCTTCAAGGCATCCTGCAAGCCCTTGGCAAAAACGGCTGTTACCTGCTGTTGGGCAACGGAGACCGGGAATACGAAAAGTTTCTGATTGAGATGAGCTCGCGATTTAATAACTTTCTTTTCATCAACGGTTATTCGGAAGAATGCGCCGATGCACTTTACGCCGGCGGGGATCTTTTTCTGATGCCCAGCTCTTTTGAACCCTGCGGCCTCAGTCAAATGATTGCCATGCGTCACGGACAACCCTGCCTGGTGCACGAAGTCGGTGGCCTCAAGGACACCGTACAAGACGGTCACAACGGATTTGCATTTAAAGGTGACAGCCTCCAATCCCAGGTCGACGGTCTCGTCCAAACCGCCTCGCAGGCCGTTGCCTTAAAGGAAAACAATCCGGAGAAATGGCGCAAAATTTGTAAAAAGGCGGCGGCCACCCGTTACCCATGGCGTGACAGCGCCGCTCAATACCTTGAAAAACTATACAATCCTGTCAAAACAACGAACTCAAGCGCAGACAGACTGCTATCTGATCCGCCCCGGAAAAGGCGGTATTCAGGGCGTAAAAAAGGCAATTGAGCAAGACCATGGAATCCGATCATCAGAAAGAAATTCTCAGTGCCATGCAGCGGCCTGATTTTTATCCGCACGCGGTTGAGGCTGTAAGCCTTCAGGAAACCCATATCTCCAGGGTTTTATTGACCGGTCCTTACGTGTACAAAATCAAAAAGCCGGTGGATTTGGATTTCCTTGATTTTAGCACTTTGGAAAAACGCCGCCATTTCTGCCGCATGGAGGTTAGTTTGAATCGCCGGTTGACGCATGACATTTATGAAGGCGTTGTCTCCATTAAGGCCAAAGATCGATTCTATTATCTTGAGGGACCCGGCGATACCGTTGAATACGCGGTCAAGATGAAACAACTGCCCGAAAAGTCCTCTATGGCCCGCCTGCTGCCGGAGGGAAAAATGGACACCCGGTCTATTGACCAGCCGGCCAGGGTTTTAACCGAATTTTATGATGCCGCCCGATCCGGCCCGGAGATCGAAGCCGCCGGTTCGTGGGACACCGTTAAAACCAGCTGCGAAGAAAATTTCAGTCAAACCAAAGAATTTGCCGGAAGTCTTATCGATGAACGCAGGTATCAAATCATTCATTCCGTCAGCAGGGCTTTCTTGCAGCGGCGCAAGACATTGTTTGAACGACGTGTCAAGGAAAATAAAATACGCGAGGGCCACGGCGATTTGAGGACAGATCACATCTATTATACCGCCGACGGCATTCAGATTATCGACTGCATCGAATTCAACCAACGGTTTCGCTGCGACGATATCGCCGCGGATCTTGCCTTTCTGGCCATGGACCTTGATTTTGAAGGCTATCCCGGCATTGCCCGCGCACTGCTCGAGGCCTATGTAAACCACAGCGGCGACCGGGATGTATTTGTTCTTTTAGATTTTTACAAATGTTACCGCGCCTTCGTGCGGGCAAAGGTCAATTGCTTTCGTCTTAAACAAGGTCAGTTAACTGAAGGAGAGCAGGTAGAACTGCGCCGTCAAACCCGTCGACTGGTGGATCTTGCCTACCAATACGCCCTGCAATTCACTCGACCCACAGTCTGGGTTGTCTGCGGCTTGATTGCCTCCGGCAAAAGCACCGTCGCCGGGGCGCTGGCGGATGCGCTCCAGATCAAAGTGCTGGGTTCCGATGTTGTGCGCAAAAAGCTATTCGACCGGCAGGTTTACGAATCCCGGGAGGCTGATTTCGGAGAGGGAATTTACAGTGAAGATGCTACCGCCCTGACGTACGGCAAGCTTTTGCTGCTGGCCCAGGAAGAAATCGAGCAGGGCAACTCGGTGATATTAGACGCCACCTTCAGCCATAAAAATCTGCGCCGTGAGGTGCTGCGCCTGGCTGAAGATATGGATGCGAATATTGTTTTCATAGAGTGCCGCTGCCGTGAGGCCGTCATCCGAGAACGCCTGCGCAAACGCAGTAAAACGCCTGCTATTTCCGATGCACGTCTGAAACATCTGGAAGAATTCAAGTTCCGGTATGAAGCGCTGGATGAGATCCCCGCCGGTGTTAAAATCCCGGTTGATACCGAAAAGCCGCTTGCAGAAAACGTTGAAAAAATTCTCTCTGCTTAATCCGCTATTTAGCAGTCTTCAGCAATTTAGTACCTATATGGGACGAATAATCGCCGTTGCCGGGCGCTAAGGGACATCGAATTGAAGTCGAAAAAAGCTGCCGGGCAACCCCGTATTGGAAACCCTCCGGTTAGCCGCCAATTTGACGTCAACACGCATTTAATATTGGGGAGAAGACCATAATGGCCAAAGAACATGACCTCGTTGTCCATAAATCGCTCTTTTCGTGGATTTTTGCCAAAAACAAAAAACTTCAGCTCCTGCTGGTTGCCTCGGCCGCTGTTTCGGTTTTCGCCAATGTCATCCCGCTGGAAATGCAGAAACGCATCGTCAATGAGGCCATTAACTTAAGAAAGATCGATCTGTTGATGATCTACTGCGGTGTCTATCTGGCGGCCTTTGTGGCGAGCAGCGGATTGAAATTCCTGATCAACTCCCTGCAGACCATCATCGGTCAGAGGACGGTGACCGATATGCGCAAAGAACTATTTGGGCACGCTATCACCCTGCCATTGAGCTTTTATCGCCGAACCCAGCCCGGACTGGTCGTTGCCGCAATGACCACCGAGCTTGCCACCGCGGGAGATTTCGTCGGAATGTCGATCGCCGTTCCCGTAACCAATCTCTTGATGCTGGCGGCTTTTGCAGGCTATCTCTTATGGCTGAATCCGCTGCTGGCCGCCATAACGCTGAGCGTTTATCCGATCGTACTTTTGCTTGTTCCCGTGCTTCAGAATCGGGTCAACGTTTACAATAGAAAACGGGTGGACGCCGGCCGCAAACTATCCGGCAAAATCGGAGAATCGGTTGCCGGTATTCATGAAATCCAGGCCAACGGCGCCTATGCAATTGAGAGGCGCAAATTTGCTCAATTGGCAGACCGGCTGCGCCGGATCCGGATCATCTGGCGCTTGTTGCGTTACGGTATCAAGGCCGCCAACAGCATGTTTACAAATTTAAGCCGCTTTCTGGTTTTTGCATTTGGTGGATATCTGGCCATCAGGGGCAACCTGGAACTGGGCGCCCTGGTTGCGTTCCTGTCGGCCCAGGAAAAGCTATATGACCCCTGGAAAGAGCTGATAGAGTTTTACCAGGCCTACAAAGCATCTTCAGTCACTTACGACCGTACGATGGAATATTTCGATATCAAACCCGAACATGCGCTGGTAGCCGACGGACGAAAACCGTTCGATCTGGACGGCAGTATTACCGTTGAAGATTTGTCTTTTGAAACCGAAGATGGAACCCGGCTGCTGTCGGAAATTTCCTTTTCGTTAAAACCTTGCGAACACATGGCGCTGGTCGGCTTTTCCGGAAGCGGTAAAAGCACGCTGGCGCAATGCATCGTGCAACTGTATCGCTACACGCGCGGCCGGATTGCCATCGGTCAGAAGGAGGTGGCTTCCCTTTCCAAAAAAGATGTCGTCGCCAATATCGGTTTCGTATCCCAGAACCCGTTTATCTTCGACGGCACTATTGAGGACAACCTGCTGTATGCATGGAAGGCCCTGCCCGAAAATGAAGACTCGGCGAATCAAAGCGATGGCCCCACCTTGGACCAGAAGATCCAGGTCCTGCAGCAAACCGGTATCTTTGTAGATGTCCTGCGTTTCGGTCTGAACTCAAAGCTGCACGGGAGCGCGCATCAAGGCCTGGTATCTCAAATCATCCGATTGCGCAAAAAGTTTCTGGCAGAATTTTCCGCGGAACTGCAGGAGTACATCGAACATTATGATGAAACGAAATTTCTTTTGTATTCCAGCATCGCCGAAAATCTGATGTTCGGTGTACCGCAACGGGAGGCGTTTGATAAAAAAAAATTGCTCGACAATGAGTTTTTTGCGAAGTTCCTTGAAAGCTCCGACCTGAAAAAGCCGCTGTTAAAACTCGGCGTCGAACTGGCCGGACAGACGCTGAATATACTGGGTGATCTGCCGCCGGCGGCGGTTTTTGCGGATGAGATGCCGATCGAACAGGACGAGTTGGAAGACTGCAAAAGGATTGTGGTGAGTGAAAAAAAGGAGGGGCTGAACGCATTGGCGGCGGATGACCGCCGGGTGCTGTTGCTGCTGGCCCTGCGCTATTCACAGGGACGGCACAAGCTGGTGGATCTGCCGCCGCAATTAAAAAAACAGGTTTTGGCAGAACGACAACGATTCAAGGAAGCCGTTTCCGCCCAACACCCCGACACCTTCGCTTTTTATGACACCTCAAAGTACATTTCTTCCCGGACGATATTAACCAACATTTTTTTCGGAAACATCAAAACTGCAAGTTCACGGGCGCAGGATCAGATCAATCGAAGCATCAATCAACTCCTTATTGAAGAAGAAATACTGGAAGACATTCTGGCAATGGGGATGCAGTACCGGGTCGGCAGCAAAGGAGAGAATCTTTCCGGCGGACAGCGCCAGAAACTGGCCATTGCCCGGATATTTCTCAAAGAGCCGAATATTCTGATTATGGACGAGGCGACTTCCGGGCTTGACAACGAGTCCCAGGCACGTATACAAAGTCTGCTCGAAACTCAATGGAAGGATAAAAGTACGCTGATTGCCGTGGTTCACCGCCTCGATATCATTCGCAACTATGACAAGGTAGCGGTAATGAAAGCCGGCAAGATCATCGAAATGGGATCCTACCGCGAACTTATGGACAAGCACGGGGTTTTGCGTGAACTCGTCGACGGCAGAAAGTAATGGCAGGCTAACATGGCAATTCTGAACAAAGATCAAAACTGCTGGCAGAAAGCACCTGCCGGGCGGGCCGCCTGTCTGATCGACGGCGCTGCCTATTTTGAAGCGCTGGTGGATGCCGTCGGGCAGGCCAAAAAATCTGTGTATGTCGCCGCATGGGATATCGACAGCCGCACCGAACTTTTACGCCGCCCCCCCCTTGAGAACACCTATACCCGGCTGGGGGAATTTTTAAACGCCACGGTCAAGCAGGCACCCGATTTGCACGTGTATATTCTGGCCTGGGATTTTCCCATGCTCTATATCCGGGAGCGTGAATGGCTTCCAATCATAAATCTGGCCTGGAAGACCCATCGTCGTATCTATTTTGAGCTCGACGATCAACATCCCCTGGGGGGATCGCAACATCAAAAAATTGTCGTGGTCGATGATGCGCTGGCGTTTTGCGGAGGTATCGATTTGACAGGGAACCGCTGGGATACGCCGCAGCACCGTCTAAACGATCCGCGCCGCAAAGATCCCAACGGCAGGCTTTATCCGCCTTTTCATGATATCCAGATGATCGTGGATGGAGAAGCGGCCGCAGCCCTGGGAGCTCTGTTCAGGGACCGCTGGAAGTCGGCCACGGGAAATGACCTTCAGCCCGTTGACTCGTGCAACAGTGTCTGGCCTTCGGAGCTCAAGCCCTGGTTGACGGATACCCGGATTGGTATTGTTCGAACCTTGCCGGCTTTCAAAGATCGACAGGAAGTTCGCGAAACCGAGCATTTGTATTGCGATGCCATAACAGCGGCAAAAGAGTTTATTTATATTGAAAACCAGTACCTGACCTCGATGGCTGTCGCCCGCGCGCTGCAAAAAAGCCTGCAGCAGGAAAAAGGGCCTGAAATCGTCCTGGTGCTGCCCCGAAAGTCATCGGGCTGGCTGGAACAAAGCACCATGGATGCCATTCGCGCCCACATCTTGAACCAGCTGGCTCAGGCCGACCGCAACAACCGGCTGCGTGTCCTGTATCCGGCTTTAGCTGGCGGGGAAAAATCCGTATATGTTCATGCCAAAACCATGGTGGTCGATGACCGTCTGCTGTTGGTCGGCTCCGCAAATTTAAGCAATCGCTCCATGGGCCTGGATTCGGAATGTTCTCTGGCCGTGGAGTCAGAGGGAAAACCCCATGCGGCGGAGGCCGTGGCCGCATTTCGAAACACGCTGCTGGCCGAACATCTCGGCACCTCGGCCGAAAACATCCGCAAGGCCATAACCGACACAAAATCGCTGATTCGGGCGATCGAATCGGTATCTGGGGAAGAGCGATTTTTACGCAAGTTGGAGTACCGGGTACCCTCCGTAGACGGTACCCGACTGGTGCCGGATGATGACTGGCTGGATCCGGAAAGGCCGGTTGAATTCGACCGGATATTTGATCAATTTGTACCTGAAGAGGATGGTGAATCCGGTCAATTTCATTTATTAAGGATTTCCGCCGTTATGCTGGTGCTGCTGGCCCTGGCCGCGACCTGGCGCTGGACAGCACTCTCGCAGTGGGTAAGTTTGGAAACTTTGACAACCCTGGCAGACCACCTGAAGGGGAGTCCTCTCTTGCCCCCGGCGGTTTTAGGGGCCTACGTTGTCGGCGGCCTGATGATGGTCCCCATCACCGTATTGATCGGTGCCACGGCAATAATTTTTACCGCCCATCTGGGCGTGGCTTATGCGCTGGCCGGGTGTCTTTTAAATTCGCTGGTTACGTATCTTATCGGCGCCGGCGTCGGCCGGAAGACGGTTCGCAAACTGGCGGGAAGCAGGCTGAATCATCTCAGTAAACGACTGGCCCGTCAGGGTATTCTCACGGTGGCCGTGGTACGCAACCTGCCGGTGGCGCCGTTTACCATCGTCAACATGGTGGCGGGTGCATCGCACATAAAGCTGACAGATTTTCTGCTGGGTACGGCACTGGGAATGCTGCCGGGCATCGTCGCCATCACGGTGTTTGCCGATCGCGTTGCGGCCGCGGTCAAAAATCCGCGTTGGACCAACATTGCCGTCGCAGCCGGTATCGCCCTCGTCCTGGCGGTGGGTGGCTGGCTGATTCAAAAACGACTGCGCTCCCGCCATCGGAATAAAGATGGCCTATAATGTTGAATCTAATATGGTTGCTTGACTTCAACATCCCGGTTTACTCTCTGTGCTGCGACCCGAAGAGATATTTCAGCAACCGATTTGCTTTGCATTTTGGTGCCCTCGCAGCCATTTTCCCGGTTTATGTGGGTCAATTTTCTCAAAATTTGATGAATATTTTGGTTTCTTTGTATTCATCTGTGTTTTGCCCGCTTTCGTTTGCACGCACATCCGTCCCCAATCCGTAGATATTGATTCCGGGAGCAACGGTTCCGGGAAGATTGTGGGTTATGGATTCAGGAAATTCACCGGCTGAAGATTGAATCCGGGTCACGATCGCTTTTCCCGGCACATGTTGAAACTCAACGATATCTTCCATGTACACGGCCACAATCCGTTGAAACGTCTCCTCCGTCTTCCTCATTGAAAATATGAGTTCCCTAAATTCGGAGGAGGCGCGTTCAATATTTTCTGTGTCGACCACACTGGTAAAGTAGCCGTGGCGGACCTCCTGCTCCGATCCGATCTCATCAAAAGAAAAATGACCGATATAAAGCATACTTCCTCCTATTAACCGATTTGCAAATGCATTAGCCGAATTTGGCGGCGGATTATAACCGATAAAAGGCCACGTGCTTTAAAAGTAAACATTTCCCATGGCTTTTCAGCTGGATGCCAATGTTAAATTAATTATATATCATCGACGCCGCCAAACTAAATGGAGTC
>Ga0307426_1000712_pt1 | contig 22534 bp, 19 predicted proteins | sample SalMarWE160340MG_FD_202165 | JGI IMG/M metagenome (GOLD analysis project Ga0307426, IMG submission 202165) | Salt marsh sediment microbial communities from the Plum Island Ecosystem LTER, Massachusetts, United States - WE1603-40 | ecosystem: Environmental > Aquatic > Marine > Intertidal zone >...
GAAAAGCGGCCAGTCAAATCGAAAAAGAAACTAATGAACGTCGAACACTGAATCACGCCAAGGCGTGAAACGTCCAACATCGAATAAGGTTCGGGGTTTACGGATAAGAAAATCCTGGTTTTTATTTTAGGTAAGTACAAATCAGATTTGCCGATGGCAGATCATTTGTAAATAGTTGATTATGGGGCTTGCTTCATCCTGATACTCTGCCTATACTATACTAAATTTAAAATGATAGGATGCCTTAATTCGTCAATTGTCAATCGTCATTCGTCAATATTAGATCGGAGCGCCGTATGAAAATGAAACTTGTCCTAGCTGCCAGCGCAGCACTATTATGGATAGCCAATGTCTGTCCGGCCGCCGATGCGCCGCATCAGGTTGCGGTTTTTAAATTAAACGGCGATATCGCGGATATCAAGGATCATGTCATCATGGAAACCGCTTTGCCCGTCCGGTATATGGAAAACATTGAAGAGGTGGAGATAAAGCCGATTGAAGGTATTAAAACCGGCTTGATTGCCTATGCCACCTGCACGGCGCCGGGTCATATCGTCAGGATTAAGCTTAAATATGATGATTCGAGCAAAGATTTTTATGAAAAACTTTTTGCAAAGCTTAAAGAGAAATTCGGCCAGCCGGATGAATATCGCGGTGACCCTTTTCACATTCTCATCAGCTGGAAATGGTCTTTTGTCGACAAGGACCGCAACCGGATCAGTATGACCCTGCAGCACAACTCAATGGATACCGAGGAAAAATTGGGCAATGCCATCAAGCTTACCATGACCAGCCTTATCGAGGAGGATGAACGCTGCTATGCAGCCAAGGCCCTTGATCAGCGGGAAAAACTCCGCCAGCAGAAATCTGAGACGATGGCGCCGGGGTTGACCGGCTGGAATCTTTATATGCCGCGGTAGCATTTAGTTAAATAGTTGAATCAGGGAAAATGGGAGGAGACCGAGATTCGAATAGCGAAAAAAATCTGAATCAAGCGTTACTGCAAACTATTTAACGAGTCAACCATTCAGCGAATTAACCAAAGTTAGAAGTTAACGATTTGACCAACCACTGGAAACAAGTCGCCTGGAACAGAGTCCGGTTTAAGACACCGCCGCTATGGGAGATCGGCCAGATCGGCACCCGTCATCTGATACTGGAGGATGAAGCGGGACCCGTGATGGAAGTAAAGTGGGGGTCAGTGAAAGGGACTTTTTCCCAAAGAGCCCATCTGAAACGACTCTCTGCTTCACAATCCGGCAAGTTTAAAGGCAGCGTTGCTGAATGGTTTCTGCCGCCGCCCTGGGAAAAGGCCCTGGCGGATTATGAGAGCGGCGGATTTCTTTGGCAAAGTAAAAATGCAAGCGGTCGCGGCGCCTTCCTGTTTTGCCCTGTTTGCCGCAATGCAACCCTGATTCAATTTATGGGGGATGGTTCGGCCGAGCGCGAAAAGGTATTGCTGGCGGTACTCAAATCTTTCCGGGACCACCGGTCGGACGGCATGGTTCGCTGGGCAGTTTTCGACATCCGGCTGAAACTGCCTGCCGCATTAAGGCTGTCGCGCTACCGGTTTGAAGCCGGCAAATATGAACTCTTATTTTCCGATGGTCGGCAAAGCGTCCGGTTTTACCGCTGGGCACCGGCAGCCGCTATACTGGGCGGGCGGGATCTCATGTGGTTTGGCGGGACGATTCCTGAATTTTCCGCCGGGCAACCGGAAGTCTTGACGGTTGGCGGATACGCCGCAGTCGAAGGGCGTGTGTCGCCCGCCGGTGACTGGCGGCGGGCCGTCAGCCGGTTGAGGGTAAAACCGTCATTTTTCTGGTTTCGTCTGTGGCATCTGGAAGATAAAAACCGTATTCTTGGTGTCCGGGCCGAAAGCAAACGCGCGCTTGATTTGCAGCTGTTACATCAGATTTGTACAGATTATGAAAGTCTTTAGAAACAGGCACCGAAAAAGTCCGCCATCCCGCAGCCAGGCGCTTGATTGCCGACCGGCCAAAAGCCTTCATATTGCTGAAACACGGCTTGAGACCGGGGAGGTGCTCTTAGAATATCCGCTGGCGGTAAGGCCGTGGATTGCCGCCGTGGCCAAGCGCCTTGGAGGAGCAACGGATCGGGTTCATACCAAAAAGCTTCAGTTGGACGCAATGGGAACCGCAGTATGGGATCTGCTGGACGGAAATCGTTCAGTGCGCCGGATTGTCCGGATTTTTGCTGAAACTCATCGGTTGGAAAACAAGGAGGCCGAGGTTTCCGTGACCAGTTTCATCAAACAACTGGGACAGCGCGGTCTACTCGGCCTGCGATGATTTATGGCGGAAGAAATAACGAATCCCGCTTGCAGCGGGACTCAGATGCCGTCTTTGGCGAAATGTCAAGCTTACAAGTTGCCACTGTTGATCATTGAATATCAATGAACGCCTAAAATGCCTTGAGCGCATCGTCCATGGTGGCAACTATCGGCAGGAAGGAGTCAAACCCTGCAATTTCGAAGACTTCTTTGACATAATCCTGCATGGAGCAGAGCATGATCCGGCCGTCTTCGCGTTTGATGGCTTTAGTGGCTTTTAAAATGACGCGTAAACCGGCACTCGAGATGTAGTCGAGATCCTTAAAATCGACAACCAAATTTTTCGATCCGTCGGAAATCGCCTGAAAAATTTTTTGCTCAAATCCCTGCGATGTATTTGAATCCAGGCGACCGTTAAGCTTAAAGATATTGATGCCGCTTTGTTTTTCCTCAATAATTTCCATTACCATCCTCCCAGTTGGCACGTATTTTAAAATCCGTTCGTGTATTTTGTGGCAGATTATTCTATTGAATTAAGTTTCATCTTTCGCGAGATTTTTTTTGAGCGTTAAAATATTTTTATCCCCGCAGCGTTGATAGCATATATCATCCATCAACTTGCGCATGATGTGAATTCCCAGTCCGCCGACTTTGCAGTTCTCTACCGAGCAGGCGACATCAGGGGTATCAAATTCGATCGGATTGAACGGTATACCGTCGTCCTCGATGCACAGACAAATTTCGTCATTTTGCGGTGTAATGGTCACTTTGATGGTATGCTCATCCTCGTCGCTGAATCCATAGGAGATGATGTTGGTGAACAATTCGTCCAAAGCCAGGTTTATCTCAAATACCAGTTTTTTGGGTAATCCGATTTTTTCGCCAAGAGTCTCCAGATTCAGGCATAAATTATCCAGTTCGGACAGGCTGCTCTTGAGTTCAAATGAATACTCTTTTTTCGCCATAAAGCGACCACCTTTCGAGGATCTGGTTGCAGCGACCCTGATCTTGCTGTTCCATCATACCCCTATTGTAATTTTGCCCTGCCGGCGCAGCTCAGATAAGGGTTACCCCCAATCTCCTCATACATTCACCACATTGATCCCCTTGTTCGGTAAGAAACCGCTTTTCCCAGGTATCTATATGCTGGGCCACGGCTTTACATATCTTCATCATCAAACCGGGAAACTGCTCCATGGTTTTGGAGAATTTCTCCCGGCTCAATACAAGGCAGGTTGTATCCGTAACTGATTTAAGTGAAAATAACCGGCCCGTTTCGCCCAATAACGTCAAGCCTCCCAGAAAATCCCCGGCCTCACAGTCACGAACGTCAGCTGTTTCGCCGTTGTTTCGACGCTCGAGTACGGCCTTACCATCGATAATATAAAACGCCTGACCGTCGTCCTCGTCCTGGCGAAAAATATACTCTTTTTCTCTAAATTTTTCTCTCGTACAAAGATAAGCGAAAATTTTAAGGGTTTCAAGTGGAAGTCCTGAGAAAAAGTAGGTTTGTCGCAAGATTTCTAGATTTGCCTGGAATTCACTTGAAGGGTTTGCTTTATTTTTTTCCGACAAGCTCATAGAGCATTCCTTTCCGGGCCATTAGTTCATCATAGGTGCCCATTTCAAGAATTTTGCCGGCCTTCATGACCGCGACCTTGTCATAGTTTTTGATGGTATCCAGCCGGTGGACAACGGAAACCACCGTGGATTTATTCTTCCAGCGGGTTTCCAGCAGATTTTGAATGCGGGTCTGGGATTTGTTGTCAAGCGCCGAGGTCGCTTCGTCCATTATCAAAATCCGCGGCGCCTTGAGAAATATTCGGGCAATCGCCAGCTTTTGCTGCTGCCCGCCGGACAATTTATCTCCCTTGGTGCCGACCTGATAATGCATGCCGATTTCAATTATGGCTTCCAAAAAATCTTCCTCTATTAGAAGCTGAATAATGCTCTGGTCGATTCTTTCCTGGGCCTGGGGATTGGCGGTTTTAGTTTTACCGAAAAAGATATTGTTCAAAATAGTCTGAGAATATATGTATTCCGACATTTGATAAAAAGTAAAGGCGTCCGGGTCGTCTTCAGCAATTTTATCGTGAAACAGGGCTCGGCTTTCAAGGATCAAGGTTTCCAGAATTTCCGGCAGCGCGGCCATCTTATGAATACCGGGTGTAAATCGCAAGCCCAATTCCAGCAGTTTTTGGCGATCTTCATCATCCAGTTCATGCAGTCTTTTTTTCTTTAAACGTTCTTCCAGAACTTTGAACGCTTCCAGTTCCTCCGGATTTAGGGGACTTTGTTGAAAAAAAACGGCATCCGGCGGCAGATTACCCAGAATATCAACCGTTTGCCGGCAGAGATTGGCACCCAGGCTAAGCAGCGGGCGGGTTAGGTCGGCGGTGTCCAGAAAATTTAGAAAATATTTACTTTTGGCCAAATTTTCGCCGAAAAATTCAGCCTTGTTGGGTGCACCGAAGGTCAGATTTTCAGCCACACTGGAGTTGTAAAGATATCTGTTTTCATCAAAAAATTCGACATAGTCCGCCAGCTCTTTGCCGTAATCCTGCTGGAAGTTCTTGCGGATGCGAATAATCGCGTTGATCAGCTCTTCATGCCGATCGTGGGTTAAAATAGCGTTAAGACCAAAACGCAGCACGTCTACAAAAATGCCGGTTTGATGCAGGACGGCGATAATGTCGTCCAGGGAGGGCATGCCGTTGTTTGCCTGCCCCTGATCGTTACCCCCGGCTTTGGCCAGACAGGCGTAGAGAATGTTTTCTTCAATTGTACCGTCAAATATGAACGGGCTCTGGGCCACAAAACCGATATTGTTTATCATGTCTTTTTTGGTAAGCCCTGAAACTTCCTTGTCGCCGATCATCACACTGCCGCCGGTGTATTTATATAGCTGTCCGATACACAGTGCCAGCGTGCTTTTGCCGCTGCCGGAAAATCCTACCAGCGCCATATGCTCGCCCGGTTTTAAGGACATGTTGATGCCGTCGAGCAGGTGTATACCGCTGTCGGTTACGAAAGACAAATCCTTAACCTCCACGCTGCCCTCCAGCTCCAGCGCGTCGCGGCCCCGGGGCTCAAGTTCGTGCTCCGGTTCAACGTCAAAATATTCCATGGTGCGGTCGTAGTTGATCCTGCCGTCCTGGTAGACCTGATAAAACTCGATGAGTTCTTTCCAGGGATCAAATAAACGTTCCTGGGCCGAAAGAAATGCAACCAGGGCCCCCAGTTCCAGGCGGCCTTTGATGGTCAGCCAGCCGCCCAGCATGAATACCAGAAAAGGACCCAGACCGGTGAAAAAACCATTGAGCGTTTTGACGGCGAATCGATACAGGCTCCAAACGATTCTGATTTTCAGCAGTCTGTCGACCAGCTTGTTGTATTTGCGGCGTTCTATCCTATAGGAACCGTTGCCGTGGATTTCATGAATGCCGGATATGGATTCCGCAATTCGCGCCGAAAACGTTCGGGCCGTGTCCACCCGTTTTTTATTGGCCTTATTGACGCCCCTTTGAAGCACCGGAACCAAAAAAACGACGATCGGATAAATACTCAATGATACGGCTGCCAGCAGCGGATTGAGCCAGAACAGGTAGCCGGCAAAAGCCAGCAGGGTCAAAACGTTGGTGACCGGAGATGAAACCGCCATCCCGACAAAATTGCCGGGCATGGTCAACTCGGAAGTCAGGGCATTGACAACGGTTCCGGGTTGGGTTCTCCTGAAATAGTTTAACGGCAGGGTTAGGATGTGGCTATAGAGCGCTTTGCGCATGCGGGCGGTGGTCCGCTGGGTGATAAGAGTTTGGAGGATAGTGGTCAGGTATTTTAGCAGACTGAAGAAAACCACTGCCGTCAGGTATATGCCGGAATACAAAAACAGCATATCGATGCTTCTCAGCTTGATTGCTTCGTTGACGATGCGCTTTTGCATTTCAAGCGGCAAAACCCTGGCAAAAACCATCACGACGATGATGAGCAAGAGCAGCAATTGAAGTTTAAGATTGCCGGGGAATATCCATGAAAACAGGGAACGCTTGACAATTGGTGGTTCAGCTTTAGCCATGGCAAGCTCCTTCACCCTTTTGAATATGACATTGTGTAGTCAGAGGAAAATTTTATTTTAAGCCTTCGGCCATTCTATGATTTTGTAATTATTACTATTAATGAATGGGGATGACAAGGGTAAAATTGTTTAACAAACTTAGCTTTTAACTCTAACCACTGAATGCGTATTTGCAAGCCGTATCCGGCCGGTTGCGTCCTATCTCCACTTTAATGGGGCTTGAACCGACCTTTGGTGTTTACTATTCTTTTGCGTTTAGATCAGCAGCTGTGCTAATCAAAGATACTGTATCCGGAAGTTGATTTGAATTAAATTTTTGGGAGGTATGTTGATGCGATTTCGTTGGAAACTGACGATATTGCTTTTATTGATTGCTCTTGTGCCCATGATGACCATGCGGTTTTTTGGAAAGCGCGGCGTGCGTGCGCTGGGAGACGAACTTGTTTCCCGTTCGCGCGAGAATCTTAATGTAAATACTGAAGACCGGCTGAAGTTTGTAGTCGAAACATATTCTCAAATGCTCTCACAGAAAAGGGAGTCGCTTGAGATTGCGCTTATTTATCAGGCCGCAGAGATCGAACGTTTTTTAGCTCGAAAAAGGTTGCAACCTGCATCCGTTTATTTCGCCGAGGATTTTGATGCCGGGCGCGATTTGCCCCAGGATCTGGATACCTCCGGCGATCACTATCGCATAATTTCGGAAAATAAAATGGAATTAATACAAGTTGCCTATTCGGCCCAGGTATTCAATTTGGCAACCGGCATGCATCCGTCAGAGGTTAAAGGCGATATAGAACGTTTAGCGCAGCTAACTCCGGTATACCTGGGTCTTTCCCGCTACCTCAAAGGGCTGGTGATCTGGCAGTATACCGCTCTGGATAACGGGTTGTACAGTGCCTATCCCGGTCATGGAGGGTTTCCCAAGGGGTATGATCCAAGAAAGCAGCGCTGGTATACAGAAGCTTCGAATCTTGACAGCTTCTGGACGGACCAGTTTGTGGATGCGGTTACGGGTCAAAGGGTCATCGCCGTTTCCAGACCCATAAGCGGGCCCGCTGGCAAGATCACGGGCGTCACCGCCTTGATTATCCCCATTCGCAATCTTTTGGAACGCCGCCTGCTTTTAGATCATATTCCTGATCAAACCCGCTCCTTTGTGGTCTACCTGGCCACCCAGCCCGGGACGGGTAAAAACGGCATCCGCGTGATTGCCCGTGAAGATCCAGCCGATATCGAGCATCGAAGCTGGCACACCCCTTATCAAGCGGACTGGCTGGTTGCCGATGACGATACCCAGTATCAAGGGATGTTGCAGGATTTTGAAAAGGGAATCGGTAATATCCGCAGGATGCGATACCGTGGCTGTGATTGCCTCTGGGTCTACGGGCCGATTCATCAGCAAAGCTTTCTGATGCTGATTACCCCATACACCGAAATTATTAAACCCGCGCTGCAGTCTGAAGAATATATCCAACTCCAGATCCAGAATCTGTTGACGCTCACCAGTTACACGATTGCCGGAATTTTTATTATTATTGTTATTCTGGCGCTGACATTTTCACGCTCCGTCACCAGGCCGCTGCAGAAATTGGCAGCCGGTGCCCGGCGTCTTGCGCAAGGGCAGCTTGATACCCGGGTAGATATCCGCTCCCGGGATGAGTTTGGCGATATGGCGCGGGTGTTCAACAGCGTCGGACCCCGGCTGGAAGCACACTATCATTTGTTAAAATCGCTGGATCTGGCCATGGAGGTTCAGCAGAATCTTCTGCCAAGATTTGATCCGCAGGTCAAAGGTCTGGATATTGCAGGCACAAGCGATTATTGTGAAGAAACCGGCGGTGACTATTACGATTATCTCGGGGTGGCTGAGGATAAAATAAGTGTGGTGGTCGGTGATGTTTCCGGCCACGGAATTTCTTCAGCCTTGTTGATGACCACCGCCCGCGCTTTGTTGCGGCAGCGCACGTCCATGTCCGGCAGCATCAAAGAGATTGTCTCCGATGTGAATCGCCAGCTGACCGAAGATACAGAGGAATCCGGTCAATTTATGACCCTTTTCTACGGCGGGATCAATCTGCGGGAAAAAATATTTTGCTGGGTTCGCGCCGGACATGATCCCGCCCTTTTTTATGACAGCCAATCGGATACTTTTGCAGTGCTTGGCGGAGGCGGCTTGCCGCTGGGAGTCACTGCAGACACCGTATACGATCAACTTCAACGGGAAATAAAGCCGGGCCAGATCATAGCGATCGGCACGGACGGCATCTGGGAAACCCAGAATCCCCAGGGCGAGATGTTCGGCAAAGAAAAGCTGAAAAAGATCATCCGGGACCAGGCGCGAAAAAGCGCCCGGGAAATCATTGAAGCGGTGACTGCGGCACTGGATGATTTTCGTTACCCCGTGGAAAAAAAGTCAGATGATATCACGCTGATCATTATCAAGGTTGAAGCGCTTGCCAAGTGAAGCCAGGGTTTATTTTGTTTTGACAAAACTCAATTCAAAAGACTATATTCAGACTTCTTAGCCGCGTATCGAAATTGGACAGGTCTGGAAGGTATGAAGTTTTTTCTGTGCGTTATTGGAATGGTCATGATCATTGAAGGGTTGCCTTATTTTGCATATCCGGAAAAAATGAAATTCTGGATCAAGAAAATAGCCGCCACCCCGCAAGGTTCGTTGCGCAGGTTTGGTCTTGCGCTGATGCTACTCGGGTTGGTTTTTGTCTACTTTGGGAAGCATTAAGATGTTTTCCCTAAACGACTATCACTATGATCTGCCAGCAGGTTTAATTGCCCAGCAGCCGGCATTGCAACGGGACCGTTCGAAGCTTTTGTGTCTGGATCGTCAGACCGGGGGCTTATCGCATGCAACTTTCCACGCAATTGGCGACTACGTCAAAGCCGGCGATGTTCTGGTCGTTAACAACACGGCCGTAATCCCCGGGCGTCTGAAGGGAAAAAAGGATACCGGAGGCAAGGTTGAGGTTCTTATCGCTGATTATGCCGGCGGACGAAATCCAGAGGAGGAAAGCTCCCGTTTTGTCTGCCGTTGTCTGGTGAAGGCTTCCAAACGGCCCCTGCCAGGCAGCTGGCTGCAATTTACAGATGAACTGAAAGCCAAGGTCCTGGATTCCGGCGATGGTGCCTGTACCCTTGAATTTTACGCTGCCGGCAATTTTGAGTCATTGCTTTACAGGATTGGACAAGTGCCCCTGCCGCCTTATATTAAGAGAAATTCAGGCAGGATGTCTCCCTGTGACGACATGACCTCCTACCAGACAGTTTATGCCAGCCGTAAGGGAGCGGTGGCCGCGCCGACTGCCGGTTTGCATTTTACCCCAAGACTTCTCAGTGAATTGAGAGCCGGCGGGATTAAAATTGTAGAACTGACGCTGCATGTCGGCTACGGTACGTTTGTGCCGGTCAGAGTCGCTGACATCCGGCAACATCAAATGCATTCGGAACGGTTTTCCATTTCCGCCCCAACGGCCGAAACGATAAATTCAGCCCGGAGCGCCGGAAATAGAGTAATTGCCGTAGGCACTACCTGCGTGCGAACCCTTGAATACGCGGTCAACCCAAACGGCAAAATAGAAGCCGGCTGCGGCAGTTGTGACCTGTTTATCTATCCCGGATACCGATTTAAAATCGTCGATGCCCTGATCACAAATTTTCATCTGCCCCAATCGACGCTTCTGATGCTGGTCGCGGCCTTTGCCGGCCGGCAGAATGTTTTTGATGCTTATCAGCAGGCGATCAGACGCCGTTATCGGTTCTACAGTTACGGGGACGCGATGTTTATTTATTGATGTCAGTTGTCATTTGTCGGTTGCAGAAAACGAGTTTCAGGTCTGGCAACCAAATTCTGTCAACGGACCACGGACTAACGACTACGGACCCATAAGTTATGTTCTCTTTTGAAGTCATAGCAGAATCAACAGAATCCCGCGCCAGGGCGGGAGTGATTCAAACCGCCCATGGAGCGGTCGAAACGCCGATATTTATGCCGGTCGGGACCCTGGGTTCCGTAAAGTCGATATCCCCGGAAGAGCTGGTGGAAACCGGGGTCCAGATAATTCTCGGCAATACCTATCATTTATATCTGAGGCCGGGCTGTGAGGTAATCAGCAAGTTTGAGGGACTGCATGGCTTTATGAATTGGCGCAAGCCCATATTGACGGATAGCGGCGGCTTTCAGGTTTTCTCCCTGGCGAAACTGGCCAAGATCTCGCCGGAAGGCGTCACCTTTCAATCGCATGTTGACGGATCAAAACACCTGTTGAGTCCGGAAAAGGTCATCGACATTCAAACCTGTCTGGGCACAGACATAATGATGTGTCTGGACCAGTGTATTGAATTTCCGGCCACCAGGGAACAAATCCGGGCGGCGCTTGAAATTACCACCCAATGGGCTCAAAGATGCCGGCAAGCCTGGCAGACCGCTCAAAACGGCGGGATTGCCCTGTTCGGCATCGTCCAGGGGGGGATGTTCACGGATCTTCGGCGGCGGTCCGCGGAAGAACTGGTGCAGATCGATTTCAGCGGCTATGCCGTCGGGGGATTGAGTGTTGGAGAGCCCGTTGAGGTTATGATGGAAATGGCCGATTTTACCCTCCCGATATTACCGCAAGCCAGACCCCGGTATATAATGGGGGTGGGAACTCCTGAAAATCTTATCGAACTGGTAACACTGGGAGCCGACATGTTCGACTGTGTATTGCCCACCCGCAATGCCAGAAACGGTCAAATGTTCACTCAAAACGGAACCATCAATATCAGCAATTCCCGCTACAAGGATGATTCCGATCCATTGGATTCGGGGTGCCGCTGCTATACCTGCCGCAATTACTCCAGGGCCTACCTGCGCCACCTGTATCTGGCCCGCGAACTGCTGGCCTATCGTTTGAACACGATCCATAATATTCATTACTTTATAAGTTTTATCAGGCGCATGCGAGCGGCCATAATGGCAGATACATTTGAATCATTTCGAAAGGATTTTTACCGGCAGCTCGACAATTGATTGCGGAGTTGGTATTTAAAAAGTTTCAGGTGTCAGGAAGAGAAGGATAAAGGCAAGCTATCTAACGAATCAACCGAACCTGACTAATCAACTATAAACTAACCAAACGATCGAAACGATCCAAATTTATCCAATGAAATATACGTAGTATCAGCGAAGCGAATTTCATCGGGACGAACAAAACGAACTAAACCGACACAAAGGAGAAAATATCATGAAAGAAAAAGTTGAAGCAGCATTGCAAAAAGTAAGACCCATGCTCCAGGCAGACGGCGGCGATGTGGAGCTGGTGGATGTGCAGGACGGCATCGTGACGGTACGTCTGCGGGGTGCATGCGGTGGATGTCCCATGTCTCAAATGACCCTTAAAAACGGAATCGAAAGAATTTTAAAGCAGGAAGTGCCCGAGGTTGTAGCCGTAGAATCTGCTCCCTGATGTGAACATCGTGCAAAGAGCAGAGAGCTAAGAGGATAGGGCAGAGCGCATAGGGCAAAGAGCATAGAGCAAAGCGCAGAGGGCAGAAAGCGTCCGGTTTGAGGTTGGAGCGTAGAGGTTGGAGGCGGGAAAGCTTAGAACTCAAGGCTCAAATGCGGCCAAAAGGACTGAGCAAAGTCCCAATTAAACCTCCATCGGCAAAACGATCAAAACCATCCAAACGGTCAAAACGATCTAAACCATCAAAAAAGGAGGTGCCATGAAGGTCCTGAAAATCGACCATCTTGGGATTGCCGTAAATAGCATTGATCAAGGGAAAAACTTTTGGACGGATGTGCTGGGTCTGGAGTTCGAAGGTTCCGAAACCGTTGCCCAGCAGAAAGTGACGACGGCGTTTTTCCCGGTGGGAGAAAGCGAGGTGGAATTGCTGGAATCGACGGCGCCGGATGGTCCGATCGCGAAGTACCTGGAAAAAAAGGGCGAAGGGATTCAGCATGTCGCCTTTAGAGTCGAAAATGTTGAAGCTGCCCTGCAGGAGCTGAAGGAGAAGGGGATCCGGCTGATTGATGAAAAACCCCGAATAGGTGCCGGCGGCGCCAGGATAGCGTTTTTGCATCCCAAATCCACCAATGGTGTTCTGGTGGAGCTTTGTGAAAGAGAGTAGTTGAATTCGGAATGCGGAATGTGGAATGGGGAGTTTGGAATGCAGAACGGGGGTGGGTTTCGGGGTGCGCGTTACGGGTTGCGGGGTGCGGGGTGCGCGTTGCGGGTTGCGGGGTGCGCGGCGCGGGTTACGGGGTGCGGGTTACAGGTTGAATATCGAGTATCCAGCATCCAGCTTCCAGGATCTAATAAAATATACGAACAACAAAAAAACATAACCGATTTTCAATAGTTTCATCCGACAAAAGGAGTTTAGCATTATGTCAGAGCATCCTGATATCGAGAAATGGATCGGTCTTGCTACCAAGGAAATGAGAGGAAAACCGTTGGATTCGTTAAATTGGCTGACCCCGGATGGGATAGCTGTCAAGCCGTTGTATACGGCGCAGGACCTTGAAGGAGCGGCGCATGTCAATACCCTGCCGGGACTGGCACCCTACATGCGGGGGCCCAATGCGACCATGTATGCCGGGCGCCCCTGGACCATCCGCCAGTATGCCGGTTTTTCAACTGCCAAAGAATCCAACGCCTTTTACAGAAGGTGCCTGGACGCTGGCCAGAAGGGGCTTTCGGTGGCTTTTGATCTGGCTACCCACCGGGGGTATGACTCCGATCATCCAAGAGTTGTCGGGGATATCGGCAAAGCCGGGGTTGCGGTGGATTCCGTTGAAGATATGAAAATCCTTTTTGATCAGATCCCGCTGGATCAGATGACCGTTTCCATGACCATGAACGGCGCCGTGCTGCCGATTCTTGCCGGCTATATCGTGGCCGCCGAGGAGCAGGGCGCCAGCCAGGAAAAACTGAGCGGTACCATCCAGAACGACATTTTAAAGGAATTTCTGACGCGCAATACCTATATCTACCCGCCGGAACCCTCCATGCGGATTGTCTCGGACATTATCGGTTACTGCTCGAAACATATGCCCAAATACAACACGATCAGCATCAGCGGATATCATATGATGGAAGCCGGAGCCGAATCCGTGCTGCAAACAGCCTTTACCATGGCCGACGGTTTGGAATATGTGCGGGCAGCCCTGAATGCCGGATTGGATATCGATGCTTTTGCACCGCGGCTTTCTTTCTTTTTTGGCATCGGGATGAACTTTTTCATGGACATTGCCATGCTAAGGGCGGCGCGATTTTTATGGCACAGGCTGGTCAGTCGGTTTAACCCTAAAAACCCGCGTTCGACCATGTTGCGCACTCATTGCCAGACATCCGGCTGGAGCCTGACGGCGCAGGATCCTTACAACAATATTATCCGGACCACGCTGGAGTGCCTGACGGCTGCTCTGGGGGGAACCCAGTCTTTGCACACCAATTCTTTTGACGAGGCCGTGGGATTGCCCACGGATTCTTCCGCCAGGATTGCCAGAAATACCCAGCTCATCGTTCAGGAAGAATCACAAATCTGTCACGTGGTGGATCCTCTGGGGGGCTCTTATTATCTCGAGTCCCTTACAGACGGCATCATTCGAGAGGCCAGCAAGATTATCGACGAGGTGGAAGAGATGGGCGGCATGGCCAAGGCGATCGAGACCGGAATGCCGAAGATGCGCATCGAGGAATCCGCCGCCCGCAGGCAGGCGCGAATTGATCAGGGCAAAGACGTTATCGTGGGAGTAAACAAGTATCAGGTTGAAGAAGATGTCAATCTGGAAATACTGGAAGTCCCGGCCAGCGTGCGTGACGAACAGATCGCAAGGCTTAAAGAATTGAAGAAAAACCGCGATAATGCGGCTGTGCAAAAAGCGCTGGATGACCTGACCAGAGGTGCTGTGTCCGGCGCCAACCTGCTGGAATTAAGTATCGCCGCGGTCCGGCTTCGGGCGACGGTCGGCGAAATATCCGACGCCCTTGAAAATGAGTTCGGACGTTATGTGGCCACCACCCAGTGTATTTCCGGGGTGTATGCCGCCGAGTACGGAAAAGATGAAATCATTGAAGCCGTGCTCAAGCGGACTAAACAGTTCCAGGATAAAGAGGGACGCCGCCCCCGGATACTTGTAACCAAAATGGGGCAGGACGGCCATGACCGCGGAATAAAAGTGATTGCCACGGGATTCGCCGACCTTGGGTTTGACGTGGATATCAGTCCCATGTTTCAAACGCCCGCCGAGGTTGCCCGAATGGCGGTGGAAAATGATGTGCATGTGGTGGGTGTATCCAGCCAGGTCGCAGCCCATAAAACGCTGGTGCCGCAATTAATCGAAGCCTTGAAAACCGAGGGTGGTGAGGAGATAATGGTGGTCGTCGGGGGGATCATACCGCCGGCTGATTATGATTTTCTTTACCGAGCAGGCGCTGCCGGTATATTCGGTCCCGGAACAGCGGTGACGGAGTCGGCCAACCAGGTGCTGAATGCGTTGGAGAAGGCCTTGACACCTGCTAAATAGTTGACAGGTAGGTAATCATATGCTGGCCGTTGGCTGGTAGATTTAAAAAAGGTTTCACGTGTCAGGTTTCAGGTTTCAGATAAAAAAGCTCATAGCTGATAGCTCTTAGCTCATAGCCAAAAGACACCGCAGAATATCGAATCACACTAAAGAGGTGATCTGTGACCCGAATTTCGAAGGGTGGTTTCACTTGCGCCGCGAGTGCTCAGTCTTTTTTACAAAATAAATAGAATACGTTCCTTCGACCTTCATTATTCGATATTCGCTTTTTTAGAGTTTCCTATTCGATCAAAACGGCTGGATTGGCACCCGCACCCGCTGCCGGCGCTGACACCTGACACCTGACACGTGAAACCTGTAACAAAAAGCCTGACACCAAAAACTTAAAACCATAGCTCTAACAATTGAAGCTATAAAGGTGTTAATATCAAGAGTATGAATTCCTCGGATCCTCAGGTCTATATCAACGGCGTGCTTAACCGGGAGCGCCGGATGGTGTCCAAAACCATTACCTTAATTGAAAGTTCGCTGCCCGCTCATCAGGAAATAGGGCGTAAAATTATTGATTTTTTGCGGCCCCATATGGGCAACGCTGTCAGGCTCGGCATTACGGGCGTCCCCGGGGTCGGTAAAAGCACGTTCATTGAAAGTCTGGGCATGACCCTTGTAAAAGAGAACCACCGCGTTGCGGTACTTGCCGTTGACCCCAGCAGTAATCGCAGCGGCGGCAGTGTCATGGCCGATAAAACGCGCATGGAAAAACTTTCGGCTGAAAACAATGCCTTCATTCGACCGTCGCCTTCGGGTGGCGCCCTGGGGGGGGTGGCCCGCAAAACCCGCGAGACCATGCTTATTTGTGAAGCCGCCGGTTACGATGTCATTATTGTGGAGACAGTCGGTGTCGGTCAATCGGAAAGCACAGTGGCCTCCATGGTCGATTTTTTTCTGGTGCTAATGCTGGCCGGTGCCGGTGATGAGCTCCAGGGAATCAAGAAAGGAATCCTTGAACTGGCCGATGCCATCGCCATTACCAAAGCCGACGGCGATAATGTGGCAAAGGCCAAAAAAGCAGCCAGAATCTATCAAAATGCGCTGCATTTTTTACGGCCGGCCTCGCCGAGTTGGATTCCGCCCGTGCTAACCTGCAGTGCGCTGGAGTCGACCGACATCAAGGAAATCTGGCGGACCGTTTTGATCCATCGTAAGAAACTTACCGGCACCGGTGAATTAGACCAAAAGAGACGGCAGCAGGCTGTGGACTGGATGTGGTCTCTGATCGAAGAAGGACTTAAAAACCGCTTCAATCAAAATTCTGAGGTAAAAAAGCGCTTACCTACACTGACCCGCGCGGTTGAAAAAGGAATTACAGCCCCCAACCTTGCAGCCGAAGAATTGCTTTTTTTTCTTGACAATTAATCACTTGTATAGGAAATTTTTCGTTTAACTTTTTAATTTTGCGGTAATTAGTATCAGTCTGCCGATTGGCTTTTTCGATTGATAAGAAATCTGGATCTTGAGTTATTTACCAACTTGGCAAGCATACCCTGTGCGGTTGGATAAGAACTGCGGGGCGTATTATGAGAAGAAAGGAATTGGATGATGGGAATCGTGGAAGACAAAATTCGTGACCTGAAAGCCCGGGAAGCAAAGCTGCTTCAAATGGGTGGAGAGAAAGCTGTCGCCGCCCAGCGTGAAAAGGGCAAGCTGACAGCCCGAGAGCGGCTGAATCTGCTGTTTGATAAGGGTACATTCCGGGAAATCGACATGTTTGTCACCCACCGCTGTGTTAATTTCGATATGCAAAACGTTGACATACCCGCTGACGGCGTGATCACCGGTCATGGCCTGGTGGATGAGCGTCCGGTGTTTGCCTTCTCCCAGGATTTTACTGCCAGAGCAGGCAGCCTCGGTGAAATGCACTCCAAAAAGATCTGCAAGGTCATGGATCTGGCCCTCAAGGCCGGGGTGCCGTTTGTCGGAATCAACGATTCCGGCGGTGCCAGAATTCAGGAAGGTGTGGATGCGCTTTCCGGCTACGGTCAGATATTTTTCCGTAATTCAGCCGCTTCGGGCGTAATTCCCCAGATTTCGGCCATCATGGGACCCACTGCCGGCGGCGCGGTGTACTCGCCGGCCATGACGGACTGGGTGTTCATGGTTAAAAACAGCAGTTACATGTTCATCACCGGGCCCGAAGTGATCAAAGCCGTTACCGGTGAGGAGATATCATTTGAAGAGCTGGGCGGCGCCAAAACCCACAACGAAAAAAGCGGCGTGGCCCATTTCGCCTGTGAGAGTGATGAAGATGCGGTCAAGCAGATAAAACGGCTGCTTTCCTATCTGCCCTCCAATAACATGGAAGATGCGCCCTATGTTGAAACCGGCGATGACCGGAAGCGAACCGATGCCGCGCTGAATTCAATTATTCCAGACAGCCCCAGTAAAATCTACGATATGAAAGAGGTGATTCTGTCCATCGTTGACAACGGTGAGTTTTTTGAGCCTCACCAATTCTTTGCCCGCAATATGATCGTCGGTCTTGCCAGACTGAACGGTAGAGCCATCGGCATTATTGCCAATCAGCCCAAGGTGTTGGCCGGTTGCCTCGATATCAACGCATCGGACAAGGCCACCCGGTTCATCCGATTCTGTGATTCCTTTAACATTCCGCTTTTAACCATTGCCGATGTTCCCGGCTACCTGCCCGGGAGCCAGCAGGAATGGGGCGGAATTATCCGTCATGGTGCCAAGCTTTTGTGGTGTTATTCCGAAGCAACCGTGCCGAAAATTCTTTTGGTAACCCGCAAAGATTATGGCGGATCTTATCTGGCCATGTGCTCCAAGGATCTGGGTGCGGATATGGCGTTTGCCTGGCCGACGGCCGAAATCGCGGTTATGGGAGCAGCAGGCGCTGCCAATGTCATCCACCGCAAAGAGATTAAAGGGGCTGAAAACCCGGATGACAAACGCCGCGAAAAAATTCAAGAATATGAAACGCTTTTTTCCAACCCTTACCAGGCAGCTCAAAGGGGCTATATCGATGCCGTGATTGTACCCAGTGAAACCCGGCCGCGTTTAATCGATGCGCTTGAGGCCATGTGTTCCAAACGCGAAACCAGGCCTCCCAAAAAACACGGCAATATACCGATGTAAGGAATGATAATTGACGAATGTCGAATGACGAATTGTTGAAGTCGCTTCGCTCTGTCGTTTAATATTGATTAAAATCGAGAGGATTCCTTAATTTGTCATTCGTCAATATTCAATAGTCAATTTATAAGGGGAGAACATATGGATAATCAGAAGAAAATCAGCGCGGCGATTGCGGCGGTGATGCATTACATATACGAAGAAGAAGCCGTCCTGATGCAGGCGGCCATGGGCGGCAGGGCGCAGATGCCCTCTGTTTCTGCTCCGGCAAAGGACTTTTCACCATGGCGCATGAATGGTCGACAAGCCCAGATGCAGATGCGCAACCTGATGCAGATGCGGGCATTTCAGAGAGGATTTCGTGTTTAAAATCAATTTTTACAGGAGAACTTTAAAATGAGCGAAGATCTTGCAGTTAAAATGACGACCATGAATTACGACAAAGATCGGCCGGCAGCGGAAAATCCAGTCAAAATAGAGGATCTATCCCTGCGTGACGGTCACCAGTCGCTGTTTGCAACCCGGGGGCGCACCGAAGACATGATTCCGGTGGCCGAAATGATGGATGATGTCGGCTTCTGGGCCATGGAGGTCTGGGGCGGTGCAACCTTCGATACCATGCACCGTTTTTTGAATGAGGACCCCTGGGAAAGAATCCGGACGCTGAAACGCTATATTAAAAAGACCCCCTTTTCCATGCTGCTGAGAGCACAAAACCTGGTGGGCTACCGGAATTATGCCGACGATGTTGCCCGGGCCTTTGTGGAGCGGGCGGCTGCCAATGGGATGGACATTTTTAGGACCTTTGATGCCTTGAATGATTATCGCAATTTCGAAACCGTGGTGCCGGTAATCAAGGCCAGCGGCAAGCACTTCCAGGGATCCATTTGCTATAGCATGACCGAGCCGCGGATGGGCGGCGAGGTTTACAACATCGATTACTATGTCAAGAAGGCTAAAGAATTAGAAGCCATGGGCGCGGACAGCATCTGCCTGAAAGATATGGCTGGGCTGATTGCACCCTATGACGCCTATTCCGTTATCAAGGCCATGAAAGCCGCCGTCAAACCGCCGATCCATCTGCACAGCCATTTTACATCGGGTATGTCGTCGATGTCCCATCTCAAGGCCATTGAAGCGGGGGTTGATATCATTGACACCGTCATGTCGCCTTACGCCTTCCGGACTTCTCATCCGGCAATCGAACCGCTGGTCATGACGCTGCTCGGCACCAACCGGGACACCGGTTTTGACATCAAGCATCTGGCAAAAATCAATGAGGTTTTTGAAAAAGAAATTATGCCGAAATACAGGCACCTGCTGGACGACACCAAGATGTCGATCATTGATATCAATGTTCTGCTGCACCAGACGCCGGGCGGCATGTTGTCCAACCTGGTCAATCAACTGAGAGAAATGGATGCCCTTGACAAAATCGACCAGGTTTATGCTGAATTGCCGCGGGTTCGAAAGGATTTAGGGCAGGTTCCGCTGGTAACACCCACCAGCCAGATCGTCGGTATTCAGACCGTCAACAATGTTCTGTTTGATGATGAAAATGAACGCTACAAGATGATTACGGCCCAGGTCAAAGATCTGTGCTACGGCCTGTACGGCAAAACCGCTGTGCCCATCAATCCGGAAGTTCAGCAAAAAGCCCTCAAGGGTTATGAAAGAGGAACCGAGCCGATTACCTGCCGACCGGCCGAGGTTCTGGAGCCCGAACTGGAAAAAGCCAAGAAAGAGACAGAAGGTTTGGCCGTTGACTTGGAAGATGTGCTGGTTTATGCACTGTATCCGGTAACCGGCAAAAGGTTTTTAAAGTGGAAGTACGGCAAGGAACAACCGCCCGCCGAGGTCAGACCGCGAACACTGGAGGATGTAAAAGCCGAGCAGGAACTTATTAAAAAGGCCAAGGCCGGAGAACTTGTTGAAAAACCGGAAAAAGCGGCGCCTGGCAAGAGTGAAAATCTGCGCACCTATAATGTGTTCGTCGATGGGGATTATTTTGAGGTCGGGGTGGACTCTGTTGACGGCGCTCCGGTGGTTAACTACGTGCAGCCGATGCCCGGCATGGAACCGCCGGGTTATGCCCAGCGTCCAGCCGCACCGGCTGCTCCGGCCGCGGCCCAAACGGCGGCACCTAAAGAAGCTGCTCCTGCGGCCGCTGCCGCCGCGTCGCAGCCGGCTGCCGCCATTGACGGCACACCGCTTAAAGCGCCGATGCCCGGTATGATCGTCAGCTATCAGAAAAATGTCGGCGATACGGTCGCAGAGGGCGATACGGTCCTCATCCTGGAAGCCATGAAAATGGAAAATGCACTGCCGGCCCCCACCAGCGGTACCATCCAAGCCATCAACTACAGCAGCGGCGATACGGTGGCCAAAGGTGATGTACTGGCTGTGATTGGTTAAGCGCATAGCGCATGGCGCATAGGGCAGAACGCAGAAGGCATAGGGCAAAGAGGAGAGGGCAGAGGGCAAAGAGCAGATGGCAGGTCGCGTCCGGCTCGAGGGAATCAAGCTCGAAGCTGAAAGCCAAAGGAGTTGATTGAGTTGAATATGTTGATTCGTTGATTGAGTTGAATGATTATTCTATCTTTATGAATTATTTGAATTACACTCGCTTGAAACGGGAAAAATTTCTTCTATCAACTTAATCAACCAAAGTATCCATCTCAACGATCTAAACGAACGAAACCATCAAAACGGACTAAACGAACCTATGAAAATCCATGAATACCAGGCTAAAGAGCTTTTCAAAAAATACGGTGTGCCCATCCCGGAGGGCCGGGTGGCGTTTGCCCCCGATGAAGCGGTTGAGGTTGCCAAGGCCTTGGGGGGCTATCCGGTTGTGGTAAAAGCTCAAATTCACGCCGGAGGGCGGGGCAAAGGCGGTGGTGTCAAACTGGCCCGATCCGAGCAAGAGGTTGGAAGCCTTGCCGAGCAGATCATCGGGATGAAGCTGGTTACCCAGCAGACCGGACCTCAGGGACAGGAAGTTAAAAAAGTCCTGGTGGAGCAGGGATTAAATATCGACAAAGAGCTGTACCTGAGCATTATTCCCGATCGGGCGATTGCCAAGATAGTGATTATGGCCAGCGAAGCCGGCGGCATGGATATTGAAGAAGTGGCCGCCACGACGCCAGAGAAGATTTGCAAGGTCGCCATTAATCCGCTGCAGGGCATTCAGGCCTATCACTGCCGCCAGATTGCTTTTGGCCTTAACCTGCCGGCAGTTGTTATGAAACCGTTCATCGGCATGCTGCAAAACCTCTACTGGCTGTTTGTTGACTACGACGGATCGCTGGTTGAGATCAATCCCCTGGCGATAACTGCCGAACAGACCATTGTCGCGCTGGATGCCAAAATCAACTTCGATGACAATGCCCTGTTTCGTCATAAAGACGTTTTGGAATATCGGGACATTGATGAAGAAGACCCGCTGGATGTGGAAGCTTCCAAGTATCATCTCAACTACATCAATCTGGACGGCAACATAGGCAATATGGTCAACGGTGCGGGTCTGGCTATGGCCACTATGGATTTGATCAAACTTGCCGGTGCGGAACCGGCCAATTTCCTCGATGTGGGAGGGGGTGCCAGCGCCGAGATGGTGGAAAACGGTTTCAGGATTATTTTAAGCGACCCCAACGTCAAAGGGATTCTGATTAACATCTTTGGCGGTATCCTGCGTTGCGACGTGCTGGCCGAAGGCGTGGTCCAGGCAGCCCAAAAAACCGGCATTAGCGTTCCGGTGGTGGTACGGATGGAAGGCACAAATATTGAAGAAGGCCGTCGAATCCTGGCCGAATCCGGCCTGGACTTGATTACGGCGACGGATCTGAAAGATGCCGCCCGGAAGGTGGCGGAAATTGCGAAGGCGTAGAGGACTGAGCGATGAGGACTGAGGACTGAGCAAGGCGCAGAGGGCAAAGATGCAAGGCGCACGGCGCAAGGCACAAGGTTTTAGGTTAAAAGTAAAACATTGAAGGTTAGAGGTTGGAGGCGGGAAAGCTCAAAGCCGGAAGCTCAAGGCTCAAAGCGGAAAGCTCAAAGCGGTAGCGGAAATGGTCAAATAGTTGAATAGTCAAATAGTGAATTAGTCAATTAGTCGACTTGTCGAATAGTAAAATTAGGATTTCATCCGTTTACCTAATCAACTATTCAACCAATTAACTAATCAACTATTTGACTCAAACGAAGTTTGAGGCAAATACAATGAGCATCTTTGTAGATAAAAATTCGCGTGTTGTGGTTCAAGGTATCACCGGCAGGGAGGGGCAGTTTCACACCCGTCGATGTGTCGCCTACGGAACCCGGGTGGTTGCCGGGGTAACACCGGGCAAGGCCGATCAGAAAATGGACGATATCCCCGTTTTTAATACGGTTAAAGCGGCGGTGGATGAAACCGGTGCCAACTGCAGTCTGATTTTTGTACCACCGGCATTTGCCGCGGATGCAATTATGGAAGCCGCTGATGCCGGAATCG
>Ga0307426_1000713_pt1 | contig 22521 bp, 20 predicted proteins | sample SalMarWE160340MG_FD_202165 | JGI IMG/M metagenome (GOLD analysis project Ga0307426, IMG submission 202165) | Salt marsh sediment microbial communities from the Plum Island Ecosystem LTER, Massachusetts, United States - WE1603-40 | ecosystem: Environmental > Aquatic > Marine > Intertidal zone >...
ATCCAGGCCCTTCTTGATCGTGTCGGAGATTTCCACCAGGTCCTTGGCGTTCTCCTCCGGGATCAGCACGGTCTTCATGCCGCCGCGCGAGGCGGCCAGCAGCTTCTCTTTCAGACCACCGATCGGCAGCACGCGGCCGCGCAGCGTGATCTCGCCGGTCATGGCAACATCGCGGCGCACCGGAATGCCGGTCATCACCGAGACAATGGCCGTGACCATGGCAACACCGGCCGAGGGCCCATCCTTCGGCGTCGCGCCTTCCGGCACGTGCACGTGGATGTCGCGCTTGTCGAACAACGGCGGCTCGATGCCGAAGGCGACCGCGCGCGAGCGCACGTAGGACGCCGCCGCCGATATCGACTCCTTCATCACGTCGCGCAGGTTGCCGGTGACGGTCATCTTGCCCTTGCCCGGCATCATCGCGGCTTCGATGGTGAGCAGTTCGCCGCCGACGTCGGTCCAGGCAAGCCCGGTGACCACGCCGATCAGATCTTCGGCCTCGATCTCGCCGTAGCGGTATTTCGGAACGCCGAGATAATCGCCAAGGCTGGTCGCGGTGACGGCGATCGACTTTTTCTTCGACGTCATCAGCTCCTTCACCGCCTTGCGGATCAGGGTTGAGAGCTCGCGCTCGAGATTGCGCACGCCCGCTTCCCGCGTGTAACGGCGGATGATGGTGAGCAGCGCTTCGTCGTCGATCGACCATTCCTTCGCATCAAGGCCGTGCTTAGTGACCGCGTGCGGGATCAGATGCTTGCGCGCGATCTCGACCTTCTCGTCCTCGGTGTAGCCGGCGATGCGGATGATCTCCATGCGGTCCATCAGCGGCGGCGGGATGTTGAGCGTGTTCGCCGTGGTGATAAACATCACGCTGGACAGATCGTAGTCGACCTCGAGGTAGTGGTCGTTGAAGGTGTGGTTCTGCTCGGGGTCGAGCACCTCGAGCAAGGCCGACGATGGATCGCCGCGGAAATCGGCGCCCATTTTGTCGACCTCGTCTAAGAGGAACAGCGGGTTCGAGGTCTTTGCCTTGCGCATCGACTGGATGACCTTGCCGGGCATCGAGCCGATATAGGTGCGGCGGTGGCCGCGGATCTCGGCCTCGTCGCGCACGCCGCCAAGCGACACGCGCACGAATTCGCGTCCCGTTGCGCGGGCGATCGACTTGCCGAGCGAGGTCTTGCCGACGCCGGGAGGACCGACCAGGCACAGGATCGGCCCGGTCAGCTTATTGGCGCGCTGTTGCACGGCGAGATACTCGACGATGCGCTCCTTGACCTTCTCCAGGCCATAGTGATCGGCATCGAGAATCTGCTCGGCCAGATTGAGATCTTTCTTGACCTTGCTCTTCTTGTTCCACGGGATCGAGAGCAGCCAATCGAGATAGTTGCGCACGACGGTGGCTTCCGCCGACATCGGCGACATCTGGCGCAGCTTCTTGAGCTCGTGGGTCGCTTTCTCGCGGGCTTCCTTGGAGAGCTTGACCTTCTTGATCTTGTCTTCGAGCTCCTGCAGCTCGTCCTTGCCTTCCTCGTCGCCGAGCTCCTTCTGGATCGCCTTCATCTGTTCGTTGAGGTAGTACTCGCGCTGGGTCTTCTCCATCTGCCGCTTGACGCGGGTACGGATGCGCTTTTCCACCTGCAGGACGGAGATCTCGCTCTCCATCAGGCTGAGCACCTTCTCCAGACGCTGGGTGACGACCGGCGTCTCCAGGATGTCCTGTTTGTCGGGAATCTTGACGGCGAGGTGCGACGCCACCGTATCGGCGAGCTTGGCGTAATCCTCGATCTGCTGGATCACACCGACCACCTCGGGCGACACTTTCTTGTTGAGCTTCACATAGCTCTCGAATTCGGTGACCACCGAGCGCGCCATGGCTTCCGCCTCCACGCGCTCGCCGACGTCGTCGACCAGCACGCTGGCGTCGGCCTCGTAGTAATCGCTGCGGTCGGTGTATTTGAGAACCTTGGCGCGTTCGACGCCCTCGACCAGCACCTTGACGGTGCCGTCAGGCAGCTTGAGCAGCTGCAACACGCTCGCCAGCGTGCCGACCTCGAAGATCGCGTCGGTCGCCGGATCGTCGTCGGAAGCGTTCTTCTGGGTGGCGAGCAGGATGAAGGTGTCGGAGCGCATCACTTCTTCCAGCGCCTTGATCGACTTTTCACGGCCGACGAAGAGCGGGACGATCATGTGCGGGAACACCACGATGTCGCGCAGCGGCAATACCGGATAGGCCCGGGTCTCGCCCGGCTGCAGCGTGGGTCGTGGCTTGTTGGTCATTGGTTTTGTCCTTTTTGTTGTGCCCCCGTTCCAGAGACCCGCTGATGCGGCATCGCAAGAACAGTGCCAGTAGGGACCGGGCTAGCTGCCCGAAGTGTCTTACGTGGAGGGTACGCAAGGATACCCAGCCGGATACTACGATCTTTCGTACGCCAACTCGCTTGCGACACTATACCTATGATGACGCCCTAGGGTCCGCAAGTAAGGCCTGCTTTTCAAGTTAAAACGGCCTTAGTCGCTGCGATCGGTACAAGAAACCGCGCGAATCGGGGGCTTTATCCGAGCTCGCAAGCCCCCGACCGGCAACGCATCAGGCGCTGGCGCCGCCCTGCTCGGCGGTGCGGTCGCCGCGGTCCGCATAGATGTAGAGCGGCCGGGCGGTGCCCTCGACCACCTCCTTGGAGATCACCACCTCCTCGACCCCCTCCAGGCTCGGCAGATCGAACATGGTGTCGAGCAGGATACCCTCCATGATGGAGCGCAAGCCCCGCGCGCCAGTCTTGCGGTCGATCGCCTTGCGGGCGATGGCGCCAAGCGCCTCCTCGGCCAGCGTGAGGTCGATCGACTCCATCTCGAACAGCCGCTGGTACTGCTTGACCAGAGCGTTCTTCGGCTCGACCAGAATCTTCTTGAGCGAGGCCTCGTCGAGGTCCTCGAGCGTGGCGACCACCGGCAGGCGGCCGACAAATTCGGGGATCAGGCCATATTTGAGCAAGTCCTCAGGCTCGACCTCGCGGAAAATTTCGCCTTGCTTGCGGTCCTCAGGGGCGACCACTTTGGCGCCGAAGCCGATCGAGGTGGAGCGCCCGCGCGCCGAGATGATCTTGTCGAGGCCGGAGAATGCGCCGCCGCAGACAAACAGGATATTCGTCGTGTCGACCTGCAGGAATTCCTGCTGCGGATGCTTGCGCCCGCCCTGTGGCGGCACCGAGGCGATGGTGCCTTCCATGATCTTTAGCAGTGCCTGCTGCACGCCCTCGCCCGATACATCACGGGTGATCGAGGGGTTGTCGGATTTACGCGAAATCTTGTCGATTTCGTCGATATAAACGATGCCGCGCTGCGCGCGCTCGACATTGTAATCAGCCGACTGCAGCAGCTTGAGGATGATGTTCTCCACGTCTTCGCCGACATAACCCGCTTCGGTGAGCGTGGTGGCATCCGCCATCGTGAACGGTACATCGAGGATGCGCGCCAACGTCTGCGCCAGCAGCGTCTTGCCGGAGCCGGTCGGGCCGATCAGCAGGATGTTGGACTTCGCAAGCTCGACGTCGTTATGCTTGGTCTGGTGGTTGAGCCGCTTGTAGTGATTGTGCACGGCGACCGAGAGCACCTTTTTGGCGTGGTCCTGGCCGATGACGTAATCGTCGAGAACCTTGCGAATTTCCTTCGGCGTCGGGATACCGTCGCGCGACTTCACCAGCGAGGACTTGTTCTCCTCGCGGATGATGTCCATGCACAGTTCGACGCATTCATCGCAGATGAAGACCGTCGGGCCAGCAATGAGCTTGCGCACTTCGTGCTGGCTCTTGCCGCAGAACGAGCAGTAGAGAGTGTTCTTTGAATCGCCGCCGCCGACTTTGCTCATTCCATTCTCCGTCACACTCTTGAACTTGCTGTCGTAGTTTCCGTGATCGGCGAAAGCCCCGTGCACCCGCCTAGACGCGCCGCAATAAGCCAAGCAAGTTTCGCGCCGGAATTCCAGCACGGCGGGCCTTAAGTCCGGGAGGCCCGCTGACCCTGCTTCTCCCCCACATCATAAGCGAAGCATGCTAACGACGTGATAATCAAGAATCTATTAACGATAATGCCCGCGCAAACCCCACAGTAAAAGTGGCCATTCCGGGGCACCGCCCGGCCTGGGGAAACCGCTGGAACCGTGACGCGGGGGCATCAGGCGGGTTTCGGAAGCATTTCCTCCGGCCGCTTGTCGATAACCTTGTCGACCAGGCCGAAGTCCTTGGCGGCTTCGGCGGTAAGGAAAAAGTCACGCTCGAGCGCATCCTCGATCTTCTTCAGCGACTGTCCGGTGTGGTGCACGTAGATCTCGTTGAGCCGCTTCTTCAGGTTCAGAATCTCCTGGGCATGCAGCATGATATCGGTGGCCTGGCCCTGGAACCCGCCAGACGGCTGGTGGACCATGATGCGGGCGTTAGGCAGCGCAAAGCGCTGATCCTTGGCGCCTGCGGCCAAAAGTAGCGACCCCATCGAGGCCGCTTGCCCAACGCAGAGCGTGGCAACCGGCGGACGAATGAACTGCATGGTGTCGTAGATCGCCATGCCCGCCGTCACCACCCCGCCCGGCGAGTTGATGTACATCGAGATTTCTTTTTTCGGGTTCTCGGCTTCCAGGAACAGAAGTTGCGCCACCACCAGCGTGGCCATGCCGTCTTCGATGGCCCCGGTGATGAAGATGATGCGCTCCTTCAGAAGCCGGGAAAAGATATCGTAGGCGCGTTCGCCGCGGTTGGTCTGTTCGACCACCATGGGGACGAGCTGCATGTAATTTTCGACCGGATCGTTCATATCATTTCCTTCACGCGAATCACGACGGCTAGATTAGCCCCGCTCCCGCGCCGGGCATGATCTAATTTCGGCAAGCAGCGAACGCAATGGGGTGCGCTTAGGCGGCCGATTCGTCGTCTTCCTTGTAGAGCTCCTCGCGCGGGACCTTTTTCTCGGTCAACTCGGCGAGCTCGAGCAGGAAATCGACAACTTTTTCCTCATAGATCGGCGCGCGCAGGCCGGCGACGGCTTGCGGGTTCTGCCGGTAAAAGTCCCACACCCGCTGCTCCTGGCCCGGGAATTGGCGCGCCTGCTCCATGACCGCGCGGCTGATTTCGTCCTCGGCCACGGTGATATTGTTCTTCTCGCCGATCTCGGCCAGCACCAGGCCGAGCCGCACGCGGCGCTCGGAGATGGCGCGGTATTCGGCTTTGGCCTTCTCCTCGGTGGTATTCTCATCGGCGAAGGTTTTCTTCTCGGTCTCCATTTCCTGCAACACCGTCTTCCAGACGCGGTTGAATTCCTCCTCGACCAGCGACGGCGGCGGCTCGAACTTGTGGCGCTTGTCGAGTTCATCGAGCAACGCGCGTTTGAGCTTCTGCCGCGAAGCGCCCGCGTGGTCGCGCGTGATGCGATCCTTGACCGCGTCGCGCAACTTGGCGATGGATTCAAGGCCAAGCGACTTGGCGAACGCGTCGTCGACCGTCACCTTTCCGGGCGTCTCGACCGATTTCGCTGTGACGACGAATTCGGCGTCCTTGCCAGCGAGATGCTCGGCTTGATAGTGCTCCGGAAACCTCACCTTGAGCGTGCGGGTCTCGCCAGCGGCGATGCCGATGAGCTGGTCCTCGAAGCCAGGGATGAACGTATTCGATCCGATCAATACCGCCGCGTCTTCGCCGGTCCCGCCTTCAAATGGCTCGCCATTGATGGTGCCGGCATAGGAAATGACGACGCGGTCATCCTTGGCGGCCTTCATGCCTTCGCCTTTCGCCGTGTACAGCTTGTTCTGCTCGGCGATACGCGCGATGCCCTCCTCGACCTCGGCGTCGGTCACCTCGCTGGTCAGCTTGGTGAGCTTGATGGTCTTGAAATCGGCAAGGGTAATCGGCGGCACGATCTCGACCGCCATAGTGTAATTGAGGTCGCTCTTGCCGGCGATCAATTGTTCGATCGCGTCCTTCTCCTCCGGCAAGGTCACCTTGGGTTCCGCCGCGAGTTTGTATCCGCGCTCGCTGACGATCTGGTTGTTGGCGTCGCGCACGGTCGCCTCGATCACCTCGGCCATGGCCGAGCGGCCATAGACGCGCTTGAGGTGAGCGACCGGCACCTTGCCGGGGCGGAAGCCGTCGAGGCGGACGCGACCTTTTAATTCGTCCAGGCGCGCATTGACCTTGGCGTCGAGTTCGGCGGCCGGAACGACCACCTGGAATTCACGCTTGAGACCTTCGGAAAGCGTTTCGGTAACCTGCATTGACCACACACTTCTTTGCTTGCCACGCGCGCGGACCCGTTTGGTTTGCCGCCTCGCGCCTTGTCGAAATTCAAGGGCTGGCGCCCGCGATCGCTAAACCCTCGGCATGGTGCGGGCGGAGGGACTCGAACCCCCACGACTTTCGTCACGGGAACCTAAATCCCGCGCGTCTACCAATTCCGCCACGCCCGCAAAGGGCAAATCAAAGGAGCCCTCCGGCGCCGCAATCCGGCAGGGCTTAGACGCCGCGGCCCGCGAGAGCAAGGCGACAAACCCTGCCTTTTCGGGCGGCGGGCTTATATCACGCGAAATCCCAGCCACAGCAACAAAAATAGGCGGCCTTTGAGCTGCCTCAATAGGGCTCTTCCTAGCCATGGTGTAAAGCAGGCGGCGGCGCGATCAAACGAGCTTCAACCGATGACAACCGTGCTCTCCTCGCTTTCGCACCTCTTTCCGGTTAGCCGCCGGCGGCTACTCGCTGGCGCCGGCATGACACTGACGGCTATGGCGTTGCCGGCGCGTTCTTTCGGCGAGGACAAGCGGAGCGACGGCTATCGCGCCCTGCATGCACGTGCAGGCCAGGCGCGGTTGCGCGGCAAGGATGCCGGCCCGACACCGATCTGGGGCTATGACGGCATGAGCCCCGGCCCGACGCTGCGGGTCAAACAGGGCGACGAATTGAAGGTACGGCTGGTCAACGATCTCGACCAATCGACCGTGATCCATTGGCACGGCCTGCGGCTGCCCAATGCCATGGACGGCGTTCCGTTTCTCACCCAAAACCCGATCGAGCCGGGCCGGAGCTTCGACTATCACTTCGTGCCGCCCGATGCCGGCACCTTCTGGTATCACACCCATTTCGGCTCCTCCGAACAATTGGCGCGCGGGCTCTACGGCGTACTGGTGGTCGAGGAGCGCGCGCCGGTCGAAGTCGACCGTGACCTAGTGCTGGTGCTCGACGACTGGCGGCTGATGGACGACGGCACCATCCAGCCGAGCTTTGGCAATTTCCACGACGCCATGATGGCCGGAAGGCTCGGCCAGTACATCACGCTCAACAGCGAGGACACGCTCGATTTGGCCGTGAAGACCAACGAGCGGCTGCGCCTGCGCATCGTCAACACCGCCAATTCACGCATCTTCCAGTTCCGCATCGCGCAGCACGCAGCGCGGGTGATGGCGGTCGACGGCCAGCCCTGCCCGCCCAATGTCGCGCCCAACGGCGTATTGCGGCTGGCACCCGGCAATCGCGTCGACCTGTTCCTCGACGCGACGCTCAAAGCCGGCGCGCACGCGCCAATCACGGTCGATGACCTGCGCGGCGGCGAATTGGAGATCGGCCGGCTGGTCTATGACGCCGGCCCCGCGCTGCGCGACAAGCCGCTACCCGAGCCCAAACCGCTGCCGGACAATCCAATCCCCGCCAAGCTGGACGTCGCCAACGCGCTCAAGCTCGACGTGCCACTCGACGGCGGCGGCATGGCCATGATGATGGGACGCGGCATGGGCGGCGGCATGATGGGTCGCGGCACGGGCCGCGGCGGCTTCCAGGGTTACGGCGTTCCACCGCAACAGCGCATCTGGGCGCTGGCCGAAGTTTCGGCCACCGGTCATGACGGCCCGCCGATGTTCACGGTGCCGCGCGGGCGCACGGTGATGCTCAATTTCGCCAACCGGACCGCTTTTCCGCACGCCATGCATATGCACGGCCATCATTTCCGCCAGCTTGATCCCAGCAGCGAGGGCTGGCGGCCTTACTGGCTCGATACCGTGATCGTGGACGTGGAGCGGGCTGAACGCGTCGCCTTCGTCGCCGACAACCCCGGCAAATGGATGATCCACTGCCACATGATCGAGCACATGGCGGCCGGCATGGCGGCCTGGTTCCAGGTGACCTAGCGGGCGGGATCCGCAAACAGCCGCCGGTACACGCGCGGCAGCTCATCCGGCAAATCCTCCGAAATCAGGCCGGGGCCGAAGCTGGCGGCGGCCTCGCCATGCAGCCAGACGGCGGCGCTGGCGGCCTCGAACGCCGGCATGCCCTGCGCCTGCAGGCCGACAATCATGCCGGTAAGCACGTCGCCCGAGCCGGCGGTGGCGAGGGTGGCCGACGCGTTGGCGGCGATGGTGGCGCGACCGTCGGGGGCAGCCACAACCGTGTCTGCACCCTTGAGCACCACGGTAGCCCCGCTAAATCTGGCTGCTAGCCGAGTTTTTTCAAGTTTTAAATTAACATTATGATATTGCTGTATCAATTGGAATAAACTAGCGAATTCACCTTTGTGTGGAGTCAGCACCACGCTCGGCCCGCCGCGCTCGGCAATGGCCGATGCGAGCATCGCCGGTTCGCCTGCAAAGCTGGTGAGCGCATCGGCATCGAGCACCACGGCGGCCTTGCTGGCGAGCGCCGCCATGACCAGCTCCCGCGTCGCGGCCCCGACGCCACCGCCGGGCCCCATTGCAATCGCATTGCGGCGTTTATCGGCGAGAAATTCAGCTAATTCCGCTGCGCCGTCTACTGGCCGCACCATGACGGCCAGGCTGGCCGCCGCGTTGACGCTGAGGGCCTCGCGCGGGCTGGCGAGGGTCACCAGGCCCGCCCCCGCCCGTAGCGCTCCACGCGCCGCCAACCGGGCCGCGCCGGTGGTCGACACGCCGCCGGATACCACCACCGCATGGCCGCGCGAATATTTATGGCCCTCCGGCCGCAACCGCGGCAAGGCCTGGCTCCAGAGCGACGGCTCGTTGACATAGACAGAGGGCTTTATCTGCTCCAGCACGGCGGCCGGGATGCCGATATCGGCCACTTGAACCGTCCCGCAATGCAGCCGGCCCGGCAGCAGCAGATGGCCGATCTTGCGGCGGAAAAAGGTCACGGTTTGGCTGGCGTTGACCGCGACCCCCATCACCGCACCGGTGGTGCCGTTCACCCCACTCGGCAGATCGATCGCGACCACCGGCGCCCCGCTTGCGTTCATCGCCTCGATCATGGCGCGCGGCAGGCCCGCTACCTCGCGGTCGAGGCCGGCGCCGAACAGCGCATCGATGACGAGTTCCTGCCCTGTGATCGTCCCCGGCGACGCTTGCACGACCGGCCCGCGCCAGCGCCCGGCCGCCAGCGCGGCATCGCCCTTGAGCCGCTGGCGATCGCCGACGAAAGCCACGCGCACGTCGTGCCCGCGCTCGGCCAGCAGGCGCGCCGCCACAAAGCCGTCGCCGCCATTGTTGCCCGGACCTGCGACCACCACCACGGGCAGGCCTTGCAGCAAGCCGACGGCAGCCTCAGCCACGGCGCGGCCGGCATTCTCCATCAGCTCGATGCCGGGCATGCCAGCCGCGATCGTCAGCCGGTCGGCCTCTGCCATTTCGGCGGTTGTGAGCAGTTCGATCATCGAGGTCGAGTCTATCGGGCGGCCTTCAGACCGACAATTCGCTCTAAGAGGCTGGGCCGCAGTACTTCTTCTCTCTCTGGCAATAGTTTATGCAGAATGCTTAATTGCTGGGCGTCGAACGTTAGGCAATCCGTTCGCAATCGAGTCTGCCACCATGTAACTCTTTGCAGCGAAAGCACTTTCGTTCGGTCGCTGGATTGGCACGGGACCTGCTAACCGGTAGCGCGGCTCTCCCGATTAGTGCGGCGGGCTCGGGAGGAAGGACAAGCAATGAAGAAAATCGAGGCCATCATCAAGCCATTCAAACTCGACGAGGTGAAGGAGGCGCTGCAGGAAGTTGGACTGCAAGGCATCACGGTCACCGAGGCCAAGGGTTTTGGCCGGCAGAAGGGGCACACCGAACTTTATCGCGGCGCCGAATATGTGGTCGATTTTCTCCCCAAGGTGAAGATCGAGATCGTGCTTGGCGATGACATGGCGGACAAGGCGATAGAGGCGATCCGGCGCGCCGCCCAAACCGGTCGCATCGGAGACGGCAAAATATTCGTGTCCAATATCGAGGAAGCCATCCGCATCAGGACCGGAGAGTCAGGGGTCGACGCTATCTAATCCGCGAGCACAACGCTTTCGCGGGTACTTTTCAAAAAAGGGGGAATGCAATCCATGACGACAGCCAAAGATGTCATGAAGTTGATCAAAGACAATGATGTGAAATATGCCGATTTCCGCTTCACGGATCCGCGCGGCAAGTGGCAGCACGTCACATTCGACATCTCGATGATAGAAGAAGAGACTTTCGCCGAAGGCCAGATGTTCGACGGCTCATCGATCGCCGGCTGGAAGGCGATTCACGAATCCGACATGAACCTGATGCCGGATCCGGCCAGCGCCTGTATCGATCCATTCTTCGCCGAGACCACGCTGTCGCTGGTCTGCGACGTGCTCGAGCCGACCACCGGCGAGCCCTATAACCGTGACCCGCGCGGCATCGCCAAGAGAGCCGAAGGACTGGTGAAGTCGATGGGCTTGGGCGACACCGTTTATTTCGGCCCGGAAGCCGAATTCTTCGTGTTCGACGACGTCAAATACGCGGCCAATCCGTATAACACCGGCTTCAAGCTCGACTCCATCGAGCTGCCGATCAATTCCGATACCGAATACGAAGGCGGCAATCTCGGCCACCACATCGGCACCAAGAAAGGCTACTTCCCGGTGCCACCGCAGGACACCGCGCAGGACATGCGCTCGGAAATGCTCGGCGCCATGGCGCGGATGGGCGTCAAAACCGAGAAGCACCATCACGAGGTCGGCTCCGCGCAGCACGAGCTCGGTATGAAGTTCTCGCCGCTCACGATCATGGCCGACCAGCTGATGATCTACAAATACTGCATCCAGCAGGTGGCGCAGATCTACGGCAAGACCGCGACCTTCATGCCCAAGCCGGTCTACGGCGACAATGGCTCGGGCATGCATTGCCACCAATCGATCTGGAAGGCGGGCAAGCCGGTATTCGCCGGCAACAAATATGCAGACCTGTCGGAGATGTGCCTGTCCTACATCGCCGGCATTCTCAAGCACGCCAAGGCGATCAACGCCTTCTCCAACCCGACCACCAATTCCTATAAACGGCTGGTTCCGGGTTTCGAGGCGCCGGTGCTGCTCGCCTATTCGCAGCGCAACCGCTCCGCCTCCTGCCGCATTCCCTACACCGCCAACCCGAAGGCCAAGCGCGTCGAGGTGCGTTTCCCCGATCCATTGGCCAATCCCTATCTCGCCTTCGCGGCCATGCTGATGGCCGGCCTCGACGGCATCAAGAACAAGCTCGATCCGGGCTCGGCGGTGGACAAGGACCTCTACGATCTGCCGCCGGCCGAGCTCAAGGAAATACCGACGGTGTGCGGCTCGCTCCGCCAAGCGCTGGGTGAGCTAGACGCGGACCGCGCGTTCCTGAAAGCCGGCGGCGTTTTCGACGACGACTTCATCGACAGCTATATCGACCTCAAGATGACGGAAGTGATCCGCTTCGAGCACATGCCGCATCCGGTCGAATTCGAGATGTACTACTCGGCGTAAGCGTTCCTCCCAACCATCGCGCAAGCGATGCAACTTTTCGGGCGCTCCGTAAAAAGAGCGCCCTTTTTCTTTGCCCGTTGCGCGCTCAGACAATCAGCAAGACGATGATCGTGAGCCCGACGGCGATGGCGGCGGCGGTTACCAGCATGGGCCGGCGGTGGCGGCGCGGCCCATAGGCGCCGGCGGCGCGGCGAGCAGCGATCAGGGCGGCGTCGAATTCGGCCGACGATGAATAGGCGCAGGCCAACGCAGCACCGGCACGCTCGGCACAGGCTTCGAGCGCGATCAGGTCGCTGTCGAGACGCAGGCTGGCGGCGGAACGCAACATGCCCGGCATGCTAGCGTTAATAGGGTAAACGATACGTTGCCAGATCTCGGCGCTTGCCTAAGGCGGCCGGGCACCGGCGTCAGGCGGCGTTCTTGCGGCGCAGCAAACGCCCTAGCTTGCTACCCTGGCCGCCGACGGCGGCAATCAGGCGCGCCCGTTCGTTCGCCGATTCGGCATCGGCCGCGCGCAACCGGTTGCGGCCTTCGCCTTTGGCCCGGTAGAGCGCGACGTCGGCGCGGGCGATCAGCGCGTCGATATTCGTCACCAGCTCATATGACGTTGCGGCGCCGATGCTGACGGTAGCGGCGACCGCATGGCCGGCGACCACGGCGCCGGCCGTTTCGAATCCGCCCCGAATGCGCTCGGCGATGCGCAGGCCCAATTCCAACGGCTCGGCGACGATGACCGCAAACTCCTCACCGCCGATCCGGCCGATGATGTCGTTCGCGCGCGTGCTGCGGCGCGCGACCCGCGCGAACACGCGAAGTACTTCATCGCCGACCGCATGGCCGAAACGGTCATTGATCGACTTGAAACGATCGAGATCAAACATCAGCAACGTCACCGAACCGCTGCTGTCGGCTTGGTGCGCGCATAGCCGGAGCGCATTCTCCAGGAAGGCGCGCCGGTTGGGCAGCCCGGTCAGGAAGTCGGTGGCGGCGGCGTGACGGTAATAGCCGACATGGTGGTCCTTGACCATCAGCAGCACGATGAAGGCGGTGCCGACCGCGTAAAGGATCGTCTCCAACGCGAACACGGTGAGCCAGCTGGCAGCAATCACCTCGGGCGTGAACGCCCGCATGGCCAGTGGCATCAGGAAGATCGCCGCGTGCAGGCATGGCACCACGACCGCGGCGGTGCGCGACTGGAGCGCTTTGCGCCGCTCGCGCGACAGCTCGAATGCGATGAAGAACGTATAGACCGAGACGACTAGGACCCCGAGCGCGATGCGCGCCGGGCTGCCTTCCGGAAACGCCGGCAGTTGGCAGAGCGCCAGCCACACAACAGCGCCGGCCAACGCAGCGATCGGCAACAGCCGCCGTCCGCGGAACAAGCGCACGCCGTTCCAGATCATGCCGCAGGCGACGAAGATCATCGCGAACGGTACTTCCCGCGGGACCATGAACCATGGCCGCGGAGCACCCCACAGCGCCAACGAGGACGCGCCAATTAGATAGGCCGCACCCCACCAGGCGAGCGCGCGTGCATCGCGCTGTTGCAACCAAGCCAAGACCAGCAACAGCCCGAGCAAAGCAATGACGCAGACCGCAACAAACGCTACGGTTGGGCCGTCCAGAAAAGAAAGGTCAACGCTCGCAGCACCAGGCATATACGCTTTCCACCTGCCCACCGCGCGGGCACAGCGCGCGCTGAGGTGTATCGCTACCCATAAAGCATGATTGCGTGGGAAATTGGTTGTGGGTTTGCGCGCGATTGAATGAAAGGTTCTCGAAAATTTTAATTAAATCAGCGGGAAGGCAGAAATAGAAATAAACGAAAAAGGGGCGCTACGACGCCCCTTTCCGCTGTTCGAAAATGTGCGCGATCAGCGCTTGGAGAACTGGAACGAGCGCCGCGCCTTGGCGCGGCCGTACTTTTTGCGCTCGACCACGCGTGAATCGCGGGTGAGGAAGCCGCCTTTTTTTAGCGCGCCGCGCAGCTCCGGCTCGAAATAGGTCAGCGCCTTGGAAATTCCATGGCGCACCGCGCCCGCCTGTCCCGACAGGCCGCCACCGGAGACGGTGCAGATCACGTCGTATTGGCCGGCACGATTGGCCGCGACCAGCGGCTGCTGAATCAGCATGCGCAGCACCGGCCGCGCGAAGAACACTTCCACCGCCTTGGTGTTGACCTCGATTTTGCCGGCACCGGGCTTGATCCAGACGCGAGCGACCGCGTTCTTGCGTTTGCCGGTGGCGTAAGCGCGTCCCTGTGCGTCCAGCTTTTGTTCGTATGTCGGCGCTTCGGGCGCTGCCGGTTTGAGGCTCGCCAATCCTTCCATCGACTGTACGGTCTCGGCCACGGTCAGGCACTCCTTATATTCTTGCGGTTCATGGCGGCGACGTCGAGCTTGGTCGGTTGCTGCGCCTCATGCGGATGCTCGGGGCCGGGATAGACGCGCAAGTTGCCGAACTGCACGCGGCCGAGCGGTCCGCGCGGCAGCATGCGCTCGACCGCCTTCTCGACGATGCGCTCGGGGAAGCGGCCGTCCATGATCTGTTTGGCGGAACGCTCCTTGATGCCGCCGATATAGCCGGTGTGATGGTGGTAGACCTTCTGGTCGCGCTTGCGGCCGGTGAACACCACCTTGGCCGCGTTGACGACGATGACGTTGTCGCCGTCGTCGACATGGGGGGTGTAGCTGGCCTTGTGTTTGCCGCGCAGCCGCATGGCCACGATCGAGGCAAGGCGGCCGACCACCAGGCCGGTGGCGTCGATGGTTACCCATTTCTTCTCAACGTCGGTGGGCTTGGCCGAATAGGTCTTCATAACGGATCCCTGAAACGAAGCGCGCCCCAAGGCGCGCCGAAGTGGCGGTTCTCTAGCCTAGGCAATGGCCCTCGGTCAATGCAGCCCTCTCAACAATTACCTATCTGCATCAATGCCTTAAAAGAATGGTATTTTAGTACCTCGCGCTAATTATCTGCCGTTCGGGATCGAATAGGTCGAGGTGACATGGGCGACCGGCTCGTTTATGTCTTCCGAGTAGATGGTCACCTCGCCGACCGCCAAGCGCTTGCCGACCTTCATCAGCTTGGCATCCGCAATGAGATCGTTGGCGCCCGGCTTGCGCAGGAAGTTGATGTTGAGATTGGTGGTGACCGCCAAAGGCTGGCGCCCGATGGCCGAGAACACCGCGACATACATGGCGAAATCGGCGAGCTCCATCATGGTGGGACCGGAAATGGTGCCGCCGGGGCGCAGATGGTCTTCGTGGAATTCCCGCCGCACCCTCACATCACCATAGGCGATGCGTTCGAGACTCAAGCCGCAGCCCGGATAGAAGGCCTGCGGAAACACCTCGTGCAGCAGTTCGGCGATTTGCTCGGCGTTCAAGGCCGGTGCCGGCATTGCTTGTCCCCGTAGGCCGGCACATCCGGCGCCCCGCCATAGACAGGGACAGGGGTTGCCCCGTCAATCCTTGCCGTAGAGCTTGCGCAATTCGGCTTTGGCCTTTTCCAGCTTGGCCTTGCGGGTCTTGGACACGCCATTGCCGGCGCGGTTGATGTAGAACACCAACATCGACATGGCCGAGCGAAATGGTTCAGACTTGCGTCGCCTGCTTTCGTCGGCGGAGCGTTTGAGCGAAGCGGCGATGGCGCGCGGGCTGTCGAGCGTAAACACGCCCTCCTCCAGCACGAGCGCATGGCTTTCCTGTGTGACACGCTGCGACCAGCGCCCCGATTTCTCGCGCTCGCTTTTCGACTTTTTGCGCTTGCGCTTTGCCATGCGCATCCGTTCCGGCGAAGCAACGCGCAAAGCGTTGCGCGTGTTCCGCGGACTTGCAAGGGGCCTGCTTCGGGTTAAGTATCGGGGCGAAATCGAAGCTTACGGGCAAGGCCATGAACCCGCGCGCCGCCGCCGCCAGCACCGCCGAAGGCACCGCTCCCGTGCTGCTGCAGACGCGCGACGGTGAGATCGCCGTGCTCACGCTTAACCGTCCGCAGACGCGCAATAGCCTGTCGGAGGCGCTGATCGTCGCGCTGGCGACGGCCTGGACCGACATCGCTGCCGACAAGTCAGTCCGCGCCGTGGTGGTTGCGGCCAATGGGCCGGCCTTCTGCGCCGGCCACGACATGAAGGAGCTGACCGCGCGCCGCACCGATCCCGACGGCGGACGCGGCTATTTCCGTCACATCATGACGACGTGCAGCGCCATGATGCAGCAGATTGTCAACCTACCGCAGCCGGTGATCGCGGCCGTGCAAGGCACGGCAAGCGCCGCCGGCTGCCAACTGGTGGCAAGCTGTGATCTGGCGGTCGCCTCCGCGGCCGCCAAGTTCGCCACGCCCGGCGTCGATATTGGCCTGTTCTGCTCGACCCCGATGGTGGCGCTCTCGCGCAATGTGGCGCGCAAACACGCCATGGAAATGCTGCTCACCGGCGACATGGTGCCGGCCGAAAAGGCCGCACAAATCGGCCTCATCAATCGCGTGGTGGCGCCCGGGAAAGAACGCGAGGCCGCAATCGCTCTCGCGCAGCAGATCGCATCGAAATCCTCCTATGTGCTCAAGATCGGCAAGGAAGCCTTCTACCGGCAGGCCGAGATGCCGCTCGCCGAGGCTTATCGCTATGCGTCCGAAGTAATGACTGAAAACATGATGGCGCGCGACGCCGAGGAAGGCATCTGCGCGTTTATCGAAAAACGTGAACCGAATTGGCAAGATCGTTGATGGGCCTAACCAGGGAGCTTGCATGACACGCATTGCAATCGTCGCGGCAGCGCTGCTGCTGTCGTCGCTGACATCCGCGCTGGCGCAGGAGATTACCGCCGCCGAGCGCACCGCCTGCCAGGTTGACTATGACAAATATTGCAAGGGCACCTTCCCCGGCGGCGGCCGCATCATTCGGTGCCTAGCCGGCCATTACGATAATCTCGCCGCCGGCTGCAAAAAGGTCGTCGACGCCAACAAGAAGTGATGGGGCTAAAAGCCGCTCACGCCGGCTTGATCACGGTCGGCTCTTTCCGCAATGGTCGCGCGCGCCTATCTTGCAGACGACCGCTTTCGGACAGGAGCTTGCGCCAACCATGACCAATGCCTCCCGGGTCTTCACGCCCGCCGCACAACGCGCGCAGGCCGAACGCGGCTCCGCCAAGGCCTATGAGCGCCGACTGGCGGAAGGTTTTCCCGACAAAGTGACGCCGGAACTTGCCGCTTTCATCGCCGAGCAGGACACTGTATTCCTTGCCACCGCGACCGCCGATGGCGCGCCCTACATCCAGCATCGCGGCGGACCGAAGGGCTTCATCAAGGTCATCGACGAGCGCACGCTTGGTTTCGCCGACTATCGCGGCAACCGGCAATACATCACGCTCGCCAATCTCTCGGAGAACGACCGCGCCTATTTGTTCCTGCTCGATCCGGCGCGCAAGCAGCGCATCAAGCTGTGGGGCCGCGCCCGTGTGGTCGAGAATGATCCGGCGCTGATCGAGAGACTGTTCGACGCCGGCTACAAGGCGCGACCCGAGCGCGCCATCCTGTTTACCATCGAAGCCTGGGACGTGAACTGTTCGCAGCACATCACCGCCCGCTTCACCGAGGCAGAGCTGGAAGAGGCCTTCAAGACGGTGCAGGCCAAGATCGCCGCGCTTGAAGCCGAGAACGCGCGGCTGCGCGCGCTCATTGCGCAGAAGATGCCGTCAGAACGCTCGCCATGAATCACGACCAGTATCCCGACAGCTATATTCGCGGCATTCTCAACACAGTGAAGACCATCGCCATGGTCGGCTTCTCGCCGAAGGAGAACCGGCCGAGCTATTTCGTTTTCAAATATCTGCTTGAGCGCGCCTACCGCGTCATCCCAGTCAATCCCGGCTACGCCGGCAAGGAAATTCTCGGGCAGAGGGTCTATGCCAAGCTGTCCGACATCCCCGAGCCGGTGGACATGGTCGACATTTTCCGCGCTTCCGAGCACATCTTGCCGATCGCGCAGGAGGCGCTCACGCTCGAGCCCAAGCCCCGGGTGATCTGGATGCAGCTCACCATCCGCAACGACGAGGCGGCGAAGCTGGCGGAGGACGCCGGCCTGAAGGTGGTGATGAACCGCTGCGTCAAGATCGAATACGGCCGGCTATCGTCGGAGATTTCGTGGATGGGCGTCAATTCGCGCACGCTGTCATCCAAGCGCGCACAGGTGCTCGGCAAAGGTGTGCAGCGCATGAGCATCGGCGCGGGCACGCCCAGCGAAGACAAAAAAGATTGAGTGCGTCATGTCGCCTTGACGACGCGCCTGCCCGCCCCGTTTAATCGCGCTTCAGTTCGCCAGCGCCAAAAGTGGCCGCGGACCACACGAGGATGGGGATATGGCCGACGCAGACCGCATTCCAGGTTTTTCGACGCTTTCGATTCACGCCGGCGCCAAGCCCGACCCGACCACCGGTGCGCGCGCGACGCCGATCTACCAGACCACATCTTTCGTGTTCGACGACGTCGACCACGCGGCGTCCCTGTTCGGCCTGCAGACTTTCGGCAACATCTATACGCGCATCGGCAACCCGACCTGCGCCGTGCTGGAGGAACGCGTGGCTGCACTCGAAGGCGGCACCGCGGGGCTCGCGGTCGCCTCCGGCCATGCCGCGCAAGTGGTGGTCATGCACGCGCTGATGACGCCGGGTGACGAACTGGTCGCCTCCAAGAAGCTCTATGGCGGCTCGATCAACCAGTTCAATCACTCCTACAAGAATTTCGGCTGGAACGTGGCCTGGGCCGATCCCGACGACATGACCACGTTCGAAAAGGCGGTGACCGACAAGACCAAGGCGATCTTCATCGAGTCGATTGCCAATCCGGGCGGCGTCATCACCGATATCGAGGCGGTCGCCAATATCGCGCGCAAGGCGAACGTGCCGCTGGTGGTCGACAACACGCTCGCCACGCCCTATCTGTGCAAGCCGATCGACTACGGTGCCGACGTCGTGGTGCATTCGCTCACCAAATTTCTCGGCGGGCACGGCAATTCGATCGGCGGCATGATCGTCGACGCCGGCTCATTCAACTGGTCGCGCGACAAGAAATACCCGATGCTGTGCGAGCCGCGGCCGGAATATTCCGGCATCGTGCTGCACGAGACCTTCGGCAATTTTGCCTTCGCCATCTGCTGCCGGGTGCTGGGCTTACGCGATCTCGGACCGGCGCTGTCGCCGTTCAACGCTTTCCTCATCCTCACCGGCATCGAGACGCTACCGCTGCGCATGCAGCGCCATTGCGAAAACACGCTGTTCGTAGCGGAGTGGCTGTCGCAGCGGCCGGAAGTGTCCTGGGTGAGCTATCCGGGGCTGGCGGGCGACAAGTACAACGCGCTGGCCAAGAAATACGTGCCGAAGGGTTGCGGCGCGGTTTTTACTTTCGGCCTCAAGGGCGGCTACGACGCCGGTGTCAAGCTCGTCTCCAACGTCGATCTGTTCTCGCATCTGGCCAACATCGGCGATACCCGCTCGCTCATCATCCACCCCGCCTCCACCACCCACAAGCAATTGTCCGACGCGCAGAAGGTGCAGGCCGGCGCCGGCCCCGACGTCGTGCGGCTGTCGATCGGGCTGGAAGACAAGGAGGACATCATCGCCGACCTCGAAGAGGGGTTGACCGCGGCGTGATTGCGGCGCCTTACGACTTCTTGAGCGTGCGCTTCACGTAAGCGCGAATGTAGTCGAGCGTCTCCGGCGCGCACCATATCTCAGTCACGGTCTTCTCGGTCGCCGCACCGCTGACCGCCATGCGCTCGCTCACTGGCTGGCGGATTTGCATCTTGTTCTGGGCAAAGGCCGCGGGCGACAGCACGGCGAGCTCCTGCGCCACCGCCAGCGCGTCCTCCAACAGTTCGCTCGGCTCCGCCACTTCGTCGATGAAGCCGCGCGTGAGCGCCGCATCGGTCTCGTAGGTGGCGCCACTATACGTGACTTCCGCCAGATAGTGCGGCAGCACCGCGGCACGCACGATCTCAAAGGCAAGGGCCGGAAACGACACGCCCACCGGCAATTCGGTGACGCCGATGCGCCCACTTTGACGCGCCATGATGCGGCGGTCGGCGCAACAAGCGAGCACGCAGCCGCCGGCTATCGCATGCCCGTTGACCGCCGCTACCACCGGCTTGGGATAAAAGAACACGGCGTCAAAGAGTTTGTGCAACACGGGCAGGAATTTGCGGACATAGCCGGCGCCGCCTTCGCTGAGGCGGATGAGATCGACGCCGGCGGAAAACACCTTGCCCTGCCCGGTCACCACAACGGCCTTGGCGTCGGACGCGCGCAGCTCGTTGAAGCGCGCGGCAATCGTCTCACAAAACTCGATATCAAGCGCATTGACCTTGCCGTGCTGCAAGGTCATCACCGCGATGCCGTCGATGGTCGCTATCTCGATCATGACGCTGCCCCAGCCGCAGCCGGTTTCGGCGCGAGCAAACTCGAACGATGCCATAGCCGCTCGGCGTGCACGACCGCGATGGTGAACACCAGGATCGCCGCCATCTGATGCGCGAGCGCCAGCTCGATCGGCGCCTCCTCCAACAGTGTGACGACGCCGAGCACAAGCTGCAAGGTCACCGCGCCGGCAAGGATCAGCGCGCCGGCGGTTTCGCGCCGCATGTCCCAGGCGTCGTTGGCATGAAACATCGCCGCGAGCCAGATCGCATAGGCCATCATGCGGTGGTCAAACTGAACGGTGAGCGTGTTCTCGAAGAAATTGCGCCAGGCCGGATGCAAGAACCACAGGCGCGACGGTTCCGGAATGAACGAGCCGTCGATCAGCGGCCAGGTATTGAAGACCAGACCGGCGTCGAGCCCGGCGACCAGCGCGCCGAGATAGATTTGCATCAGCACAAGCACAACAATGCCGAGCGCGCCAATCCGCAGCCGCGCCGGCTGCCCAACCGCCGGCTGCGATGTGATCTGCTGTGCGGTCCACAGCACGGCGGCATAAATCGCGCAGGCGAGCGTCAGATGAAAGGCGAGCCGATACTGCGACACGTTCACGCGTCCGGAGCCGGCGAGCCCCGACGCCACCATCCACCAGCCGACGAACCCGAGAAACGCACCGGCGCCGAAGATCGCCCATAGCCGGATGCGCAGTCGCGGCGGTACCCAGCCGCGCCACAAGAAAAAAAGAAACGGCAACAGGAACACCGCGCCGGTCGCGCGCGCCAGCAACCGATGCGTCCATTCCCACCAGTAGATCACCTTGAACTGATCGAGGCTCATGCCGTGATTGAGTTCTTTGTATTGCGGGATCGCCCGATAGGCGTTGAATTCCGCCTGCCAAGCGGCATCCGACAGCGGGGGCACGACGCCGGTAAGCGGCTTCCATTGCGTGATCGAGAGCCCGGATTCGGTCAGCCGCGTGGCGCCGCCTACCAGCAGCGTCAGAAAGATCATGGCGGCGACGCAGAGCAGCCAAAGGCGCACGACGCGCGCGTGACGGTTTGGAACGGAGGTCGGCTCGGCCATGGAATGGTCTGCTTGCAGGGAACGGCGCGGACCATATAGTCAGGTTTGGCTTACTGCAAATGACCCTGCGCACCCATGACCATCCGCACCCGCAAACTGATCGGCACCTTCGGCCTGCTGCTGCTGGTAACGCTGTGGAGCCTTGTCGCCATGGCGCTGGCGCAGTCGGTGCTGACCGACATCAACGGCCTGGTGGCGGCGATCTACTACGTCGTCGCCGGGCTCGGCTGGGTGCTGCCGGCCATGTTGTTGGTGAAGTGGATGGCGCGTCCGGATAAAGTCTAGCGTTTCCGCATGATCTTGTCCGAAAACCGGTTCCCGCTTTTCGAGATCATGCACTAAAACTTAAGCCGCGTTGACACGGCGGAAACCGTTCCACATGGCGGTGGCGGCGCCCGACATCAGCACTTTCAGATAACGCTGCTGCTGGAATTCGCCGTTGACCGAGATGCGCGGCAGCGCGGTCAGGTGATCGCGGTGCACCTTGAACAGCACGCCCGGCCGCGTGGTGACAGCGGTCTTGAAGCCGAGCTCGGCGGCGATGCGGAATTCGCGCGGACCGGCGGAGGTGACATCGCCCACCGGATAGGCCAGATGGTCCGGCCGCTTGCCCAAGGCTGCCTCCAGCACGGCGCGGCTCATCGCCATCTCCGCGCGCACGCCGGCATCATCCGGCACCTTCTTGAGTATCTTGTGATTGACGGTGTGGGCGCCGATGGTGGCCAGCGGGTCGGCGGCGAGCTCGACGATCTCCTGCCAGTCCATGCACAATTCCTGGCAGAATGAGGCAATATCGACATGGTAGCGGGCGCACAGGTCGCGCACCACCACGCGCAACTCGTCCTCGGTCTTCATGCGGCGCAGATAGTCATAGAAGGCGTCATAAACTTCGCGCTTTTCGCTTGCCGTGCCGCAGGCGAAGAACTGCTCCTTGTCGTCGATAAGCGCGCCGATACGGCTGTTGCGCGCGATTACCGCCTCGAGCGCGAGCCACCATAACTCGCCGAGCCGGTCGGGAAAGCTGGTGGCAATATAGACCGCGAACGGCATCTCATATTTGCGCAACAACGGACAGGCCCAGCGCGTGAGATCCTTGTAGCCGTCGTCGAAGGTAAGGCACACGAAGCGCCGGTTGAACTCCCCGGTGATGAAGCGGCGGTGCATCTCGTCGAGCGAGATCACGTCAAGCTGCATGCGCTTAATTTGGCACAGCAGCTCTTCCAGGAATTCAGGCGTGATTTCCAAAAGCCGGTTCGGCTGGAACGCGTCCGGGCGTGCCGGGCGGACATGATGGAGCGTCAGGATGATG
>Ga0307426_1000714_pt1 | contig 22517 bp, 16 predicted proteins | sample SalMarWE160340MG_FD_202165 | JGI IMG/M metagenome (GOLD analysis project Ga0307426, IMG submission 202165) | Salt marsh sediment microbial communities from the Plum Island Ecosystem LTER, Massachusetts, United States - WE1603-40 | ecosystem: Environmental > Aquatic > Marine > Intertidal zone >...
GAACAATAATTGCAGCTCAAGGGACAGCCTCGCCGTGTCTGAAGCGGGAGCCAGATTTTTTCGCGTCCGGCATCCGGAAGGGGCATCGATGACGGATCCGGCAGCGGATACCCGTCCAGGTCTCGCACGAATGTCCTTTCCGCCTGGAGGCCCTTTCCCGGCAGATAGAGCCCTGGAACCGAAAGGTCGGCCTTTTGTCCCAAACGCTCCAGCAGAAGCGTAAAGGACTTCTCTCCTTCTCCCTGGATCCCCATATCGGCCCCCAGATACTGGAGGCTGCTCTCCGGGAAAATGCTGTAGCCTGCACCCCCCAGCACGATGGGCGCGTCCGAGGCGTTACGGCAGCAGGAGACGGTCTCCTTGGCCCTTTCCAGCAGAAACCTCGGCTGTTTCATGTTCTGATCGTCGATATTTCGGATGGAAATACCGATGACCTCCGGATGAAAATCCCCCGCCGCACGACGGATCGCGTCACCGGCATCCCGGACCGCCAGCAGATCCAACACCCTCACTTCATGCCCGGCCTGTAGGGTAGCGGCCGCCACACACGCGAGGCCGACGGGCGGGACGAGCATATTGATCGTTTCCGTATTTACGGAAATCAGCAAGACTCTCATGGACTCTACCTTCTCATCGACTCAACAAGATCGGAACCGCTCCCCTCCCCATCTTCCCTGAAACCCATGCCGCAGTAAGTCTTTTCGCCGTTCAATGATAAGGTACGGTATGACGCTGATCTTGTCAAAATGAAAGATCCACCCCGCTTTCACAAAAGACTTAGCGCCGCGAAAACCGGGAAGAAGGCAAGAAAAAGGGAATAATTGATATACTGTCCCCGGAATTAATATACTGTCCCCGGAATTCCTATGGCATGGATATCGTCGACTGCGGCCCGGCCCTCCTGTCCATGCACTCGCCCTTTGAGATAGCCCACAAGGGTGATCTCCACATGACCTACAGAGGATTCAGGGCCTTCTACGAAGCAGACAGTTAAGAGACTCACTCTCCACTCTTTTCACATCTCTTAATTTCGAACTCGGCCGCCCGGCCCAATCCGACCTGTTCAAGGAGGGATGCTCGTTGCTTCCTGAATCCGCTGCTCTGCGGTTCTTTCTCGATAAGGGTGGAAAGAGAGGCCAGGGCGTCATACCAGATCCCGGCCTCCGCGTAGATGTATGGCGCCTCTGCTTCATGCGCACCCTGCAATTCTGTTCTCAGCTCGCTCGGCAGGTCCGTCAGTTCGATAGCGCCGGCTGCGAGCACGTCCTTGGAACGGTGCTGAGGGTCAGGAACAAGGGCCACAAACCACCGGTACTGGATGCCTTTTTTGAGCCGCGCACCGTAGTCTGATAAACAGATTGCGTGGATACCGGGTTGTTTCGGAGAGGTAATGCGGGTTTCAACAAGGGGGTACACAGCCCTTTTTTCCATGACGACAAATTCAACAGGATAGGAAGTCGACTCAGACAGGAAATAGAACAGAGACGGCTGATCATTTGTCGTAAGACCAACATGCTCCGGCACGAGAAGGCAAAGGTAGGGGAATTTTTCGCTAAGTCCCCGGGTCCCTCCCGCCACCCGTCCTGCCGGTGCTCCTCGGAGGGGCGGTTTATAAATGGGCATATTCACCGGTTTTGCTACCCCCTTGTCCTTCGCCTTGCCTTGAGAATCCCCTTGTTGATCACCATGACTGTTGGAACGAACACCGGCCGGTGCTTTCTGTTCCTGCATTTCCATCCCGCTCGCACCGGGTGCGCTTTTCTCTCCACCCGCTGCCACACCTGAAACAGGAATCATTAAGGTCAGGCCTACCGTCAAAATCCAACTTGCTTTAATGATTGCTTTCATTTTCCTGCCCCCTTGCGTTTTCCGTTGATTCTTCTCCATCTCCGGAAATTATTCGATAAATGGTTATCTTTCGGTATCTTCCCTTTAGATTCGCCTCTCCGATCAGTTGTGCTCTGAAGCGGTTGTCAAGATACCTCACCGTGTCTTCTCCGGCCAATATCCTGCAGGTGCTCTCTTTTGCAAGTTCCTTATCGTAGCTCTCGAGCCTTGCGGCAATATTCACGGTATCTCCCACGGTTGTGTATTTCAAGCGCTGGGGACTGCCAACCGCTCCAGCCACCACCGGCCCGGTGAAAATTCCAATCCGCATGTTCCCCGTGGGCAATCCCTTCTTTTGCCAGAACGCATTGAGTTGTTCCATCCTGTCCATCATAGCAAGCGCACAACCAACAGCATTCGATGCGTCCCTGCCGATCTCGGCCTCTGTTTTCCGGGGCACCGGCACACCGAAGTTTGCCTTTATCCCGTCCCCTGCATAGTCGTCGACCACCCCGCCATATTCCATCACCAGATCGGCCATGGACTCCATGTAGGCATTGAGCCAGTCAATAAGCGGTTCCGGATCCATGCTTTCAGAGAGCGAGGTGAAATTCTTCAAATCCGAGAACAGCACCGTTACCGTCATCTTTTTGGAACGAGGCCTGGCTCCTTGGAGGAATTGGTCTCTCTGCGCCCATATGGATTTTGCGACTTCAGGCGAGACATGTTTTGAAAACAGGTTCATCAGGCTAGTCCGCTGGTTTCTCTCCTGGTTCGAAATATAGGCGGTCACCACCGCAGCGGAGATCAGCCAGGTCATGGCAGGAGAAACCGAGGGCACCCACCAGTGATTCACGAAGGCAACATATGTCGCAGTCCAGAGAACAAGAAGTCCTGCGGTTCCAAGCATTGAAAAGAACCAGGGAGAGCGTACCCGGAATCCCATGAGCCCCCCCAAAAGGCTCCAAGTCAGAATCCAGATGAGTTCCTGCCGCTCAGTGGTTGTTGTTATCGGGGGGCTTTCTCCGAAGCCAAGGCTGAGGAGCTGGCTTACCATGTGGGCATGCAAAACGATTCCCGGCATCTGACTCGCGTCCCCGAGGCCCCTTCTGTAAGGAGCATGGAAGAGGTCTTTCACGCTCTGAGCGGATACTCCCACCAGCACTATCCTGTCACGCACGGCTTCGGAAGGAATTTTGCCCGACAACAGGGCTCGCAGGGAATACGATGAAAAGGATTCTCCGCTTCGTCTGAAATCGAGCAGGTACTGGTATCCCTTGGCATCTGCCCTGACATACCCACCGTCATCAGCTTCAAAGGGACGGATGGTCGACTTTCCAAGCAGCAGAAACTGTGGGTTGGATTTATCCGGTTGGGCGGTTATTCCTTCTGTTTGCAAGTAGCGAAGAGCCAGCAACAGGTCGAAAGAATAGAAAACCGTCTTACCGTTGTCCAGAAACAGGAGGCCCCTCCTGACAATGCCGTCGGGATCAACGATAATATCATTGAAACCGACTTGGGTTGTTCCCTTCAATGCCGGAGGCGGCGGGATTCCGCCATTGCCGAATTTCATCACCGCTATAACACGATCATTCCCCGTCAACATGGCGTTGAGCGTTTTCGTTCCGGGCGGAACGGGGATGTCTCTAAAAATGTCGAGCCCGATCGCTCTTGGTTTGTACCTGGTAAGGATCATCAATATTTTTGAAACTGTTCTGTCCTTTACAGGCCATCTTCCTTGCTGCAGGATATCTTTTTCCGAAATTTCGATGAGAACAATGCGGGGATCCACCCCCGATATTCTGGGCCTCAACCGCATGAATGCGTCATATACTGCAAGTTCCAAGTATTCAAGTGCTCCCATGCTGCGGAGGCCGATTGTAAACAGGAAGGAGAGGCCGCTTATAATCAGCATGGCGACGGCCGGTGATCGTCGAAGTTTGAAAAAGAAATCCATAATCAGTGCCAGAGACTAAAGCCAGTTGTTGATCATCAGGAACGGCGACCAGTACCCTGGATGTTCATACCGTGGGTCATTAAGCAATTTCAGTTGCGCTCGCTGAAGAGCCGCAGCCCTGGTACAGGACGGGACCTGTATCTGCCGATAGAATTCTCCAATCAGAATGGAAGTTGCCAGGTCGTTCACTTGCCACAAGGTGGCCAGGGCACTCCTGGCCCCTGCTTTAATGGCAATGCCGGCGATCCCGAGTGCCGCAAGATCATCACCGGCGGCAGTATCACATGCGCTGAGAGTGAGTAACTCCAAGGGCTCTTTGCGGAATTGAAGGAGGCCCACATACTCATCCAGCCGGTTCAGGGAGAGTCTGCCGTCGAAAGTCAGGAGAAAGGTTTTGCCCGCATCACTCTGGAATTCCCCGTGGGAGGCGATGTGCAAAACAGTAAACTCTTTATTTCGCAGTGCTTTCTTCAAGTTGGAACTGCAGAAACTCTCATTGAATAGACTCTCGCAGGGATAAAGATCTGTGATTGCTTTCATCTCCTGCTTCACGTACGGCAAGGGGGAAAATCCTTGCACTGCTTTCGACAAGCCCGCTACGAGAACTCTGATGTTCTTCCTGTCAATAGGACGGGGGTCTGTGAGATCAAGTCCTGGTGTGATCGCCGTGGCATACTTTTCAATCAAGAACTGCTTGCCGTCATAAAGGGCACCCATCGGCACGGTCCGAAGTGGGCCGCCCGGCACGAAGACCAGCGTATTTATGCCGAAGGATGACAAATCGCGCTCAACTGGTCGAATCAGGCAGTCATACAGTCTTTGGGCGTACGGGAGGAATTCCCACGTGGTCCTCTTCTCCAGCTTTTTGCGGAACGCCTCTATTTCTCGGGTCATGTCCTCCTTTCCCACCTTCACAGAAAACTGCTTCAGCCCTGATGGAAGACTGACAAGCACCTCGGTACGATCCGGCAGGAGAATGGGATAAATAATGGCTGTTGTCCGGGAAATGGTGTCCAGACGGACAGTTTTGAATCTCGACGCATCCACGCAGTCGTCTTTGAAATAATTCCGCAATTCATAAACCCGAAGCATTTCCACGATGTCGCGGGCCTGCATGAGTAATTCGTTCTTTTCCTCAGGACGGTCAGTGGCAGCAGCACGTTGAAGCAAAAGGTCCGTCAGTTCAAAACCGACAGTACCTGCTGTTTTTCTAAACGAAGACAAGGGGTTCCCATAGCACCTGTCCATTTCCTGACGCATTGCCTGAAGTGTGTAGATCGAGCGGCCATAAGCTGAAATGGCATCATTGATTCTTCCCAGTTGTTTGAACAGTCGACCCTCTTGCCACTGCCAGCGATAGAGAGATTCGGGAGCACCGACCCGCTGAGCCGCGAATGCGGCCCTGCGGGTAAGGTGCAGGGCATCTTCAAAACGATGCTCATCTTCATAGAGTCTTCCCATATAACCCAGGGCATATGAAGTTGCGCGGCGGTCCTGGATCTTTTCCGCAACCTTGAGTGCTTCATTGAACACAGCATGCGATAGGATCAGGAGGGCATTCCTTTGTTCAGGCAAGCGGCTTCGAAGCCGAGAACAGGCGAGGCCGATGCTAATCAGGCCATATGCCTTGTCATGTGAGTCCGCTGACTGCCGCACTTCCTCCAGGGCCTGATCCAACAGTGACTTGCAACCCTGATAGTGTCCGCTTTTCATTGTTGCTGTTGCCCAATTGACAAGCGTGGTTGCCGACAGCAAGTGATTGTTATTGCTTTTTGAAAGCGCGAGGCTGAGTTTGTACGCATGAACGGCCTTGCCGTATTTTTCCTGAGAGGAGTATACATTTCCGAGGTCATTCTGGATGGAAGCGGAGATTTTCGAATCGCCGATTTCATTCGAGAGCTTCAACCCCTTTTTCAAATAGTCCCGGGCCGCGATGTGTTCTCCAAGGATGAGGTGCACATTTCCGAGATGGCCCAATACCGAAGCAAAACGGTGTCGATCTCCTGTCTTTTCCGCCAATGCACGGGCTTCCTGCAATGTCTCGAGGGATGTTTGAAGCTGCCCGATAGCAAGGTAGACCTGTGAGAGCTTGTCGAGCACTTCACCCTGTTTTTCAGGGATTCCCTCTTTCCCATACAACGATGCTGCCCTTCTCCAGTTCGAAGCAGCCGATTCGAACGCACCGACCCGCCAGGAAGAGGAGCCTTTTTCTTCATATATCCCGGCTGATTGCTCTCCGGGAGCGGATACAGGCCTTTTTGATTGAAGGTTTGAGCCTTGTTTGAGCGCCGAACAGCCAACAGAGATCAATACCGGCAGCACGAGAAACAGGCCAAAGAGCCGCGCCCGGGATAAAAGACTGAAGATACGGCGTCCCTTGTCGTCGGGTTTCGGAAACGGTGCAACTACAGCCATCTTTCCATCCTCATTTCGATTTTTGTTGAAGTCCTGGACCAGGTCTTTCTCGTGGCAAGAAGGGCGCTAAAATCCTGCAATAACAAGCTGAAAATGAATGCCGTCATCCTGGAGATCATTTTCCGGGTTCTCCACATGCCTCAAACGATATCCCCAATAGATTTCAACCTGGGGCCTCAAGTGGAAAGGATATTCCATCAGGGTGGCTGCCCACCTCATGCCGAGGCCCACACTGGAGATGCTCCTGGGAGACGGTGTTTGGACGTCCTTATTCCAGGCCTCTCCAAAATCCACGAAGGGCACGACCTGAAGGTATTCCGCCCAGGGCACGTTGCGAACGAGCGGTATGCGTGATTCCAGAGAAGCGATGAGACCCTGGTCCCTCACCAGTTGATTCTCGCGGTACCCCCTCACACTGTACCGTCCTCCCACGGCAATTTGTTCAAGCGGCAGCAGGGGATCACTGGAAAGCTGAATATCCGTCCTGAATATGAGTTGAAGATCATAGGGCCGGAGAAGCCTCGTCCATTGGAATTGGCCGAGCCACGACAAGAAACGGCCGTCCGGAAGACCGGATCCGTGAGTCGTGGCGCCGAGGGCATCGACACCAAGACTGAACCGTGAGCGAGCGGCTACAACTTCCCTTTGCGTTCGGTAGGTCCATTCCTGGGAGAAACGCACGGCTGTCACCGTGGATTCACCATCCACTGCACCCGGTGAGAAGGAAAAGGGTTCTCCAAGCAGAGAGGTCCTGTTCCAGAGCCGTTCCCCTGCCAGGGACAGGGCGAACTCCTGATTGAGATCCCGGTAAAGGGGCTGCCGCAGGGAGAGGTGGTAGATATCCGATTTGCTTTCTATATTGAGGGGTTCGAACGGCTCTTCCACAACGGCAAAATCATTCTTTCGGTAACGCATGCTGACTGTTGTGTCATGTGCTGTAATCGGCAGTGCATACCCGATGTCCAGCTGAGGATTGACGCCCTGGGACCGTCCGTAACTCAAACGCAAGGCGTCCCCATGGCCGGTCAGATTTCGATGAGCTACCGATAGCCATCCTCGTTCTGAACCCACGCTTGGCGGTTGGTAATTATCAAAGCCTGCGGTAACCAGCACAGGAGGCCTTTCCTGCACCGTTACTCTGAGCACGCTTTCGCCCGGCTTTATTCCAGCTTTCAGTTCAGCTTGAAGACGTTCCAGCAGTTCATTCTGCTGGAGGAGCTGAAGGCTCTGCTGCAGCTTCGTGATATTCACGGGCGGATCGGTACCGAGGGCCAGCCTGCTTTGAAGGTACCCTTCGGTGAACCATCTATTTCCTCGCACCTCGATATTGCTTACTTTTCCTTCAATAACGCGGAGCGTAATGACGCCGTTTACTACTTTTTGATCCGGGATAATTGCCCCGGAATTTACATATCCTTTTTTGATATAGTACCTCGTTAGGGTCTGTCGAAGTGCTTCAAGATCTTCGCTGGTTACCTCCCTACCCACATATTGCTTTGTGATATTGTCCAATTCCCCTTTAGAAAAGACGGTGCTGCCTCTTATGTTGATCTTACGGACAAATACCTTTAATACCGGTCCTCCCCTCTCTTCATCTTCTTTGGGAGCTACCGGAGGCAACACCAGTTCCGGTGGCGGCTTTTCGCCTTTTTCTTCCAGCGCGGGCAGGTTGGTTTCGCCCGTGCGTCCGGTGGGTTTTACTCCCAAGGGTCCCTGCGCAGACGTGGAGGAGGTATCAGCCAGCAGTGGAAGCGAAAAGGCTGCCAGGTAAACCAATGCAACTCTTCCGATCCTTGTCCACACAGTACTGCCGCCAGAAATCTTGGTCTGTCTCACACCGTGCTCCATTTTTGCAGTCAAGTGATTGAGAAAACCATGCTTTATTGCAGTGGTAAAGGACTGGGGAGGACGCCTCCGGGTTCAAGGGGCAGACTGTCCCGTCCCTCCACAACAAAGCTGCTGTATTTTCCCTTCTGTATTCTTGCCACACACGGTTCCCGGAGGAGAGCGAGCACGCTCCTGAAATCTTTCGGAAGCGGCGCGATACTGCCGCTTATACTGCTGATCGGCGCACGGATATTGACTTCGCCGTCGATCCCCAGGGCTGAAGATGCATCCACCACGCTGTCGGGGTCCGCCAGAAACACCTTAGAAGCGATATCGATATTTCCTCCCCTTCCTTCAAATGCATTGGCAACGATCCGGCTGTTCTTCAAGATGACGTACTCGGGGTCAATGCTGATATTTCCACCGACCGTGTCGGGACCGCCTCCCACGCTTGCCGTGATCTCGCTGTCCACGAGATGCACCATATAGCCGGTGGCGACCTTGATATTGCCCCCGTCCGCCTCTCTTGCCTCCGTGGTGACTGCGCTGTCGCGCATGAGAAACGAATCTGCGGCCCCAAGATAAATGTTCCCTGCGTCGCCTTCTCCGGAGCTTTCAGCAGTGATCAGGGAGTTGTTGAGGAGTTCCATGCTTTGGGCAGAAACGGCAATATCTCCTCCTCGTGCGTGTTCGGCAGAGGTGGTTATGGAACCGTTGTCGCTATGGAACGTATCCTGCGCTGTGATCGAGATGTCGCCTGCCTTGCCCGTCAGGCTTGAACCGCTGCTCATGGCAGAAATGAAGGCGCCGGAGTATAGATTGATATGATCTGCTGTCACCTCAATGTACCCGCCCGTTCCCGTCGTACTCGTTTCACTCGTTATCTGGCCGCCTTCCCGCATCGTCAACTGTGCGGCCGCAATGCGCACGTCCCCGCAGTCACCAGTGGCCTGGTCGCCCAAAAGGGCCGCACTCGAACCGGCAGCTATGCCTGCTCCGGCATATGCCGGATCGCCGCCGCTGTCGGCAACAAAGTTCTTTAAATCCTCATTCACCCCAGAGATCAGCACGTTATCTGCTGACACCTGTATGGTTCCGGCATTGCCGGCCCCGTAAGTCTCGGTGGTCAATTGACCCCCATCCAGGATTTGAAGGGACTCCGCGTTGATTTGAATAGATCCGGCACTTCCGCCGTATTGGGCAGCCTGAGAACTTATCGCTGATCGCGATATGTTGCTTTTGCCGGTTATGCTGTCCATGAATATTTCAGGGTGAACACCGGAAATCAGGATGCTGTCCGCGGTAACGTCGATCATTCCTCCAGGTCCGGATCCGAAGGCGCTCGCACTGATATTGGCGCCGTTCAGGACTTCCAGGCTCCCGACATCAATGGTTATTTCACCACCGGGATCCGGCCCCGATGAGATGGCAGTGATGGTTCCCCTGTTCGTTATGGTCAGGGTGTCGGCAAGGACGCTGATCTCTCCTCCTTTTCCACCCAGTGCACCCGACGCAGCTGATATGCCGGTGAAATCCAAATTGAACGGATCTGGTGAACTTTCCGGGCCGGAGATGAAAATGCTGTCCGCTGTCAGTTCCACTTTTCCGGCATCCCCGCCGGTCCCAAAATAACCGCTGGTTTGGATGAAAGCGCCGTCAGTCAACTCCAGGCTGTTGACGTCAATCGTGGCATTTCCCGCGTTCCCGGTGGAGAGAGCGCCGACTTGAATGCTGGCCTCGTTGGTGAGAGACAGGTCGTCCGCATGTATCTCGCAGTTCCCTCCATTACCGCTCCACCAGGTATTGCCAAAGATGCCCGTATAGATGTCACCGCCCGAGGGATCTTTTTCTTTGGTCCCTTCGATATGCGCGTCCCCTTCCACGGTTACCTGGACGTTCCCGCCTTGTCCTACATTAAAAGTGGCAGCGGAGATCTCAGTTCCCGCAGACATATCCAGGCTGCCGGTATGGACCAGCACATCCCCTGCCTTTCCCGTCGCGGGCCAGTATGTCTGAGAAGTGACCCCGGTAAAATATCCGGGATAGGCCTCATTGGACAAAACCATGCTGTCCGCATTCACAATGATATCACCGCCGATCCCCGATCCCCCGTATGCGCTGGAATAGACATACCCGTCATCCCGCACTTCCAGGCTTCCCGTGTTGATGAGGATATTGCCGCCTTTGCCGGACCCGGCTGTCCCCGCGCTGATTGCTCCGCCATTCTGCAGGAGCAGGCTGTTGGTGTTTATCTCTATGTCCCCGCTGTTGCCGCTGCTCCCTGCAAATGCCGCGGACTGAACTTGTGCTCCATCTATTATCTCCAGGCTGTCTGCACTGATGCGCACCCCCCCGGAGTCATCAGGTACCTGTCCATAAACGTTGGTACCCACGACACACCCGTATCCGAGAGGGTTGTCCAGCAGGATGTCTCCGGCTACCTGGATGTCGATCCCGGTGCCTGGCGCACCGCCTTCTGCCAAAGGTCCCTTGTTACTCGCGTAGATATAGGAACTGTCCACCTGGAACCGCCCCCCACGGATGAGGATTGTTCCACCGCCATTGCCTCCCGCGTCCACCAGTCCGAAATAGAGCTGTATAGAGCCGAGTTCTGAGAAGGAATCCACCTGAAGCTCGGGATTCGCTCCAGAGGAATCAGGGATGACCTCGCCGGGGGATGAAACGCTGGCGATGTTGATTCTCCCCCCCGGCGCCGTGACATGGCCCGAATTTGGAGTTTCACTCCCCACAACCTCGATATCCCCGCCCACTAAAGACAGGGTCTTGCCATCCGGTACCTGCAGGTTGCTCTCCTGGACGCAGATCGCTGCGGGGTTGTCGCCCAGAAATCCGAAAGCAGACGGCGAGTCCACCGTGAGTATGCTGTTCCGATTGGGATTGGCATAGAAAACTCCGTCTTCACCGAGGCGCAGATAATCGGCTGTGCTTACGTGAAAGGAGCCTTGCACATCCAGGCTGGCATTGGGGCCGAAGAGAAAGCCGCTCGGGTTCAGCAGGAAAAGGTTGGCATCGGGGATGGTTGTCCTGATAAGCCCGTCAATCCATGACTGGGCTCCGCCCGTCACCCGTCCAATAATGTTGCTGACGGTGTCAGGTCCGGTGAAGGTCGCGCTTTCGTTTGTATCTATTGTGAAATTGCCGAAGCTGTGGAAGAGATTGGTCTGGTTGACGATAGTCCCGTCCTCTGCTCTGATTTGGTAATCAGGCCCGGTCAGCGCCTTTTGCGGACCAAGGGTTCCGTCAAGGGTCACTTCTGCGTATCCTGCCGGAGGCAAAAGAAGCAAAATCCGGAAGACAAAAATCATGAGAAGACAAAAGGAAAAGCGGCAGAAATGGTATGTACGAGAAGTCATCTTTTCCTCCTTCCTGGCGTGGCAGACCGTTCTTCAGATTTGTCAGGTGAAATAGGGCAGAGAGTGTTCGGGCGTAATAATCGCCCAAGAAAAAGCCTCTGAAAGGGAGAAAGACCCTTTAGAGGCTCTGTGATGCCAATTTGTGGAGACCCATCCCCAGTTATTTCCCTCCTGCTGGAAAAAATAGTATTATCGGCAGCGAACCCGGAAATTCCCTTTCAATATGCTCGGATAATGAGGTCTTATTTGAAAATTTTCACTAGTTTACACATGAATTGAGTTTGTGTCAACAAAAATCTCAAAAATCTCAAGAATAGACCTATCTTCACGAAATCAATCGATGCCGAGGCCCTTGTTCCTTGCTCAGTCAGCGACATTTAATGCTTCCTCCGGGGAGATCCCCGGTGGAAACATATTCAAAGTACTGCACGCTGCCGAAATAACGGGAGAGCCTGTCTGCATCTGAAGAGTTTTCGTCTTTCCAGAATTGATAGGGCCCATGACAACGCGGTCTGCACCGCACAAATGCCTTCACTCAGATCCACCTTCAAAAAAAAGAAACACCCCGTTGAGCTTGTAGAAACAAGCAGATAGAATGGTTTTGGAGACACAAAACTATCATCAACGAGGTGAAGCTGCATGATGACACAAGGGGAGCTTGCATTCAAGTACGAAGAAGAGAACCAGGGCGAAGGGATGGCGGGAATCGGTGCCTACCTTAACCTTGCCTGCCGATCCGGAATGGTGAGAAACATGAGCAGCATGTAAAGGCACGAAAAGGGGGACAGGGCTGGACGGATACCGAAACAGTCCTGTCATTGATGATGCTGAACCTGTTGGGCGGGGAGTACGTTGAGGACATCGACAGACTGGAATCAGATGAAGGTTTTTGCCGACTGCTGAAAAAGACGTTGAGCCACGGTTTGAGCCGAAAAGGCTGCAGGAGATTAAAGAAGCTATGGAGAAAAGAAAAAACCCGGAGAGTGCCGTCGCGTTCATCGGTATTTCGGTATTTGGCCGAGTTTCATGACCAGGGCCAGGAACTTCTGAGAAAACCGGGCAAGGCGTTTATCCCTGAGGCCCATGCAAAGCATGTCTTTCGCCGTTCGATCATAATATCCGGTCCGACGCTCAACTTGTCAAATTGAAAGCTCCGATCCCTCCACCACACATACAATACCCAAAAGAGCCGAAAGGCCCATTTCAGCCCGTAGAGATCAGTGAGATGTTATGCTTGATCTGTAGGCGTCTTTACGATGCGTTATTCTTAAGATGAGAGCCGTGTCACCAATGATCGAAAAAATTACTCCAAAATCCCCGACCCGAAATTTTCTCAAACCTGAGAACTTACCAGTTAATAATGGGAACGTTTCAGCTTTTTGGGGAAGTTCATCTTCAATTCTTCTCAAGATTCTCTCGGCCTGTTCTTTGTCAATTCTCTTGAGATCGCGGGAAACGGATTTCTTGAATGCTATCTTATAATTCAAGTTCTTTCCTCATGTCCTCAATGGAAATAATCGGATCAGTGGTATCATGCAAACGATCATAAGCAACCTGCAGATCAGCGATTTCAGACAAATAGGATTCCAGCGCTTTTTGGACATGAAACGATTTGGGCCGTTCTGTCTCTTTTGCGATTTCAGATAATCTTAAGGCGAGTTCATCGGAGACTCTTATTGATAATGCTTTGCTCATACATGACCTCCAGTGTATTTATATGTAATACATTGTAACCATAACAAGAAAATAGTGCGAGTTCTTTTTCAAAAGTTGGGAAATACTTCCGGGTTTTTGATCCTGACGGCGATCGCCGTCCCATATTCTTTGACGATCCTTCCTTGAGACGGCAAATGGATGTCTGGTCGCAGGATCGTGCGGACCAAGAGAACAGAACAAAAAAATCAAATGGGACGAAGGGCGCAGCAAGTAATGCCACGGAGGATCTCCGCGAGCTGAAGGGAAATCTCCGTTTCCCCCTTGACTTTACTTATCATGGATGTCCCCGGAATTCGCAGGCTGGACAAATGACGCGCAACTATCGGCCTACGTTCCGAATCTGCAGCGTGCCCTTTCCGGGGCTGAAATAGGTCCTGCCCGGGTAGTATCCGCCGGGAACGTTGACGGCGGGGTAGACGATGGAACGGGGGCCCATCAGGGTGCCGGGAGATGTCACCGAGTTGCAACCCGTTTCCGTTCCATCGCCCAGAATCGCACCCAGTTTTCGTCTTCCGGTATCGTAGCGTCCTTTGTCGGAGCGGACTACGATCGTGCCCTTTATCATCCTCAGATTGGCCAGCTTAGTTCCGGCGCCGAGATTCACCTCTTTGCCGAGGATACTGTCGCCGATGTATGCGAAGTGCCCCGCTTTTGCCCCGTCCAGCATAATGGAGCTCTTGATTTCGGTTGCGTGGCCGACCACACACCCATCGCCCACCAGGCAATTCCCTCGGAAGTAGGCGCCTTGCCTAACCTCGCAATTCTTGCCGATGACTGCCGGACCCTTGATCATGGCGCCCGGTTCGACGATGCTGCCTGCTCCGATGACGACCCTGCCATCCGAGAGATATGCCCCCGGCAGGATGACGGCAGCGCCTTGAAGCACTTGGCCATGGGCGCCTGCCCGGAGTTCGCCCTTGGGTCCGGTCATAACCGGTCCATCCACCTCCATGACTCTCCCGTCGATAATCGCCAGTGGTCGCTGGACGAGTCCTCTGACATCGGCCAGCGGCCAGGATTCTTGAAAAAAAGACGCGAGGAACTCCGGGAGATGATCGAGTGCCTTCCAGACATCCTCCCCGGGTGGGAATATCCCAGGGTGGGACAGATCCGCGGTATTGAAAAATTCTTCCGGTTTGAGCATATTTTTTCGACCTCCGAGCTAGTTTCCAAATTCTATTTCTTGATGAGCACGGGTTAGTCCTCTTCCAGGGTTGAAGTATCGCCCAACGGCAGCCCCAGTTCCCGTGCCTTCAGCAGGCGCCGCATGATCTTCCCGCTCCGGGTCTTGGGTAAAGAGTCGATAAATTCGATTTCACGCGGCGAGGCTGCTGTGGAAAGCCGCTTCATGACAAATTTTTTCAGATCTTCCCGCAATTCGTCGGAAGGTTCATAGCCCTCGATCAAGGACACAAAAGCCTTAACCACCTCCATGGCAATGGGATCGGGCTTGCCGATCACGCCTGCTTCCGCCACGGCGGGATGTTCGATCAATACCGACTCCACCTCGAAAGGACCTACCAGATGCCCGGCCGTATTGATGACATCGTCTGCCCGACCCACAAACCAGTAGTAGCCTTCTTCATCCTTTTTCGCCTTGTCCCCTGTGATATACCACCCGTTACTGAATTTGGACCTGTAAAGATCCTCCTTTTTCCAGTAGGTGCGGAACATGGAGGGCCACCCGGGCTTCAATGCCAAATTCCCCTCCTTGCCGGGGGGGATTTCTCTGAACTCTTCATCCAGGATGGCCGGCTCGATGCCCGGAAAGGGTCTCCCCATGGACCCGGGTTTGACGTCCTGGACGTAATAGTTGGCGATCATGATGCATCCGGTTTCCGTCTGCCACCAGTTGTCGTGGAAGGGCATGCCGAAAATCTTCTGACCCCAGACAACGGCTTCGGGATTCAGGGGTTCACCCACACTGCACATATGGCGCAGGGAGTCGAAGTGGTACTGCCGGGGCAGTTCATCTCCCGATTTCATGAGCATCCGGATTGCCGTCGGGGCGGTGTACCAAACCGTGACCTTGTAGTTTTCCAGCAGTCGATACCAGTTCTTGGCACTGAATCCGCCTTCATAGACCATCTGGGTGACGCCGTTCGACCAGGGGCCGAACATTCCGTAGGAGGTCCCGGTGACCCAACCGGGATCCGCCGTGCACCAATAGACGTCCTGCTCCTGAAGGTCCAAGACGTACTTTGCAGTCGCATAGTGCCCCACGACCGCTTCGTGCACATGGACGGCCCCTTTGGGTTTCCCGGTTGTGCCCGAGGTGTAGTGCATCACGGCATGGTCTTCCTTGTGGGTTTTGACCACATCGAAAGCGTCGGAAGCGTCGGCCATGGCGTCTTCAAAGATCAGTGCATCCGGATCTTCGACGGCCTTGCCGCGCCGCACCAGGATGACCCTTTCGAGGGAAGGAAGATCGGGCAGGATTTCAACGATCTTTCTTTTCAGGAGCGGGCTCGTCACCAGGACCTTTGCCCCGCTGTCGGCCAGACGATCCTTGACCGCTTCAGGCCCAAAGGCCGAAAAAAGCGGACCGATGACCCCACCCGCCTTGAGCGTTCCGAGCACCCCGATGTAGATCTCTGGTACGCGCTCTAGGAAAAAGAAGACCCGGTCACCCTTTTGGAGCCCGATCTCTTCCACCAGCACGTTGGCGAATCGATTGCTCAATCTGGCCAGGTCGGAGAAGGTGTACTCCTCGATCTCACCCCTTTTGCTTTCCCATATGAGGGCTTTCTTGTCTGCTCTGCCTGTCTTCAGGTGGGCGTCGACGGCCACATGGGCGATGTTGAGGTGCCCGTCATCGAACCAGTCCAGTTCCTTTGCAATGCCATCCCAGCTGAATGCATGACTCACTTGGGAATAGTCCTGAAGATTGGGTGTGAAGTCTTGACGCCCGGCAGGTTCTTTGGCTATTCTCCGATCCTCCATTTCGTGCTTCCTCCTCTCTGCGTGCGGTTTGCTCGCCTCCCGGGGCTGGGAGTTCAGTCCCGGAAATCCCCTGAAATCGTTTCTTCATCGCGCTCCGGTCTAGTCTTTCGAAGAGATTCTGGACTCGATCAATCCTGCCAGTTCACCCACGGTTCTCGCATCAACCAGGTCATCGGCAATCAGCTCGATTCCGTACCGGGCGGCAATCGCCTCGGACAGGCTCAAGAGCCCCAGGGAATCCGCCCCCAGGTCATCCTGCAGATCGGCCTCGGGTACGATTTCCTCCTCTTCGATCATCAGTTCCTTCGCAATCATTCCACTGATCTCACCGTAGACATCCATAGCCTCTCTCCTCTCCTCGGTCAATTGATTCCATTTGAAAAAGCGGTCCTTTTCATTTTCAATTCCCCATTCCCTCCGGATCCGTTCAGGGAAAACCGAAGAGCTCAATTTCAAAGGCCTCGGCGTATCCGGGGGAGGACCGGCTCCGGTCAGCAGGACCTGAAAACCGTTCGAACCTCCGACGATTGATCTCGAGAATCCTCTCGTCGAACCCCATTCCCCGGATCTGCATATTCCTCCGCTGCTGCGAATAATGCATTCGCAGCATCTCCCCTTTCCATTCGGCGGCCTTTTCATCGAAAAGGACAAGCAGGTCCGGCTTCATGGACGTGGTTTTCGGATCCTCGTTGTAAAGGGCGACAATGGGCCGCTTGGACCTTCCGGCCAGCGGTGCGGCGCACTCCCTGAAAACCCGATGAACCCATGCATGCGTGCGATTGGTGTCTTTTCCCACCGGCATGATCACGATATCCGGATCTCCGGATTCCAGGAGAAGATTGATCCTGGCCCTGTTCTCCGGGGAGTCCGAAACGGCTGCCTTTTCATTGTCGTCCAGAGCAAGAAAGGAGACCCTTTCCTCCGTCAGTCCCAGCATTCCGGCAGCCGTCATCTGCTCTTTCCTGCGGATCGCAATTTTTCCGGCCTGAAGGGATTGGAAGATCGAACCGCAGGAGGTTTGCGCATATCGATCCTCGACACCCGACGGGCTCATACTGACAATGGCGTAGCGAAGATCACATCCGGAATCCAGAAGGAGTCTGCAGATCACGGCAACGCTCTCCGGGTCGTCAGGATGGGGAGCCAGCACCATGACCCGCGCATGGGAAGGCACATGCAGCTGCGGCCCGGTTTCACATGCTCCATCGGTCCAGACGAACGGTCTGTCATTCCAGTTCCGCTGCAAATCAAAGACAAATCGTTCCACCCGTCCTTGACCTTTCATGTTTGCATCATTCTAGCAGACCACATTTTCTTTCCCGTATATCCTCCTGTTTCAGAGTCAGGGAAAACGTTCGGTATTATACATCCAAAAGAAGAAATTTTCTTTTCAAAAATTCTGCCGCTGCCAGCACGGGTATCGGGGTAGTGGTAAGGAGGGGTCAAGTCTGCTCTTGACTCACCTAAAGATAACGATTCTGTTATTAATGCACACCTTTAAGATTTCCGTGCATTATAGCCTTACCCATCCCACACTCTGAATATGAGCCAAGAGCAGATTTGACCCCTTTTCCACAATCACGTCGGAATAATCCGGATCTTTCTTCAGGTATTTCCCCAAGAACTTGCACTTTTCCGGACGGCTCTTGATGCTCTCGTACTCCTCCCCCAACGAGTAAGATTTTCCAAAAATAATCGTCTCTTGTCTTTCCATCCATTTTTTCCATTTTTTTCAGAGGATTTTTACAACTGCCCGACACTTGGGGAAGTTGGTACAGCCCCAGAACTTCTGCCCTGCGTATTTTCCCTTTCGAGCGGTTCTCAAAACCATCTCGCTCCCACAGTTGGGACAGATCTTTTTGTCTTCCTGTGGCAATGCAACCTTGGGATTCTTCTGAACCTCTTCAATGTTCCCGGCTAGCTCTTTCCCGTCTATGAGAGAGATCGGTTTTCCCTTCGCAAAGTCTCTTGCCTCTTTCGAAAACGTTCCATACGTAACGACAATTCCCTCATCAGCACTTTTGCCGGTCATGACGCCGTAAAGCTCTCGAACGATTTTGACACCAACCTGCTTTGCCTTCCAGTGCTTACACTGCACATAAGCCTTTTTTCCGTCTTTGCGCAGACGGAGGTCCACCCCTCCATCGGGCCCGGTGCCAGGGTTTTCGAGGACGAAGTATCCTTTTCTCTTGAAGACCTGCCCAACGAGACTCTCGAAATCCTGCCAGGCCAAGTCCTTGACCGTCTCGAGACCCTTCTGGGCATCAAGCATGCGGCTGCTCCGCCAAGACATAATTGCGGAACTTACTGAAACACTGACTAAAATGACTGCAAGAAGAGGTCCAATGTATTGGCCGGCATGCCACATCGCGCCAATAATTGGGTTTTCAAACGAAAAAAGAGGAACTACAAACTGGGAGAGAACAAGAACTCCAGCAGCAAGTGCCAGACTCACCCACCATGGTAGCCGCACGAGCAAATTCAAAAGAGATTCATCTTTTCTGGCCATTTGCTCCTTCTCTTTCTAAAAGGGATTAGCAGATTTCGGAGTTACCCACGCTTTCCCATTTGAGCCGGCAGCCTTGAATGAAAAGGCTTCCCCTCTGCCAGCGCAGTTGTACTCGTTTCATATTTCAGTTGCGAAAACCAAAATAGCCGGATAGCAGAAACTTTTGGTTAGTCCGGTCAAAACATCGGCAATTGTTGGAAGAAACATAAATCTTCTAAGATCTTAGGATGGATCTGAAAGGCAGTTTTTCATTGGGGAGACTCATTGTTGTGAGTTGCCAGTGTCTGAAGGTTAATATTCTCAATATGCCATCTTGTCCGGGATGACGCCCCGGACACCGCCCCTGGGATTCGGTGTATCATTACGTCGACTGGGAATCAGGTGCAGGTGGGCATAAACTGGAGACGGCCCCTTTTCTCTTGAAATTTGGGAACCCCTACGCATTATCGCTCCCAAGCCTTCTCCTTCAACTTAAAATGCTAACAGCGTCCCCTTGCCCATATAAAAATACGTGTGACCCCTTTTCCACCTTTTCCACTTTCAATGTGCTGGACGAGCAAACATGAGGGGAGCCACAGGGACAGGTGTGATTTAGGCTATGATGATCAAGGCAAAAAAAAGTTTTGGGGCTGACCACAACATATAGCGTTTTTCGCTTGACAAACCACAATCCATCTGGTATAAGACTCCACATTACAAACAACAAAATCCGGTTGTTGCAGCGGCCAGATGCGTTCCAGTCAAACAGGCAGAGCTAGAGAAGAGGACAGCCGTTGTCGAGACCATCAAGAAAAAGAAACAGGTAGGTCTCGATGACTTTAACCGTTAACCTCTAGCCGCCCTGCCTGCCACCCGCGGGCAGGGCATATTATTTTCCACCAGACCTCTTATATCAAAATCCAGTCACAGAAACCAACCAAATTTCAATTTTCCTCCCGTGGCATGTAAGAAAAGTACACTCACCATAACCTCCGACACCAGCAGGAATAGGTATTTGTACTGTGTCTATTCGGGCTTCGATGATAGGATTCGGTCTGACGCTGAAGTTGCCAAGATGAAAGATCAGATGGCGACCCCATTCAAATGCGAGTTTCGATATGCTTTCTAGCGACCCTCAGGAAGTCCTATTTGGAACGCTATCAATCTACCGCGAACAAAGCTAGTGTTGTTATAATGGACATAATCGTCAACATTCAACCCAGGGCCATAATGAAAGATGCGCTTGCGTTGCAGATCGACTACAGTTGAGTAGCTGTGGTGCATGAATAATGAGACGGGCAAATAGCCGCTCAATTCCGTCGCCGTCATTTTAGAGGTTGCCATCGTCTTAAGATCGGGGGGCATCTGGTAGGGAGAGAGAAGTATTTGCTTATACTTACCTGTAGCTATATGCAGTATCTCCATGGCCGAAAAACGCTGATCCTTTATCTGGACACCGACCAGCCGAACAACATACTCGGCAGTGTCCGAAGATCGCAAGTCCCTTAATATCGAATCGATTGCAGGGTATACCATTGAGTGGACGGATTTTATTTTCGAATTTAGAATAACCTTGCCCATACTGAATGTGGCTTGGGTTAAGGCCAGGCCGAACTGCATGCCAGCCATGGCGCGTTCCATGCCGATTGAAGAGCGTGTCAGGCCTTGATACATCTGAGCTTGCGATAAATGAAGGCTGTCGCCGGTTCTTCTGTAGTTTGCCATGGATTGATAGAAGGAGGATTGGTAATATGCCGTATTGACCGGGCTTGTATAGGAAAGGGCGCCGGTGGTCATGGCGGATGCCCGAGCACCCAATGCTCTCTGCTCAAGCATGCGTTCCTGGGTGGTCATGATAGGGCAGAGGGGTTCGAAGCGGTGATGATAGACAAGCTTGCCGTCTTTTTGATTCCACATGGCTACATTCCATTCGTTTCCCACAGTGACGGAACGATTTCGCAGTGACACCACATGGGACGAAAACTCATCCTTCCAAGGCAATTCCTTCTTAAACAGCTCAAGGCCTCTCTTTGCATCCAGGGCGATGAGTCGATCCTTAGTGGAGAAGAATACAGCATCATCGCTTTCCGCAACATCGCTGAGGATGGGGTCCGTCTGATAGCTCCACAGGATACGTCCATTCGCCGGGTCGAGCAGGTGTATGCGATAGTTCTTGAACTTCAAGCCCTTTTCTGACTCGGCAACACCAACGTGTTTGCCGGTGATCGCCAGCTTCACAACCTGTTCTTTAATCTGAGAGCATGTCCACACGGTCTTGCCCGAACGGACATCCAAAGCTGTCAAACCCTGCTGTGACTGCAGGAGAACCTTTCCATCAACGGCCTCAGGCTGAGCTAAGCCTTCAAGGCGAAGATCCTCTCTATCCCAAAGCACCTTCCCGTCGGGTAGCCTGCGGTAAGTGACACCGTTTTCGAACAAGATAATGCCGTCGGCGAACAGAATGGGCCAGGTATCTTTATCTTTGTTCTCGACCGATGGTGTTTTTTGCGAAAATGTCCACAAAGGTTTGCCGGTGGAGACGTCGACGGCCTCCACAGTTGAGCCTTTGTGAGAATCCCCATTGGCGCTTGCAGAAAAAACAACAAGGTTATGGTTTGGCGCCATGCTGAAGTGGCGAAATGGTGCTGTAAAACTTCGTTGCCACAGGACGACTCCGCTTTTGCGATCCAAAGCCACAAGTTGTGCGTCAACAAATTTTCCGGCTTTATCGAATTCCCTGGATTGAAAAAGAAGCGTGGAATTGATCTCCTTGATGTCAAAAATTCCGGCAGCGGAAATCTCCTGGGACCACTTTTCAACCCCTTTTTCGCCATCGAGAAGGAACACCTTCACCCGCGTATAGATTTCCCGGCAGTATTTGGCAACAAAGAATTTCTTGAACTCCTGTTTCAGCTCAAGCGGACTGATACATACCAATGATCCGTCCGACAATGCATTCATACCGACGATGTAAGGCGGCTCCGCGTTCTGCATAAAGCTCAAGTAGCCCGGTAACGATTGCGTTCTAACAGCACCGGTTAAGCCGGCAGGGCCTTTTGCCTCCCGCAAGAGAGATAATGATGGATATTGCCAGAGGGGCCGAGGCTGTTCATTCAATTGCTTCTCAATAATACTTTCATTATATTTCAAAGCATGTTTCGGCGCGCATCCAAAACAAAAGGCTATCCAGATCACCATGAGGACGCTGAGTGAATTACGGATGACATTGCATCTCTTTTCCTTAAGTTGATTCATAGTTGGCCTCCTCTCTGTTTTTGGCTCTATTCCTGAACGCTCGGGGATAAGTTCTCGATATGTTGCTGAACTTGCCAAAATAAGACACCCCGCCGCAAACAGCGGGCTATCCTCCTATTGTCATTCCGGAAAGCCCCCAAGGCTTATCCGGAATCTGGATTCCCCAAAAAATCACCTTCACCATGCCAATTTACTTATTTTGTTATGACCGTCCCCGAATCCCATGAGATTATTCACTCATCTTTCACTTCAACGCCAAGCGCCATATCACGGTGAGCGATACAGGCTCCCGCGTTGAGGGCCGTGGCGATCTGGATGACTTCTGCCAGATCTTCCTTGGTTTTCCGATCCAACTTGCCGTCTTTGAAGACCAGCTCGTTCCACTTTCTGAATGCCTCAAGCATCTGTTTATCAAAGTACTCGAAAATCTTTGGGTCTCTTGTTTTGCTGTAATGATAATCCATAGAAGTCCTCCGCTTACAAGACGAAATTTGGGTTCGATGGAGATAAATAGGGAGGGTTCCGGGCCGAACGAACCTAGCCTCACGATTACTATAGCATAATATCCGAAAAAGTGGCTTTTTCACACCCCATATTGCCGTTTTTTCCATCCAAACGCCCAAAGCCAATCAAAATAGGGGTGCCCCTCTCCCACCCAACACACTTGCGCAGCGTTTCTGACTCTATTTCAAAGCGGGCGCCCGGCACACATCCT
>Ga0307426_1000717_pt1 | contig 22446 bp, 20 predicted proteins | sample SalMarWE160340MG_FD_202165 | JGI IMG/M metagenome (GOLD analysis project Ga0307426, IMG submission 202165) | Salt marsh sediment microbial communities from the Plum Island Ecosystem LTER, Massachusetts, United States - WE1603-40 | ecosystem: Environmental > Aquatic > Marine > Intertidal zone >...
CGTATCTCGAACGAATTCGATTCTGGCTCCGCGAAGGGAAAGTTCTTCGAGAAACGCGTCGAGCTCGGCGAAGTCGAACTGGTTGTTGTGATTGTAATCGAGCAGGACGACACGGCGTGCGGGTTCGATCTCCTCCTCAGGTGACTGCTCGGAATTCGTTGGTGGAATCGGCATACTGAATGAGGTGTAGTCGGGTGCTTCGAGTGTCGACGGAGATCGATACCAGCCTCGATAGAACCATAATCCTCTGGCTAAGATCGGCAGGAGGAAAATTCCTACAGCGATATAGATGCGGTAGCGTTTCATGGCAGCCTCCTTGCGGAGGGAGGAAGGTAGAGTAGATAGATCCCCGCTTTACTGGGCAAAGGCGTGGTGGCGCCTTCCTCAGTTTCTGAGAAAAAGTCGGCTTCGTAGGATCCAAGATAATCAATCCTGTCCCGCAGTTCGACGGTCTCATAGTGCCGGATTTTGGCCAACCGAGCGGTGTTATCGAGTGCCTCACTGAAAGAACTCAAGCCGTCGATCAACCCATACTGCAGCGCTTCGCTCGCCATCCAGGTCCGCCCACTGAGTAAACCCTCGATGTCGAGTTTCAAGCGTTCGCCGCGGCCTAAAACCACGGCCTGGTAAAAGCCCTGTTTGATGACATCGATTTCACGCAGCGTCGTATCGCGCCCCGTACCGGTCATTTTATATGGCCCGGTAGTGACGATGTCCTCGACGATGAACGGATCTTCGGGAAGCGTCACGATGACGCCCACGTTGCCGATAACGGAGGACGGCCCGGAGCAAATCTCGTTCGCTGCGGCGGAAAGGTAATAGCCGCCGCTGGCAGCCATGCCCTGGACGTAGACGACAACGGGTTTTCGCGCTTTCAGCCGGATCAGTTCCAGATAGACCGCTTCCGTATCGACGACCGTGCCGCCCGGCGTATTGAGCACCAGGAGGACGGCGCGAATCTGCGCATCCTCCCGGGCATGTTCGATCTGCTGGATCAGTGCGTCCGCGCTTTCGAAGTAGATGGCATCGTTCAAGCGTATGATTCCGATCTGGGGGCGGGGAATGATGAACGCAAACGTACTCCCTACGAGCAAGGGCAGTATCAGGAATATTAAGATCGTCCGAGGGGTTGTCCAATTTTCTTGAGCCGGTGCATCGTTCATGTCAACATCCTTCCCGTTCAATCCGTGAATCGATACATCGAGCAGTTGAGGTTCTATCCCAATGCTATATCATTTTCTTGATGTTGGAAAGACGTTCCGAAAGGAATGGGTCGGAACAGTGATTGTTGGTCAGGGCACCCCGCGCCTGATTTCTCTGCGCGGGGTGCCTTCATATACTTGCGGCTACTCTTCGAAATCGACCTGGGGAAGATCCTTCATCGCTTCTTCGATCTTCTCCATGGGGTACTCATAGTCTTCGAGCTGATTGTGGAGATAGGCGTCGTATGCCGCGAGGTCCAAAAGCCCATGGCCGGAGAGGTTGAAAGCGATCACGCGCTCGGTGCCCTCTTCCTTGCAGCGTAAGGCTTCCTCGACGGCCACGCGCACGGCGTGCGCCGATTCAGGCGCAGGGACGATCCCTTCCGCCCGGGCGAACTGTACGGCGGATTCGAAAGTGGGGATCTGATCGATTGCGACGGCGTCGATGTCACCGTGGGCGTGCAGCGCACAGATGTGGGGTGCCATGCCGTGATAGCGCAGCCCACCGGCATGTATTCCCGGGGGTACGAAGGAGTGGCCGAGAGTGTGCATCTTGACGATGGGCGCCATCTTGGCCGTATCGCCGTAGTCGAAAGTGTAGAGGCCTTTGGTGAGCGTCGGACAGGCCTTGGGCTCGACGGCGATGAAACGCGTGTCCTTGCCGTTCTCGAATTTTTCGCGCAGGAAGGGGAAGGCGAAGCCGGCGTAGTTGCTCCCGCCGCCAACGCAGCCGATCACCACGTCCGGATATTCGTCCGCCATTTCGAACTGTTTCAGAGCTTCCAGTCCGATCACCGATTGGTGCATGAGTACGGGTCCAAGGACCGAGCCCAGGGAGTATTTGTATTCGCCTTCCGAGGCGACGGCGGCTTCGACCGCCTCCGAGATGGCCATTCCCAGCGAGCCCCTGCTTTGCGGATCTTCCGCCAGGATGGATTTGCCGAACTTTGTCTTTTCCGACGGACTGGGTGTTACGTTGGCGCCGTAGGTCTCCATGATGATGCGGCGATAGGGTTTCTGATCGTACGAGACTCGAACCATGTACACTTCACAGTTCAGGTCAAACATCTGACAGGCCAACGAGAGGGCGGTTCCCCATTGGCCGGCGCCGGTTTCAGTGGTAAAGCCTTTCACACCTTCTTCTTTGGCGTAGAAGGCTTGTGCGACCGCCGTATTGAGTTTGTGTGAGCCGACGGGAGAAACCCCTTCGTACTTGAAGTAAATGTGTGCCGGCGTATCCAGCACCTTCTCCAGCCGCCGGGCGCGGATGAGTGGCGTCGGCCGCCAGAGTTTATAGATCTCACGCACGGGCTCCGGAATCTCGATGTAGCGCTCCATGCTCACCGCCTCACCGATGAAGCGCATGGGAAACAGCACCGACAGAAATTCCGGCGTGACGGGTTCCTTGGTCACCGGGTGGAGCACCGGACCTGGCGATAGCGGCATGTCCGGGTTGATGTTGTACCATGCCTTGGGGATGTCGCTGTCCGAAAGGACGTATTTCGTAGGTTCACTCATCTCGTTTTCTCCTCGTTCGTGAATTGGATTTCGAATGGATCGTTAAGAAATGGCTCGTGCGCGATACTTCTCCTCCGGATTTGGTCTCCCCTGGTATGTCGATGCATCAAAAAACGCTCATCCCCGATGGGGACGAGCGTTCGCTTGCCCGCGGTACCACCCCGCTTAGGCTGGAATCAGAGACAAAAAAACCGCCGTTGGTGCGACGGTTTTTGTGAGCCAGCCTCACTCATTTCGGACATCGCAATCGACATCCTTTGCCCAGATAACGGTGGCAGCGCCGGCGCGGGTTACTTGGAAATCCTTTCACCCTGCAGCTCCGAGGTCCATTCCATGCCGGTCAACGTGCGGTTTCTCAGCGCCTCCCGCTCTCTGTGCCGTCGTGCCGGTGTGTACTTGCCCTCTTCACAGCCTTTGTTTGATTCGTTTGCAAAATTATAGAGTCTACAAACGCGCTTGTCAACAAGCGCGCCAGCAAAACCAACACGCACCTGGTTTCAAGCTGCTAGTTGCCGGCTTCCCGCAATAGAGACAACTTTGTTCTATATGACCCTGACGACAGAACCTAAACCAACGCAAGCGCGGTGCGGACGCATTGTCATCCGCACCGCGCGATTTTGGTGGCCAGGACTATTGGTCGTGCTGGTTTTGTCAATCCTCCGGCGTACAGGGATCGCCGGGTTCTGCACCGTCGGGGCAGGGCGCGACACAAATCAAATCTGCGCTCGTTTGACCGTAGACGTAACAGCCTTCCGGTTCGGGTGCGGGCAATTCGGGCGGAACGATGACGGCTAAAGCCAGAATGTCGCCCGTGAATTCCACCGTGCTGCCCGCCACCCAGCAATGTCCGTATGCGCTGGGATTGACGATCCACAGCCAGGTTCCGTCCTCGTTGCGCCCATCGACATGGGTGCTTTCCCCTTCCATGAAAGAGCCCGTGACTCTGTAATCCTTGTGCGGCCCCTCTCGGCAGTTTGCGTTCATGATCGCTCTGGCGGTCGTCGACTCACCTTCGTCCTCGGGTTTTGGTGTCGGGGTGGATGTAGGTGCTTGCGGTTCCTGCGGTCCTTCCCCAATCAACTCCTCTTCGAGTTCGAAGGCGCCAATGTCGCATTGCACACCCTGCGGGCGAGCGACTCCGCGCTGATCGTTGGCGGGGCAATCCGCTCCTGCAGCTCCGGCGTCCACCGCCGGACTGACGGGCATCAGGGCGTGAGTCAACGTCGGTCCACCGTTCGCGGCGAGCGGATCGAGCAGCGGGGCCACTCCGGGGATGTCGTTCAACGCAGGATTGAGTCCGCAGGTGTTGTCGCTGTCCAGATTGTGACCCAGCGTGGAGAAGCCCGTACCGAAGCAATCCACAACTGCATTGTCGGCGACGATGCTGCTCAGCATGCGCGTCACGCCGATGTTGACGTTGGATATCCCGTGCGACGAATTGTCGGATACGGTCACGAATTTGAGCAGCGCCTCGCCGTTGTTGGCGATTCCGGCACCTTCGGGGGCGTGGTTGCCGCTGACCGTGCTGTTCACCATCGTCAGGCCGCCGATCGTACCTCCGCCTTCTTGATAAATGCCGCCGCCGCGCGCCGTAGCCGTATTCCCCGACAGCGTAGAACCTTCGATGGTCAGGATGGCATCGGCGTTGTTCATCAAGCCGCCGCCCCACATGCTGGCTTCGTTCTCCGAAATCGTGCTGTCCTTGATGGTCATTTCGCCGCGCACGTTCCAGATCCCGCCGCCCTTGGGAGAAAGATTCAGGGTGACGGTGCCGTGGTTCAGGCTCATCGTTTTGTAATTGAAGATTCCCGTCTGGATGTGCTCGCTTACGGTCACGTCGGTCAGGTCCATGCTGCCGTAATTTATCACGCCCGAACCGACGTTTTGCAAGATCTGCGTACCGCTGATGACCGCGTTCGAGGCGGGCTCGAGGTTGCAAATCCCGGCGTAGTAATCCGGAGCGGCGTTGTCCGCCACGACGCCGCCGGTCATTTCGAGAACGTCGTAATTCGTGATGCCGCCGCAGTAATCATACGAATTGGTGTTGTTGCGGTATACGTGGGAATCGGTGAGGGTCATGTGGCCCAGGTTGTACACACCGCCGGCGGCGAAGTTGTCCTGGATGATGGTGTCGTTGATGGCCGCTGCAGCGCCCGCCTCGTTGTATATCCCGGAGCCCAGTTCTTCGGAGGTGTTCATGAACACCTGGCAGTTTGACATGGTCAGGGTTTGCTGGTTGAAAATTCCCCCGCCGTAGGCGTGATTTCCGGCGGGCAGTTCGGCGACGTTGAATGACACTTCCACATTTTCGAGCGAAAGAACGCCGCGGTTGTGGATCCCGCCGGCGTTGATCACCCCGGGTCCGACGGCGGTTCCGACGGCGAGGTTTTCCGACACGCTGCTGTCGAAGATCGACACGGCCGCGCCGTTGTCGACCAGAAGCCCACCGGCATTTTCGCCGCTGCCGTTGAAAAGAACCAGGTTGCGGATCGTGAGGTTGATTCCGGGCAACACGGACATCACGGTGCGCTTCCCGTCGCCGTCCAGTTTCACCGCGCCGACGCCTTCGATGGTGAGATCCTTATCGACTACGACGGAGACGTCCGGATTCAGGGCATCGATCTCGAAGTAATCACCTACCATGATGAATATCGTGTCGCCGTCGACGGCCTTGTCGCTGGCGGCTTCGAGCGTCAGGCAGGCGGTTGCAGGTGTGTGGCAATCGTTGCTGTTGTTTCCCGTCGTGGCGACGTACCAGATGTGCGGATCGGGTCCGGGGACGCAGGCGACGAGGGCGATGAGTGCGAGCGTGGCGATCGGGAATGTCAACGCGTTGCGGATTTTCATGGCAGCTCTCCTAGGATGCAAGGGTGAAATCGAAGCTCGACAGGTGAAGCCATCTGCTGGCCTCATTCTCTAGAACGCCCGTGACCGGCGATTTGTGACAGATTCGGGTTCAACGTGTGAAATTTACCCTTCCCCAGAGGATCGAGCGCGATCCCATGCTGACTCTACGTAAAAGCGTCGGCGATTGTCAAGCCTGCGGGTTGAAAAATATACGAGCGCTTAATAGATGGGCTGCGAGGGATCGACCTCTTCGGCCCAGGCGTTGATGCCGCCGTGCAGATTTTTCACGTCCTTGAATCCGGCGCCGCGGAGGATCCCGAGCGCCCGAGCGGAGCGCGTACCCGTCCGGCAAACCAGTACGATCGGCGTATCGCGGTCGAATTCGTGCATCGCAGCGGCGAGTGAACCCAGGGGGATCGAATCGGCTCCGGCGATGTGCGAAATTTCGAGCTCGTGGGGCTCGCGTACGTCGATCAGATGAATTCCATTTTTTCGCTTAAGGCAGTCGGCTAATTCGCGTGCTTGGATCTCCCCCTCCGCGGGCAACTGTTCCGTTGCTAAACTACTCTCGTGGATACCGCAAAACGTTTCGTAGTCGATCAACGCGCGGATTTCCGGTTCTCGCCCGCAGATCGCGCAGCGCTCGTTTTTTTTCAGGCGTATGTCGTCGAAGCGCATGGCGAGGCTGTCGTAAATCAGCAAATGCCCGGCGAGCGTTTCCCCAATCTCGAGAATCAGCTTCAGCGCCTCGGTGGCCTGAATCGTGCCAATGACGCCGGGGACTACGCCGAAAACGCCGCCTTCGGCACAGCTCGGCACCAAATCGGGCGGAGGCGGTGCGGGAAAAATACAGCGGTAGCATGGGCCGCGTTGGTTCCAGAATACGCTCGCCTGACCTTCAAAATGGAACACCGATCCATATACGTTCGGTTTGCCGCTGAGAACGCAGACGTCGTTGACCAGGTAGCGGGTGGGGAAGTTGTCACTGGCATCGACGATCACGTCGTACGGATGACTGATTTTCAATGCGTTGTCGGCGGTGAAGGCTTCGTCGTAGATGTCCACCCGGATCTCGGGATTGATCTCCAGCAAACGTGAGCGGGCGGATTCGACCTTCCTTTCCCCCAGTTTCGACGATCCGTGCAGTACCTGGCGGTGCAGGTTGGCGAGTTCGACTTCGTCGTGATCGACCAGGCCGATGCGTCCCACGCCCGCGGCGGCAAGATAGATCGCAGCCGGAGATCCCAATCCGCCCGTGCCGACGATCAGCACGGCGGCCGATTTCAACTTCTGCTGGCCGGATAGGCCTATTTCCGGCAGCAGCAATTGTCGCGAGTAGCGCCGGAATTCATTTGCGGAGAAGCCGGAAATCAAGGAAGGGTTCTGGGGCCCGGGCATGAATTCACCTCGTACCTATTTATATCCTTTCCGGGTAGACACGCAAATCGTTTACAGTTTGGTTTATTATTTGCATCTACTTCTGGATTAAGGCGATCCCAGGAAGCGGCGTATGATCTCATGATTCTGTCCACCGTATCGCCCCTGGGTATAATGCCAATTATCATCCGGGATTGCGGGTATGAGCGACCGGAGTGCTTGCGGAGACGACCTCTCCCGAGTAGGATAATAAGCCATTATGTCGCAGCGTCGTTTGCTCCACACTCAATCTCCACCGCTCGAGCCGATCACGGGTCGAGTGATGCGGCATCTGGCGGTGACGTTTCTGGTGGCCGGCGCGCTGGCCACGGTGTTCACCGCATGGACTCCGGCCAGCCTCGATCCGGACGAACTCGCCGGTCAATTGGCCGCTGCGTTGGAAGACGAGTCGGAAATTCCGCCGGCGTTGAGCGGCTTCGAGGGGCTGGTGTCGGAGGATGGAAGACTTCGCATCGGAATCGTCGCCGGACACTCGGGGCTGTATCCGGAAACCGGTTCTCTGGATCCCGGCTCAATTTGCGAGGACGGCCTCACGGAAGCAGAAGTGAACGCACAGATCGCCTCTTTGACGGTCAAATACCTGGAGGCGGCTGGCATGCAAGTGGACCTGCTGGAGGAATGGGATCCCAGGCTGCAGGGCTATCGCGCCGTCGCGCTGGTGTCGATCCACGCGGACTCCTGCCTGCCGATCAATGAGTATGCGACCGGTTTCAAGGTTACGGCCGCGGTCGATACGATCGTCCAGGATAAGGCGCAGCGTTTGGTGGCTTGCCTCATCGATCGTTACAGCGCAGTGACCGATCTGTACTTCCATCCCGGCAGCATCACCCGGGACATGACGGAGTATCACACCTTCCACGAGATCAACGGCCAGACGCCGGCCGTGATCATCGAGACCGGCTTTCTCTATCTCGATCGCGATTTCCTCACGCGCAGTCCGGATCTCGCTGCACGCGGCATCGCCGACGGCATCATGTGTTACGTGAACAACGAGCCAACGGATCTGAACGGCGCGAATTGACCATGGAAACCGCATCGGGAATTCCCGGTAATGGGCATCCGGATCACATCTCCCTGCTTCAGAAAGCGAAACAGGCTTTCATCGCGGGTGAAAACCAGAAAGCACGTCGCTTGTGTCAACTTGCAATCCAGCTCAAGCCAAAGGATGAATTGCCCTGGATCTTGCTGGCGAAATATTCGGAACCTCGAACGGGATTGGAGTGCCTGGCGCGTGCGCTGGAGATCAACCCCAAGAGCCGGGTTGCCCGCAAGATGATCCGCGAATTGATCCGACGCATGCCGGGCAACCAGCGCCAGGAAGCGTTCGAAGAAATCACGCTTCCTGAATCATTGGCGCACGAGCTGCTCCCCTCCGATGCACTGACGCTGCGCCGCCTGCTTTCGTCCCGCGTGGTCATCATCGCCTTTGCGATCGTGTTGACGGCCGGAATTTGGCTGGGGGGGCAACCGGTTGCTGCGCTGCAGCCACAAATGTCATCCGCAGATCTTATCAAAGCGACTTTGACGCCCACCCACACGTTGACGCCTACTCCGACGCTGACGCCCACACCGACGCTGACGCCCACGCCAACACTGACTCCCACACCGCGCCCGGCGGCGTCTTCGCACTACACGACCAACCCGGAGGACCTTGCAGACGAAGGACGTTGGATTGACGTCGATCTGTCCGCGCAGCGCGTGACCGCCTATGAAGGTACGAAGGCGGTGAAGACGTTTATCGTCTCGACCGGCGTGCGCGCGCATCCAACCGTAACCGGGCAGTATCGCATTTATCGAAAATACGTCTCCACGCCGATGGCGGGGCCGGGGTATTATCTGCCCGGAGTCCCCTTCACGATGTATTTCTATAAAGGCTATGCTTTACACGGAACCTACTGGCACAACAACTTCGGAACCCCGATGAGCCACGGCTGCGTCAACATGCGCACGCCGGACGCAGAATGGCTGTTCAACTTCGCTTCGGTCGGCACGCTCGTCAACATCCATCCATAGGGAGCCGCTTATTCCCCGTGCGCATGTCTTCAAACGACCACTGACAAGCGCTGTTTTTTGCTCCCTCTTGAACCTTGCCGTATTGGAATTCCTTTCACCCTGCAGTCGTTGTTTTACGTCTATATTTGGTAATATTAAATCGTTCAGATTCATCAGGTTGGAGAGATCTCATGCCCAAAGTTACTGTGGAAGGCTACGGAACGTTCGATGTCCAGGAAGGCACACGCCTGGTGCGCGCGATCGAAAAGAACGGCATCGATATCTTGCATCGCTGTGGGGGACACGCACATTGTACGACGTGCCGCGTGGAGTTCCTCGAGGGAGAACCCCAACGCCGCACAGCTGCCGAGCGCGATAAGTTGAAAGAGAAGGGAGAGAGCGGGATTCGCCTTTCCTGCCAGTGCCTCGTCGAACACGACATGACGGTGCGGGTGTTGAACACGCTGCAAAGTACGGGTCTGGATAGTCCGGGAGACACGCCGGAAGACCATATCACCCCCGAACCGGAGTGGGTCCCGCTTTCGGAGTAAGATGTCTTGAGCAACAAGGCGTTGTTCGAAGGGCTCGTCATCGACGAATACGATCGTCCCGTCGATGTGGCCATCGTTGGCGGTGAGGCGTTCTACGTCGTCGATGATGATGGATTCCAGCGTCACATCGAAAGCGAACATGTCGACCGACAGGTGCTCGAACATTTCCAGGAGATGATTGAAGGCCACGAAGACATGGTAACCGAGGGCACGATGGAAATGATCGGCCAGGACGACATCTTCACCAAGGCGATGATCGAAAATCAACTTAAGAACATGGCCTCCCAATTCGATGCCATCCTCGATCAAGGTCTGCCGGAGGAGGCGCGAGCGTATCTGGGCATGCTCGGGTTCCGCGTGGTCATCGATATGCGCGGAGAGGTCGTTCGAGTCGACCAGCCGCAGGCGCCAGAGTCCGGAGAACCCTACGATTGATGCCGAAAACACGGCTCGCCGTGATGAACAGCCCGGCCTCCGCGTTTCGGAAGAGCGCAGGGATGCTGGAGCTGCTTCATGAAAGACCCCGCTCGAGTATAATCGTATTGAATATTGTGGTAATTGGAGTGCGCCGTGACTCTGTCCGAATATATACTCGACGTTTCTGAGGGAACTTTTGACAACGATGTGCTCATGCGTTCTCACGAGACTCCCGTTATCGTGGATTTCTGGGCCGAATGGTGTGCGCCGTGTAAAATGCTCGGACCGCTGCTGGAGCGCCTGGCGAACGAATGGGGCGGATCGTTCCTGTTGGCGAAGGTCGACGTCGATGAAAACCCGAATTTAGCCATTCGCTACGGCGTCCAGGGAATCCCGGCCGTCAAGGCGATTCGAAACGGGGAGGTCGTTGCAGAATTTGTGGGCGCGCAGCCCGAATCGATAGTGCGCAGATTCGTTGAAAACCTGGTGCCCAGCGAGGCGGACAAGGCCGTCGCTGAAGCACAATCCTTGCTGGCCACGCGGCATTGGCCGGAAGCCGAAGATGCTTTTCGCGAAGTGCTCGAGCAGGACGAGAGCAACGCCGCCGCGGCGTTGGGTTTGGTGAAAAGCTTGCTCATGCAAGGCAAGGGGAAGGAATCGGGCGAGGTCCTGGCCGACTTTCCGGCCGGAACGGAATGGCCGGTTGCAGAGAGTCTGAAGCCGTTAGCGGAAGTCCTCGTCGAAGCCGAGGGAGCCGATCCTGCGGTGGATGAGGATACACTCAGTGCTCGCCTGCATCGTGCGGCAAAACTGATTGCGCGCGGCAACTTGCCGGCCGCCATGGACGGTCTGCTGGATATACTGCGTGAGGATAAAACCTACCGTGGCGGTCTTCCCAAACAGATCATGCTGGCGTTGTTCGTTTTATTGGGGGATCAAGATCCGTTGACGCGAGAATATCGAGAGGAACTCGCTTCAGTCCTGTTCTAAGCGCTGTGTTTCAAATCCAAGCCGAGCTGCTTTTCTGTATACGCTGAAGCCGAAGTGGCGCCTGACGTATCGCCGCGCCGGCGGTCGAAAGTGCGCAGCGCCGAGAGCAGGTCTTATTCGGGAGATGCCAGGATAAGTGTCCCCCAAGAAGTGGGGTCGGTCGCACGGCGCGTGTTGACGTTGGAGATCATCGATTGCCAGGTGGAGACGCCCACCGTGTCGTTATCGGAGAGTGATAGGGCGAAACCGAAGTGGCTGCCTGCCGTGGGGGCCAGTCCAAATGCCGACCAGGGAATCTTCGCTTCCAGATTGTAGCCGTTTCCATCTTTCTCGGCGGCGATGTCCGCGCTGTTGATCCAGCCTTCCAGGCTTCGCGGGAACCAACGATAGACTTCGGGATCAAGAGAACCAAAATTGCCTGGCGAGAGGCCGATCTGGTAATCGTCCTGGCTCATGGTAGCGGTGTAAAAATCGCCGGCCAGGTCGGTGTCGAGTTGGATTTCGACGTCATCCCCTTTATACATGTAGCGTCCCCACGAGGTCTGCACGAAGGTATCGTCCGTGCGCTTCAGCCCGATATAGAGATAATCCGCGTCCCAGGCGAGGTAGAACGTCGCCGATGCGTCACTCGGTCCGCTCCAGCCGCTTCCCGCGTAGGGAACGGTTTCGTCCGCCGTGTACGGCGTCGAAGTCCACTCGCTCAAATCGCCGTCGACCGTGATCGTGCCGTTGCGATAGGCGGCGGTAACCGGGGTGCCGTTCGATCGAGAGTTGAGCGCGCTCGAGGTGGCTTCGGGGATGCTCGTTTCGGGCGAAGGTTCACCTGACTCTTCGGGAGTGACTGTTGCCGTGGCTTGCTCGCCTTCGGAAGGTGTGATCGGCGTCTCGCCGGTGAGTACAACCACCGGTGTGTCCGTAGGGGATTCTACGTAGGGCGTCGATGGGGTGGAGAAAATCGCCGTGTGGGTTAAGTTGGGCGTCGGAAACGAAAAGGGCGTAGGCGATGTGGCGCCAGGCAGGGTGCAGGATACAACGCTGGATGCGAAAGCCAGTATCAAAAACAAACGAGCGGATTTTTGCATACATTCCCTCCGGCCAAGCGAAAAGCCTACTCTATTCGATTGTACATTGTTCTCTTCCAACGGGAAACTCGTTCGAGTCGAGGTCGGCGAAGTGTATTACGCAGGGATTCCCAACGCTCGAAGTGTTGAGAATTGGTGCTTGTGGGGCGGGTGGGAGTCGAACCCACACGCTCTCGCGAGCAGAGGATTTTAAGTCCCCGGCGTCTGCCATTTCCGCCACCGCCCCGAACTGCTGCTATTGTAGCCGGACGGGGCGAAGCGTCAAGGTGTCGTTCGTCGATCGCGCAGTCATTTTACACGTCATCCCCAGGTCCGTCCGGTTTGAAATTGGGATTTCCGTATGGGATTTTCCCCACCGAAATGGACGCCATGGCGTGAGTGGCGCTATGCTATAATGCCAAACGGAGTCTAAAAATGTTGAAATCGCTTACGCGCATTTTCGGGGGTGATCCCATCCGAAGGCAGCTCGAGAGTTACAGCGAAGCTGTGGCCCGGATCAACGCCCTCGGAAAAGAGATGAAAACGCTTTCCGACGAGGCTTTACAGGCGAAGACGGATGAATTCCGTTCTCGCCTGGCAGACGGAGAGACGCTCGACGACCTGCTTGCGGAGGCTTTCGCAGTCGTACGGGAAGTGTCCGTGCGCACGGTCGGGTTGCGTCATTACGATGTCCAGTTGATCGGCGGCATCGTGCTGCACGAAGGCAAAATCGCGGAAATGAAAACGGGTGAGGGCAAGACGCTCGTGGCGACTCTGCCCATCTACCTCAACGCCCTGACCGGCAAGGGCGTCCATCTGATCACGGTAAACGACTATCTCGCTCGCCGTGACGCGCGCTGGATGGGCCCGATATTCGATTTCCTGGGACTCAGCGTCGGTGTGCTGCAGACAGCGTCGCGTTCGGAGGGCGGGCGCAAAGCGTTGATGTACGCACCGGGGAAGGAATCCTCGCAGGAAGACGTCCACCAACTCGAACTCGTGGACCGCAAATTGGCCTATGCTGCGGATGTGACCTACGGTACGAACAACGAGTTTGGTTTCGATTACCTGCGCGACAACATGGCGCGCACTTTGGAGGCGCGCTCACAGAGGGGACACCACTACGCCATTCTCGACGAGGTGGACAACATCCTCATCGACGAGGCGCGCACGCCGTTGATCATTTCCGGGCCTGCGCAGGAAGACCCGGAAATGTATATCCAGATGGCGGCCGTCGTGAAGCAGATGAACGCCGAGGATTACGAGATCAACGAACGCGATCGAAGCATCTCGTTGACCGAACTCGGCGAGGATCACGCGGAGAAGATCATGGGGAGGACGCTGCGCGATCCCGACCGGCCTGAGGATATCACGCCGGAACAGGCGCGATTACTGGGCCATCTCCAGCAAGCGCTTCGGGCGGAACACCTGTTCAAACGCAACAAGGAGTACGTCGTTCAAGGCGGGCGCGTCATTATCGTGGATTCGTTCACCGGCAGATTGATGCCCGGACGCCGGTGGTCGGATGGCCTCCATCAGGCCGTCGAAGCAAAAGAGGGCGTCCGCGTGCGTCAGGAGAACGTCACCTACGCCACGATCACACTGCAGAATTATTTCCGCAAGTACGAAAAACTCAGCGGCATGACCGGTACGGCTTTGACCGAGGCGGAGGAATTCAACGAGATTTACAACGTTGACGTCGTACCCCTGCCGATGAACCTGGAATACCGTGCGGAGCGGCCGGAATCCGATCTCGTCGAAGTGGAATACCGGGAGAATGGCTATCAATTTTCATACTACGCTGCTGCGGACGATGTAGATGAAACACCGGAGTTCTGGCGGCGGAAAGACTACCCGGACGTCGTCTACCGGACGGAGGAAGCCAAACTACGTTCCGTGACCTCGGAAATTCTCAGGCGCTGTACGCTCGGCCAGCCGCTGTTGGTCGGCACGACGTCCGTGGAATTGTCGGAATCGTTGTCCAAACGGCTGCGCTCTGAGCCCTTACAGCGAGCTGCAATGATCTCGATTTTACGCCAAGTCTATATGGAGGCGAACGAAATTCCTGCAGAAGGGATGCGAATTGCCGAACTCGAACCGCTGAACAAGCCGCTCGATGAACTCAGGCCATCCGATTTGCGCTCATTTGCCCGGGATTTAGACCTCAATTTGAATCCCACTCGTCCGGAGAACCTCGAGCGCTTGGCTCGAATTCTCGATCTGGATTCGAGCCATCACGAGCACCTTGCCGAGCTGTTACGCAGCGGGATTTCCCACAACGTGCTCAATGCGAAGAAGCATACAGAGGAATCACAGATCATCGAAGGGGCCGGGGCGAAGGGAGCGGTAACGATCGCAACCAACATGGCCGGTCGAGGTGTCGACATCGTGCTCGGAGGGAGTCTTCCGGATGAAGCAGCCCAGCGCGTGACTCGTGTAGCGCGAGACAGCTATGAACGAGCGGGTCGGATGCAGGAACGCGAGGAGATGGCGCACCTTTTACGCGCCGGCTCCGGATCGGGATACGGGAAGGCTTCTCACATCCAACGTCTGGAAAGATGGCGGCGTGAATTTGCCGATTTAGACCACTCCGAGATGGGCATCTACGAGGCGGATGTAGAAGCCTTCGATCGATTCATCTCCGATCGCGAGCACGTCCTGAAAGCAGGTGGATTACACGTTCTCGGTTGCGTGCGCCATGAAGCACGCCGGATCGACAATCAGCTGCGTGGCCGCGCCGCACGACAGGGAGATCCGGGTTCGTCTCAATTCTTCCTCTCGCTGGAAGACGACCTGATGCGCTTGTTCGGTGGTTCCCAGGTTTCCAATCTGATGCAGCGCCTTAATATCGATGACGCCATGCCGATCGCACACAACATCGTAAATCGCGTCATCGAGCAATCTCAGGGCAGGGTGGAAGGCGCGAACTTCGACGTACGTAAACATCTGCTCGAATACGATGACGTACTCAACCAGCAGCGCGAGGTATTTTATTCGCAGCGGGATCGAGTTTTTACCAAAGGCGATCTTAGCGAAGACATCAACGAAATGCTTCGGTTCGAAGTCGAGCGGCACGTGGAAGCCAGTTTCGAGGATGAGGATGGCGATTGGAAATTGCTCGCATGGATGGAAGAGATTCAACCATCGTTGAACGTCGATACGGTTGATGCTTATCCTTCCTACATGCTGCGGCTTATTCTCGATGACCTCGGGGACAATGAGGATGGCGAATCCCTTTTCCAGTCCTTGGTGGAGGTCGCCCGACAGGCTTTGAACACCCAGAATGAGCACGTACGGCGAGCCGTTGTACAACAGATCGATCGCACCCTCGAGCGCCTCGACGATCAAGTCGATCAGCGCGTCGAAATGGCGGAGATGGCGATCGAAGGCGCGTTGCTCGAAGCGGAAGAAACGGGTGAGGACGTTAATCCCAACACCCTGGTACAAGCGGTGGAAAGAGCCACCGGTGTACGCATCAAGATGGAATCCGATGCCCTGAATCAGATCCGCGAGAACCCCGATAAGTTCCGTAAATTGGTGCCTCAATTGATCGAAGGCGGGCTGGGAATTCGTGTCTGGACGGGTTTGGTCCAATCTGCGGAACGCCGGATCGGCGAACCGTTGAACATGGAATATCCAATAACGACCCCGATCGATTGGGACGAGGCCGGCCAACAACTCCTGGCCGCCGTCGACCGTATCGGGTCGAGTAAAACAGAGCGTCTTCTGGGGGATGTCGAACGCGACTTGCGCAGCGCTTTGGAACGCGTGAAAAAGGTCGATGAGGCGCTAATTCTGCGCTTGCTCGTGAGAATGAGTTACGGGCGGCAGGCATACTTTGACAAGAAGACCCACCAGCGCAAATCGGCGCTCGTCGCCCGTCTCACGTATCCATTTTATGCCGCCCGTTATCTGGACAGCCGCGGTTCTGAAGAGTTGACCGATGAGATCATGTCACACCTTGAAGGAGCTCGTCGAGCGCTTACAAGCAGCCTGGGACAGGGTGAACTGACGCGTCTGGCGCATACCAAACTCGAAGATTACGATGAAGCAATTCGAGAGAGTATGCTGCGTGAACTCAACCATGATATCTACGAGAAGCTTGCCAATGGCCAGTCTATTGCCTCCCTGGACGAGTCATCTCAAGCGCAAATTGCTGCAGTGCTGGGCAGCCGATTGTTGACCGAAAGCCACCGCAGGCTGATCCTTTCAGTGGGCGATCGACTCTGGATTGATTATCTGACCCAGATGGAAGCGCTGCGCACATCGATCGGATTGGAAGCCTACGCACAACGCGATCCTCTCGTGCAGTACAAGAGTCGTGCGTTCGATATGTTCGCCGAATTACTCGCCACGATGCGCGCGGGAGTGATTACCCGGATGTTCCGCGTACGAACTGCCGCGCCTGCACAGGCCGCCCCTGGACGTTCGACTTCAGGTTCACGAAGTACGAAGAAAAAGCGACGACGACGTCATCGCTGATTCTTACGCTGCAGATTCGTGTTTTCCACATGGCCGGGATCAGCTCAAGTTTGTGTTCCAGGACGCCCGGTGTTTAATCAACTGCTGACGGATTATCGATGAGGTATCCCCTGAAATGCCGCAATGCAGCGGGGGATCGATACGCATTCTCTATTGAAGCGCCTCCCACTTTGAAACGGCTTTCTTTATCAGTTTGCTCACTTTAGGATCAGGCACTTCCTCGATCGCATAGCTGTTGTTATCAATAAGCACGTGCACGGTTTCGTCCGGACCTTCATACAATTTGATCCGTCTCTCCTCATTTTCAATTTCCGCCAGATCTTGCTGCAGGAAGTGGTTGATTTGTTCAACCATACTGCGGGGCTTACTCTCGAGCACATCGCCCGTCTTCGTTTTGACATCCTGATCTTCTACGTCCTTGAGCCATGCGGTGAGATCGACGGCAGCGTATTCGACCCTGCTCCAATCGGGTGAGTCGTGAAGATCCTGGGACGAATAGTACTCGTGATCACCGACCTTTACGATGAGATTTCCTTTTTCTTCGTTACGCAAGAGCGTAAGGATGTTGATTCTGTTGCTGGTGGGTGGGCTTTCTACCCTGACTTCATCCACCGCTTCAGGTTCTTCAGCGGCTTCTTCTTGAGGCTCAACAGCTTCTTCGATTTTGGCACGTTTGAACACCCATTTCTTTACCTTCTGGAACGAGGCGGCAAGGATTTCTTTGTACTCCTTGTCTTGTGCCTTTCCCGCTTCTTCTTCCTTGGGCTGCTTTTCTTGCGCCTCATCATCTCCTGTGTCCTCCGCGTCCATCTCGGCATTGGCTTTCTTTTTAGCGGCTTTTTGCTGCTCACGTAGAATGGTGAACGCCAACAAGGCAACGAAACCCCCGATACTCATCATGACGATGCCGACCAACAACTGGTTGTCGGGATTCATATACTTGCCTCCGGTTGGCATTTCGGACAGAAATGCGTGCCTCGTTGCCCGATTACCATGCGTACGATCGGCGAGCCGCAAGTCGTACAAGCTTCACCAACTCGCTGGTAGACGCGAAAGTGGTTTTGAAAATCACCCCCGCGGTAGACCCAATCGATACTGGCGCCGTTGTTGCTTATTCCGCTCTTCAACGTGTCTCGAATACCCTTCCAGAGTGCTTGGACTTCATCAGGCTCGAGTGAATCGCTGCGCCGCAGGGGATGGATACCGGCTCGGTGTAAGGCTTCATCGGTATAAATGTTGCCGAGACCAGCCAGAAAGGTTTGGTCGAGTAGTAAGGGCTTAATCCGTCGTTTTCTCTTGTGCAGGTCTTCCATTAAGCTTTCCCAGGTGAAGCTTGGGCTTAAGGGTTCGGGACCGAGCTCCCCGAAAATTTGCTCCTCATCGTCCACGAGATAGACCCGTCCGAATTTTCTAACATCATTAAACCGAAGTTGGTAATTATTCTCAAGGAAGAAAATAGTGTGATCGTGAGGGTCTTGCGGTGTGTCGTTCGCCGCGATGGAAAGGTCACCGCTCATCCGCAGGTGAATGATCAGGTTTCCGCGATCAAGTTGTATGTGGATGAATTTTCCCCGGCGCCCGACATCACGGACGAGGCGATTGCGGATACGCCGCCGAAAAGTCGATACCGACGGCGTATGGATGTGGCGCGGCCAGTGTAGCGAAACGCGTTGGATTCTTTGACCTTTCAACGAGGGTCCATGATCGCCTACGCGGAGGATTCTGGCGATAGTTTCAACTTCGGGTAATTCCGGCATACGCTGGCATTATACCGTCCGAAGACAGAACAGCAAGTGAATCCCTGGTCACACCGTTCACTTTCACTTCTGTTTCTAGCGAACGCAGATTAACTCTCGAATCTGGTCGAACTTCGCCGGTCCGATGCCTGAAACGTGTGTGATGTCCTCGATTTTCCCGAAGGGACCGTATTTCTCCCTGTATTCGACGATTTTCTGCGCCAGACTGGGTCCGATGCCGGGGAGTCTTTCCAATTCCGGCGCGGTCGCCGTATTGATGTCGAGTAATTCATGAGTAGACGATTTGGTTTCAGGGCGGGCGATGCTGGTTGGATCGCTGGAATCTGCCTGGATGGGCACCGTGATTTGTTCCCCGTCCGACAACGTCGAGGCGAGGTTGATCCAATCGATGGCTGCATTGTCCAGCGCGCCGCCTGCTTTTTCAATCGCCTGGCGAGCGATTGATCCGTCAGGCAATTCGTAGACGCCCGGGTTGGCCACCGCGCCGGCGACATGAACTCGTATCGGGCCTGGTGTCGGCGGCTGGACCAGAATTACGGGTGTTCCCCGCGGTTCAGAGATGAAAAGGATCAGCAGCCCGCTAGCGAGTAATCCGCTGAGTATTCCCCCGAGAAAGGTGCCAAGCTTGCGCAGCATTTTCAGTCCCCCTTAGGTTTGCGATCCGAGCGTTTCCATTATAGGCATAATACGCAAGGTCGATCAAACCGGCTATAATCAACGTATGCCTTCAGAGAGACGGATGGGGGACGACGGATTTACCAATCTGCTCGGTGACGAGCGCGTCGCCAAACATCACCTTCGACCGAGCAGCTATGGCACGGTCGATGAATCTTCCGCCGCGCTGGGGTTGGCGCGTTCGTTCGCCCTCTCGAACGACACGAAAGATGTGATACGCGCCGTTCAAAAAGACCTCTACCACATGATGGCTGAACTCGCTGCCACGAAAAAGGCGGCTTCTCGTTTCCGGGAAATCGACGAGGAACGGATGGATTGGTTGGAACGGGCAATCGCAGGATTCGAGCAAAGGATCGAAATTCAGAAGGATTTTGTGCTGGTTGGGGATTCGCCGGCCGCTACGGCGCTCGATCTGGCTCGGGCGATCGTACGTAGAGCGGAACGCAGCGTGGCAAAATTGACTCACGAGAATGAAATCGACAACCTCTACGTCCTCGCTTACCTCAACCGATTATCTCATCTGTGTTTCGTGCTCATGTTGTGGGAGGATCATCTGGCCGGCAACGAAAAACCGCAGCGGACGAAAGAGTAGGCAGCGTGCTTGGAACCTTGATTAACATCGCAAGCGTCTTCGTGGGCAGCACCATCGGGATTCTGTCGGGACAGCGGTTTCCTGAACGAGTACGGCAAACCGTGATCGCCAGTTTGGGGGTTTTTACCATGGCTGTGGGCGTCAGTTTGTTCATCGACAGTATGGCAGTCGATGGCGAGAACGTACTCGTCCCGCTGATCAGTTTACTGATCGGGGGGATTCTGGGGGAGTGGTGGCGTATCGAACGGCGCTTGAAGTCGCTCGGAGCGTGGCTCGAGGCAAGATTCGCGGCCGGCGAAGGTGAGGCGGTCGGCGAGAACCGCTTCGTGCGCGGCTTTCTATCGGCCAGCTTGCTCTTCTGCGTTGGTCCCATGACCATTCTCGGATCGATACAGGACGGTCTGACCGGAGATTACCGCCTGCTCGTAATCAAATCCGTACTGGATGGCTTCGCTGCGATTGCTTTGGCCTCCACGCTGGGCATCGGCGTGATGTTTTCGGTGACCGTTATATTGATCTATCAGGGGGGAATCAGCTTGCTTGCGGCGCAGGCCACCAATTTTTTCAGCGAAATCATGTTGGCGGAACTGACGGCAGTGGGCGGGATCCTTTTGTTGAGTCTGTCGATCGGATCGATCCTCGAGCTTCGCCCGATCCGTTCCGGTAATTTACTCCCGGCTTTGCTGATTGCGCCGATTCTGGTACTCGTGCTTCAAGCGTTGGGAATCGGTTGAATCCCGGAATCTTTCACGATCGCTAAAATCGGGCGGATCGAGGAATGGAATGATACGCTTCCATCCCAATATGGCCGGGGTTTTACGTCGAGAACAACGGCCGGCGTTGGATGGCGGATCAATCCGCGAGCTGCAGTGCGGAATCGATGGCTTGTTGAAAATTCGCGTAAGGTGCAGCACCGACCAATTCCTGACCGTTGATGAAGAACGTGGGGGTCGAATTTACTCCGCGATCCCTACCGGCAGCGAATTCCGCATCCACTCTGGTATTGTAGCGCCCTTCATCCAGACAACTCGAGAATTGATCTCGATCGAGATTCAAGGACTCGGCGAATGCGATTAAGCGAGCGGAGGAAAAGTTGGCGGCGGTTTGATTCGCAAAGAGAAGGTCGGCGTATTGCCAAAAACGATCCTGCTCGGCGGCACACAGACTGGCGTTCGCCGCAGCGGTCGAACCACTGCTGACGATAGGAAATTGACGAAACTCGATTCTCACCTGACCTGTTGAGACATAGTTGGCAATGATTTGCGGCAGCGTATTTTGGTCGAAATCCCGACAATGCGAGCATAGAAAATCCGAATAGTCTTCGATAACGACCGGTGCATCTGGACTTCCGAGCGAAGTGCCATCGGCGAAGGGAAACTCGCGGGCCGGTGGAACGTTGATGTCGCGTGTGGCGTTCAGACTGGGCCAAATCAGCAAGGCCGCAATAATGAGCGCTCCACCGATGATCATGAACAGCCCGATCAAGCGCCTTTGGCGTTGCTGCTTTCTGTTCTGGGCAATTTTATCTGCGCGTTTACTCATCGATGCTCCATGTTGAGATAATGATTAATATCCTGCCATAAAAGAGGCAGTTTGTCTACATTGTCGTCAAGGGCTGTGCGCGGCCGACTTATTTCCGTTGAACCACCCACGTCACGATTTCTTCGATCACAGCGGCTTTTTCAGGCTCGTTGTGCACTTCATGAAACAGCCCCGGAAGGATGCGCAAGGTTTTATCTTCGCTCGCCGTTCCTTCGAAAAACGTTTTGCATGCGGCAACGTCGATGAGGCGATCTTCCTGGCCACAGATCAATAACAGCGGCTGATGGAACTCCGCTGCGTGTGCGAGGGTTTCCTCACCGGCTCGTGTGGCTTCGATGAAGAGGCGGGCACTGGCCCAATCATGGACGAGGGGATCATCGATGTAGGCTTGTACGACGGACTCGTCCCGGGATATGTCGTGCGGATTGAGACCGCTGTGCTGCGTAAAGGTCGGCCAAACTCTCGACATCAGCCGGCCGAGCAGAAGCTTGAGCGGCGGCACCTCAAAACTGCGCCTCAAGGCTGGTCCTGTGGCGATGACGCCGGCAAGCGGCGTGGACGGCCGCAGTCCGAAGCGCAGGGTGAGCAGCCCCCCAAGACTGTGGCCGTATAGAAAGCGGGCTTTGTCGGCGTTCGCATGATCGATGAGCAGCCGGATATCGTCGAGCCATTGATCTAAACTGGGTGTATGGCCGCGCGGTCCCTCGGACCTGCCGTGTCCGCGTAAGTCGATGGCATGAACGGCAATCCCCTTTGCCGTAAACGCCCTGGCGACGTGATCGTATCGCCCGGCATGTTCTCCCAGCCCATGCAGTAAACACACCGTCGCCTCGGCGATTCCGTCCGGCTCCCAGGCTTGCCAATACAATTTCACGCCGTCGCTGGCCGTAAGCTGCTGCGTTTTTCTTTCCATCACGTTTCCTCTTTCTCTGTTCGTTCCAACGAAAACAAATCGAATTCACGAGTCGAGTGTCGTCTCGTAGACCGGGTGCTTGTGTCCTTTCCGTTCGAAACCAAGCTGCTCATAGAGCTGCAGGCTGCGCGTATTATCGAGTTGTGTATTCACGGACATCTTCCACTTCGAAGCGCGCATCAGCCGCCGAATTGCATCGACGACCAACGCTCTGCCGAATCCCTGCCGCTGCCAGGGCGGATCTACGGCCAGGCGAGCGAGATGCGCACCGTAATGGGATTCGGTGCTGATTTGGTAAGCAGCGATGCGGTTTTCGATCTCGACAACACGAGCCTCGGAAGCTCGCTGGTAAGCCTGGCGAAGCGTTTTCTCGGAATATCGCCAGATACCCCCAAAGGCGCGTTCGTCCAGCTCGGTTACGCTCGGAAGATCTTCTCGCTGCATGGTCCGAATTGTTCCTCTGGCAAGGT